>ENA-ORBV01010239-ORBV01010239.1-microbial-mat-metagenome-genome-assembly--contig:-NODE-10239-length-15080-cov-7.409851_pt1 | contig 15080 bp, 12 predicted proteins | sample MGYA00237777_ERZ505514 | MGnify/ENA primary metagenome ERZ505514 (study PRJEB26160, sample SAMN06269048) | microbial mat metagenome | isolation source: Oligotrophic lake microbial mat | place... | reverse complement strand
CTCAATCTTCGAAGATTCAGCCTACAAATAATGAGCGTTTTTTCTATTTGTATGTGTGGTTTGGCGAGGCAAAGTGATACGTGCATTAAAATCGATTTTAATGAATTTTGACTGTGGCGGTGTGCGACCGAAGCTACTATACGTCGCTAAAGTAGGACCGCCCAGTATCGGTACAATTGTAATTGTAGAGTTACTACCAGGTACCATTACGACGTAGAGCCTTACCTCGGGCAGTTCGGTCAGATATTATTCTACTACTGTAGCTAGGACGTACCAGGAGCCGATGCTGTATTTGCGTCGTACTGGTACGTACAATTGTACTCGCAATCGAAACCATGGAAAGTTGGAAACGGTAGACTACTACTACTGTACGATGTACTCCCTAGCACTACAGTACAGTACGTAGGTGAACTCAAGTGTCCATCACTATGGGTCGCCAGATACGGTATATTCCAGTACGTAGATATTGTACGAGCTAGTCTACTTGTACCCAGTATGTACATGCTGAAAGCTTGGAAGCACGGTCGCCACGTCGCGACTGTAACTGTGCTGTCCCGCCGGGAGTGGTTCAATCTAACCTCTTAAATAATTTGCTTTAGAGACGGTAGTTTATCTACCTCCGTCCCTCCCCCGTACCGGTAGCGCCTACTAGCTAGCTACAGTAGTACTTCAAGTAGTAGCTAGCTATGAAGCGATTGTTAGCTACACGTACCGCTAGGCTGCAGTACTAGTACCCGGTACTAGTACTAGTACTACATTACCTAGAGTAATAACCCGCTAAATACTAGGCAGCAAAACTGCCCCAATGATAATATTAACAACAACGAAATCATAGCGGCGGGTTGCATGTTGGTACAAGTTGTAGCACTTGGCTAACTAAGCGGCTGGAACAGCAGCAACCACAACAAAAGCGTACACTTTGTAGGTAAGTTAAAAGGCGCAAGCTGATTTTTCTTCAAGATCGTAATGTTGTTGCGCGTGGTCTCGAGTTTGCTAGCTATCTCCCTACTAGCCAAGTAGCTATCCGTACTTTACTACTACTGTAGGACTGTCGAACGAGGTTACCGTGGCGCGCCTCTTGGGGTCAGAGTAAACAAGCTCACTACACGACTTGGCGGCAAAACAAGTACTACTGTAGGGCTGCCAGCCCATGAATGTTGCTTGCCTACTGGCCTAGCTAGTTAGATGTGCTTATCTACATTGCTAGCTAGTGGGTAGCTACTAGCTAGCTACTAGCTACCCACTAGCTAGCTTGTACTTACTACAAGCAGCATGAGCGGTGTTGTAACTAGTATTAATTGCTTCTCCGGTTTCCTTCGCCAGCTACAATTCAGTTGTCCTGTAAGGCCTCGCACCTCTACACCGGACCAACCTATTTAGCTAGCTATTATGTCGAGTTGTTCAGTTGCTGATCGATTATGAAAAATAAGATTAGCAATCTACCTTGCTCTAACCACCCTCTTTTTGCTCGCGCACTGCTTTTTCCATGCTTGTTGTTTTGGCTCAGCTAAACGATGGATTCGTCTCAGGCTTCCAATGAAAACAGATTTCAAGTCGGGGCTCGAGCAAACAGCAACATCGTAGCTAGACCTTCCTCCTTTGTCGAGCCAAGGGAAATGACAGCTTTCCCAGCAGAATCTAGAGCCAGTGTTTCGGGCGAAAGTGACGCCGCGGAGGCAGATTCTGAACACAATTGTTCGAATTCGCGGAAACGAAAAGCGGCAGGCTTGGCAAATGAGGAATCCTCCCCCGTTGATTTCCCTACGGAGTCGTCTGGAAATGCCAAGAAATCCCGTTCGATTGGAAGCCCAGAAACCGCGAAGTCGGCCTCTGCACAGCACCCTGGTGTGACTTCCTTAACCTCCACTGCGGGGCGGCGGATGGACTCCATCCCAGGAGAAGACTTAACGATGCTCGCTGAACAATTGCTAAGATTGAACCCGTCGAAGGAATCACATACACAGTCTAGTAGCGACAGTCTAGTAGCGACGGCCCACCAGTTGCTTCAACTGGACCAGCCCAATGTGTCTACTAGAGATCAGGTCCCAGTGGAAGCATCTATCAAGAGTAAAGTGAAAGAGACGCCTGTTCCCGGAAGGCCACCAGCCAGTCAAATTCCTGCACAATGTCTACTGGCTGATAAAACATCTTCTCCGAAGGTCCAAGCGTCACCACAGGAACCGCACCGCATGCCCCGCGATCCAGAAAATATCAAGAATGGAATTTTCGACGACGCAGAGAGCGATTCCGAGGCTGCCATGGGTAATGCTGTTGGAATGCAGAATGCAGACAAAACGCTTTCCAGCACCAAAGGTGGTATTTTTGATGACGCGGATGAAGACTCTTTCGTCGCACCGGTGTACGAAGCTTCCACATTGCCCGATGCACACCTGCCGCCTCAGATTGTAAAAGCCCCAAACTCTCCACTTGTCTTCTCCACACCAGACCCAAGCTGCGAAGCCGTGCTAAAGCCTGCTAGCCCTGCATTATCAGAATCAAGAAGGGCAGAGGGGAAGGCGAACACCCCTGTCAAAAATTCTACAAAAACCAAGGGAGGCGAGGGGAAGGCAAAATCTCCTGTCAAGACGCATGCCAAAGCCAAGGGAACAGACGATAAGTCAGGCAAAACAACTCAGACCGACGCGAAGAAGAAGAAAAAGCCAACAAAACCAGTGAAAAGGGTACTAATCGGGAAAAAGGAAAAAGACCTAGCTACAACTCTTCTCTCGGATAAAGACGATTTGGCAGGAATCATTTCTCACAAACATTGCCTATTTCTTGGCAAAGAACTTTGGATATTCACTGTGCAACAACTAGAATATGTCCTGCTGTCTACAGACACAGTGAGTGGCGATAATAATGACACCGGGACTGGTTCGGTGGACTCGCCTCTTGCTGGTCTTTCACATCGAGCTGTCCTTGCAGATAAAGTCGCCAAGAGCGAGCTGGTGCGTTCACCAGAAGGTGATGAGACTGCAGAAGCGGTAGCTGAGGAAATTCTTTTAAGCTGGCTGAAAAAGATAGAGCTTTGGAAGAGCAAAGGGGAAAGTGAAAGGAATGTCTCGATCGAGAAGAAGTTTGAGCTCAGCGGAAGTGTCTCCTGTCTTTTTCCTCCGGTATCCCAGAACTTCTTTGCTTCGGTTCCTATGAAATCGCTTTACGACTTTTTGTGCTTGAAGAAAACTGAGACAGGTAGACTTCGAATATGCTGTGCTCCGTCGTTTCTGTTGAATGTCCTTCCAATCCTGTCTAATCAAATGATGATTCCTCTTCTGTCTTTTTTCTTCCAACAAAGGGTCTATTATTGTCCAAAACGTTGCGTGGAGGAAAGCATGTGGCATGGTCGACGCCTCGCCTTTGTCCCTGGCGAAGCATTTGATTGGAATCGCCCTGCGAGTGGAAACTGCCTTGTCTTCTATCCCCCCCCTTGATGACATCGGCCGTTCATGGATGGGAGATCCTATAATTGTGCTCACTGGCGCTGCAAAGGAATTCCTTGTCGACGATCTAAAAATCTATCGTGGTGCGAAGTTTGTTGACAGACGAACCAAAGATCTCTCCAACGAGCTCGTAGATTGGAGAACAAAGAAGGGCCTCCCGCCTTTAAAAGGGTCCGGAAAGGTGGCAATGATTTCTGGTTGGAAGGCACAAGTCAAGGAAGCAATCGACCTCGAAGAATCTTCGGGAAAAGTCCTTAAAGGGGTCAATCTACAAGCGCTTGCAGAGGAAGCGGAAAAGGTTGCGGAAAAGGTTGCGGAAAAGGTTGCAGAAAAGGCTACAGTCAAGGCTCCCGTTGTGAAGGAGGAGGAGAAGAAAGAGCAGCCGGAAGTGAAAAATCCTCCGCATCCTGAGTATTCATTTGATCCCAACATACCAGCCCTGAAGTCCCCCAAATTTTTGAAGGAAGTACTTGACCCAGAGCATTTTGCCGTCCTAGAAGCTGCGGGGATCAAAACAGCAGTTGAACTTTTCTCCGCGCAAAAGAAAAATGGATCTCCGCTCGCTCTGGCTGTTTCCAAGATGCTACCCGATCCATCTGCTTTCGAATTGGTCATCTTTGACTGGTGTCAAATTGTCCGAAAAAGGTTAAGCGGCTTACGACGAGTAAACTCGAAGCGAAAGAAGGACGCCCCAGAGAAGGCTGCTGCCCCACCTTCTAAGAAGCAGCAATTATCGAAATCAAAAGAGAAGTCACCCGAAAGGAAGGAAGTCGCCCCCCGCCCAAGCAAACAAGATCTCTTGGAGAAAGATCCCTTCTTTTCACTTAGCACCGTGACTCAAACTTTTCTCAAAACGCAGAACGTATTAACAGCGGAGGCTTTCCTCTCTTCTCGCACGACAGATCTCTCCAGTGCGTTCGTGGAATGGCGGGAGAAAAACAACATGCCAATATTGAAAGGGTTGGGGGCAATCGCTTCTGTCAGCGGATGGAAGGCTCAAATCAGGAAAATGGCAAAGGAGAGAGGACTGGACGATCTCGCGCAAATGGCACCGGGCGGCCCGGCCTCAAGCTTATCACCCGATCCCAAAGCAGTGGCTGAGGCAAACAATAATAAAGATCTGAAAGCCAAGCCTAGCCCTGAACCAAAAGATGACAAAAAGATTGAAAATTGCGCTTCCCCCAAAGCAGAGTCAGCTGGAACTTTGAAAATTGTCTCTCATCCAGGAGTACTGTTTGGGCGTCCTATTCAGAAAATTGTGGTTGAAAGCGCGCTAGGTAATAAAAGCTGCTTATGTTGTGCAATCACTCTCGTTATCTCTTCGCTGAAAGATTGATATTGGCTCGTTGTTACAGACCCCAAGCTTCGCTTTTTCTTTGAGTTGTCTATTCGGCAAACGCCATCTGGCCTCGGGTTGTTTATTACATTCCAGGTACGCCAGAAGGGTTGCGAACTAAAAATTGACAGGGTTCTTCTTCTGTGTTGGTCTCACCTTCTATCCATTCAATTTCCTGTATTTTCCAGGGCGCCCGAAGATTTCGAACGATAGGCGACCATTCGCTTTGCTCTCCGCTCAATGTAGAGGTTTTGGACGACGAAAACAAGCCCTTATCGTTGCCTGTTTTGAAAGACATTTCCAAAAAGTTTAAAAAGAACAAGAGTTTTTTGGCGGGGCAAGAGGTCCGTGCTGTCTTCTCCAGTCTCAAAGACGGCTGTGGATTAATTGAACTCTGCAAATTTGACGTGTGGCCATTGCCATGCAAAGGTACGTCCATGCGAATAGTTGTTTTGAATTCATGTCCTGCAACCCTGCACTAAGCTGATGATCTTTGCAGGGGAAGTGGAAAGCATACTTCCAACCATTGAGCGATTCATCAGGGGCAGTAGGCAACACTGCGGGGAAAGTGGGGTAGGTCAGTACTCCACGAATATTGCTGTCGGCAAAGACGAAGGTGGGAGAACCCAGTATTTTATGTACATTAAAGAGCCTTTGGAAAAGGGCCAAGTCGTTGGACTGAGTTTTTGCACCCCGTCGAGGATGAAAACGGAGGGTGGAGATTGTTTACCAGTTGGTAACATGCGGCTGTTTTTGAAAGGCAGTATGTCGCGGCTATCGAGTGAAGGGCTTCAGTCTCTACTGGTTCGAGTCAGTCAGTTTGTTACTGACAGTATAGATAGCAAGCTGGGGGTTTTTGGGACCAGTGAGGAGGGGGGCAATGCCGATCAGTCTTTGTTTGACAATCTTGTCATTGGGAAGAGAAGGGCTCATTGGGTTGCATCTATGATTATGTGCAGTCTGAAAAAACTGGAGATGAAGCATAAATCCTTCAAAGTGAAAAGAATTGATAGCAACATTTTTTGGACTTCGCAGCTGGTAGCCAAGCTCAAGATGCACCCCGCGTGGAATGATTCAAATGAGGATGCAATCAAAAGCCAAGTACGCGAGGAGCTTGCGAGTGCTTTCGAGAGCCACGAATACCTCAACTCGGCAAACAGAGAACGTTGGTGTAGATTGGCGATGGAACTTTTCAGGGAAGCTTCGCTGCGAGTTGAACGTTTTAGCACTTCGCCTGAAGAATACTCCCAGGACCAATTGATCATTGATATCAGCGCTTTGGTAACTGAGATTTCGAAGTGGCTGATGGAAGTGCAAGGCAGCGACGAACAACAAGATCTGGAAAAACTTGTCGTGACTTTCGAACACGATAGCGACAACTTGCAAAGTGCTTCACCATCCTTCAGACATGCGTTTCATACGTCGATAGCTCAAAGTTACGAGGATGCACTCACAATATGTAACATGTCCCCGTTTCGTCTTCCTGTTCCAAATGTATTGAAGGTTGTTGCAACTTCCACGGAGAAAGATGAAAAAGCAAACGAAAAAAGTTCTGTTGATGCCGTATTCCGAACCCTAGAAGATGCACGGCGATGCAGTCAAAACATTCATGGCGTCTGGTATGTACGGCATCAGGTCCTTCGGGTTTTGAGCTCTCTCCTGTCATGCTCCACCGCCGTGCTGGAGAATGATTCATCTTTGAAGGACGTCGTAATGCCGAAGGTCGAAGCTACACTAAACGAATCGGGCATTGCAACAGTGGTAGGAGAATCCAAAAAGTCCTCGCTCGGGTAAGTCCATTCAGAAGCAAATTCTCGGTGCATCATGATAAACGTATTGAATCGAACCCTGCTGGATCTTGTAACGTCGAATTGCTTTGATGAATTATTTTGAAATTGGTATAAGAAAGAGGAAAGCTGTTTGATCAACTGTTTCTCAAAAGTGGCCCCTTTGCTTATTCGTTCCACCGGATTTGGCAGTGGGACAACCATAACATATCCATGCATCGTCAGCTCCTCTGCATATTACCCAAATTCGCAGCCGTTGTTCCTCAACTTTGTCTGGCCAGTATTAAGGAGCGCCCATTGGCGACTGGAGGCTGGCGACCATCCTTCGTCTGTTACGTTCCTCCCCCCTGGACAGGGGAGTCGAAGGAAAGAAGCAGATAAACGGGGCAAGCATGACCGAGTTCTGTCTCGTGCCAAGCTTGCTAGAGCAACGAACGAGGTTGGGCTTGGTTTCGTACCGAAGCTAACAAAACGGGTATTTGCAAATGCGGTCGGGATGGAGCCTGTTGAATTAAAATCTAGTTGCGAGAAAGATGGGCCGCTTACTGTGAACCATGCACTAAGAAAGTTTTACGATAAGATAGTCGGCGAGATGACGAGCGGCGACGGCGACCAGAATAACGAAGAAAGCGTGAAGCGGCTAAAGATGATTATAGGGCATATCAGGTAGGTCCGGAAAATGATTTGTGATGAATGGTGATGCATCCAGTTGGCTGAGGTGAAAGCAGAATTTGACGAATCACATTGGGCTGTGATGGACCATGACGAGTTGAATCAACCTTGTTTCATCAAATTTCCTTTTTCCTGCTTGCCTGGTTTTGCAGGGTTTCCTTTGACGAGTTATTTCCTTCGCTTCAGTCTGGGCACGAGCAAGTGCCCGCTGGTACGAGCCCAAGCGAAGTTGCTGGTTGTGAATATCTTGCTAAGTTTCTCATTGTTTTGCCGAGCATTTTGAGCCAAGCATGTCTGTCGATGCAAGTAGTCGAAGACACCACAATCGTCCTCAAAGAACTCTCGAACTTCCTAGCTCTGCACCACAAGGAACTCTTTCATGCACGTTTCCATCCTCCAAGGGAAGAATATCTCTCTGAAAGGACGGTGCCTCCTCTCTTGGCGTCTAGGCTTCAGAATCTTCGTCCCGCGGTCGATGACTCATCTCTCGAGATGACCGAAGCGATTTTACCAGAGGACGACGAGCTCACAACGGACTTCGTAAAATGCTCAATGGGTCAGGTAGTGCCCTGCCGCGCTTCCCACGATGATGTGAGCAAGAAGAACCGGAGAATAAATCTGGGGTTCAAAGGTTTGATGTGTCGCCATTGCATGGGAAGCAGGGGAGAAGGGCGTTATTTCTTCACGTCTATCGAGAGTATGACTACAGCGGCAACTGTGATAGAGAAGCACTTGGAGAAATGCCCATCGGTGCCTGTTGAAGTGAAGAAACGATTGAGAGAGAGCCGAACTCGCCACGCTGAACAGAGGAGAGAATTGGCTCAAGGTGCTCAGGCAAGGTACTTCCTGCGGCTGTGGGAGCGACTTCGGTCGTCCGTGGTTAGGGATACTGTTGCTTCCTTGCAGGTTTTGGAATTACAACATGATTTTGAGGATGAAGAAGAATCTACGACAGTGGAGTTTCACAATCACGTTGATGTCCTCCGATACATTTCAAATACCCCGCCATGGTGCGAAAAGCCAAACATTTTAGAGGAGATGGCTCGATATTCTGAATGTCTAGAATCCGGCGGGCGCGCATACAATACAGAAGCGATGCCTAGAAGGTTCACTGGAGAGTTGTGGATGTCAAAGTTTTTACATTCAAATCCTTCTCCTCACTCGGCGTAGATGCAGCGTTTAACAATAACAATTTTGTTTAGCCCTTTGAGATGTCTTTTATGTATGATAGTAGAGGGAAATTCTGATTTAGATACTGGTTGCCGCGGTTTTGAATCAGGCCTTGGTTTGGCTTTAAAAGAGTGCAAACAAAGGTCGATTTTAGAATCAGTCATTTTCTTCCGCGGCAAATCTGGGACAAACTAGATTCGGGCACGTACCTTCTCACCGTAGCCAGCGTAAATTTGATCTGCGCAAGTCAGAAATATGTGTTAGTTTTTGCCAAATTCTCCTCAAAGCCAGTCAAGAGCATCCCATGACTCACCCACTATATCCATCCCTGTGATTACCTCGCCTATCGGGGCGAAACCCTGTAAGATCGGATAGAAGGAAAACATTAGTTGACAAGCAAGGATGAATCGACTGCCTTTTCAATCATGATCCATCACAATTCAATTCGATTCATGGCATCATATCGAATCAACATTAAGCCAATAGACCATCGCCATTCCTGTAAGCTAAACCTACTTGTTTATCCAGAAATTTGTTCCCCTTTTGATTTGTATTGATGAACAGCTGCGTAGTTCTGGTGTTTGGGCCAGAGGTGGCAAAGGTCAGGGTTCCTCGTGCATTTGTTGTTTTTACTGGATCATCTTTAATTGGTGGTCCCTTGGGAAACTTTTTGGGATCACCATTGATTCCAACCTACAAGGAAAAGGAAAATGAACACTGGATGAGCAAGGACTACCTCAACACCACTGAGAAAACCCACCACACTTAATCGCACTCCGTCATGATCTCAGCGCCAGGACTCATCACAATTCACAAGGATGCACCATGGCTCATTACAAGCGCTATATACATGTACTGAACATACCTGCACAACAAAATTTGGGACTACCCTGAAAAACCGGCAATCCTTGTAAAATCCCTGGTCCATCAGCTTGTGAAATTGAGCAACTCCCAGGGGCGCCCATTCTTGCATGTGATTAATATTCGGCACGGACGTTTTCAGTGTGATGAGCCAAGCCTACTAGGTACGTTTTTAAAATGAAAAAATAGCCGCTGCCAATTCAACTTTACCTGGGTGGGTCTGGATCACAATACTTCCACTTTTGCCGTCAGCCAAACCTGATAGTTGTAGAGTGAACGTTCTGCTGGCTGGTTCTTGGTTTGAGCGAGATGATGAATCATCGTGTTGGGGTGGTGGTGCTTCTTTGTTGTGAGAGGTTTTTTTCAAGTTGTGATCCTTTACAAGGACTTGGGATGTGTAGGGATCGTGTTTGAACAGCAGAAAGGCTACACCAAGAACAGCTACCAATAGTAGGATAACGCGCACCACTGAGATTCCCTCTGGCTTTTCATTTGGTGGCTTCACTTCGACCATCGTATCTTAAAGCCGTTTCCGAAAAAAAATCTTCAGCAGGAGGGACTCGAACTTTTTTGCTCTCCCATTCAATGAATATAAAACGCTAGAGCACCAACACTATTTCTCGTCGAGGTATCTTTCGGTTGTCGTCGTCCTTGGCAGTCTATTTTTATCAGCTACCTAGTAGTATGCGGGCCTGTAGTCTGTCTCTGTCTTTTAAGTCTGTTGTGCAAAGTGTGTTGGCCATGTAACCATCGTTTCTTATCATTCCGAAAAGAAAAAATAATAATACGAGCGGCGCCAACTAAAACTCGCACACCTGATCCTCTGACTACCCAGCTATGCCAGGCCAATTCTACCAGCACTACTGTATTTGGCTGGGCTATTGGCTGCTACTAGTCTACTACGAGCTAGCTAGCCAAGCCAAGCACTGTCTGGGGTCTAATAGAGGGTTGCGGGAGAGCGGTTGTGCGGTACCGGTAGCAATCAGCCTGCGGTCGCAGTAGCCACCTCAATTGAATAGCTACCTGTACTCATAAAGTCTACCATTTGTACTGTCATGCGATTCGCTGTATTAATGAATAAGCCTATCTCTACTAGATAGCAGAGAAAAGGTTTTCTGGAAGACACAAACGTCCAACTAATTTTCGTTTCCATTTGCACGCGATGGAGCCCCAACGAAGGATGGCGTATATATTTTAAATAAGCACGATCAGGGGCTATTACCTCCATCCTGTTCTGTGTCCTCCCCCGATTCTTGCAAAGATTTAGTATTCGAAACATAAGACAGCCGAGGAAAGTGCTTCTCAAGATAAGCATTGCCTTCATGCTCGATGTTGGGCTGACTTGGATCCTCACCGTACTCGGAGTTGATCTGGTCTGTAGGAACAGGAAAGAAGAAAAAAATGCAATCAGTGAATATCAAAGCAGCAAGAAATCGAAGAAACGGGTGATGAACTCCTGCGCATTACGTTTGAAGGGTTTGGAGATGAACTCACCAATAAACTCCATACCACTGGAAATCATGCGGTAACGCAAGATAGACAAGGGTGAGAATAGACGTCATGGATGCCTATTATTTGGACATCAGCTACTGTCCTTAATATTTTCCAAAATGAAACGAATAGACATACCTGATGACTTCTCCAAAGGGAGAGAACCCTTGCTTATCTAAGAAAGCATTTCCTCGAGTGTTTGTATTGATGAATAGTTGAGTCGTTCTGGTGTCGGGGCCTGCCGTAGCAAATGTAATGGTTCCCCGTGCATTGGTTGTTTTCACAGGGTCGTCCTTGATGGCATCTTTCCACTTTGCTTGCACATTTGGGTCGCCACTGATTCCAAACTGGACCATAAAATTAGGAATCACACGGAAGAAGCGACACTCTTTGTAGAAACTCTCATCCATCAACTTGTGGAATTGAGCAGCACCAATGGGCGACCACTTGGGGTGGGTCTGTATCACAACTTCACCCGCCGCGCCATCTTTAAGTTTTGACAGATCAAAGACGAAAGTCCTGCCGCCAGCTCCCGATCCTTCCTCTACTAGCACCTTTCGTTGACCTAAACGGAGAGAAGTTTCGGATCCAGTGTCCTTGACTTTGGTACTGCTAGCAGCTCCGTCGTTGACGACGTGCGCAGAGCTTGTTCCTGTGGCGTTCTTTGCGATCAAGAGTACCGCTCCTGCGGCTCCCGTTAGAAGCAACAACAATCTCATAGGATTCCAGGTATTATTCGAGGAACGCTTTACAGTCGCCATTGTCTGGATAGGTCACACTTAAAGTAGCTGAAAGAATATTAGAATACTGTATGCGCTCGACTTCTAGCGAGCTGAAACTGGGGGCTTTGATGCTGTCAAGACTGCCACAATAATAGGTGCTGGTTTTCTTTGTTACTATTAGCTCCTAGTAGCTACTAGCTAGCTACTAGCTAGCTAGTACCAGTAGTACAGTTAAGTAATAGTACTCAGACCCGGTCCGCGCACGTACTGTGCGCCGTACAAATTGCCGTACAAAATCACTGTACAGCTAAATTTTTTTCCAAAATACACCGACTTGGTAATCTGTACGCCGAAATATCGAATGGGAAATGGCGAAGGCATTTACTGCTGTCTTGTTCGTGTATTTTTGGAATTTCCTACTAGCCTGTCAGCACCTATTCTGACTCATCCCTACTGTGTTTCAACACAGAGAACACCTTTTCTAGACGTTTTGACTAATAAAATAATCTACATGTTAACAACATTATCTCATGTCAACATTAGAAGATACTACTGATGATGAAGAATTGCTGTTGTTGCTTACACTTTTTAGTGAACAGCTATCTGCAGAGCTGGAGGAGAGAATAGACCAGCACATTCGCGAGCAGCGTAGAAGGAACAGAAGATTACCAAAGCGCAAGGATAGGCCGACATGGAGGTCGTTCGTCCAACGAGTGTCAAGAGATCACTTCCGACGCATGTTTCGCATGGCCCTCCCTTCGTTTGAGCGTCTTTGTGATGACATCTGCACCGTGGTGTCGGAAGAAGTGTTTCGGCCCGAGGCGTTTCTTTTAAATGGTGGGTTTGCTGGCAAACCAGGCTATGCTGCTTTGCAACACCAAGGAGGTCATATTCCTGGCGAAATCCGTGCTGCGACATCTCTTCGTTTGCTAGCGGGTGGCTCGCACTTGGATTTGGTTCCTCTGTTCGACGTTGCCAAGTCACAGGTGTATGATTCTTTTGACATCTTCCTGAAATGGGTTATCAGGACCTACACATTTCCTTTAACTGATTGGTTGAGAACTGAGAACTGGTTGAAGTTGCATGAGCTCGCCCGTGCCTTCGCCGAAAAGACTGGCGGCCTCATGTATGGGGGCTTCGGTTCCCTTGATGGTTTGGCACTTCGCATAATGTGTCCCAGCAAGAAGGATGTGCCTGATGGTGGTAACTATTACTGTCGGAAGGGGTTTTATGCCCTTAACGTGCAAGCGATATGCGACAAAAAGAAACGATTCCTATGGGTGAACCCATCCAATAAGGGTTCCACGCATGACTCTACGGCTTTTGGTTGTTCCAAACTCTTTGATCTCCTATGCGAAAAGAGTAACGATTTGAAGCGAGAAGGCCTTTACTTACATGGTGATTCGGCCTATCCGTTGACACCTTTCCTTCAAGTGCCTTACGAACTTCCAGAGCTGCAGAATGATCCTGCGGGTGCAAAAGATGCTTTTAATTACTTCCACTCTAGCAATGGCATCTATGTAGAATGTGCCTTTGGTGAGTTTGTCATGCGTTGGGGTGTCTTCTGGCGATCTCTTCGGTTCGATCTCCGCAAGTGTGGCTTGATCATTCAAGCCGCTATGTTGTTGCACAATTTCATTGTTGACGAGCGACACGGTTATGACGAATTCGATCGGTCCTGTTTTGAGAACTTCAGCATTAACAGACAACTTGAATCACAGAGGCGTCAAACCCAGTCAACAGGAGAACAGCCTCGTGCTTTGGTAAGTGACAACAATGAGCCTCGTCCAGCCGGCAGACGGTCTGATGAAGAACGACAGCGTCGGGATGATGGCGAACGCATTAGAAATGGCAACGTCTTGCTCCTCGCCACTCACAGCTTTAGAAGACCAATGCATAGCAACATGAGAATGAATGCTGAGGGACACATTTATATGGATTATTAAAGCATTGATCATTAAAAGAATTACTTGTCTACTCTTCTGCATCTGTAGTCTTTTGACGTTTCAATTCTGCTTCCTCAGCCAGTTTGTAAAGACGCTTCTTTTTGTTGCCCAACATTCGTAGTGTTGTGCCTTTAGCATCAGGCGTCAAACTAGGATCTGACGCCACATTCTTAATCTCTTCTCGGTAGCAAGCTGCACGTTCCATGCAGAAGTGAAAGCTGGGGTGATCGGGTGTGTCTGGACACTTGGTGGGTGGTTCTTTTCTAGACTGCACAAGTTGGCCGATCAATTGATTGAGATCCGACAAAGACTTTCGCGATTGTTCCAATCTGTCATCACTGGAACTCAACGACTTGCCTTTCGACGTGCTGCTGGAACGTGTAGCTTCATCGTCGAATCCAAGCTCCGACATTGCCTCCTCGGCGTAGCCCGACTCCATCTGTAAGTGTCTTGGCATCATGCCACACGCACTCGCTGCTAAAAGAAAAGAAGCTTCGCAGTCAAGCGAGAAGACCCAGCCCAACCAACGATCGTGATTGCAGTAATTAATGAACTCGGAAACGTCCCCATCTCCACCACCGGTTTCTTTATTCCACTTGTTAAGGGCTTGTCGGTACTTTGGCTTAATGTGTTGAAACCATGTATCCATCAACCACTTGCCGTCTCGCTCGTACTCGACAATTTTGGCGTTATTTGGATCCCAAGAAGCTCGATCGTCTTCCGTGAACTGTCGCATGTTCTCTTCCTTGGGATCACTCACAGTGTACAACGGATTAAGAAAATCAATCACCGCCTCACTGAAAAAGTTCTCCACACAGTCGCCAGCAATGTCGCTCTTGTTTCGATCCTTCCTGTTGCTCATTATGCCAGAAACAGTACCTCGGTACTTTGGATCAAGCAGGATCGCCGCGCACCTCATACCATCGTCCGGTGTTCTTTGCGCATCTTTCTTCCGAACTGAATCTTCAATGTGGTTCTGGAACCGATCCACAGAAGCATCGAGCCCCGCATAAGGCAAGTCGTTGTTGATGAGAAGCACCTTCCCATTTTGGTTGTGCGGGTGAAACTCCATCATAACATTGGTGGTATCAAAAGCTTTACGAGAATTGATAATGTCAAGGGCCAACGCAGTCTTGCCTCGTGTGACATTTTCTGTCAGACCAGCCGGCCGATAAATGTCCTTGATCTTTCGATAGATGCCAGCGGCTAACTTCTGGATAAGATCAAACTTAGTCACTCTCATGCCCTTCTCTTTGCCAGCTTTGGTTCTGCATGCAACAGTTTTTCCATTGTCTTGCAATGATTTGATTATTTCATCTGTTGGAGGGTAAATTTGGGGGCAATCTTTCCATCGTGGTGGCTTCTGAGCAGCCAACGCTAGCGCGTCAAGGCCACTAGCTTCACTGTTTGTTGCCATGGTAGTTAAAAAGAGTGTAACACATAATCAAACGACGGGTTATCCATCATTGTCATGAGTAGACGCTAATGGATGCGAATAGAAAAGATTGTGCGCTGTTTTCTACGCAGACTTTGTACGGCAAATTCGATTGCATTCCGAGCTTCAACTAAAAATCAGTGTGCGTGCGTCATTGGAACACGTTGATTTTGTACGGTGCGAAAGTGCGCAGAAAAGTGGTGCACGGACCGTGTCTGAG
>ENA-ORBV01010238-ORBV01010238.1-microbial-mat-metagenome-genome-assembly--contig:-NODE-10238-length-15082-cov-4.263579_pt1 | contig 15082 bp, 7 predicted proteins | sample MGYA00237777_ERZ505514 | MGnify/ENA primary metagenome ERZ505514 (study PRJEB26160, sample SAMN06269048) | microbial mat metagenome | isolation source: Oligotrophic lake microbial mat | place... | reverse complement strand
GTGAGAGCAACAAGGACATAACGCCGTGGACCAGCGCGCGGCGAACGACGACAGCGCCACCAGAGGACGACGGAAATTGCTCCGCGCGCTCCGGGGCCGAGCGCTGCGAGCGCCCGATTTCACACCTTAGTTCAGGACGACTGAGATCCATGCGATGTTATGTATCAGATCTGGTCGTCATGTCTTGTCATGGTCAGATCACTGGACCTGCATAAATATCACAATCGCGTACTTCCGCTCATGTCCGGTCATTGACACTTCCTGGCAGTCATTCTGAACTGCACGGCATGGGAGGGGCTTGGTGCTCCATCGCTTCGCGATGGAGCGGGTGCCCGAGTGGCGGTGGGCGGATAAAATGCGCAAAGCCCATCCGCGCACGGATGAGGAGGCGAAGCCACGAACCCGAGCCACTCCCAAGCCCGTGTGAAAGGCCGCGTGGGCGAAGCTGGCGAAGCCCCTGAGCAGATACAAATAACTTTGGCGTCGTGATCCCGAGGTCCCAGTCGTCCAGGGCGTGACCACGTGATCTCCAGACGGTGACGATCAGGGCGCCTTGGCCTGCTCCTGGTTCGGTGCCAGGCGCAGGAATCCGGCCGCGACCAAGCCGGACTCGGACCGGTCGCCCAGCAGGGGCGCAAGAAGTTTGAGCTGCGAAAGTTTATCCGGAACCGGACTGGGATTGCCGGCGTTTTCGCCGAACAGCACCGGCACCAGTTTGGCGAATTCACCGTGCGCAGCGAGCGTCTTGGCGGTGGCCTTGTCCTTGCCCTGGGCGATCAGCGCGGCGCGCGCGTCTTTCTCGTTCGCACTGCCCTTCAACTGAGCCAGCAGCAATGGGCCGTAGTACACCGCGCGCACCGGATCCTCCGTCGCCAGGCGTTTGATCATTGCCGCCACGGCGTCGAGACGGGTATTCAGCCGGGTTTGTAGGCGCATGCCCGCGGTCTTCACCGGCTCGGCCAGCGTTGGCCGCGCCAGCAACTTAGTCAGCGCGGCATTCGCAGTGCCGAATTGCAGGGCATTGGCCTGCTCGACCATCGGGCGCAGATCCTTCAACTCCTTGCTGCTGTAGTCAGGCACGTACACACCGGGAGCGTAGGCAAGATCGCTCAGCACGAACAACGTGGTCGCGACCGCAGTATCGGCATCGGTGACATCGTGGCCCTTGCGCGTGATATTGAGGAAGACGTCGGGATTTCCCTGGGCCGATCCGCGATAGACTTCGCTAGCTCGATTTACCGCGGTGACGCCGAGCCGGGCCAGGTCCCATTCCTCGGTACCGACGCCGATGTACCACGCCATCGCCACACCCAGCGTGGCGTCCTTACGGTAATTCGATGAATAGATGCTCGACATGGTGAAGGGCCAACGGGGGCCGCGTTCCTGCGAATACATCGACGCCATCAGTCCCTGGGTATGGCCACCGCCGGAAAAACTCGAGACGAGGCCGCGCGGTATGATTACCTTGTAATCAGCGCACACCTGCGCCATCGCCTGCTGGGCAGCGGCGATCTTGCCCTCGGTGTCCTTGCCGTTGTCGCCGTCCATGTATTGCATGTTGATGCCGATCAAGTTGAACGGCTCCAGGAAATACTTCTTCCAGCGATTAAAGTCCGGGGCACCCGCTTGGCCACTCTGCCCATGGAAGAACAGATGCACGCCCGCGGGATTGTCGGCGGAATAGGTCGACGGCACACAGACGTAATAGTTGTAGGCGCCATACCGGGTTGGCGCCTGGTAGATGCCGGCGCGGCCAGCGTTGGCAGAGACGGTCACCGTCCATGGCTCAACGACGGGCTTTTCGTTCGGCACGTTGGCCGCGGTCAGCGCGAGGGTCGCCACCACCAGCAGCATGAGCGGTCGCAGGCAGGCTTCGTTCAAGGCGTGCCATGTGGTCTGGATGCCTGAGTTCATGGAATCACCTTCCGTGCGGTGCGTAGCCGGTCACTTGCCGTATTTATTACCATGAACGCGCAGACCGGCGGCGACGGCCGCGTGATCACCGGCCCACGTTCCACCGATCACTAGGGACTGAATGACTTCGGTGTGGTTGATGCCCTTGGGCTTGCCGCGGTAGACCTCCTGACCGTTACCGGTCCTGGAGTTTCCGGCGATCGACACCTCGCCGTTCGCGTCGATGCGCGCCACTTGCCACGCCAATGCCTGCCGCAGCGTAACGGCCCATTGAGGATCCGGCAGGCGCATCTGAAGATAGAGCAGCGCAATAATGTTGGTGGCCTGATAACTGCTGTCGCCGCCACCGTGTTCAATAAAAAATCCTTCCTCTGCGTTATAACACGCCAATGCCTTGGTGATGTAGAAGCGCCCAGCCGTGATCATGTCATCACTGCGCAGCACCATGCCGGATAGCACGAACGCATTGGCGGCAATCAGCAACCGGTTGGGCGATTTCCCGTTCTCGCGCAGCAACGCCACTTGCTGGGATCCCAACCACGTTATTGCTTTGACCCATTTATCACGGATCGCCTTCACTCGTTTCTGATCGGCTTCGCTTGGTCCGGATTCGGCCAGCAGAGACATCGCGCGGGCGAACCAGCAGAGGAAGAATGCGTTGGTGGTCGCCTTGTCATTGGCGACATCGCCTAGGCTGCCGTCTTCCTGCTGATGCGCGAACGTCGCCTCTGCCACCAACCACCCTTCGTCGATCCACGGCTGGCGTTTGAGCACAACTCCCATCGCCATGGTGTACATGCCGCCGCGTTGATTGCCGGCCTCGAATTCCTTCTGCTGCTGTTGGAAGCCAACGTATCCACGTGCATCTGCGGAGCCGCCACGCCAGCGCTCCACCACCTCGACCGGCAGCGAGCGCAAGAGCGCAAGTTCGGAAACCGCGCGCTTGTCGGCTTTCGGTTCGCCCGCCACCGCGACACCGGACATCAGTCCCATCAATGCCAGGGCGCACCACAGGGCTCGCACAAAATATCCCGGGCGTGTGTCGCTCATCCTGTCAATGGGTCCGGAACAGCGTGCTGGCCGCCACGTTGTGGATCAGTGTGCGAATGCCGCCACCCTGCTTTTGGGTGAGTTCGACTAGGCGTGCCATGTCAGCGCGGTCGCTGAAACTGAGCGGTCGCCCGGTGGTGTAGACCATGAATTGTTCCGCCAGGTTCTTCAGCAGCGTCGTCGTATCCTTGGCCAGCAAGGCCTGGTATTCAGCGATACCGGCAAAGGTCTGGCCATCCGGTAACGCACCGGTGGCATCCACCGGCGGACCGAGCTTGAATTCGATGTGGATGAACGGGTCAATCGACCCGCGTGGCGCGTTGTCGCCGTTGCCGATGGAGCGGTAGCGCTCGCGCTGGCCGCCGATGACATCAAAGCTTTCTAGGGCAAAGCCCGGCGGATCGATCTGGGCATGGCAAGACGCACACGCCGCATCAGCGCGATGTTTGTCGAGCAGTTGCCGGATGGTCGTCGCGCCGCGCACGTCCGGTTCCACCGAACCGACGCCGGGTGGCGGCGGTTGGGGCGGCTTGCCCAGCAAGTGCGTCATGACGAAGGCCCCGCGCGGCACCGGCGAGGTGGTGGTGCCGTTGGCGGTGATCTTGAGGATCGCCGCTTGGGTCAAAAACGGTCCGCGGCACGAACCCTCCGGCACCGGCACACGCCGGATCTGCGAACCCTGGACGCCGGGTATGCCGTAATGGACGGCGAGTCTTTCGTTCAGCATGGCGAAATCGGACTTCACCAGGTAGCTGGCGTTCAGATCCTTTTCAATCAGCTCGCGAAAATAGGCGCGCGTCTCGGCCACCATGGAGTCTTGCAGGTAGAGATTGAATTCCGGGTAGAGCTTCTTGTCGGCATCGTTGGCGGCGATGGAGCGCAATTTCAGCCACTGGCCAAGAAAGTCGTCGATGAACCGCTGTGAACGGGGATCCTTCAATAGGCGTTCGACCTGCGCACGCACGGCACTCGCATCGCTCAGCCGCTTGGACGTGGCGAGTGCCAGCAGCTCATCGTCTGGCAGCGAATTCCACAGGAAGTACGACAAGCGATTGGCCAGCGCGAAGTCATCGAGCGCCCCGTCGGGTTGGACATGATAGAGGAAATCCGGCGAACATAGCGCCGCACGATAGGCCCACCGCATCGCTGATTCGAAGCAGTCGCCAGCCTTCAGCCGCGACTCGACCGTGGCGACGTAGGCGCTGCGCACCTCAGCCGCAACCGGGCGGCGGAAGGCCTTGGGCAGGAATCCGGCAAGCAGACGATCGGCATCAGCCTGCGGTTGCGAACTGGCCACTGACCAGATTCCGTTGCCCGGATCTGGCTGGTTTCTAGCTTCGGTTTCCTGACGGATGGTTTTGCGCAGTGGCAGGCGGGCTGCTTGTTTGTCGCCGGCCTTCAGCTCAACCAGTGGCAGATCGCCGAACAGCACGCGGTGTCCGACCGGTGGCCACACCGCGTGGATCGGCCCTTCCAGATCCAGGTAGTCGCAGGCGATACCTGGACCGGTGAAGGTCATGGCGCGGCCCTTGCGATTGTAGAGCTCGACGGGTGCCAGCGATGCGACGTTGAAGCCGACCAGATCCTTGAAGTTCAACCAAGTCGTCACCTCATGCACCTGCGGCTTGAGTGACGGCGCGTCATAATAGCCGAGTATGTCATCGGGGTGGTTCAGTCCGCGGCCATCCTCGCTGATATGGACGATCGACAGGCTCGCTGCCTCGGTTCCGCGGGCCGGAATGACCTTGCCCTTGTCCCAGCCGAAGCTCCAAATCGATAGACGCAGGTTGTAGCGCCCAGGGTAGAGCGCAGCAAAGCGATCGAAGTACGGCTTGAAGGATTCGCCCTGATGACGGAACAGGCCGACCGTGCTCATACGATTGAAAGCGCCGGCCTGGCCACTGGCAATGAGATCGGGTTGCGTGTCACCAGCAGGTGGGAACTGCGGATCTGGCTGCATGTCACGCAACAACACGCCATCACCTTGGCAGAGGATGAGCGAGGTGATGTAATTCTCCGCCAACGAAATGCGCACCTTTTGTAAAATCGGTGGCTTGGGCTGGGTGGCGATGGCCATGTCGAGGGTGTGATCTGCGGCTTCGACGTACTTCGCCATGGTGACGTGTGAAATGTCGAGCGCCTCGTTGTTGGTATCGAATCCGTGAGCAGATCCATCGCTAGGCAGACCGGCACGCAGCGTGATTCCGGGTAGGTCGAAGAGATCACGGATGGTGTTCTCGTATTCACCATTGGTCAGCCGCCGCAGGCTGGTGCGCGGGGAACCGACAAGGCGCTTGGTATCGGCAGCAAGGAGGTCTTTCTTCAACCCGGCAATGAAGCCCGCTGATTCAGCGGGCGTTGGCCGTGTCTTGCTCTTCTTCGGCGGCATCTCACCGGCTTCGATGCGGTCGTGCATCTTCACCCACCGCGAAAAATTGTCGTTTACCGCCAGATCCGCGCTCAATGCCCCAAGATCAAGATTCCCCTTTTTCGTTTCTGCGTCGTGACACTCGGCGCAGTAGGTCTGGAGAAAAGTGGTCCGGCCAGAGTCTGCTGCGTTCAGCGTCGAAAAAGCGGAACCCAACAACGCGATACCGGCCAAGCGAATTATTTTGTTCATGCCAACTCCAGACCAGCCATGGTACCGGTGGCGGTAGAGAACGCTTTCGCCGGAATACCCAGACGCGCCAACATCGACATGAACAGATTGCCGAGTGGATAATTGCGCTCGCGGCTGAACGCCAGGTGACTCCCGTGTTTGAATCCACCGCCGGCCAGCAGCACCGGCAGGTTGTCATTGGAGTGTGAATTCGCGCTGCCCATGCAGGTGCCGTAGAGCACCATGGTGCGATCGAGCAACGACTGATTCTGTTCCTTCGCGCCGGCAAGCCCGGTGAGTAAATCATTGAGCGCAGCGAGTTGGCCTTCCTCATGTCCACGCAGCTCAGCAATCACCTCCGGTCGGCCACCGTGATGCGTGGCGTTGTGGATCACCGTGGAATCGACGAACAGCGTGATGAAGCGCGAGGAATCGGTTTCCACCGCCAGCTTGATCACATCAAACATCAGGCGCATGCCCTTGACGAAATCGCGCGCATCCTTGACGTCCTCGGGGGCCTTTGCCGTGACCTTGGGTTTGGGTTGGTGTTCCCAAGCCTCGGAACTTTTCAGTCGCCCTTCCAGATCGCGCACGGCGGTGCTGTATTCGTCCAGACGCTGGCGATCGGTCAGCGATAGAATTCCATTCAGTCGCTTGGTCTGCGTGCCAACGAAATCGAGCATGCTGCGGCCCTGGCGCAGAGCCTCGACCGCGGCTTCGACCTCCTCGGGATTTCCCTGCATGAACAGTTTCCGGAACACGCTGCGCGGGCTGCGATCAGCGGAGATCGCTGCTCCACTGCGGGTGAATGACAGCGTCTTCCCCCCTTCGTTCCCGACCGCCAGCGTCATCGACGGGAAACGCGTGGCGCTGCCCAACTGCTCCGCGGCTTGCTGATCAATCGACACCCAGTTGCGGAAACCTCCACGATCCGGATGCGGCGATCCGGTTAGGAAACAACGCTCCGCCATATGTCCGCCGGACACACCAGGGTGGCTCACGCCAGAGAACACCGTCAGTTGCTGACGATGAGCCGCGAGCTTCGTCAGATAGGGCGTCGCCTCGTAGTCGCTGCCGGCCTTCTCCGGAAAGAAGAGCTGGGGCATGATGCCCTGGTTGACCTGGATGGCGATCAGACGGCGTGGGATCTTGTCTGTTGCTGGTTCGGCAGCAGAAAGCACGGGCGTCATGGCTTCAAGGAATGGCAACGTCAGCACAACGCCCAAGCCTTTGAGCGCAGTGCGGCGCGAGAGCGGACGGAAGAGATTGAGGTTCATGGAATTTCCTTGGTCGCAGTAAACCGATTGAAGCGGATCAACATCATCTATGGATACCGTGCAGTCTACGCCCTGTTGCTCACACGTTGCGAGCACGATTCAACCAGGTCGTCATTGCGCTAATCATGCGTGAAGTCTTTCTGTCTGACGCTCACGGTCAGCGTTGCTGGTGCAGCCTTCGATCCGGACCGGTATCATTAAGCGAGATGGTAGGTGCACCCGAGAGGGCAGAAAATGCCGCGATTGTGATATTGTTGCATGGAACGCACACCGGCCGTCGTTGAAGCCCAATCCGCCCTCTGGATGCACTCGCGTTGGATGATGATGCCTTTAGCCTGCCGCTCATGTCTCGCTCCACCTCGCCCGTGGATTACCGTTTTGCCGAAGGTGCACAGACCTTGCCGCCCAATCTGTCACCCCAAAGAACGGGAGACGCCTAGATTTAGGCTGTCCTTGGACGACTACGATCTGTTTCAAAGCACGGATGGATTGGTTGCGTTGCCATGTTCACGCTGGTATCCCTTACCCTAAGACGCTACGCGGCTTAGCTTATGTTTACCTTTTCAGTCAGCCGACACCTTGGTTTGTGATGCCCATGCGACTGGATGCGAGATGAAAAACGGTTTTCTCGTAACGACCAAGGATAACGCCCCTGAGTTCTCGGCCGTACTCGCTGAACATCGCAGCGGAATGCGGCTGTTCCTGGCCAGCTATGCCGCATCGCGCGCCATGCTGGAGGACGCCGAACAAGAAGTGTGGTCAGCATGGCAACGTCAGCCGGCTAATGCTTCCGCCACGGGAATCCGCATCGCCTTGCGTCGTCTTGCCGCTGGCATCATCGCACGTCGACTTGACGCCAGCCAAGCCGATGCCGTGACGCGGCAGGATGGCGCGCTTCACATTCTGGCCCAGGCGGGCCGCGAGTCGCTTCAGCGTCAACCCGAATTGACTGAAGGAATTGATCATCGTCTGACCACCCGCATGGCGGCATTGACGCAGGATCAGCGTGACCTGTTGGAGCGGCGCTATCGTCAGGGACAATCGCGGGAACAAATTGCCGCCGCTCATCAACTCAGTATCGGTCAGGTCTCGGCGAAAGTGATCGCGGCACGTGCCGCCCTCGACTGGAGCGGACTGAGCGCGCCGTGGACCGTCGGTTGCGACAGCGTCCTGCATTCCCTGATCGAAGATCATCTAATCGGCGCACTGGATGCCGAGTCCCGTCACCTGCTTGCCGCCAGCCTGATGGCTGATGTCCAGAATGCCGGCTGCTTCGAACGTCAGGTGCGAATCGATTTGATGCTGACCGCGTGGATGGCCCCAGTCACCTCAGCGCCAGTTGTGTCACCGCTCAGCGACGGCGCCTCGACCCGCGCGGTGGCTACGGCAAGTTCGGGGAAAATCCGCACTGCAACCGCGCAGCGAGCGGGGCCAGCACGACGCCCAGTGACTGGCTCCAACGTGATGCCATGGATATTGGGAGGCTGCGCGATGGCGGTGATAGCCATCATCGCGGTGATCGTCACCGGCGATCGCCCGGTCTCGCCACGGAATGCGCCACTCTCGACGACAGGGACGACCAGCGACAGACCGGACCAACCCAAACCAGCGCCTGCGACCACCTCACCAGCGACGGCGCCAACGCTCTCGTCGTTGACGCTCAGTGATCAGTCACGTCTCCGGAACGCCAGCGGCGACGGGGCGGGTGCGCAGAAACCAGAACAAATTGTTTCGGCATCAGCAACACGCCCCGTCACCATGGAGCAGATCGTGGCGGTGCAGCAAGCGACAAATCTGGCGCAGTTAGATTCGCAACCGACACCGACTCAAGCAATAGTGAACGCGACTGCTCCCGTTCCGGTTCCCACCGTCGTGGCGCCAAAGGGAGATGCCCCGAGTGCTCTCTCCCAGCCGACGGTGTCATCGCCAGTCGTCGACGTAGCCGAAACAAAACCAATCTTCGTCAAGGGCATCAACCTGGGCGGTGGTGCCGTGGTCATCGATGGCAACCAGTGGCTGTCGCAGAAACAAGCTGAGGAAGACCTGCTGTCGCCGACAGCACCGACATCACCGGCATCGGTGATTTACCTCAGCGATCTGACCTGGATCACGGCGAGCAACGGCTGGGGTCCGGTGGAAAAGGACATGGCCAACGGTGAAGACAAAGCAAACGATGGGAGCCCCCTCTCCATTCGCGGAAAAACCTTCAAGAAGGGCCTTGGCGTTCACGCCAACAGCGAGGTCGTATTTGCCCTCGACGGAAGCGATGTCCGGCTCCTTGCTGAGGTCGGCATCGACGATGAGAAATTGAGCGGCGGCCAATCCATGTTCCAGGTTTTCGCGGATGGGGTGAAGCTGTTCGATAGTGGCATGCTTACATCAACCACGCCTTCGGTGTTGGTTAATGTTGGGTTATCTGGAAAAAATGAACTCAAACTGATAACTGACGCAGGCGGAAAAAACCAAGGATCCCACGGTGACTGGGCGGATGCGCGCTTGATGCGCTCGTCCGCTCTCAGCGGATCTGCGAGTGAACTCAGGACCGCATTCCGCGGACCGCTGACGATCCGCAATGCCAAACGATCCCTGGTGGCGAAGGCGGCCAAGCCGACCGTCGACGCCGCCACCAAGTCGATGCTCGATGCGGGCATCTCGGCCGTGGGCGACCGCTTGGCCATGACGCAAGCGTTGCCCAACGGCAGTTATCAGGTGTGGGCGTGGATGATGGAACAGAACCGCGCGAATTCACGCTCGTTCGATCTGGTGATGAATGGCGAAACGCTGGCCAACCTGGGGGATCTGCCGCTGGGCGGTTGGGCCAAGTACGGTCCGTGCACGGTCGAAGTCAGCAACGGCGTGTTGGACATCAGCTCCAAGGCGCACAAAGGCGTGCCGATCCTGATGGGTCTTGAAATCTACCGGATGGGCGCGGCCAAGACGCCAACCGCTCAACCAGTCTACGTCAGCGACTTTGCCAAAGGCAACACCACGGGCTGGGCCGGCTGGAGCGGTGAATGGGTGAGTTCCGACGGGCTGTATGCAAACAAAGCAACTCAGGGCATAGCCCTATGCGTCTACGATTCCAAACTGTTTGGCGACGTTGAACTGACTGCAAACGTTCATCCTCGCTTCAACAATGCCTACGGCGTGGCCTTGGAAGTGAAAAGCGCGAAAGACTATGTGGCGCTCAGCATCCAGGATACCACGGCAACGCTGTTCCGTATGAGCAATGGCACCAAGACGCAATTGGCCCAGGCCCCATGCACCGGGACCGCCCTCTTCGCATGGAGCACCATCTCCGTCACCCGCCGTGGCCGCATGCTGTCGGCCACCATCAACGATGCGTCAGTCTTCAACGGCATCGACATCGGCAACGCAGAGCCCAACAAGATTGGACTCTATGCTGACTTCTGTCCGCTTGATGTGAGCACGGTGACCATGGCGATTCCTGGATTGCGTCTTACCGCAGGCAGTCGTGTGCTCGGTTTGGTGCCGGTGGCGCTCGACATCACTCGAGAACTGGGGCCACGCATGAACGTCCGTGCCACGCTCCGCCTGCGAGATTTGCCGAAAGAGGGCATAAACCTGCGGGTAGATTGCGATCCCGAGGTGAAATCTGCGCACCTCGCTCTGTTGGGGATCAAGCAACAGGTGGAATCGGTACTGCTGGAATCCGTGCTGCCCTTCCATGTTTTCGGTGATTCTGCGAATAGAAGCATCAAGCCGTGGATTCCTGAGGTCGGCACTTATCACATCGAAGTGCAGCCGTGTTCCGATCCTGTAGGGAAAATTCCCTTGGGGCCCAAAGAGTCATTTGAACTGACCATTGTGCCGTGAGCGCAGCGGCGGCTCCGTTGACGGCAAGTCCGTTAGCTGTCCGTTACTGTCGCCACGGTGACGTGATCAGGGACGACAGATAAGATCCATGATGTGCTTGTCCCAGGTGAGCGTCGCGACGCGGGTCAAATTTCCTGCCTCGTCGATTCGCAAGGCGTTGAGCGTCCCGTCGTCGAAGGAACTCACGAGCAGGTAGCGGCCATCCGGAGACAGAGCCAGACGCCAGGGCACGCGATCGACCGGCGTCAATCCCAACAGGGTCAGGGTGCCGTCCGCTGCGATGCGGTAACCCGCGATCCAGTCGAACGGCCGCTTATGTCCGCGCAGACCGCTGAAAAGAAAACGTCCGTCGGCCGTGATGACCAAGTCAGAGGCACTGACACCATCCTTCGGAGTTTCGGGTGGCACTGCGTCACAGAGTTGCTTGAGCGTGAGCTGACCATCCGCCTGCTGCTCATAGACCGATACGCCAAGATGTTGTTCGTTGGTGTAATACACTGTGCGCAGCGTGGGGTGGAAGGCTGGGTGACGTGGCCCGATTCCATTCTGCGGTTTGGCATCACTGGGAGTCAGCGCGGACAGGGCTCCGCTCACCGGATCGAAGCGGTATTGGCGCAGGGCATTGTGCTCCTTCACGTAGGAGACATAGGCAAAGGCGTTGTCGGGTGAGGTCAGCACCGAATGGGCGCAGGAAGAACCTTCATTGAGGGACGTCACGCGAGCGCCAGGGATGCCTGCGTCATCAAGCGGGTGTACGCTGACCTGTCCGCCATAACTCGCACTGAGCAGGAAGCGATTACTGCGGTCAAGACTGAGGTAGCAGGAATCATGGAACAGACGCAGCGGAGTGCTGTGCTTACCATCGGCACCAAGATGGAGCACGGCACCAGATATCCCGTCAGTTCCCGGTTGTCCTGCGAAGTAGAGCAGTGGTCGTTGCGGATGGGCGACGACGACGCTGGCGGGAAACCCGAGCGGAATCTTTTCGGCGACGGCGAGCTTCAGGGTATCACCCTGCGTGCTGGCGGTGATCACCCATAATTGCTGGGTGGAACCGCTCGGGGCAAAGATCTTGAAGTCGGCCGCGTGCGAAGACGTCAAGCAGCAGCCAAGTAGCAATGCGATCAGTCGATTCATGAGGTCACCCTTCTTTCGTGGTACATCTAAAGGCGGGCCGCGCCATCAGGTCACTTCGCGCCCTGGTCACTGACGACCAGAGCGTCAAAAGTTGCGGTAGCGGATACCCAAGGATTGCCCGATGTCAGGCTATCTACAAGCGGTGATCAGCGGAGGACGGCCGTCGGACGAATACGGTGCGCCATCCGAAGGACCGTGCCATGACGGAATTGATCTGGCGCGTCGGTAGGTGGCAGACACCTCGCAGGCATCAAACTGGTGGTCGATGGACCACGGCATGCCGCAGCAGCGTCAGGCCGCAACCCTGCTCGCAGGCCTGCACCAGCGCGTTCGCTAGGTCGAAGGGGCGCTTATGCACCGAGACCGGTGGACGGTAGGGGTCGATGGCGGCGATGGCCGGAACGCTGTCGAGATAGCCGTCGTAGCCGACGATGTCGAGATCCTCGCCGGGCCTCCGTCCGAGGCTGCGCGCGGCAGCCGCGGCCAGCGCCGCGTCGGAGTCGGTGATGGTGATGATGGCATCGTGCCGCGTGCCATCGGCCCACGTCCGGGCGAGCAGGCCGGCGAGCAACTGGACCCGGGTCGGATCGTCCAGCGATGCGTCCGGCCAGCGCAGCTCCAACTGCGTGGGGAGCGCCAAGCCGCAGGCGGCGCAGCCGTCGGCATATCCCGCCATGCGCTCGATGCACCATCGCAGCGCCGGCTCGGGCAGCGGCCGCATGAGGCTGAGGAGATTGCGCCGGCCGCGCGCATGCAACCCCTCGACCAGGCTGCGCGCGCCGTGGCGATGGTCGCCGCAGACCGCAACGTCGGCCAGTGTGGCGAGATCGGTGGACATGGGCAGCGCGTCGGCGCAGATCACCACGTGCGAACCGGTCGGCCGCTGCGCGAGGCGGGCGAGGACGCCGGGCTTGATCGTCGCATTTTCCATGATGATGAGCTGGGCTGGCCAGCGCGCCGCCGGCAGCGTCCGCAAGAGATCCGGCGAGAGGATCCGCGCCTCCCAGCCGCGCCGCTGGATTTCGTCGACCACCGCCATCAGTTCGCCCTCGTGGGGATGCTGCCACTGGCGCACCAGATCGCTGACGCCGTTCACCACCGCAATCGTCTGCGCGGCGACTGGCGGGTCTCCCGGTCCGGTGAGGAAGCGGAGTTTGCGCCCGACGCGTTTGAAGACCCCGGCGTGATCCAGATGGTGCAGCGCCCGGCGCACCAGGGGCCTGGACCAACCCGTGGCTGTGGCCAGGTCGCGTTCGCTGGGGATGCGCCCTCCGTCGTGTATGCCGTTAGCAGACAAGTATTTACGTAACTCATCGGCAAGTGCTTCAGCATCCCCTGGCGTCATACCCATGGTGTATGACGGTGATGGTCACACACAAGCAATTGGTCACATTGGAGTGTTCAACGGTCCCGATATTGGATCGTATTGGTCATGTAACTCGATCGAGCGATCACCTCGACGGAAGCCCGGAGCATTGCATGCGTCCAATCCACCTCGAAATCCCCGACGTCCTGTGCCCACGCCACCGTCTCAGGACCTGATCCCCATGCTCTCCCGCACCCTGCTATCCATCACCACCTGCCTGCTCGGCACCACCTCCCTGTTCGCCAGCGATCTGGTCACCAGCGAGGACTTCGGCGAACTGCCAGCGAATGAATGGGCGCAGACCTTCGGCACCGATCCGGCGCAGCTCAAGAACACCTTCTCCACCGACGGCAAGCTCCAGGTCCTGCTGCTGGGGGCCAAGGAACCGACCAACATCCTCTGGCCGGGGGAGGATACCGAATTGGAAGTGCAGATCGCCAACCTCACCGACGCGGCAGTGGAGCGGAAGGCCAAGGTGGTGGTGGTCGCCTACGAGACCTGGACCCATGACGGCGAGATCTTCAAATACGGTGTGCGCCGCATCGCCGAGGTCGGCGCTATCGAGCAGGCGATCAACGTGCCGGCGAAGGGCGTGCAGCACCTGCGCATCAAGCCGCCCATCCCCCAGCAGAAGGGCGGCTTCGCCGTGCTGCTAGAGGTTGAGGGCAACCCCAACCGCTTCTTCATCACCTCGCTTGCCCGCACCTTCAAGCCGGCCTTCGCCAAGCGGCGCTTCTACAAACTGACCATGGACATAGGCGATGCCGCGGTGCTGCGCCGGCTGGGCGCGGCGCCCAACCGCACCGGCATGTCGCCGCAGAATCCCAGCAATCCTGATGCCGAGGCCTACTACCAGGACCAGGCCGCGAAGCTGCGGACGTACGCCGAGGCCGGTCTACCCATCTGTATCGAATTCGGCCACGGCGCGCCGTTCTTCGGCGAGATGAACCCCCTCGGCAGACACCGCCCGTCTCTCGACGACAAAGGCGTCATGCAAGGCGGCGTCGGCGACATCGTCTGGTCGCCCGAGTACGACCAGCACTTCACCGCCTTCGTGAAGCGCCTGCTCATTGAGTTCGGCTGGCCCAAGGGACCGATCAACGCGGTGAAGATCTGGAACGAGCCGTGGAATGGTGGATCGATCGCCGGCTGGGCCGCTGATGACGACCGCTTCCGCGAAATGACCATCGCCATGGACCAGGCGGTGCGCGAGGCGCGGGCCGAGGCCGGCGTGCAGGTGCTGCAGGGCGGCGCCGACTCGTCATCTAACTCGCTGGACAAGTACTTCAGCGACGGCAGTAACCGTTTCGATCCGATGTTCGATTTCCTCAGCGTGCACTACCAGGGCAACGATCCGCACACCAACTGGCGGGCCTGGCGCGAACGCAAGGGGCCCGACGGCAAGCCCAACCCGGTGCTGTTCTGGGACACTGAGAGCTGGGTCGGCAACACCGACGACCGGGTCTGCTCGGTGTTGGCGTCGATGTACAGCTTCGGCCAGGACCGCGCCGTCGGCATCCAGAGCAACCGCACGGTGGTGCAGCGCTGGGAGCACCCGGCGCTGGCGGTGGATGGCAAGCCCCTCCCCGGCAAGAACGGCCGTCCTATGATGCGCGAGGGCCGGCATGCCTCCGGAGTCGCCGCGGCGGTGGGTGCCTTCCAGGAACTGGTCGGCGAGGATCGGCGCTTCAGCAAGCTGCTGTGGCACGGTCTGCCGTTTGTCATGCAGTTCGAAGGCAAGCCCGTCAACGGAACTACGAACGTCGAGGACAGCACCTTCGTCGTGCTCGGCGACATGGGTTTCTTCAACGCCGACGGCGCGGCGCTGCGCACCGCGCGCAGCCTGGTGGAGCTGTCTCTTATACACATCTCCGAGCCCACGAGACTAAGGCGAATCTCGTA
>ENA-ORBV01010236-ORBV01010236.1-microbial-mat-metagenome-genome-assembly--contig:-NODE-10236-length-15084-cov-6.493303_pt1 | contig 15084 bp, 14 predicted proteins | sample MGYA00237777_ERZ505514 | MGnify/ENA primary metagenome ERZ505514 (study PRJEB26160, sample SAMN06269048) | microbial mat metagenome | isolation source: Oligotrophic lake microbial mat | place... | reverse complement strand
TATTCGTCGGCAGCGTCAGATGTGTATAAGAGACAGCCGGAAATTACCTCCCACACTAGACTTCAAAACTTTTTCCTCATCGCCGGCCTCTTTCAGATTTTCCTGAAGGCTGGCATACCGACGAAACGAAGCCGCCCGCCTCGGTCGGTACACGCGTTCCATCTGGCGCCACACGCTCAAGACTGATCGCCCCCGCCGCTGCCAGTGTCGCCACGTTGTCAGGAAGAAGCTCATCCATCAGCGTCGCGTTACCGGCGCGAAAGTTGTTGATCGCGTGATAGTTCACCGACACGCCTCCGCAAATTCAGCGGTACGCGGCCATGCTCCTGGCTCAGCCGCACGCCCGCAGTTCCACCTGCAATCGACTGGGCTACAGCAACCGAACCTCGCCTTCGCTGCGATTGCGGGCGATCTCGGCCTGGGAATGGTGCGCCTATTGCGCATCACAGGACTGCGGCTGGTCTTCGAACAGGCCAGCCTTGCTCGCCACGTCTTCTTGCTCTGTTGGATGGTTCGACATACCGTTTCGACAAGCCAGTCAGGGGTGAGCAGCAGGTGGGGACAGACCATGTGCGCGAGTGCTCGCTTGCTGGTACCGTGTTGCGGTGCAGGAGTTTTCAGGCCTATGCGCAACATCGGCGTTCCGACGTGGCGCCGGTCGACCTGGATGCCTTGCCTATTCAACTGGTCACGCAGCTTGCGCGCGCCCGTGAAGGGGTGCTGCAGATGCAACTCGTCGATACAGCGCATGAATGGCAAATCCTGCTGGCTGACTGGTTTGGGCAGGTAGTGCGCGTCGGTTCACTGGCCAAGGCTAACGAACTGCCGCAGGTCGTACCAACTGGTGGCGCCACACAACTGGAGCACGAGGTCGGCGCAGCCGATATCTGGACCGGTTAGCTGTTCTGAAACTGGCGGCCGCAGGCCTACTGCCTAGCGGTGCGCACGCTGCGCGGCAGCGCCTGCGGCGCGCTGGTGCGAAACGGGTTGATGTCCAGCCCGCCGCGGCGTGTGTAACGCGCATACACGGACAGGCGCACCGGTTTGCAGCGGCGCCAGATATCCATGTAGATGCGCTCCACACACTGCTCATGGAACTCGTTGTGGTTGCGAAAACTCACCAGATACTGCAGCAGCCCCTCCTGGTTGATCTGAGGGCCGCTGTAGCTGATCTGCACGCTACCCCAGTCTGGTTGTCCGGTCACCAAGCAGTTGCTTTTGAGCAAGCGACTGGTCAGCGTCTCGCTCACCGGCTGGAACTCGAAGTCGGCGCGTAGCAGTTCGGGGGCCGGCGTGTATTGCGAGCACTCCACATCCAGCCGATCAAGGTTCAGCCCGTCGAGTTCCTGCACCAGTTCACTGTCGAACATCTCGGGCATCAAAATGTGCACTCCTGCACCCGCACCAACAGCGGGTGCGCCGCGCCACAAGGCTTCATTCAAATCGGTGCGCAAGCGCGCCTGCACCATGTCGACATCGCTGAACGGCGTGTTGTTGAAGCTGCCCAGGTACAACTTGAACGACTTGCTCTCGATGATGTTGGGTGTCTCGCACGGCACGGTGAAATGGGCCAGCGCCACCTGGGGTTTGCCTCGCAGGTTGAGCCAGCCCAGCTCGAATGCCGTCCACAGATCGGCTCCCAGAAACGGCAAGTTGGCGCCAACGCCGATTTCCGCCCGGTTGGGCGCGCGCGCGATCGGGTACATCAGGCTGGCGTCGTAGTGGTCCGGGTAGGCGGTGGCCTTTCCCAGCCGCGATTGCTCAGGGGTGAACATGGTGTCGGGCGCGCCTTCAGCGGTGCGCCAGCAGGAATGGCGCCATATGCGGCAGCAAACGCTCGACAACGCCGGCAGCCAGGTCGTGGCCCATGCCCTCGATGCCGGCAAACCGCGCACCCGGAATGCGACGCGCGGTGTCCTGGCCATGCGCGAACGGCACCAGCGGATCGGCCTGCCCGTGCAGCACCAGTGTAGGTTTGTCGATGCGGGCGAGTTCCTGCGCACGTGTCGAGTCGGCGGCAATCGCCACCATCTGGCGCATCGTGCCGGCGGGATGGAAGCTGCGATCCACACCCATGGCAATACGCTGAGTTAGCTCTGCCTGGTCGGTCGGGAAACCGGGGCTGCCGATGGCCTTGTACAGGCGCACGTAGTGGGCCACGATCGCATCGCGCGAGCTGTTGGCCGGCCGGCTGAACAACACCCGCATCACCTTCGGATCGGCCTGCGGCAATTCGCGTGCGCCGCTGGAGCTCATGATGCTGGTCAGACTCTGCACCCGCTCCGGCGCCGCCAGCGCGACGCGCTGCGCGATCATGCCGCCCATGCTCACACCCACCACATGCGCTTTGGCAATGCCCAGCGCATCGAGCACACCGATCGAGTCCAGCGCCATGTCCTGCAGCGTATAGGGCGCCTTGATACGCCATCCGAGACGGTGTTTGAGTCCGGCCCAGACGATGTTCGGCGTACCCAGTTGGTCGAAATGTTGTGACAGACCGATGTCGCGGTTGTCAAACCGAATCACCCGGTAACCGGCATCCACCAGCAACTGCACCACTGCGGGCGGCCAGGCTACGAGTTGCATGCCCAGACCCATGATGAGCAAAACCACCGGGCGAGCGGCGTCGCCGGCGGGACCGGAGTCCTCTACTTCAATGTCGATGCCGTTGGCTTTGACCTTCATGCTGATACTGCTCTCTCTCGTCTTGTTTGATGGGCTATCGCCCCCTGACCAAAGCGTCACCACGTCAGACCGGGTCTATCAGTTGGGGGCCATTCGCCGAAATACCAGCCGGTCGGGCGTCGACACGTCGCGCGCCAGCGCATAACCCTCGGCATCGAACGATTCGAGTTGCTGCACCTCGGTCGCCCGCAAACGCACCGCATGGCGCATCATCAGCCCGCGCGCGCGCTTGGCCAGGAAACTGATGACCTGGTGGCGATCGCCACGTGTCTCCTCGAAAACGCACTCCACGACGCGCGACTTCAGCGTCTTGCGGTCGACTGCCCGGAAATACTCTTGTGAGGCCAGGTTCACCACCACCGGCGCGGCCTGCGCGGCCTGGCGTTTGTTCAGGTACTCCGATAACTGTTTGCCCCAGAACTGGTACAGATTGTTCCCACGTTCATTTTGCAGGCGCGTCTTCATCTCCAGGCGATAGGGCTGCATCCGGTCGAGCGGTCGCAATACGCCATACAGGCCGCTGAGAATGGCGAGATGGTCCTGCAACCAGACGAGGTCATCGGGGTTGAGGTCCCTGGCTCGCAATCCACCATATACGTCCCCGTCAAAAGCCAAAACGGCCTGGCGCGACGTTTGCGCTGGCACGACACGGCGCCAGGCCTTGTATCGCGCGACGTTCAGGCGTGCCAGATCGTCACTGAGGTCCATCAAGGTGGCAATCTGCGCGGCCTTGTACTGGCGCAGCGCACGGATCAACCTGACGGATTCCGACACGAACAGCGGTTCGCTGCAGGGAACATCGGGCAATGGTGACGCATAGTCCAGCGACTTGGCAGGAGACAGAAGAAACAGCATGGGAGCGAGTAGACCTTTCGCCCATGATTATCCCAGCCGCGTCGCCGGTCGCCCGCGCCGCCGACAGAGCCCCCACACACGCACCAGGCCGAGGGCGGTTCAGCCAGAATGCAATATCGCCTCGATGGTCTGCTGTACCGCCAGCGCCTCGTCGAAACCGGGCAACAGGTGCTCGCGGCCCTCGATCATCGCAACCCACTGGTCAAGCTGGTCGGCCTGACCGGCGGCGCGGGCCGTGTCCGCGTGGCCCACCCACTGCTCGTCTTCACCTGTGCGCTGGCTGGTGACGCCAAACCAATCTCGCAAAGTGATGACACCGTTTTGCGCACGCCAAACCATGCGATTGCGGTCGGGCGACGCAACAGCCGGATCGACCCGTCCCGTCACATGGACCTGCACGTCATCGATGCGCAGATCCGCCTGCAACTCCGTCTCTGCCCCATGGCCATCGGCCGGATAGGCCACGTGGCCACCCCATACGGCGGCCGGCCCGCGTACCCGTTGCAACACGAAAATGAAATGCGACAAGACCTCTCGCGCGAATCCGCCTTCGGCACGCTCCGATAACCAGGCCCCTGACGCCATCTGCCACGGACGCGGCCAGACAGCAAACGCGAGATCGATATCGACCCGCTGCAATTCGCCCAAGGGCTGCGAAGAATCTGACCCGAAGGCCTGCTGCAAAATTGTCAGGCCCTTCGACGATGCCAGTGAAAAATTGACCGCCGCCCTGCACTGCTCTTCCCCGATACGCCGGATGACCTGGTGCGCCGCCGCAAAGTCGAGCGTCAGCGGCTTCTCGCACAACACCGCCAGCCCGGCGTCGAACGCCGCATCGCTGAGCCGAATATGGGCCGTCGGAGGCGTGGCGATGTATAGACTGTGCAGCCCAGGACTCTCGATCAGCTGCTCGACGGTTTCGGTCGAACGCAACTCGGGATGCAGTTCCAGTGTGCGCGCCACAATGTCGGGATTCGCATCCCAGACCATGGTCACCTTCAGGCGCGCATGCCGGCCCACCCGCTCGAGCATTCGCTGGCCCATCACCCCCAGGCCGACCACCCCGACGTTCACACTGCCCGTCATATCGGATCGGATTCCTGCCACTGCGACAAACTCAGCGCAAATCCCCGGCCAGTGAAGCCAGCGCTTCGGGCGCGATCGTGACATGCGCCGGGTAATTGGTATGGTCGCAGCCAAGTTTGACGCTGGCACCCGCCTTGACTGCGGCGACCATCGCCGGTGTCAGCTCGAAGCGCACGAAATGCACGGCCGAGGTCTTCTCGTCGTTCTCGCGGTCCAGATCTTCATCGGCTATGGCGTACACGCGCGCCATGCCTTCAACCTCGACGAACATGCGGTCTTCAACACCGATCAGCCGCGCAAGCTCGCGTTTGCGCTCGTTGATATCCGGGTATTCGATCAACATCGTCGCCTTCCAGTTACTGCCTTCGGGCAGCAAGGGCGCGTAAGCGTCGATCTCCTGCAGGACGCCCTCCTCCTCGAATATCTTCTCGATACGCAGCATCTCCTGGATCTGGTACCGGATGGTCGTCTCGCTTTCGAACTGCAGCGTGATGTGCTCGCCCAGGCCCACCGAACGCAATTTGCGATGGGCGATGACGTCGGCCTTGTGCGCCTTGCGAAACTTGCTGTAAGCCTCCAGACTCATCAGGCTTTCGGGTGTGATGTGTCCGGTCAGTTGCATCGTTCGCTCCTGTGTAAATGAATGCCTATTTCAGGCCGTAGGCCTCACGCACCAGCGTGAGAGGGTGTTTCTGCGGCACCGCGCCAAGCTGGTTGACATCGAAACCTTGCGCAATGTGATGGCCACCGAGCGGACAGTCGGAGCTGATCACGTCCGGCAGGCCGCCGTCCTTGTGCTTGGCCATGGCCTTGAACAAGGGCTTTCCGATCTTCATGGCCATCTGGTGCGTCGCCTTCTTGACTCCGAATGTGCCGGCGTGGCCGGAGCAGCGCTCATGCGTGTGCACGCTGGTCTGCGGCACCATCTTGAGCATCTCCTCCGTCTTCTTGCCGATGTTCTGCACCCGCCCGTGACACGGAATCTGGTAGCTGATCTTGCCGAGCGGCTGCACGAACTCGGTCTTGAGCAGGCCGTCACGCTTGCGCGCCATGAAGTACTCGAACGGGTCCCACATCGCGTTCTGGACCAGCTTCACGTCCGCCTCGTGCGGATACATCAACGGCAATTCCTGCTTGAACATCAGCGTACAGCTGGGCACGGCGCTCAAGATGGCGAATCCGTCCCTGGCGTATCGGGTCAAAATGGGAATATTGACGTTCTTGCTCTCGTTGACCGACTCCAGGTCGCCAAGTTCGAGCTTGGGCATGCCGCAGCATTTTTCCTTCTCGACCAGCACATAGGGCACTTCATTGTGTTCCAACAGCTTGAGCAGGTCCAAGCCGATGCCCGGCTCGTTGTAATTGACATAGCAGGTCGAATAGATGACGACCTTGCCTGGTGTTTTCTCGCCGTCACGCACCGCGTGTTCGTGGCTCTTGGGCGCGCTGGAGCGGAACTTCTTCGTGGCCAGATCCGGCAGCCAGGCGTCCTTGTCGACGGCCAGCGCCTTTTCCATCAGCGCACGCGCCGGCTTGGTGTGGTTGATCGCATTGACGGCCTGCACGACGATGGGTATTCCAGCCAAGCTGCCGTGTACGTCGGTGGAAGCCAGCAGTTGCTCGCCCAAGCCGACGTCGCCCTTCTTGAACTTGATGGCCTTGGCGCGCAACATCGTGTGCGGAAAATCCAGATTCCATTCGTGCGGGGGCACATACGGGCATTTGGTCATGTAGCACAGGTCGCACAGGTAGCACTGGTCGACAACCTTCCAGTAGTCCTTCTTGTCGACGCCGTCGACCTCCATCGTCGTGCTTTCGTCGACCAGGTCGAACAGGGTCGGAAACGACCCGCACAGGCTGACGCAGCGCCGGCAGCCATGGCAGATGTCGAATATGCGCTCCAGCTCCTTGAACGTGGACTCTTCGTTGTAGTAGTCGGCGCCCCTCCAGTCAATCGGGTGCCGGGTCGGGGCTTCCAGGTTGCCTTCTTTTGCCATGCTGTCCTCGTAATTTGTTCTTCTCGACGTTGACGCAAACGGTCGTCGACCGCTTGCGTCAACCGGCCACCGCGCGGTGACCGGAAGCATGATCGGCACGGCGCCTGGGGGGCCCCCCGTGCCGAAACGCGTAATCAGTCCACCAGCTCGTTCAGGGCCTTGACATAACGATTCGCGTGGCTGCGCTCCGCTTTGGCCAGGGTTTCGAACCAGTCGGCGATCTCGTCATGGCCTTCCGTGCGGGCCGTTTTGGCCATGCCTGGATACATGTCGGTGTACTCGTGCGTCTCACCAGCCACCGCCGCCTTGAGGTTGTCACGCGTCGCGCCGATTGGCAGACCGGTCGCCGGATCGCCACACTGCTCGAGCCACTCGAGGTGACCATGGGCATGGCCAGTTTCACCTTCCGCAGTAGAGCGGAACAGTGCGGCGACGTCGTTCTGGCCCTCGATATCGGCCTTGTTCGCGAAATACAAATAACGGCGGTTGGCCTGCGATTCGCCAGCGAAGGCGGCTTTCAGGTTTTCTTCCGTCTTGGAGCCTTTGAGTGCTGCCATGGAAATCTCCTTTGGATTGAGGGTTGAACACATCTGCTTCAGGCTCTTTTGCGACCCGAAGAGGTGCATAGGGTATCCCGGTAAAGGCGCCAGGTCTAATTGGCACATTCAATCCGGCAAATTTAGAACGGCTATCGACCTCGCTTTGTCGATGATCAATCTCGCAACCGCCTGTCCGACGACGCGGGGGGCCACAATGACGTCGGACAATTGGATCCGCGACGATTACGATATAGAAAGTTCGTTACGGTCACGGATAGTTGAATCACCCCTTCCAGGAATTCGGCATGGCACAACCAGCACCTCCCACCCCCAGCGTGCCGCCTCCGGCACCGATTGCGCAGTTGCACCACTACGCCTACCGGGCGCGTGACGCCGAGGAAACGCGGCATTTCTATGAAGACATCCTGGGCCTGCCGATGTACCACATCATCCAGAGCGACCACGTGCCCAGTACCGGCGAATATTGCCCGTACACGCACTTCTTCTTCCGCTTGCAGGACGGCTCGTTCATTGCATTTTTCGACCTGGGCGACGACGAAGCGGCCCTGCCCTCACCCAACACACCGTCCTGGGTCAACCATGTCGCGTTTCGCGTCAATTCGCTCACCGACCTTGAATCCATGCAGGCCCGCCTTCTGGCCCATGGCGTGGAGGTGATCGGCATCACCGACCACCACATCTTCAAGAGCATCTACTTTTTCGACCCCAATGGGGTCCGCCTGGAACTCTCGGCCCAGGTCGCCGACGAATTCCAGATGCTGCAAGAGAGCCGCGATGCGCGTGCCAGGCTGGACGCGTGGACCGAGCGCAAGAACCAATGGCGTATCGACAGGGCCAGGGGTACGGCAAGCGGTAGCCTCAAGCCCCAGCAAAACGACCGGCCGGAAGCCGCGACGCGTGCCGCAGCGGCTTCCTGACACCAGAACACATATATATATGTCCTCATCACAGACATTGGCCCCCGCCAGGGCTTACCAGGCCACTGCTTTCACCAACGACTACGCGTTCTCCAAAGGGGGCTACACCTTACCTGTCTACCCCTTCGTCGCGCCGGCGGAACTGGTGACCGGCACGGTTCTGCGCCATCCGGTTGTCATCGTGGGGGCCGGCATTACGGGGCTGACCCTGGCCTGTGCGCTGGCGCGTCTTGGCGTCAAGGCCGTGCTGCTCGACGAGGACAATTCGGTCGGTGTCAAGGGCGCGTCGTCGCGTGGCATCTGCTACACGCAGAAGTCGCTCGAGATCTTCCAGCGTCTGGGCATCTACGAGCGCATCGCCGCCAAAGGCGTCCAGTGGAGCGTCGGACGCACATTTGCCGGTCATGACGAGGTCTACGCGTTCGACCTGCGCCAGCAAAGCAGTTTCCAGTTGTCGGAGCAGCCACCCTTCATCAACATCCAGCAGTTCTATATCGAAGGCTTCCTGGTCGAGCGCATCCAGGAACTCGGCGGGATTGACCTGCGCTGGAGTTCGCGCGTCACCGACTTCGAGCAACACGACGGCTTCGGAACCTTGACCGTCGACACACCCGAGGGCAGCTACCGGATCGAAGCCGACACGGTGATCGATGCGAGCGGCTCGCACACACCGTTCCACGAATGGTGCGGCGCGACCAAACAGGCGCGCCGTGGCGACGATCGCTGGTGCATCGCGGACGTGCGGTTCTCCAACCTGCCACCCACCGAGCGCCATACCTGGATCGAGGCACCGTTCAACGACAACCGCGCCGTGTGGCAGCATCTGATGGCCGACGACGTATGGCGTATCGACTACCAAATGGAGCCCGACGCCGACCCGGCGCTGGTAAGCAGCGAAACCGAGGTGCGCAAGCGGCTGCACCGGCAGTTTGGCCCAGACGTCGAATGCGAGATCGTCTGGGTCGGGCCCTATGCCTATCGCAGCCAGTGTCTGGACAATCTGCACCTCGGTGGCGTATTTTTCATGGGCGACACAGCAAAAATCGTCAGCCCGTTCGGTGCGCGTGGCGGCAATACCGGCGTCGCCGATGCCGACAACCTAGCCTGGAAGTTGGCCGCCGTGCTGTGCGGCCGCGCCGGCCCTGCGCTGCTCGACAGCTACAACCTGGAGCGACACGAGGCAGCGCAACAGAATGTGCTGGTCACCAACCGCACCGCGCGTTTCCTTCGCCCAGCCGATGGCATGGAACGGGTGTTCCGCACGGCCGTCATTGGCCTGGCGCGCCAATACCCGTTTGCGCGCCAACTGGTCAATACCGGTCGGATGGCGGTCGCCAATCCGTACACCCATTCGAGCGTCTGCGAGAAATCGGGGGGCTTGTCGGTCCAGAACGTGCAGTTTCGCTGGCAGGACGCCAGCATGGGCTGTGTCAACGACCTGATCCAATGGGCCAACGGGCGTCTGTTGCTGCTGGTGTTTGGGGACCAGTCGGCCCAGGCCCGTCACCGCCTGGCCAGCCTGAGCAGCCAGGCGCCGGTGGTGTGTGTGCAGGTGCTGGGAGCCGATGCGCGCACCCAGTCGCTCGAAACGGTGCGCGATCCGCAAGGTCATCTGCAAGGCGCGTGCCACGTATTCGGCCACGCCTGGGCGCTGGTACGGCCCGACGCATACCTGGCCGCCACCGGTGAGGCGGTGGATGCCGCCCTGGTAAAGGCTATCGAACACGCGCTGGCCATCGCCTGAACACCGCACGGAGCACACCCATGAGAACCACGCTGCACCTGCAAGACGCCGATGGCTTCTACGAAGAACTGCTCGATGCCCACCACGGACTCACCCAAGAGCAGTCCCAGTTGTTCAACGCCCGGCTGATCCTTCTGCTCGCCAATCAGGTCGGCGACGCCCGGGTGCTGCAACAGTGCCTGGCCGCCGCCCGCACCGAACAGAGCGTCAGCTGACCGGTCCCGGGGAGCGCCAGAGGTTGCGCGTCCCCTAAAATCAAAGTGTCCCGGGCACCTGCCCGGATGCGGCATCGAGTCCGATGCCGGCCTACTTTCAGCGCCGACCGTCAGGCCCGGCGCGACCCAAAGCCACAACATGACCGACGTACGAACGCAGCCCGGGCTGGAAAGCCTGTCCAAATCATTCGAACCGGCCGCTTTGGAAGCCTTTTGGGGTCCGGAATGGGAACGACGTGGTTACGCCATAGCCGGCCACCGCGGCACCCAGACGCCGCAGGCTGGCGCCGGTTCGTTCGCCATCCAGTTGCCGCCACCCAATGTGACCGGAACGCTGCACATGGGCCACGCGTTCAACCAGACCATCATGGACTCGCTGACGCGTTACCACCGCATGCTCGGTCTGAACACGGTCTGGGTGCCCGGCACCGACCACGCCGGCATCGCGACCCAGATCGTCGTCGAACGCCAGTTGCGCGACCAGGGCATCAGCCGGCACGACATGGGCCCGACGCCGTTTGAAGCGCGCAAGAACTTCGTCGCCCGGGTCTGGGAGTGGAAGCAGAAGTCGGGCAACACCATCACGACACAGATGCGCCGCATGGGCGACAGCGTGGACTGGAGCCGCGAGTACTTCACGATGGACGAGAAGTTGTCAAGCGTCGTGACAGAGACGTTCGTGCGGCTGTACGAGCAGGGCCTGATCTACCGTGGCAAACGCCTGGTCAACTGGGACCCGGTGCTCAAGACCGCCGTCTCCGACCTGGAGGTCGAGAGCGAAGAGGAAGACGGCTTCCTGTGGCACATCCGCTACCCGTTTGCCGATGGCCCTCAGATGGTCGACGGCCAGATGCAGGACGGCCTGGTAGTCGCCACGACACGGCCCGAGACCATGCTCGGCGACGTGGCGGTGATGGTGCACCCGCAGGATGCGCGTTACCAACATCTGGTCGGCAAGTTGGTGCAGCTTCCGCTGTGTGATCGTGCCATCGCCGTGATCGCCGATGACTATGTCGACCCGGCCTTCGGTACCGGCGTGGTCAAGGTCACGCCGGCGCACGATGTCAATGACTACGCGGTTGGCCAACGGCACAAGCTGGACATCATCGGTGTGTTAACTCTGGACGCCACGCTCAACGACGCCGCCCCTGCCGCCTACCGCGGCCTGGACCGCTTCGTCGCGCGCAAGAAAGTGGTCGCCGACCTGGAAACGCTGGGCGTCATGGTCGAGATCAAGAAGCACCGCCTCATGGTGCCACGTTGCGCCCGCACCGGACAGGTGATCGAGCCGATGTTGACCGACCAGTGGTTCGTGGCGATGTCCAAGGTCAGCCCGATGGACCCTTCGGCGAAGTCAATCGCGCAAAAGGCTATCGATGCGGTCGACAGCGGAGCCGTACGTTTCATTCCCGAGAACTGGGTCAACACCTATCACCAGTGGATGGGCAACATCCAGGACTGGTGCATCAGCCGCCAGCTGTGGTGGGGGCACCAGATTCCGGCCTGGTACGGCGACGGTGGCGAGTTGTTCGTCGCCCGCAATGAACAGGAGGCCCGTGCGGCCGCCGACAAGGCCGGCTACATCGGTGGGCTCAAACGCGACGAAGACGTGCTCGACACCTGGTATTCCTCGGCGCTGGTACCGTTTTCGACGATGGGATGGCCACAGGCTGCCGAAGAAGAAACCGCGCCGACCTCAGGGCAGAAGTCCGACTACGACCTCTACCTGCCCTCCAGCGTGCTGGTCACCGGATACGACATCATCTTCTTCTGGGTTGCCCGGATGATCATGATGACGACGCACTTCACCGGCAAGGTGCCGTTCCGCGACGTCTACATCCACGGCCTGGTGCGCGACGCGCATGGCCAGAAAATGAGCAAATCCGAGGGCAATGTGCTCGATCCGGTGGACCTGATCGACGGCATCACGTTGGAGCCCCTGCTCGCCAAACGCTCGGAAGGCCTACGCAAACCCGAGACCGCGCCTGCGGTGCGCAAGAACACGCAAAAGGAATTCCCGAACGGCATTCCGGCCTTCGGCGCGGACGCGTTGCGCTTCACTTTTGCCGCTCTCGCCACGCTGGGGCGCAACATCAACTTCGACACCAAGCGCTGCGAGGGCTACCGCAATTTCTGCAACAAGTTATGGAACGCAACCCGCTTCGTTTTGATGAACTGCGAGGGCCAGGACTGCGGGCTCAACGACCACACGCCGGCCGAATGCGCCCCTGGCGGCGCAGCAGCGGCCTACCTGGAATTCAGTCAGGCCGACCGCTGGATCACCTCGCTTTTGCAGCAGGTCGAAGCCGAGGTGGCTCGCGGCTTCGAGGAATACCGGCTCGACAATGTGGCCAACACCATTTACCAGTTTGTCTGGGACGAGTTCTGCGACTGGTACCTCGAAATCGCCAAAGTGCAGGTCAACACCGGCAATGAAGCGCAGCACCGCGCGACCCGTCGCACGCTGATCCGCACGCTCGAGACCATTTTGCGGCTGGCGCATCCGGTGATCCCGTTCATCACCGAGGAGCTGTGGCAAAAGGTCGCGCCGGTAGCGGGCCGCGCCGGTGCGTCGATCAGCATCGCCAACTACCCTGTCAGCCAACCCGAACGCATCGACCAGGCCGCTATCACACATGTAGCCCGGCTCAAATCGCTGGTGGACGCCTGCCGCAATCTGCGCGGTGAAATGGGTGTGTCACCGGCGACCCGGTTGCCCTTGTTCGTGCTGGCTGGCGACCCGGCGGAAGCGGAGTTTCAGCGCACGTCGGCGCCGGTTCTTCAGGCCCTTGCCAAACTGAACGAGGTGCGCGTTTTCGAGAACGAGTCCGAATGGGCTGTCGCAGCGCAGGCTGCGCCTGTTGCCGTCGTCGGCGCAGCGCGCGTCTGCCTGTTCATGGAGGTGGATGTCGCGGCCGAGAAGGCACGCCTGGGCAAGGAAGCCACGCGCATCGAAGGCGAGATTGCCAGGGCGCAGGGCAAGTTGTCGAACCAGGCCTTCGTGGCCAAGGCCCCGACTGCTGTGATCGATCTGGAGCGACAACGCGTGGCGGATTTCGAGGCCACGCTGGGCAAGCTGCGCGAACAGCTTGCGCGCCTGGCCTAAACAACCCGACCCGCGCCGGCCCAGTCAGCGCCGGCGCATCACGTGGATGAAGTCGGCGCCTTCGGTTAGCTGCTCGATCAGTTCGTTGCCGGTTTGCTTGGCGAAGGCCTGGAAGTCACGCACCGAGCCAGCATCGGTGGACACCACACGTACGGTCTGGCCGGTCAACAAGCCGCTCAGCGCCTTCTTGGCCTTGAGGATGGGCAACGGGCAATTCAGGCCTCGGGCATCCACGTCGATATCAGCATGCATTTGTCTTGTCTCCGGTCCATGAAGAGCACCATTTTAGGAGCGATCCTGCGCCAGGGTAACGCGCGCCTGGGCCGATCCGGCGCTTGGCACAAGCGGGTGGCGGGACGCCGGTTAGCGCTTGCCCCAATCGGCAAACCGGGGTTCGTGCCCGCGCGACGTCAGCCAATCGGCCAATGCATATCCGGTGCCTGCCGGCCAGCACAACACATCTTCGGGCCGGAACAGTCTGTAGTCGACAAGCTCCGGCGACAGCCGCACGGTGCCGCTGCAACTGGCGTGGTAGGCGATGATGACCTGGTTCATGCGCTGGAAGTCGTACACGCCGATCAGCGCCAATGTGTCGGCCCGCAAGCTGGTTTCTTCCAGGATCTCGCGCGTGATGCCCTCCTGTGGCGACTCTCCAGCCTCCATGAAGCCGGTGATCAGCGCATAGGCCTTGGCGGTCCACGCCGCATTACGCGCCAGCAGAATCTTGTCGCCGTATTCGATCACTGACGCCAGCACCGGCACCGGGTTATTCCAGTGCGTGAAACCGCAATCGGGACAGCGCAACCGCTGCTTGTAACCGCCGTCTTCGGCCTGCGTGATCAACTCCAATAGAGTTGCACATTGGGGACAGAACCTGAACACGTGCTCCATCGTCACTCAGGCCGGGAACACGCCGGTCGACAGGTACCTGTCTCCGCGGTCACACACGATAAAAACAATCGTTGCATTTTTCTCACGCAAGCCGATCTGCTGCGCCACCCAGCAGGCGCCGGCGGCTGAAATGCCGGCAAAGATGCCCTCTTCGCGCGCCATGCGCCGGCACATGTCCTCGGCATCCGACTGGCTTACATAGACCAGCTCGTCGACAGCCGTGGGGTCATAGATCTTGGGCAGGTATTCCTGTGGCCATTTGCGGATGCCTGGAATACGTGACCCTTCGGATGGCTGAGCGCCAATGATCCTGATGGCTGCGTTCTTTTCCTTCAAGAAGCGCGACACGCCGGTGATGGTGCCGGTGGTACCCATTGCACTGACGAAGTGCGTGATCTGGCCGTCGGTGTCGGCCCATATTTCCGGTCCGGTGGTCTCGTAATGGATGCGCGGATTGTCGGCATTGGCGAACTGATCGAGTACGAATCCCTTGCCGCTGCGATGCATCTGCTCGGCCAGATCGCGTGCGTACTCCATGCCACCACTCTTGGGCGTCAGGATCAGTTCGGCGCCATAGGCTTTCATCGTCTGCACCCGCTCGATCGACAAGTCCTCCGGCATGATGAGCACCATGCGGTAACCCTTGATCGCTGCAGCCATGGCCAATGCAATGCCGGTGTTGCCGGACGTGGCCTCGATCAGCGTATCGCCGGGCTTGATGTCGCCGCGCTCCTGGGCCCGCTGGATCATCGACATGGCAGGCCGATCCTTGACCGAACCGGCGGGATTGTTGCCCTCGAGTTTGCCCAACAATACGTTGCCCCTGGCCTCGTTGTCTTGCGCTGCGATGCGCTGAAGCGCAACCAAGGGCGTCTTCCCGATGGCGTCTTCGATGGTCTGGTAATTCATGCCCAGCACTGTGCCATAATTTCGCTCTTCGCTGGGCTCCAATGCCGGAGTGGTGAAATTGGTAGACGCACGGGACTCAAAATCCCGCGGGGTAAAACCCGTGCCGGTTCGATTCCGGC
>ENA-ORBV01010235-ORBV01010235.1-microbial-mat-metagenome-genome-assembly--contig:-NODE-10235-length-15087-cov-5.262692_pt1 | contig 15087 bp, 8 predicted proteins | sample MGYA00237777_ERZ505514 | MGnify/ENA primary metagenome ERZ505514 (study PRJEB26160, sample SAMN06269048) | microbial mat metagenome | isolation source: Oligotrophic lake microbial mat | place... | reverse complement strand
ATAAAGACGTGATCCAATCAGTTCGTTTTCCACTTGAATCTACTAAGGCCCTCGGAGTACTCGGAGTACTACGGTACTGATAGTACTCGGACACTATCTTTGTTCTGCGGCTTTTTGCTGGGGTATTAATAGCGACCTTTAATTCCGGAAAATATTTAGGATTAATTAAGTCCGCCGTTGCAAATACTCAAAAAACTGTCGCCGTTCTTCTAAAAACATCATCATAGTTGCGAACTACTACAATGTACAAGAGTAAACAAATCTCAAACCAAATGAGCCAGTCATCACTCAGTTTTACACCATAATCCCCTTTCGTACTCAGAGACGTTAGGGTAGGTAAGGGTAACAGAACTTGTAGTCTCGCTATTAGCCGGTAGATAGAGTAATCTTGCAGTAACAAACAGTTGGCAAGTTATCCAGAATTACCAAATAGTTCACCAATCCCATTCAAATACGACACCCCTATTGAGAACCACAAGAAGAAGAATAAAAGAAAAAGTCACAATACAGCTGCAGGCGTCCAGTATGATGGCGCAACAGTCCCAAGAAATGGCAGCCAAAGCCTTGCAACAATTTCAACATCCTCCTACCAAAGTCACCGGCCCGAAACGACAAGCCAGGAAGCATGGTTCTCCCACTTTCAATTCCTCCTCCTCCTCTTCCGAAAACAATAGCCAATCTGCCAAAGCGATAGACCATCACGTCAAGGCACTCTTTGCCAAAGCTCAGGATGTTGACCAAAAGAAAAGTATCCCGAAACCTCCAGCAATCAATAAGAGTCGAAGAGCCATTACAGCACCCGCCAGCTCAACATCCAAGAGGATATCTTCTGCTGCTGCAACAGAGCCAAAGAAAAGAGAATCCGCGAGTAGAGCCATTTCTCCAACCCGCCGAGCCACACATGCAACAGCCCATAAGAGCCCCCAACGACGAGCCCAATCTCCAAGTGGACCGACATCCTCTCGTCGAGCAACCCATGCCACAGCAGCATCTAAGAGTGCTCGCAAGGAACGCACTATCACTACAACACTCACCAAAGACGAGGCTACGAAAAGTAGTCGTCGGGAAGGACGCAAATCCTCCAAAACCGACCGTGAAATGAGTAAATCTTTGCAAGATGTCGGTAGCAATCGTCGGGAAGGAGCTTCGACACGACGCGCCGGTAGTTATCGAGATGTCCTCGCGGAGGATAGTTTGTTGGGCGACAGTAGCAGCAGTTTGCAGGCCAGCAAAAATAAGAGTAGCAAACGAAGACTGAATGGAAGCGCTTCGGATATCAAGACAACGACAACCACCACCACGGAAAAAATGGAGAAGAGCAGCGGTTCTCTGGAGAAGAGCAAACGAAGAAGCCGAAGCAGTGCTGCTCATCACGGCGATAAGACAAAACGAGAGAGCCACAGCAAAAGCAAACCTAGGAGCACGTCTACCAGACCTCCCCGCGATGAAAAGAAAAAGGAGCCCATTGCTGATGCCAGCGGCGAAGGAGAGAAAAAGGAGTCCATTACCGATATCAGCGGCGAAGGAGAAAAGAAAGAGTCTATGGATATCAGCAAAGTAGGAGGGGAAAAGGACAAGAGCCGAGGAACAAGTGATAGCGCGGGTGCCCTTTCCTTGGCGGATTCCTTGGATGGAAGCAGCAGCAGTTTCAAAGTGGATGACAATGACAAGAGCAACACTAACCATCATTGTGCTGCAATGAAAGACAAAAGTGATGGCAGTAACAAAGATGGTACTGCTATGAAAGATAAAAGTTCTGGCAGTAACAAGAGTACCGGTAGCAACAAGGATGGCGCTATGAAAGATAAAAGCAGCCGTCGAAGACATACAGAGAGTCAAAGCCGTCGAAGCAGTAATGATCAGGATCGCGACCGCAGACGAAGCAAGAGCCGGCGACACACAGAGCGTAGCAGTGCAGGCGACAACAGCAGACATGACAAGGACCGTAGTGAGCGCCGAGAACGCAGCAGTCGTAGAGGAGGAGAACGAAGTGGAGACGGACACCGGGGAGAAGAAGGTGGTGAAAGGAGAGGTAGTAAAAGCAGACGAACAGAAGGCAGTAGAACCAGCGATGATAAGGCTGATAAAAGTAAGAGAGACGGCGACCGTAGCCAAAGACGACACCCAGAAGATCGTTCTAGCAAGGATAACACCGATCGCAGAAGCAGCCGCAGCAAAAGCCGACACCACAGGGAGCATAGGGAGAGCAGCAGTCGAAGAGACAAAGACGGCAGCGCTCGACATGGGGAGGAGCACCGCAGAAGCAGTAGGCATCACAGGGACAGGGACAGCAGTAGAAAAGACAACGATGACAGCCGCAGGCATTCGCGTTCTGAAAGGGAAAAGGATAATGAAAAGCGCAGCAGCCGCAGTGATAGACATTCAAAGGACGATAGCAGGCGAGAAAGCAGAAGCCACAGACGCGGTGACAGGTCGTCGGTAGAAAACAACACGACCAAAAAAGAAGATGCCGACAAAAAGATTGAAGCTCCAGGACATGCTGACGACATCCCAGATCTTGCACCAGTGCCTGATGATAGCCGTAAAAGCAACCAGCTAGATACTGAAGAAGTACCTACACCTGTACCCAATCAAAGTGATGGCCACGGAGATCTTGAGAACATTGTGGAAGAAGTGGCAAGTGAGGCTTCCGCGGTGATCTCTGGGGAGGCCAAAGTTGAAAGTAAGGAAGAACGGAGAGAACAAAGGCGGAAGGAAAGAAGCGAAAAAGATCGAAAGAGGCGAGAAGAGAAGTCAGAGGAAGCTAAGAAACACAAAGAGGAAGAAAGGAAACACAGAAAAGGTGGGGATGAAAGTAATAGCGAAGAGAATAGCGGGGCGATGGAGGTCGACCGAGTGAAGCTCCGTAGTGCAATGGAGGACAGTTTTGAAACTCACTACAAGCTAGGCGATCTTATTTATGAAGGTGCGCAGACAAGGGTGCACAAGTGTTTTCATTACGCAACAGGGTTGGAGAGAGCGGTGAAGATCGTCCCGAAGTACTCCAACACATGCAATGAATTTGAAATTCTAAAGAATTTGGACCATCCGAGCATTTTGACAATGTGAGTTTTTCTGAACAAGAATCGTGCTGAGGGGCGCTGGAGAATGATTAATTCAGTGCTGGTGTGGGTCTCGATGTCTAATCCTCATTTACTCTTCTACAGGTATGACTTGTTTACTGTCCATGACTGGTGGAATAAGAAATCCGATTTTTATCTAGTGGTCGGCCTTTGTAATGGGGGTACCCTCATGTCGTTTATGAAAGAAAGAGGCCTACAGAGGACTCTGGAAATGCCCGAGCAGGCCGGCGCTGTGGAGAATGCGGCCGTTGAAGCAGAGCAGTCTTCAACTACCGAGGCTAAAATCACCGAAGAAGAGCAATCAGCGCCGGCATCTTTTTTTGGTGTAAATCTGACATCGGTTTTGAATATGATAGATAATGCTGCTGACATGATCGCAGCTCCAGATAGTGACGATGAGGAAGAAGATGGGGACGAAGGTGACAGCATTGTTGACGACGCAGCCATTGTTGTAGGAATGGACGAAGAGGATGTCAAACTGGTAATGCTCCAACATCTGGGGTGTGTGAATTACCTTCATCAAAACAATGTGATCCATACGAACATATGCCCTCAGAATATATTGCTGCGTGACGAGAATGGATTAACAACACTGAAAATCATCGATTTTGATGAGTCTGCCTTGTTGCATACCGGAAAGGAACAAGTCAAATGCAACAATGCGTATCCAGAGTACAGTTCACCTTGTGTCTATCGTGGTGAACCATATGGCTACGCTTGCGACGTGTGGGCATGCGGCGTTGTGGCGTACCAGCTGCTTTCTAATCGATTTCCATTTGGAGATAGCAGGGAAAAAAGCACGGAGGAGATAAAGGAACAAGTGCTGCGAGGGGTTGTCTCCTTTTGTGGGTCTGCATGGGATCATGTTTCCCATGAAGCGAAGACTTTCTTGGGGTTGGTATTTAATCCTGACCCCGCCGCACGTCCCAACGCCCAGAAGCTCTTGCAGCATCCCTGGCTTTTGCCGAAGCCTGGTAGTGCTGCTAGGGACGCTGTAAACCTGATGCATAATAAGGCAGCAATGGGAGCTATGTCAAATCTTCGAACGTAAGTTGGGCCAAAATATGGTTGCATTGTGAAATGTTCTCTAGAGTTTGTTCCGGATCTCACCGAGTCTCGCTTCCCATCGTTTATCGTTTTTTTAGGTTTTCAGCAGGGTCGAAACTCAAGAGAGCTGCATGCAGTTTCATTGCTTCCCAGCTTCTTACGCAGGAGGAGAAAGATCGGCTGGACCCTATTTTCCGATCCATGGATTTAGACAGAAACGGGAAGCTTTCGAAGGCGGAAGTCAAGGCAGGCTTTTTGCAGGCGTTTGGTACGTTTATTTCCGACCAGGAAATAGACGAAATGTTTGGGCGCATTGACTGTGATGGTACCGGTGAGCTAGAATTCTCCGAGTTTGTCATGGCGGCATTGGGTCAGTCTCACCTCCTCGATATGAGTCGACTCCGAAAAGTCTTTGCGTGGTTCGATAAAGATGGCAGCGGATCCGTCACGAAGAGTGAATTGCAAGAGATTTTTGCTGTATTTCACGCAGCCGGGCTCGAAGTTGATAACATCATTTCGGAAGTCGACTACAACAGCAACGGAGAGATAGAATTCGATGAGTTTTATCGCGCCATGGTAGCAGGTGTTCACTGATAAGCCTAAGTGAAAAATAACGGGAAGAGCGTCTCCGGGACGTCACAATAAACAAGCCACGGGCATAATTATTTCGTAGTTGAAATGTTCAGAGCTACATTTGTTGTCCGTCTAGAGCTATGGCAGATGTTCTCCTTGGGATGTTTTGCCCCTAGCTTGAAAAGCGCATGTTTCGACTTTCATGCCGGCACCACTTTCCGAAGGTCACTGAACCGCGACGCTGCGCACCAGCACTCCGTCATCTAAGCACTGGCGCCAACAGGTTATCTCTTCTTCCATGCCTGGGAAGGATCTGGAAGTATTGATTACGGAGATCTGGACATGGGTGCCAGGTTCCACGGCAGCGAATATGAAAGGTTTGGGTGGCAGAAAAGGCTTAACTGAAGATTCATTGTGACGTGTCGATCGTTTTTGAAGAAGAAATGAGAGATATGAACGAACTCAGTCTTTATCGTGGCACACAAGCCAGAATGATCGAGCTAATCAAATGTTCCTAGTTGTGCTCAGTTAAGGTGCTGCCAGTACTAGCTAGTAGCAGCATAGAATCCTTCTAAAAGGTTGACCTTTGCCATCGTTGATTCCCGACCTCCCGTGACTGAACAATTCACACACGTGTGCCTTGCGTGGTTGGATCGCGACAAGATCAGTTGCTAAAAGGAGATCGGAGTGAGCTAGTCAAACAAACCACCAACAACACACAATATTTACATAATAGAGTACTGGTACACTCAACTGACTGACTCTAGCTATCAGGTAGTAGCTAGCAAGCTATCTTTTTTAGAGACTTATCACAATCAAATGCTCATGGGACGACAAACAACGAAGACATGATACACAGACAATAATACAAGAAAGGAAGCATTCGATGAACATCAAGAAGAACTGAAAATATGTGTGAAATTGCAACGAAATTCCTCCTCTTTTTCTGGTGCTGCCTGGCAAATCATAACAATGCCGTATTTGGATTTACTCTCCAACCGCAAAGACGATGCCTCTCTCGGCATCATGTCCTGGAGAAGGATCCCTCTCCGTCTCGATCCATTATTCCTATTTTCGCATTAAAGAGCAGTCGTAATGACGACGACAATTATGCCAGTAGTGATGAGGGTAATGATGAAAAACGCAAAGAAAATTTGGATGCCATGCGTCGTTTATTGGAAACCAGCTGGAATACGGAAACCATGGGACGGATTCCCAAAACACCCGAAGACGCTGCCGATGAAGCAGGAGGCTCTCTATTGACAGCACGAGAAAGGGGACTCAAGTTGGTCATGGTGAATTTATTATTGCCGACCTATGATATTACGCAAGGGTCTAGTTTTTACGATGAAGTCGAGGCCGTGAGTTTTTGCGTGGCCCTGGGCAAAATTGTCAATGTGGCAAAAGGAGGAGGGAAAACCGCCATTGTGGTACGCGACAACAAAACACGACATACCGTGACACGAGTGTTAGAGGCAAGGGAAAGATCTGTAGCAGCAGCAGCAGCTTCTGCTGCTGCAGTGGAGGAAGATTTCAATGCTTGCAACAATGACGACGAAGACAATGAAGACGAAGAAAATGACGAAGACGAAGAAAATGATGAAATTGAAGAAGACGAGGAAGAAGGCAATGAAAACCCGGTCGATAGCAAAGGAGATGAATTGGATGACTTTCGGAAGCAACTCATGTCGGAATGGAGCAGTGATAGTGATGAAGGCGTCCAAGAGTCAAAAAAAGAGACATCTAAAGCATCAAAATCCAAACAACCAACTTCTGCCGTCGCAAAGACGACTAGTCCCGTCCCCACCCCGACTACGTCATATCGATTGACAAGCATGTTTGGAGATGCACGATTTACCAAGGGCCCAGACATGTTTGACAAGGTGATTCAAGCCGTGTCGGTCAATGGACAACCCAAAGAAGAGGAAGACACACTCATCATTTTGTCTGCAGCCAGCGAGGAAGAAACCATTGCCATCCGGGCCCTGGTCAACAAATATGAAAAGTCCAAAACCATTTTATTGGTGAATTGCAAAATGGATCCAATCCCAAGAGAGCTCGTCCGAGCCGAAACAATTTACAGCCTTCTTCCACTTATTGCAAGGCCCAAAGATGGTGGCAGCAACTCTGACGCCGATGGTGGCGTACCACCCAAAGTAGTCGTGATGCGGCGGTATCCTCGTGATTTTGAAGTGTTCATGGACTTTAACAATAATGGCTTTGAATTAGTAGAGACTGTACCCGCCCGAGCGGGGAGCGCTGGGCCATCCATGCAATGGCTTGCGCAGTGCGTCAAGAGGCAAATGGATGCACGTGTTTAATAATTACAGCAACTACTGCTAATGAATGAACTGAATTTATTGTCCAAAACACAAAGCTATCTACTAGCGTAAACTACGGCTTTATTGCGTCATCCAAACCATCCACCAGTTGGTACGATCTAGATACGTGCAATTGGCATGCATTGGTGTGTAGAAAACGTAGCAAAAGAGATTGTTTGGCCCAAAGGACTGGAAAATGGAGGTGTGTCTGTCCATAGCTACCTATACTCTCAAAAACTAGGAAGGACACACGCTAGGAGGGCATCAGCAGGTTGAGGTTTTTGGCAGATTTTGTTTTATTTGGACTACATGAGTTTCAAGCTTCAATGCTATGAATGGCTGGCTAGTAGCAGGGTGTCTTAGATGAGATTTCAAGACAGGTCCCCTGGAAAAATGGAATTAGTTCATGATATTCTGCAGATGTGGAGTGATAGAAGACTGAGATCCAACCTAGACCGTCACTATGCACAGGCTTTCTGTCCGTACGAGTACTACAATTGTAATACTCGTGTCCCAACAGGAGCTAGCTAGTACAGTCAACTCGTGACCCAGTGTAGCAATGGGTCGCTCCTCGTGATCAAGATCTTTTTGATTCTGAACAGACGCAACGTAGTTTCATAGATCAGAAGACGCCAACCACAGCATCGGCATCATCATCATGCCCGTGTAATAATAGTATTAGTACCAGATACAAATTAATATCAACTTCAAACCCTCGCTGCAGCCTCGACACCACTATCCTCTTCCGTTCGGAGGAGATCCTCAGCGCACCAATGCAGTCTTTCCTCCCATCCCTAATACTGCTTGGGTTGGTCCTTCTGCATACCGAGATCCTGTCGTTAGTACCTTTACAACAAAATGCACGCCCAAGACGAAGCCAAAAAGGTTCAAGCCTTGCCCCGACTTCATTGGGCAGCAGGTTGAAACTGCTTTCGCCTTCTTCCACTGCCGTGTTCTTGTCTCAAGATGCTTCGTCGGATGCTGGAGAAAACGCTGTGAAACTGCAGAGCATGGAAACAACAAATCTCCAAGAGCAAATTAGCTGTCTATTCAAGCAAAAACAATTTCGACATTTACCCAAGGATGCCATTGTCATTGTACCTAGAGGACAAAGTCAACAGCCAAATGAGAATGACGAAAAGGAAGAAATTGTTTCCATTAATACCATTGTCCTGCAATCCATGTCGGGAGAAACTGGCAGCAAAGAAACCTTTCTTGTCATTTTGTCCGAGGACGACAAAATTGACATGACGAAACTAGAGAGGCTTTGGAAGGAGACAAACAAGCAACAATTTGCAGATTCCAGTTCTTCCTTGGAACGAATCGAATTGGCGCCATCCGATCATCTCCAACAATTGGTAGGATATCCAGCTGGATGTATCCCTCCCTTGGGACACAAGATTTCTTCGTCCACTACATCATCGACGGTTTTACCTACCATTATAGATGAAAAGTTGGTTCAAAATACTGCCAGGCGAAAATTGCTGGGAGGTGGAGGGAGTATGGACTTCAAATCGCTTGTAAAGTTATCCGCTCTGATTGGGTTAGACCACATCGAAGTGGGTGACGTGAGTGTTACCAAAGACGAAGATGGCATGGGTGATTCTACCGATTTGAAATCGGCTGTACCCAATCTTCCACCTCGAACGATATCGTTGCCTCCCTGGGGATCCGAAGCTCGTCCCAAACCATTTTTCCCCATCAATCCACCGGATATGGAACAAACTAAAACTTTACTATCGGAAACGAGTCCCGAGGAAGATCTTCCTGCGTCCGAGGCACCATGGGTCACTATAGTGGGGGTCATTGGGGGTGTTCGTCGCATGTCCAAACGATTATTGTTTTGCGACTTTCTGCCCGTTGGCTTTGAGGATGAAAATGGCAGCAGGAGTAGCGAGGTAAACGGAGGAGGAGAAACTACGGCAGGAAAGGAATGGAAATGCGCTGCCGACGAAAAAGATATTTCGGTGCAGCTCATTGCCGGTAATACGCTCCTGCAAGCCATGGGGGAAGTGCAGGGCCAGAATGCTTTGAAACGACTTCAGCCTGGACAACAGGTTTTAATTCAAGCCAAGTTAAATGTATTGAACAGTCGAAGCTCGTTGGAGCAGTGGGTGGAGAGCAGGAGTTTAGACTTGACCATGGTTTCTTACCAGATCCTCTTTGATTCGCCTCCCCGTCCTCGAGGATTTGCACCTCCAGAAAATTTGCCGCCAGTCTCCAACGAAAAAGCCAAAAAACCGTATCTCGAATTCAAAGATATTTTCCCAGCAGATGTTCTCGAGAATGGGGACAGTGGTCAATCGGACAGCCTAGTTACGCTAGTGGATGATGAGGAGTCGTTGGAATCCTTTTCCAGCGACTTAACTCATCTTTTGGATATTCGACCGGATAGAGTGAACGGGGGGGTGGCAGCCTCAGTGGACGACGTACTTGACCCAATTTTCGTTGGTATCGACTGCGAATGGCTACCTAACTTCTACGCACACACTGCACAGGAGTCACAGCCTGTGTTGATACTACAGATATGCATTCAAAACCAACTCTATGTTTTGGATCTTCAGGCGCTTTCGCGACCTTTACTGGGAGTTCACGAAAAGATGACATCTGTTGAGGAACAGCTCAACGAATCGATCGAGAAGTTGTTTTTGGAGGATAGGCTGTTTATGAAAGTTGGATTTTCACTGCGCAATGACCTGGAGCGACTGGCATTGAGTTACCCGCACATTTCCGCGTTTCAGGAAATACGCGGGGTCGTGGAAGCAGGACAGTTGGCCACAAAAGCCATGCGCTTTAAAAAGCAAAAGAATGCCCGAATGGTCACATCGTCTTTAAATCGCATGAGTGAATTTTTCTTGGACCGGTCCGTGAATAAAGAGCAGCAGGTATCTAATTGGTCACAACGACCTTTGACAGATGAACAGTTGCAATATGCTGCTCTAGATGCAGCGATCACCCCAGCTCTGGTGAAAAAGTGTTTCAAGTCGTTACAGCTCCAGGTCTTTGCGGCGGGGCCATATCTCGGCAGGTTTCATGATGACGCTTCCTTCAGGTAAGGAGTTAGAGAAAGTGCACGATACCCAGGAACTCATACGCCATGGTGAAATATGTGAAAAATGTATGATGAATTATGCTAAGTCGATATTCCCTGCCAATCCTGTTCTTCCATTTCCTAACTTCTCAGGAAAACCTTGCAATCGTTCAAGTTCCTATTGATTCCACCTGATACAGATGCTGTATCGATCAAGAAACTAAAAGCCAAGCCAATACTCAGAAACAATCCACTTCTGATCGTGACACAATTTTGGAGCACTTCGGATGACCCTCCAAACCTTCCTGAAGTATCTGACCACCCTGATGGTCCGTATACAGACGTCTTTGGGTGGCTGCGAGTGCCTTCAACTTCCATCAGAATCTGCCCAGAGCAGCATTCGCAGGAACTCCGAGAAGCCTTTTTGGCGTCCATCGCCGGAGAACGAGCGGGAAAATCAAAGGAAAAGTGCTTACTGTCTTTGTTGTCAACAGCTTTGGCCGAGAATCCTTCTGTTCTGCCTGACGACGCCCGTCTTGACTATCCGCCTAGGTCGGGGTATGTCGAATTTGATGACGGTGTTGCGCTCTTTGTAAATATGCCGTCAACCTCAACCTCTAGTCGAGCCGGCCAACGTTACCCCAATGAATGGTTGGATGATGGCCAAGTCTTGACTTGGTTTGTTCGTGACAATGAATGGTCCCATGGGACTTCGCCACTGGCAAAGAAATTACTTGATCCAGAGTCTTCGAACGTTTTATTCGTTCGGGTGACGGACAAGAACTACTTTCTGTGTTGTGGGCCGTGTATAATCGTTCCGGAAACAGATACGGCAGCACAGGAGGGCTGGAGGCTGGTTCAGCTCAACATCAGGCTGCTTGAGTGGGGCAAGCTTCAAACCTCAACTGACTTTTTGTCGTTGTTGAGCTAATAAGAAAAGGGCGCTACACTATAATTATGCTACTTGATGAAGCCCCGGCGACCTTTGTTGCTGATGTGCTTGCTATCATCTCGAGCCGCGTCTGCCGCTTTTCGCCTCTGCCGGTCTCGCCTACGTTAACGTGCCTTCCTCCCGACAACCGGAAGAAGCGCAAACCGAGTGAAAAGTGTTCCTGCTAATCATGTCATTGCCATCCAAGTATCTTCCGCATGAGACTGAATCAAGCGAATTATCGATTCATTCCGACCTGGTCCGTGTGAATCGAGTCTGCTCAACATCTGGGCTGCATTGTTTCCTCAAGGAAACGCCTGCTATTTTCCCACCACAATTACTCCATTTCTAATTAGAGCTACATGGAGGCATGAAAATAATATCTATAGAAGTACTATAATGCTACCAGGTATATTTTTCATAGCAGTTTTGTATAATAACTAATATTGGCTCAGCAATTCTATAATGTATGGGAGGATACAGAATCTTGTCCATCTACTTCTTGCGCTGCACAGGCTATGGACCACACAGCCGAGCTGTCTTCCATCTCATCAAGACACCCTTCCTGAAATACTTGCAAGAATCTTCAAAGAAATAGGAGCAAAAGACACAACTGAAAAATGCCTCAGATTGCATACCATTTGGGAAGGAAAGGTAAGCGACCCCCAGAAGCAAATCAAACAGTGATCAACTTCCGCCAACGCGGAGAACGGCCGAAACCCTGCCAATAGACTAACTGAACATCAGGTTTGAAACAGACGAGCCTCAGAAATTGCCTTCGCCTGGTAAGCGAGTGTGCGCACATCAAAAGAGCCTAGCAGAAAACAAGGTCAAGTCTCGGAAAATTGAATGAAACACTTGCGGTAATCATAGTAATTTTTGCTACAGAACTTGTTGCATATAATGCAGTATATTATCAAAAGCTGAATGCTACGTCGACCCCCGGCCCGTAACATCATACATCAATATCCCTCTCATCGGCTCGTCCTGGATGAACTGCCGGCTCTTCCCCGTTACTAAATCGCCTGGTAGGCCTCGTCTGTTGCGCGATAGCGTACGGTATAGATGCCGAGCCCAAGCTGCAACCACCTTCCTCGTCCCTCGTGGATTCTCGACGCATTGGCTTAACGGCAACAGCTTCCCCATAGGATTCCGGTTGGCGAACTCGCTCCATGAGGAAAGCTCCATAAAAGCCAGTATGTTCGAACTCTGTGGGCATTTCAGAATGGCCCAAGTCTGACAAAAACTGAGATGGTCTGGGACCATCCTGGTTCCACCCGATGAACATCCCCTGATGGCGACCACGAGGAGCCTCGTCGCAATAATCGAGGTCTTCGTCGTTGTTGGGTTGTTGCCTTTTAGGTTGTGGCTGCTGCCCCATGGGTTGACAATCGTTGTTGGATTGTTGCCCCACGGGTTCCCAATCGTATTTGGGTTGTTGCTGCCCCACGGGTTGGCAATGAGGAGACGGTGTATTGTTGTTATTATTGTTCGCTGCTGCTACATGTTGCGTTGTTGTCGATTCCTGCATGGGCAAATCCGTTGTGCCAGAATGTGGTAGTTGTCTACAATAGCGACAGGTGGCAAGACGAGGAATCACCCCCCAGACAATCCAACGTGCTTTTTCCCCTATCCACGTTTTCATTTTTCGCCGTCGACTGAAAATCAAGAAGTTCCAAAGTCCTTGGAGTGCCAGAAAGAAATAACTGGCTCGGTCAAGTGCCGGAATCCAACTCCCAGTTGCAAAAAAGATGATAAACGTCAGAGCTGTAAATCCAAATGTCAAGAGAAAGCCTGCAATGTAAAACATGGCTTGCACGGCGACCATTCGACTTGTAGATGTGTGTTTTTTCATTTGGACCCGGGCAGTGGCAGGTCCTGCGACGACTGTAGAATCGTTGCTGGCATCATCGTCGTCGTCGTCGTCGTCGTCGCTGCTACTACTGCTACTCGCATCATCAGCATCGTCAGAATGCAAGCATGAACTGCTAATGGCTGTCTCCACCCCACTTGATCTCTGTTGTTGTTGTACTTCTTCTTCTTGACTCCGAATGGTCCGATAGATGACAATCATAATGATGGAATCACAAAGAATGCAAAAGAGAATGGGCAGGACTTGAAGAGCAGCACTGAGTATGGTATATTGCAGCTCATTTTGATTTTGGCCGGCGTGTTCTTGTCCGTCGGCAGGATGGACATTGATCCAACAAATGGGTCCGGCACTGTGATACATATCCATAATCATGGGCAATGGTACGATGGCAGCCACCAGTGCCGCGGTCCAGATGCCTATTTGAAGTCGTTTTTCCAGTTTATGGACGCGTTGCTTTTCATCGTTCTTCTTGCCCCACGTATAAGGGTATCTTATAACTAGTAGATAAATCACAGCCAACGAGGCATTGAAGAGAAAGGTTGCCAAACCTCCAAACTGGAGAATGAATGCCTGGAAGACACAGGTGCCATGTGTCCCATGATTGGTGCCTTGCATCCAGTCGAGGTCCTCTTGACCAACAGGAGCTGCCCATGTGCCCAAGTACCAGCCGCTGCAATACAACATACAATATATCGATAGACAGATATATAGACATACGGGAGGGAAGAGTGTTAGCTACGCAATAAGTAAGTGAAGCCTTGCGGCTCACTCCTCACATACAGGCAATTAAGAACGCAGAGGCAATAAGGCATACTAGCTACTAGTAGTGTGAACTTACAAGGAAAACAGGATATCTCCCACACACATGGACAAAAGGATTCGTGACACCATGCTGGCGCCCTTTTTGCTTCTGATATCTTTGATCACTTCTAGCAACACTATGGCACTACCAATCATGCTGAACACGGCAGCAATCTTGGGCAGATACAATTCCGAAAACACGGCAGCGCCATTGTAGAGGGGGTCCATGGTGGTGGGGGCGCCGGTATATTCTTCTTGGTGTGGTTGTTCATCCTCTGCCATTGGACGGATGGATTGGATTGGATTGGCGTGGTAGTGAGTAGCACAATTGAATACAGTACAGTTAAAGATGGCTGCGAAGCTTTTTGTTGCTCTTTGTGGGTGTTGCCGTTGGGTGTCTTGTCCTTGTGATGCAATACTTATTGATGTGTAATGTTTTCACTGTGTTGATGAGCTCGAGGCCAAATGTTGAAATGTAGGAAAATTTGATGATAGCAGAAGTCGATGTGAAAAAGTACTGGTACCGCGCAGTTGCAGTGCAGCGGATAATGCTTTTTACAATTGTACCATGGTACTAGCTAGATGTAGTACTAGCTAGCTAGCTACTAGTACTTACGGTAATACGGTGTGAGTGTTACAAGTACGAACCCTGACATGCATGCATGGGATGGGGCCAGTCAGTGGCCACTAGTCTAGTTTTGACATTTTACTGACATAGTACGTCGTACTAATCGAGGAACGCTTCGCTGCAGCGAGCCCACCTGTCAGGCCATATGTGACTCACAGTAGAATACGAATTCGATTCCGAGTAACCGCGGTCATCAGTGTGACGCGCATTACTCGGAATGCCCTCTAAACCGTTATGAACCGGTTCAAGTGTGTCATTCGAATCGGAGTACGCCAGGTGTTAATTAAATTCATCTACTCGGGCATATATTGCGTGACATTCGGAGTACACCATGTGTTAATTAAATTCAGCTACTCGGACATACAGTATAATGCGAACCAGAAAGGCCCAATCAATACTTCAAGATTAGTAATCGACCAAAATGAACATGATTTCCTGAAATTTACTCAGTAGCGGAACTTAAGGTGCCGTCGATTGATCTGAACATTCGGTTTTGAATGGCCAGGAGCCCAGAGTTCTAAACGGAAGACCCCTTTCGTTGTCAGGCAATAATTATGAGCGAAATAAAGTGATCGTAGTGTAGGCTTCCTTGCTAACACCTGGCACTGGTGCTGGCTGCTTCAGAACCGTAGCAGCGTGCGATCTAGACAACAGGAGGCATGGTAGAGAGACAGTCATGACAAGCTGCATACCATAGGTGTTAAAAATGTGGCTTTAATGCTTGCAAAGCTGAACATGGAAGATGTAGCCAAAAAGTTGGATCAAATTAAAATTCTATCATAACATTTCCAGTAAGAAA
>ENA-ORBV01010234-ORBV01010234.1-microbial-mat-metagenome-genome-assembly--contig:-NODE-10234-length-15087-cov-5.497268_pt1 | contig 15087 bp, 6 predicted proteins | sample MGYA00237777_ERZ505514 | MGnify/ENA primary metagenome ERZ505514 (study PRJEB26160, sample SAMN06269048) | microbial mat metagenome | isolation source: Oligotrophic lake microbial mat | place... | reverse complement strand
AAACTGGAGAATCTGACGTCATGGTTTTTTCGTTCTCATCGACGACACGAATCGAAAAAGAGGGTTACAACGCATCTCATCTTACTTGCACCGAATTCGGTACTAGCTAGTACGTCGTAGTGGTATCATCAACGTGCAGCAAAAGAAAAGTACTAGCTAGCACAGCTGTTAGCAGCTCAGCTCAATCGGTTCAAACTAACTAGTAAACTGACTATCTGTCATCCTTGTACAGCACATGTATCTGTAGCGGCAAACAGCTATAGCTAGTAGGTCACTCAAACGGACTCGCTACGAAAGCCATAGACAAACAACGATTGCTGCTTGTTGCACAGACTCGCTCGACTGACTGACTTTTTCACTCATTGGCTGTGTCTATTTTCTTTTTGCGTACAAAGAATTTCCAACAACTCGGTGGACTGTACAGCTGTACCAGTGTTCTACATCTACTTAATACTTCCCCTAAAAGAAATCATAATAACAATAAGAAGAAGAAACCATGGGTGGTGCACTAAGCAGCAATGGCGGTGGCAACAAAAAAGCCGCGGCACAGGCGCAAATTACGGATGTCGATCGAGCCATTTTGGATTTGAAAAATACGCGCGATCGTTTGACGAAATACAACTTGGCCTTGGAAAAATCATCGGAAAAATTAATGGAACGTGCCAAAGCTGCCAAACAAGCAGGCCATACCAAAACGGCCTTGGGATTATTGCGTTTGAAAAAATACAAGCAAAGCCAAGTGGAACAAGTCCAAACACAATTACTGAATGTACATCAAATGATTGAGACTATTGATAGTCAACAACGCAATTCACAAATTGTGGAATCCATGAAAGCAGGAAAGCAAGCGCTAGCAAAGTTACATGAAGAAACGACCGTTGAGGACGTCTTGACGTTGATGGATGAAATAACAGAGCAACACGCCATGGAGGAAGAAATTGCCAATGCCATCAATGATGCCATGCCCAACGCACTTTCGGCAGCACAAGAAGAAGCAGTCGAAGCAGAATTGGCAGCACTGGAAGCAGAAATACAAGGAACTACGGTCGATGCCGGACAAACATCGTTGGAAATGCCTGCCGTGCCAACAGACAAATTACCAGAATTACAACAACCAGTCAAGCAAGAACAAGAGCCAGAGCGTGTGCCCATTGCAGGATGATGATGTAAATGTAAAAGCTACCACGAAAGTCGGGATGAATACCGCTAGAAGCTACAATGTACTACAGCTTACAAAACTCTTTTGTTTTGTCTGGCTATAGATGTGGAGTGGTTGTGACGTTGGCAAGGACTACGGTCTCGGTCGTTTTTTTTTTACAAAAAGAAGTTATTTTCAGACTTATCAGAAGGAAGGCATGTAACTTATACTATAATTTATTTACAACAACACTGAATCCAATTCCTCTGAAGCCGCCTCTGTCACCACCTCGTCCACCCCTGCGGGCTGCAGTGCTGAGATGTTCCTATGGATGGGTAAGCATTCAGGTAGACCTTTCCGTACGCTATTGTCTCAGCGTGGTTGCCCATCAGTGCATCATCACCTAGCTAGCACACCTTGATGGTGTCTTTCAGACCTCTCCCTTTCTCACATGAACTGCTCGTCGTTTCTCTCTCTAATAGACTAGCCCCGAGTCATGACGCAATCAAATGTACTGAACTGAGAGGTTCAGACGATGATATCGTGAAGTTGTGTGTTTCATTGTTCCACCCTGAACCCGCCTCATTGGAGACGCGGCGCATTTTGTTTGGGTAACATCTGTTCCTCAGTGTGGATGATGATGATGTACCGGTAGCATTGATCGTGATGCTGCGACCTGTTGTCTTGAGGGCAACAGCTGTTGTGTTAATGTGCTTGTCTTGCACCAGCGTTTGCTGCTCGTCGTTCATAATAGCAGATAGCAACGAGATGGACCGAACAAGACCAGCACGGCGGTGGGGTCGGGAGTGTTGTTCCCTGTTGCTGCGCTTCCTTGCGTTGACTCTACAAGCGACTAGTAGATCGCGCGTTTCTTCTGTTTCAGTATCAGAATCATCCCATGCAATGGCAGGAAAGTCCAAGTCAGATGTTCCTTCGTCTGCCATGGCGGTAGGGTGAAACTCGGGCCAAGCCACTTCCTCCGTGTCTTTTCCAATTTCGAGCGCCCGCTCTTGAATGTAAGAGCCCACGAGCGTCAAATGCACTGAATGACCCCATATAGTATGGTTTTCAACATTTCTATCATCGCCAGAGGGCGCTTCTTTACACATGGGGGGCATCGTTTCATACATCAGAGATACAGTAGGTTTAGCTAGCTCGTTGCTTCTCACTTGAGTAAGTAGTTGCTGGGGTATTTTATAAGCTAAAAAAAGAACGTAAGGAGTTTGTGCCGGTTTAATTGATTCCGTGATCAATACATGTACAAAAAGAAATGCGGTTTAATTTTTCTCCTCAAAAGCGGGTTCAATCAAGGTTGCTACATTTGAAGTACTGCTGCTACCTCAAGCGTGGATACAGTAGATAGAAATCATAGAATGTCTTCTCTTCTCGAGCAACTAAAGGGATCAGTCGCGAGAAGGAATATCCGTCCGCTATAGCTACATACTACGCATGAAGAACAGGTTGAAGAAGGTACATTAATGCTGCCGTTTCGCTTCATCTATCTACCGGTATTCGGCATTTCGGCTACTACAGCCAGAGCAGCTACCTGGTCCAGGTAATGTGGATACTAGGCACAGCCAACTAACGACATATATCTTTCTATCCTAGTCGAGTACTCCGATCCAGCGAGTATAGCACTGGTACTCAGAGTAGTAGTCAATTTGTCCAGTACCTGTATTCACTTACACGTTAACCTTCGGTGCTGTTCGCGTTCGTCCCTTCGCCGTTACCCGTGTGGAATGCACAGGCTTCCACGATTGTCGGCCATCATGTAAAGAACCACGGCCTCATAAAGGCCCGCTTGACTACGGTACGAGTACGAACGCCACTGAATGAAAACTAACAGTGATGTTGCTACCAGGTACATACTCCTCTCCTACTGCACAAACAAAAAGCGGGAAAACTATTGGACCTCCCTTTTCTTCCCTATTCCCTTCACGATTTCCAAATCGTTATTGATCACGACCCAATCCAGCGCAAGTACAGTACGTACTCAGTAGCAGGAATTTCGGTCTTCGGCGAAGCCATCAAGTGAAGAACCAGAAGCTAGCTAGCTACTAGCTGCTAGGTCTAGCTAGGTCGTCTACTAGATACTGTAAGCTACTACTGGAGTAGAAGTCTTTGGTAGTTCGGTTCAGGTGACCTGGGAATGTGGCTAGTGGCCAACGATCCAGCTAGCTAAGAGCCAGCTACTTACTTCCTCTATTTTTCACCCAATTACAAGTAGAGCGTTAATGGGAACTTCTCGAGTTCCATGTGGCACGACGGAATGTTGTTATCATCTTCCTCCGTTACCCGTGTGGAATGCACAGGCTTTCTTGGCGGTCCACGTTTGCGGATTGCTGGCCATCAGGGACCCTGAGCCTCATCGATGGCCAGAGCGCACAGTGCAGAGGAACAGGTTCGGTTCACATATCAGCGTTCGCTGAGTAAAATTGCCAAGGTTGATCACCAGAGTATTAAAAGCAATCCTCTCCATTTCACCACGTGCCGGCGCCCATCAGGGAACACGGGGCCTCAGAGGCCAGAGCGCATAGTCAGTAACAGGTGCATACGGTGCTGCATACAAAAGTCTGCAACATCGACTAGACGAACTCGAACCACGCACTTGGCCTTCTGATTGTTCAGAAGATCAGTCACTTTGGATTTAGGTTCGCCTATCCGCTGAGTAAAATTGCGAAGGGTTGATCACTAAAGTATTAAAAGCAATCCTCTCCATTGCACCACGTAAGGTTTGAATTGGCATCGAACTGAAGGGTCACGAGCATTCGGCACGGTACCAGGCGCGGCACCAAGCCTCATCTGATCTGCATCGATTGAGATTGACTCTGACCGAAGCCGCTGCAGCTGCAGTACTCTAGCTACGTCGTAGTAGCCAGATAAGGCAATACTGTGCAGAGGAGAGGCGGGTACGACGTTCTAGCTAGCTAGCTAGTACATGCAGGACGATGATTGTAGAAACAGCAGCAGAGTGGATTAGCTAGAAAAGCTGCGTCTACTAGTACGCCTACCTAAGGTGGAGTACTTGCACGTAGTGAAAGGCCCTAATTGTAAGCTAGATAGAAATAGTAGGCTAGATAGATAGAGTAGTTGACATGTAGATACAAACAATGGCAGAGGTACTATACATAGATTTACCCTACTACTGATGAATGAATAACGGAGGTTAGGTAGTCGAAAGGTCTTGTAATAATCGTGTAAACCTTCCGACAGTACCCCTCAAAACATGACGCAAGAGCAGAAGAAATATACTTGCTCCCCTTTTGGTGGGCTTGCTGTCACTTTGTTTCTTTGATTGTCCGGTCTCCCGTAAGTTGAATGCCATGAGGAATGATGACGAGGATGACATTGTAGATATATAAGTACAGGTCAATATCTCCTCTATATTCGATTCATTCTTTCCCTCACGGCTTCCAGAACTTACTCTTGGTGGATCCCCGTGCATTTTGGCAGACAGGGAGGGAAGCTTGCAGGCTTTTCTTTTCTTGGAGCCGAGGACTGGCGACTCACTTGGCGGATCACATCCCTTCATATTCCGTCTTCTTTAGTTATATACAGTGACGTTAGGATGGATTGCTCTGCTCCTGTTTCTTTTTACATTTTGTTTCTTCCTGTTCATCTCTGGCTTTGTTTTGCCTCTTGTGGCTTGCCTTGAGGCTTGCAGTCCTTAGACTTGCTTCCTGTACAGTACAGCGTGCTAGATTTATTACAGCACTATTACACTTGCTGCGCTTCATAATCCAATCGTCCCACCGCGGCAGCGGATTCTTGAGCTTCTTTGGAGGCTTCCAACGAAGCATTTCGCAAGACTTGTGGATCCACAGTCAAGCCCAGCGTCTTCAAAGCGCGTTGCTGTTCCAATACTTTGCTGAGCGTCGATTGGATGCGACGTTTGCGTTGTTGATAGAGGTCGGGACTAATGCCCGTTTCAATGCCTCGCAAACAGTGCTTGTCCAAATCCAATTCACCCAGAGTGGCCGACGAAAAGACGCCGGCAATGGCATGAATGGAATGGATGATGCCCAATTTAATACAGGCATAATCTTCCTTTTGATACCAAGTCAATGGCAGCTCCTCGCGAGTCAAGGAACGTGGTTTGGTAATCACTGTTTCCAACTCCGTATCGGCCGCAAAGCGTGCCGCCTTTTTCGGCGTGTTGCACTGGATGCTCGTGCGTCGTGTGTGGTGTACTTTTTGCTTCTTCAGGAGCGGCGCGACAGGACTAGAACTATTTCTACAAGTCCTCTTCTTGAGAGTCGTTGATTCTGTGGAGCCCGATGAGATCCGCCGTTCATAACCTTGTGGATGAAGCTGCGGAAACTGCAAGAGACGTGGCCCAGGCGACGCCGTCAACTTGGTGGTCAAATTGCTAAAGCTGCTATAGGAAGCTGTGCATGATGGACTGCTACTGTTGATTAATGGTAGCACCATGGTATAGGTGCAGAGTGTTTGTTGAGTGAGTTGAAGCTAGCTCGTACGAGGGCGAACTACGGATTGCTATTCTGTGTGTTTGTTTTGTTGTTATTGTGGTGGTCGGTCTTGCTTGTTGGTGTGGTTGTGCGGTGTTCGATGCTACAATACAGTAGCTAACTAGCTACTAGCTTGCTTGTGTTCTCAAAGTTCTTTTTGAATCTACATGGCAGCCAGTAGCAAATAGTGTTAGACTGGGTACATTCATTAATAGCCTCAGTGACTGTTGCTGACTCTCTGTCATTACTACTGTTGACTCTACTCGTTTTCTGGTACAGTACGTAGAAGCTCAAGTAGAGTACTAGTACCGCCGGTGCTACTAGTCTAGTATTCGTGTTGAGGTTCGCGTGCCAGAAAATCTAAGCCTGGCATCGCATAAAAAAGAATGGCCGGATCACTGAAGAAGCCGAAGAAAGAGGGGCCAGAGGGGAGGAAAGGCCAATTTGCTGGTTCAAAGGCGACGGTGCCAGAACAAGAAGCATGGATTGCCATTCGAGAAGATCTGAGAAGATACACATGAATGACATGATGTGGTTTTTGCGAAGCCTTGTGATCGCTAGGTTCTCTGAGAAAGATTAAACTTCTTTTGGTCAATAAGTGATCTACCACGCATGCAAGATGAGGGCAATGCAAGATGAGGGCAATAGCTCGGCGGCAAAGAATCCTCTTCTCATGCAAAAAAGAGAAGACTCATAATTTGCCACCTCAGTGGCATGTCGTGTGAAGAAATGTCGGATGCTGCTTATCTATAAGACCTAGTGCTCCCTTTGTGAAGCCAGGGGAAGACTCCGGGGTTCCTCAGCTTCCAGTCAATCGATCGTCATTTTCTTTACTTTCGTGAATAACAATTGTCCCTTCTCTTCAGTATTTATGTACAATACCACGAGTCCACGAACAGGTTTGAAGAACATTCCTGACGCATTTCTCCATCACAACAGTAAAAATTATCATGAGGCACCGCTTCTTAAGTCAAATGACAAAGAACACACCTCTCGTTCTTTTCGCTGCAGAAGCGCTTGAGCAACTCACGCACTTCTTTCTCATTCTTCACTGGCAGTCTGGCACCATTTTATTATCTGCTATCGATAGGCCTTATTTCGAAAGGTCTGTAAGAACGAACAGCAGCTGTTGTACTGGTAGACTACTAGTACGAATTTAGCGGTGCCGGACTGCCGGTACCACTCGTACTACATTCCTAGTACGACGTACCTACCGCACATGCATGGTGACAGCGTGGCGACGACTATGGATGCTGGTACGCGTTCTTGAATATGAGATGCAAGCAAAAAAAAAAGAAATTATGGAGATGTTTCAAATAAGTTATTGAAAGTAGCACACTTGCTCGCTATCGTCCTTTACTCTATCTAGTGATCATCAGGAGGTTCCCGAAACATTTAGCATGGGAAGCCGGCGGCCTCAGCAATGCTAAACATAGCTGACCATGAAATCGCAGCACTCGTGCAGAAGCGCAGTGAGCCTGCTGAGAAGTCTAGCTAGCACAAGACACAGTCAATGCAACCCTCAACATTCATGCAAAACAGCAAAGAGTGACTGATTTATGGTAAATTATTGGAATTGTTTCTAAGGTTGTTGAGCTGGCTCTTTCGTCATTGATTGACTCATCAGTGTTGGGGGTGGTCTGCTTTGCATGCCCATGGAAACGTGGTCTGTGTCCACAGGCACCGTAGATTTCGTTGTCAGAGTTGACAAGAAGTTGAGGGTTGGATCTGGATTGTTTCAGAATTGCAAGTCTCTCTTTAGGCCAAACCTAACCGTTCACGAACCCCGAACTACGAACTGTGTGTTAACCAATCAAATCTATCCAATTGCAGCTATCAACGATTCAAACTTCGTGGATGGCTTGCGCGCTCCGAACTTTTGTCGGCATGTCGGGCACTTCCGAACTTACGGAGCAAAATGTAGTATCGATGTACAGTGCTAAGCTGAGTACCACTACAAATGCCCATTTATGCAACATACATTACTAAATGTTAATATGTTAAAGCACGCTTGCGCGGATTTGCGCACTAATAGAGGTTCGTACTTCGGGGTTCGCGAACGGTTAGCATTGGCCTTAACACACAGGGGGCAGTTTTTGGTAGCAAAAGTTTTGACTACACTGATTGGGTTGCCTTGCCAGATGATGCTGCAGGTTATTCCTCCACGTTGGTTGGTTGGGGATGGATTGGTGTCATGGAATTGAGTTGCAAAGTGTTTGGCGCATGAATCTGATTTCTCGCCGAGTTTGACTAACTTTTGGACTTCACTGAAGTGTTGTTGCATTCTAGCTTTGAACTTTTGTTGTGTGTTTCCTATGTGTGCTTTTCCTGTGTTGTTGCATTTGACTTTGTGGACTGCTATTGAATTCCTGCACATGTTGTTGTAGCTACAGACACCGTTTCTGCTGCAGCAGTTCTGCAATTGCAGGGCAGAGGTTCAAAGTCTTGGGAGGTTAACCCAACAATGCCTGAGTTTCCTAGACAAGTCTCCTTGAAAGATTTCTCTAAGGTTGCTGAATCTGTGGTAAGACACAGGCACTCTCAACCATTATAGATTGAATTTGCCTTTGATCGATTTGATGATTGAGTGGACTGGTTCAGACCAGATGTTGGAATGTCCAATGCAAAAGTAAGTTGTTCTCCTTCTGTTGCGTTTGTTGTTGGAATTGTCCTTAGCTTGTTTAAGAGCTTTGGCTTCTTCGTTGTGTTGCAGTTGTTCAGTCAATGTTGGGACCTTTTTGGTGATTAATCCTGCATGATGTGGAGGAGGAGGATTAAACACATGTGTAACATGTTGTCAACTCACAATGCAATGTGTCAAGAACCAGTTCAATTCTTGTATGTGCAGGATGTGTGCTATCATTTGTTGTTATGTGCGACAACTGTCAAAGAATCAAAATTGTACTGCAGTTGACAAATGCCGACATGAGTGCAAAATTCATTCTTGAAATACTCTGTCTGGCAACATAGGTAACATTTTGGTGCAGTTGTGGCAGCTCCATTGCTTGTTTTAGCATGCTGATGTGAAGTGAATAGAGAAGATGCTTTTGTGCATGCAATGAACACACATTGAGCTTCCAACATGTTCAATGATCACTTCATTCCTAAAAAGCAAGCACAAACAAACCCACGTGTAACCAACACTGTGCTGATGCGGTGTAGCAAGACATCACAAAAAAGGCGAACAAATGTCAGAAGATGCATCCACATATGCTGCCTGTCCCAACAAGGCAACAAGAAGCTCAATTATTAGTGATTGTTTGATGAACTAGTTTCTACATCACCTCTTACCAAGAGGCAAAGAGTGGGTGCCGCTGATCAAACAACGACTGTTTGTGCTACAGCAGGAATGAAAACAGCTCCAACAATATAGGGCATAGCCATGACAGGGAGGCACCCTGACAGGACACCAACAATGGAAGCAGCTCTACAAATTGAGGATACAATGACATAAGAGGAGCTTAGCAAGAAGAAGGGCACTACAAAACTTCATGGAAATGAACATCTCATTCACAAGGAAAGACAATTTGATGAAAGATGTCAACAACAACACAAATGAAAAAAAATTGTTGTAAGGGCCACATTTGAAAATAGTTAGAGCATTGGTAGCAAGGAAGACGGCACAACTTAAGACTTTCATTGCCTCAGCCAATTCTTGCAGCATTGTCATTCAGGCAAAAGAAGCTTCCTACCATATGTTGCAGAGGAGGAAGCAACTGTAAACTATTCAAATGTTGAGAAAGAAGAAAATCCCTTCATTTTCATGATGCTGAAAGGGAGTGAAAGCCGCAGACAACAAGGTGAGCTGCAGCACAGAGGAACACTTAGGGACTGTTCCCTTTATCTATAGCCACAGACTGATGAAGAGATTCAATCTAGAAGCTAGCAAGCCACATAAGATAATTCGCCTTCCTAGCAGTACGTCCATGTAGAGCCAGCATTTGTAATGACGCGACCTTTCCTTTGACCCTCTTCTAATTCTAGAGATGCTAAACAGGAGAATTGTTACAGCCGTTTTTTCTCGAGGGATCACCCATCATCCATGCTCATTCTCCACGAGAAAGAACTCTGATTTAATATGATCTCTATCTGGATTTGATTTTGAAAAAGAAATAATTGTAAACCTAATATTGCCGATGTTATTTTTTAGATTCAAACAAAACTATATAATTTCGATGCTGTACTGCATAGAGGGAGAGTATGCAAGCATAGAATCTGGTGATGCCGAACATAACGCCTCCTATCCTTTCACGTCCTCCAACTAGCTAGAGATTCTAAATGGAAGGAATCCAGTAAGAATCCTTTTTATAAAACCCTTAGCCGCACGCTGCTTCTTCAAGTTCGTCGAGAATGGGGTCCATGAAATTTTGATGACAAGCATTTTGCTCCTGCGGTTCATGATAGGAAGTGAAACAACAGGTTAAGACACACACATTTATCAGATCAAATGCAAATATTGCGAAACACTAGCAACGCTACAAATCGACTTACGAGAAGGGCTCTCTCCCTGTACTTGCGTTTCTTTACTGCGTGCAAAAGCTTTAGCGTGTTCAACACGCGTTGGTTCTGCACACTGTACGCACCAAGAGTTGTTTCATCGTGGGTGTTGTTATCATAGGAGTTTGTGTATGAGTTCGAGTACGAAGGCTCACCTTCGTCCTCTTTGCTCAACTTGGAAACACGAGCATCAACGATGCTGTTGCTTGAAGAATCTTCATGACTTCCTTTCTTCTTCTGCTGTTCGCGCCGCCCTAGTACCCTTTGTAATTTAGACTGCGAAGTTCCAGATTTGGTGAAATGCTTTCCTCGCGCAGACTTTTTCCAGGTAGGCCTTCGCGAATTCATCATGTTTTTGTGTTGCATGAGGAATGCGTCATCCTCTCTAGATCTCGAAGCGGCAAACACCTCCGCCACTCCCTTCTTCTCTTCAACGTCGACTGAAAGAACTTCGATGCCTTCGTTGAGGCTGTCAACTTGATCTTGTTCGGGCGACAAGTTTGAGTCCTGTGGCTTTTGCGACCAGTGGCTTTTCTTCCTCAGAATTCCCTTCAGACCAGATTTTAGTTTTCGCAGACTTTGTCCTGACTTGGATTTGCTTCCTATCGATAAACTACCAAATCTCACATGTCCCTTCTTTGCAGATTCTATCGGAATCTCTTCCACCACGTTCTGTGCAGTGTTGTTTGGAATCTCTGGAGTGGATTCAGCGATTCTTTCCTGAGACAAAGCTTCTTGTCGTGCCTTTTCTGCTGCCTTTTCTGCTTCTTTTTCTGCCTTTTCAGCTCGTCGTTCCGTAATCATCCTAGCCAAAGCCATTTTGATCTCTTCGCGCTTCCGAGCCAGTAAATGGTTTTTGCGTTCGATTTTTTCATCGGGGAATGTTACTTCATCGCTGGATACAGAATCACTGGCTTTTGCGCCGCACAAAATGCCTCTAATTCGAGGTGGACCGCTGCAGTGACCGTAGTTTGGATGAGCTATACGCCAGGGATTATGGCCGTACGAAACATCTGTGCAGCTGTCGTCGAATGTATCTTCATCATCTAAAGAGCTCCTTGATTCTTCCTCATCTTGATTATCTCGGTCAGACGGAGGAGCTCTGATTGGAGTTCGCCTTGCGGCTAGAGGCTGCGGGGGTACATCAGATGGAATGTTGCCGGTCATTTGAGGTTGAACTGGACGTTCCTCACCAACTTTGTGAGGAATGTTATCTTCGATCGCTTTGTCGTCCTTACCGCCCTTTTGGTCACGCCTCGTGCGAGGTTTTAAAATCAGAGATGGTCTCCATTTGATGATTCTGCTTTCTTCGAGTTCTGTATCGTTATCTTCGACCTTTGGGTGTCGCACCCATTTGTTTCTGTTTTCTTCGATTTCTACATCGTTATTTTCGACCTTGGGGTCACTCCTTTTCCTAGGTAAGCTCAGCGATCGCACCCAGTTTTTTCGTCCTGGAATGTTGTCTTCTGTACTTGATTTCTTTTGGGAAGTGCGCCTTTGAGGAGAAAGACTGCGTACGCGGCTCGACAATTTCGATGTCATGCTCCGTCGAAATTTGATAGGGAAGAAACTCTTAATTGATTTTCGTTCTGGTAGTGGTTCCGGTTCTGGTAGTGGTTCTTGCGGAACTTCAAAGGAGAATTGTGGTTCTGCCTTCGGAAAACCTTCAGCGTCTTTGTCAGGCTTTTCCTGTAGTCGTTGAATGGCCATCAGAAAGCCATTGCTTGAAGAAGGAGTCTTGGCTTGTGTTTTTTGTACCGCCCCTTCGACGGTGGGTTCCTGGCTCTTCTCGGCTGCAGTCTCTTCAGCCTGTGATTGAGCTTCACAGATATTGTGGGTGGTAGTCTCCGCTTTCTGCACTGACCCTCCGGAGGGCTCTTTCTGGCTTGCCTTACTTTCTGTCTCTTCAGCTTCAGCTTGAGATTGAGATTCGCGATGTTGGATTGTGCCTTCCTCGCATTCCTCTTGTTCACCCTTAATGATATCTTCTGCGTCTTCATGTTCGTCCAGCCTGATATTATCTTCTGTTGTACCATTCGGAATGATTTCTGCTTCATTTTTGGTGGACCTGTCCTTCTTCATTCTCGTCATAAGGCGACGAAAAGAAAATTTCCTGCGTGGAGGATATTTGGCCCCAGTTGGGGTCGTCGTTACCTCAATATTTTCGTGCTCTATCTCACTCATCTTTTCTCCTTTGATCTCCACATCAAAATCGTCGACGTTGTCTTGTTGAACTTGCTCATCGCCGTTCTCACTAGGGCTACGCGGAGGTACAGTCTCCTCCAAGGAACAATACTTGGGCTCGTAGGTAACTTCAATAAATTCGTATTCACCATCGGTTCCGCCAACAGTTGCTTCGTCAACGGTGTGGACATTGGTTGCTACCGACGCGCCGGCGGGTAGGTCTACTGGGATCAATTTTCTGCTAGGTTTTGTATCGTCATCTGTTGAAGTCGAAACTGATATGCTCTTTAGAACAATACCTGATCGAGGCTGACGCTGTAAGCTCACGGCGGTATTGACCACGTTTTGCTGCTCCTCCACCTTTGGAGTCGAAAGTTGCGACCGCTCTCGAAGCTTGCGTGGGCTGGGGATCGAAAATTTAGGCAATTTAGCCTTGGCTTCTTTTAAGAGATCCGACGTTGATTTGTGGCTTGCGTTTGATACGTCCATTTTTGATTTGCTATTAATGGGCGATTCCGTAACGTCATGCTCGTGAGAACTTGGCGATTGCTCAATGGAGGCAACTGAGGAGGCTGGGCTGCGGCTGGGCTCCTCCAAAATTAAATTGGTCGTGAAAAATTGGCCAGCTGCTGCAGTGGGACTTCTTGCCACCATCACAGAGGTCATCAAGGCAGGCATGGACCTCGATCTTGAAGAAAGCCGGTGGCTGCATTGGCTCCTACTATTCTTGGCGAAGATCTCCATGAAGGCCTTTTTGCCTTCGTCTGAGTTCTTTATACCCAGAGGCTGTGCAGAAGGATTGACCATGACTACAGTTCCTTTCGTTCCTGCATTTTGATCATTCGTGGCTACTTCACACTTGGAAGATAACAACGCCGCGGTTGCAGGAGGCACATTGGAAGCTGAAGTTTGTTGAGCAAGATGTTCAAGTACTGGTTCCAAATCGGTTTTTGACATGACCAGGGAGGGAACGGCTGCTGATTTGTGGGATGCTTTTGACAGGCCTTTTGAAGTAAACGTGCCAGTGACATCTGAATCTGCTAGGGACAAAGTTCTTCGAGAAGACAGCGGTGAAATTGGAAGTTTCCTAACGCAATCCTTGATGAACTCACGTGTGGATGTAGTGCGATCATCTAGTTTGGTATCGCATGACTCAGAAATAGCCAGTTCAATTTTTTCGCCACTGCCGGAATCTCCTGCCACGGCATGTATCGGCGGGTTCTCGATCCATCCGTGAATGGATTTTGATCTTTGGCTTGAAATGGATTTGATGGACTTAACGGTCTTTTGGGTCTTTTCGGCTGTTGAAAGCATATCATTTTCGGCAGGAGTATGTGGGGTGGCATCAGCTGACGCCTTTACTGCTGCACCTCCATGCTTTTCCAACGTTCTTGCCATTGTCGACTTTGCCATTGTCGATGATTGAGAGGTCGATGGCTTGCGCAAACCACTGGTCCCGCGAGAGCTGCCGCTTGTTTTCGAGGACCTGGGACCAGTGGTATGTGTCCTCGAATCCGCAACAGTGGTACGTGTCTTCGAATCCGCTGCAGTTGTGCGTGTCCTTGAACCTGCTCGCGACGAGGGAGGGATGGGAGCATTCGCACGTGTCCTTGAATCTCCTCGAGACGGTGGAGCGGTACGAGTAAGACTTTCATCAAGCGTATCACTTGCGTCCGTGTCTTCGCTCGAACTGGCGGATATAATCTGCTCCAACAATCTTGTATCTTCCATGGTTGCAGTCTCATCTCGACTTCGGATACCCGTGCCTGTACTAGTCGGTGACATTGATCTGAGATGCATGGCATTCGTCGAGGATGATTTCATTCCCAAGGCAATCTTGAAAGGGTTGCCTAACAGAAATCCGCCATATCCTCCAGTTCCAGTGGTGCTAGTACCGGTCGTACGAGTCTCCGCTCTACTACTACGAGACTCCGACTTTGTGGGCTTGACGGATAAACGAATACGTCTGTCATTGCGTTTTTTACGCTGCGATGCCGATCGTCGCTCTCGAGATCGAGAATGGTCGTCTTCCGTTACCGAATCTACAGCAGATCGATCAGCTTCCGATACAGTATCGAGAGTCTTAGAAGCAATTGAACCGCCGGTATGGGAACCTGCCTCACGCGTATGACTATGCGTGTCCGACCCTGAATGCGAAATGACGCTTTTCGTAGATACCGAACGGATCGACAGGTCGGCACAAACTGTATCTGGCACCATGGAATCCAAACCTGTAGAGGTAGAGCCATCACTAGGAGCTCTCGACGCCAGTGAACTGCTTACACTTTCTGTAGTGCTCGCTTGTTTGGAGGAGTGTTCGGCTTGACTGCTTTTCGCTGTGAGACCTCTGGAGCTCTTCAACCCTTTCTTCGCACGACCAGCAGCATTGGCTTTGGCAATTTTTATGGCTATAGGATCTGCTGATGCAACAGGTACTAACTGTTCACCGCCTCTTGATCTTATTACCACCTTTTGTTGCTGACGGGAAGAACTCTTGCTTGGGCTATTCTTACGTTGTCTTTCCTTGTACTGTTTGTACTGCCGCAGACGCTCCTCTTCGGTCAAATGGCCATCGTCAAAGAAAAACTCTCCAATCTTACTAAGCACATCCATCTTGTTTGTTCGTTACCTCCTCCGGATTCAATGAATGAATGAATGAATGAATGAACGAATGAATGAGGAAAGGATGACACCTTTGTGGCAGGCGAGGGCCGTCAACGAATACGCGCCGCACAAGACGTAGTATGCTCTTCTTCGATATATTATATTGTCTGGTTGCTGATATATTTTGTTCTCTTG
>ENA-ORBV01010232-ORBV01010232.1-microbial-mat-metagenome-genome-assembly--contig:-NODE-10232-length-15089-cov-4.836131_pt1 | contig 15089 bp, 14 predicted proteins | sample MGYA00237777_ERZ505514 | MGnify/ENA primary metagenome ERZ505514 (study PRJEB26160, sample SAMN06269048) | microbial mat metagenome | isolation source: Oligotrophic lake microbial mat | place... | reverse complement strand
CCCTTGTTGATCGCTCCCTTAGTTCTCCCCGCGCAACCAATGTTGGGGGACGCTTGGCGGCTGTTGGCTGCGAATCCTTTGGCCACAGTGTGGGAGCCGGCGCTGATGCTGGATATATTCGCCATCGTGCTGATGGCGCTGCCGATTAGCCGGCGGGTGCAGCCGGGTTGGCTGGGCGCGGTCCTACTGATCGCCCTCACCACCGCAGCTTGGTTTATGCTGCACACGCCCTACGACGATTGGCTCTGGCCTGGACTGACAGCGTCGTTCCTCTTTGGGATCGGTATCTGGCTGGTGGAAGGCGAGTATGGCGCCTTGGCGGCGTTGGTGGCTGGCGGCGCGATGGTGGCGTTGTGGAACGCGGGCAACTTCTTTGTGCAACCGGCGGCGTCGCTCAGTCAGCGCGGTTGGTGGATACTGGGGCCGCTGCTGGCCGCGGGTGTCGTCGGCCTGGTGTGGTCAAGGTTCGGGTCGCCGGTGGATGTGGAAGCCGAGTTGAAGGCGCTATGTGCCGAAACAGCCAGCGATGTGCGCTCGCAACGCGACCGTCTGTCTTCCGAATTCGATGTCGCCCGGCGAGCGCAGCAAGCGATGCTACCGCCGGTGCCGGCACAGATCGGCGACGTGTCGTTCGCGGCCAGTTGCATTCCCGCGCGCGACGTCGGCGGGGACCTTTACGATTTCTACCCGACCGGCGATGGCCGCTACGCGATCGGCGTGGCGGATGTATCCGGCAAAGGTGTGCCGGCGGCCCTCTACATGACGCTGACGAAGGGCTTTCTGGCCGCGGCGGGGCGCGATTCAGACGACTTGCTTTCCACCGTGTCCCAACTGAATTCGCACCTTTATGCCGCGGGCAAGCGCAAGATCTTTGTCACGATGGCGCTGGTGTTCTTCTCTCCAGCGGAGAGGCTAATTTCGCTGGCCCGCGCCGGGCACAATCCGCCCTTGTGGCGCAGGCCCTCCCAGGGCCGTAGCGAGTATTTAACACCGCCCGGCATGGGGCTGGGGCTCACCAGCCGCCTGCTGTTCGAGCGGGCGATGCGGCTGCAGGAAATTGAGCTCGAGCCGGGCGACGCCTTCGTGCTTTACTCGGATGGGATCACTGAGGCGATGAACGAGGAAAGCGACCAGTTTGGCGAAGACCGTCTGCAAGCGGTGGTGGATGCTTGCGACGGCTGCGACGCACACGCCACGGAACAAGCGATCCTGAACGCCGTGCGCGGCTTTATCGGCAAGGCCCCGCCGCACGATGACATGACTTTGTTCGTAGTGAGGGTTTAAGATGGAGAATCTCGCCAGGAGGCTTGGATAGCTAACGTGCCCAACGCATTTACAGTATTACGGTCGGAACAGAACAGGGTGGTGGTGCTGACCCTGGACGGTTACCTAGACGCCCACACCGCCCCGCAATTTGAAAAGGCGATCCAGGATGAGCATGCCGGCGGCCGCAACCAGATTGCCGTCGATTGCCAGCATCTCACTTACATTTCCTCCGCTGGGCTGGGTGTATTTATGAGCTTCATTGAGGAGATTCGCGCCGCCGGCGGGGACATTAAGCTCGCCGGCATTGTCCCCAAGGTTTACCAGGTATTTGAGGTGTTGGGCTTCCCCGCCCTCTTCGATATTGTCGACGACGTCCCCACCGCCTTGCACCATTTCGCCGAAGGCATCGGAACGCCAGAATAGGAACTTCACATGGCTGAGCTAGAAAAAACCTTTGCGCTCCACGTCCCGTCCTCGACGGAGAACCTGGCCATGATCCGGGACTTCGTGTCGAAGATCGGCGCCATGGCGGGCCTCGACGAACGCGAGGTGATGAAGTTGGAACTGGCGGTGGATGAAGCCTGCGCCAATGTAATTGAACACGCCTATGGCATGGATAACAGCAAAGAGGTAAAGGTGCGCGCGGTGCTCGATGCCGATAAGATCCAGATCGATATCGTCGATACCGGGCAATCGTTCAACCCGGGCGGCGTGCGGCAACTGAACCTCGAAGAATTAGTAGCGCAGAGAAAAAACGGCGGCCTGGGACTACGCCTGATTAAATCGATTATGGACGACGTCCACTACCAGATCGTCCCGGGCGAAAAGAACGAACTGCGAATGATTAAGCGGTTAAAGCGCTAGGCGGCGGCCGGAAGTAAGTCGGCGGTGAACTTGCCGGCGCGCATAATCTGGCGGTCGTCGGCCCAGATGTCGAATTCGCGGCCCACCACGTCGATGTGCGTGGCGGAGTACCAGTCGGCACCGGTGTGGGCGCCGTAGGGATTGCCGAAAGCGATGTGGATGCCGGGGATCTTTTCATCTTGCAGAATATTGCCGATCACGTCATTCAAGGCTAAGTTGGTGCCAATGGCAAATTCGCCGACGCGGTCCGAGTTTTCGTCGCGGTGAGTATATTCCCAGAATTCGTCCCGTAGTTCGCGGTTCTTACTTTCGGCAGTCACCAGCCGATTCCCCTTCACCTCGATGGTGAGGGGCGTTTCCCGTAAATCGCCGTACTTGGCGCAGAGATAGTCGCCCACGACGCCGTCGATGACAAAGACGCCGTTCACTTCGCCGGGCGTGGTGAAGGTCTCGCCGCCGGGTAAATTGCCCCACTTCAGCGTCGAAATAATGCCGCTGGTTTTGATCCACTTATATTCAGGATTCATGCGGGCGGAAATATCCGTGCCGTGCGGAGTTTTGGCGTAAATGTACTTAGCCTCGGCGCCGATGGCCCGGATCTTGGCCGTCAATTCGTCGACCTTGGCAAAGTCGGCGCGCATACCTTCCATCATGATCCGCTTTTCGATATTCACCATGTGGGCGTGGCGCATCTTCCGGCGGTTGACGACATCGGTCATCTGCATGCGGCTGTGCAGTTCATTCTGCTGGGCGACGACGGCGAAGATACTTACGGCGCTTAGCTCCATGTCGGCCAGCACGGTGGCGGGCATATCGGGAGAGGGGCGGCGGCAGTGGTCCTCCAGGCGGAAGACGGCGTAAGGCGCGCCGACTTCCTCAATCTCGCGCACCAAGGCGGCGGCGATCTCCTGGCTCACCTCATCGGTGATGACGGTGACGCGCTCGGTGGGGTCGACGCGAAGGCAGGTCCGAATGGCGTTGCGGGCGCCGGGAGTCAGTTCGGGGTCGAAAGCGAGGTTGGAGAAGTTCATGAAGTAGTTGCAGCCTCCGCGGCGGGGCCTTGGTAAACCCCGGCTTCGGTTTCGGAAATAATATAGTCGACTACCTTCTTGAGGTCGCCGGTTTCTCGGAAAACACGCAGTTGCCGATCGGCGCCACTGCCCGCCTCCAGCATCTTATAAACATAGTTAATTTCGTTGCGGGAACCCAACTCATCGACGACATCGTCGACGAAATGGAGATATTCAAGCATCAGGTCGCGCATCGGCACTTCGGTTTGCTTACCGAAGTCGATCAGCTTGCCGTCCAGGCCATAGCGGGCGGCGCGCCACTTATTCTCCATAATCAGCAAGCGACGGTAAAGGCGGAAGCCCTGGTTGTTGGAGTGCAGTTTCCATAGCTTGGCGAGCGTGGCCTGGCAAAGCGCGGCGATAGCCAGCGTCTCATCGAGGCGCATGGGTAAGTCCATCACGCGGAATTCGAGCGTGGGGAAATGCGGATGGGGCCGGATATCCCAGTAGATCTTCTTGGCATTGTCGATGCAGCCGGTCTTGATGAGTAAGTTGACGAAGGACTCATACTCGCCATAACTTGGGAAATAGTCCGGAATATTGGTCCGGGGAAACTTATCGAAAACCTTACAGCGATAACTCTTGAGGCCGGTTTCCATACCCAGCCAAAAGGGCGAATTACCGGAAAGTGCCAAAATATGAGGCAGAAAATAACGCGCGGCATTCATTAGATGAATGGCCGTTTCGCGATCTTCGACGCCCACGTGGACGTGCAAGCCGAAGATCAAGTTCGAGCGCGCCACGTGCTGCATGTCTTCGACGATAGCGGCGTAACGTTCGTCGGGGTAGATCTCCTGATCGCGCCAGTCGGCGAAGGGGTGCGTGGCGGCGGCGGCGAGGCGCAGGCCGTTCTTGCGGGCAAGGCCGATCATCTCGGTGCGCAGTTCGGTAAGGTCGGCGCGGGCTTCGGCGATGTTCTTGCAGACACCGGTACCCACCTCGACGACGGACTGATGCATCTCTGCCTTCACGCGCTCGCGTAAGATACTCTTACCTTGCTCCAGAATCTCGAACTCAATGTGCGAGCGGAGATCCCGGGTTTCAGGGTCAATGCTTTGGTACTCTTCTTCGATACCGAGGCTGAAGCTGGGTCGACTCATGCGTTATTCACCATTCAGAAAACGATTCCAACGGAATTCGGCCGCCGGCTTTTCATCCGACAAGGCTTTTTCAATGGTGAGGTCGGCCATCGCCTTCACCATCCATTGGAAATTCTCTTCGCCCACGCTGCGGACGTCGGCGTCGGGCGCGGGGTTCATAAAGTCGATGGCGTAGGGGATGCCATCCTGGCAGGCGAACTCGACCGTGTTCATGTCGTAACCCAGCGCCTGGCAGATGGTGAGGCAATCCTTGCGCAGGCGCGCTTCCATGGCCGGATCGATGGGCGGCCCGTCAAGCACGTAGCGATCGTCCTGGGGCGCACGCGGATCGTAAGCCATGATGTGGACGTTCTTCTGGCCAATGACGTAGCAGCGGTAATACTCGGTAAAGTCGACGGCGCGCTGGAGCGTCATGCAGAGGTCGCCGGATTCGTTGTAGCGGTCGAAGAGCTCCTGGGGATTGTCCACCTTGTAGACATGCTTCCACCCGCCACCGTCGTACGGCTTCAGAAAGGCGGGGAAACCCACGTAGTCAAAGATCTCTTCCCAGTTTAGCGGGAACATCAGATTGCGCATGGAGCGGTCGGTGGTGCCGGGCGGGTGGGTATGGTGCGGCAGCAGGACGGTGGGCGGAATGGCGACGCCCATTTTGCTGGCCAGGGCGTAGTTGAAGAATTTATCATCGGCCGTCCACCAAAAGGGATTGTTGATGACGTGGGTACCGGTGAGCACGGCGTTCTTGAGGAAAGAACGATAGAAGTCGATGTCCTGGGAGATGCGGTCGACAATGACGCGGTAGCCGGACGAGTCCGCCATTTTGATACCGCCGATTTTGAGGTGCTCGGCAACGACGCCATCGATCTTCCGTCGATTCACTTCGTCGACAAAGGCGGGGGGGAACGTGTTCTCCATACCGTAGAGGATGCCGATTTTCCGTAACATTACCGCTGACTCCTTCTCCTTGTTAGTGTACGTCGCTCCCGATGTCCATATAATGACTCGGTGCCCTATATTCTTTCCCTTGACGAAGGTACAACCAGCGCGCGCGCCGCTCTCTACAACGAGCGGGGCGAGCGGATCGCCATGGAGTCTAACAGCTTCGAGTCGAGATTTCCGCATCCAGGCTGGGTGGAGCAGGACCCGGAGGAGATCTGGCAAGCGCAACTGAGCGCCGGGCGGCGTCTGCTGGAGCATGCCAAGATCGCCTCGGGCGAGATTGCGGCGATCGGGATTACGAATCAGCGCGAGACGACAATCGTGTGGGATCGGCACACGGGCAAGCCAATTGGGCCGGCGATCGTCTGGCAATGCCGGCGAACAGCGGAGTTCTGCCAAGCCTTGGCCCAAAGCGGCGACGCGGCCGCCATTACCGCAAAGACCGGCTTAGTGATCGATGCTTACTTCTCCGGCAGCAAGGCGCGCTGGCTGTTGCAACATGCTCCGGCGGGCGACCATCTCTTCGGCACGGTAGATACGTGGCTGATCTGGAAACTGACCGGCGGCAAGGTGCACGTGACAGACTCGACCAACGCCTCGCGGACGATGCTCTATAACCTGGCCACCGGCGATTGGGACGACGACCTGCTGAAGATCTTCGGCGTGTCGCGGACCATGTTGCCTCAGGTGGTTTCGTCGAGTTCCGTGTGCGGCACCGCCCTGGCGGAGCACTTTGGTGCCGAGATTCCGATCGCCGGCATCGCCGGCGACCAGCAGGCGGCGCTGGTGGGGCAGGCTTGCTTCCGTCCGGGTCTCTGCAAAAACACTTATGGCACCGGATGTTTCGCGCTGATGCACAGCGGCACGAAACAGCCGGTCTCGCGCAATCGGCTGCTGGCGACGGCGGCGGCCAGTATCGACGCGACGCATCAATATGCGATTGAAGGCAGCGTCTTTGTGGCCGGCGCGGCGGTGCAATGGTTGCGCGATGGCCTGGGGTTGATCACGACCGCGGCGGAGAGCGAAGCGGTCGCCTCGACGGTGCCCGATGCGGGGGGCCTGTATCTCGTACCGGCCTTTGTCGGCCTGGGCGCACCGTATTGGGATTCAGCGGCGCGCGGCATCCTGACGGGCATCACGCGCGGCACTATGCGCGCGCATGTGGTGCGGGCGACGCTCGAGAGCATGGCTTACCAGACACGCGACCTGATTTCGGCGATGGAAAGCGATACGGGTGAACGCCTGCACGAGTTACGCGTCGATGGCGGCGCGGCGGCCAACAACTTCCTGATGCAGTTTCAAGCCGACATCCTGGGGCGACCCATTGTACGGCCGGCCGACGTGGAGACGACTGCGCTGGGTGCCGCCTATCTGGCAGGCTTGGCGACGGGCTTCTTTGCGTCCTTGGAGGCGGTGGAGAAGTTCTGGCGTGCCGAGCGCCGCTTTGAGCCCGCGATGGCCGAGGATCAGCGGGAAAGCCTGTATCAAGGCTGGCAGCGAGCGGTGAAGCGGACCCAGTAATTGCCCTCATGCTCGCGAGCTTTCGTCTGGTGCACTTACTGCGCCGGCGCAGTCGTCACCGGGAGCCACAAAGTCTCCTGCCGCAGCGGAATGCCATCCACTTCCACTTCCACCCTCACATCGCCGCGGCGGAGAGACCGGGGAATCACGACGTTGAACTGGTACAAGCCCAAGCTCCCCGCAACCAAACCGGCAAAGGTGACCTCGGCGTTGACGTCGTCGATCTTGAAGGTGACGGGCGCGATCAGGCGGGGCGCACCGGTAACCACCTGGCCGGCGATCGGTACCGTGGAATCGACGCGGCCGAAGCCGACGCCGAAAAACAGGAGCGTCTCGCCCGGAATGGCCTCGACAAGGGGGAAGCCGACGGCGGTGGCGATCAACTGACCGGTGGAGGGACGAACCGGCACCACAAACTGGGCCGGGCCCTGCCGAGCCGCGGGAGGAGCGAAGAGGCCCGGTGCCAGCCGTTGCAAATCGAGCATCATGGCCGGCCCGGACTGTCCGCGGGTAGTGACAACTATGGGCTGGGGCCCGCCCGTCGGGACGGTCGCCGGCACTTGGACGTTCAATTGCCCGGGGCTGACGAAGCGGACGAAAGCCCGCTGCCCACCAACCGTCACACTCACCTCATCGAGCGAAGTGGGCGCGGCGCCGTCGATAAAGTCGCCGCCGGCCCACTCGCGCGTGGTGGTCGCCAGATTGGTGCCGTAGATCTCAATCCATGAACCGGGGGCCGCCGTCGGGAAGCCGCCAAAACCAGTAACCGTCACTGCCCCGCCCTCATTAACGGTGGGCACCAGGGACGAAGCTTCCAGCACCGCCACCGAAGTGACCACCACGTAGTTGGCCGTGGTGGGCTGCGTACCCGTGCGGTAGTTCTGCAAGGGTAGGGTATCGAAGGGCGAGCCGAAATTGAAGATAGGTACAGCGGCGATGCGGTCCATCACGCTGAGGCCGGCGGCGTTCACGATCCTGCCAAAAACCGTATAGCCGCCGCCATTCTGGGGGCCAAGCGTGCGGGTGTTGTCGACGGTATTGAAGTACCATTCGTTGGCGGCGCTGTTGATGCTCGTGCTGCGGGCCATGGCGATCGTACCGCGGACGTTCGCTTCCCTGTACTCCAGGCGGACACTCGAGCCCACCGGAATCGGACTGCGGGAGGTATTGAAACCGCCGCCCTGGATCACGAAGTTACTGACGGAGCGGTGAAAGATCGTGTTGTTATAGTCGCCACGCCGCACATAGCCGAGGAAATTCGCCACCGAGAGGGGCGCGGCTGCAGGCATCATCCGGACGTCGATATCCCCCAAATTGGTCCTAAAGCGCACGATGGTATCCTGCGCGACAGCGACTAAGCACATACCCGCCAGACCAACAATAAGACGCTTCAGCATAATACCCTCACTTTACCCCAAAAGGCGTTACTTTTGGCGAATGGAGAGCCCAAATTCGCGGGCTTTTACAAATCTTGCGTCGAGTTCGCCGCGCTCAAGTTCCGCACGCACGGCTTCGAGTTCGGCCGCAAACTGACCCAGCGCCGCGGCAATCGCCGGCCGGTTGGTAGCCAGGATGTCGCGCCAGAGCTCCTGCGAACTCAACGCCAAACGGGTCATGCTCTCTAAACCCGGCCCAGCAGTGGAAGTCGTAATCTGACCGCTGAGCAGGCTGGCCAAGGTGGTGGACAGCAGTTGCGGCAGGTGCGAACTCAAGGCGACCTGCGTGTCGTGCTCCTCGGGCGTTAAATGCACGAGGCGCGCGCCGATCCGCTCGAGCCAGCCGGTGAAGTCGGGCCCAGGGTCGCTGGTCAGGATCCAAGGCCGGTTGCGAAAGAGTCCGGGTTCCGCGGCTTCGACGCCTTGCTGTTCCTTGCCAGCCATCGGATGGCCACCGACGAAGCGCGGCAGCGACGCCGCGCGTTCCACGATCAGCCGCTTCGTACTGCCCGCATCGGTCACCAAGGAACCCGGCTTCAGCAAGGGCCCCAAGGCGTCAATCGTCTCGAGCATCACCGAAATCGGCTGGGCGAGAAAGACGACATCGGCTTGCGGCACGATCTCTTCAAGCGTCCCGCCCTCGTCGATGACCCCGAGTGCGATGGCCTTGGCCAGAGTCGCGGGACGGCTGACGCCCAGCATACGGCCCGTGAAGCCCGCCGCCCGCAACGCCAGCGCGAAGGAGCCCCCAATGAGCCCTACGCCAACAATGGCTACACTTTGCAAGAAACTACAGCGTCCGCCCGACGGCCGTCGCCACCAGCTTCATCTTCGCCATCATGTCCTGGAACTGCTCGGGCTTCAAGGTCTGCGCGCCGTCACTCGCCGCGCGATCTGGATCGTGATGGACCTCGACGAGCACGCCGTCCGCGCCCGCCGCGACCGACGCCAAAGCCATCGGCAGCACCAGGCTGCGCTTGCCCACGCCATGCGACGGGTCAGCCACCACGGGCAGGTGCGACAGGCTCTTCAGCACCGGGATCGCCGAAATGTCCATCGTGTTGCGCGTACAGGTCTCAAACGTGCGGATGCCGCGCTCGCAGAGGATCACTTCCTGGTTGCCGCCCGCCATCACGTATTCGGCCGATAGCAGCACTTCCTCAATCGTGGCCGCGATGCCGCGCTTCAACAGTACCGGCTTCGCAATGCGGCCCAGATCTTTGAGCAAATTGAAGTTTTGCATGTTGCGCGCGCCAATCTGCAGGATGTCGACGTACTGGATCATCAGCGGAATCTGGGACGAATCCATCACTTCGCTGATTACCATCAGCCCGTACTTGTCAGCCGCGGCGCGCATGATCTGCAAGCCCTCTTCGCCCATGCCTTGGAAGCTGTAGGGCGAACTGCGGGGCTTAAACGCACCGCCACGCAGGACCTTGCCGCCGGCGTCGGCCACGATACCGGCCGCCCGCTCAATCTGATCCTTATTTTCGACGCTGCAGGGGCCACCCATCGCGATCACTTCGTTGCCGCCGATCGGCACCTTGCCCACGGTGATCACGGTGCCCTCGGGCCGGAATGCGCGCGCCGCCAGCTTGTAGGGCGACACGATCAGGTGGCATTCCTTCACGCCGTTCATGGCTTCGAAGTCCGCCGGATCGAGGTTGTCGGCGGGGCCCACACCGGCCAACACCGTGTGGATAACGCCATCCACGCGGTTCACCTTAAACTTCAGGTCTTCCAGCTTCTTAATGACCTCATCCACCTGGGCAAGCGTCGCCCCTTGGTTCATCACCACTAACATTTAGCTCTCATTTCCTTTCGCCACCTGCGCGGCCCGCACCTCTTGAATGCGGCGCATCTCCAGCATAATGGCGCGATAGATCTCGGCCACCGAAAAATCCGTCAACGGCCCCTGATTGCGGGAAACCATGTTTTCGACAACCGCCGCCTCCCGTGCCATCTCCACTACGGGCAAACCCGCGGCGCGCTTGATATCGCCAATCTGCTCGGCAATCGTCGCGCGGTGGTTCAGGAGGGCCAGAATCTGGCCGTCCACCTCGTCAATCTTGCCCCGGAACTTGCCCAGCTCTTGGCGGGCTTCCGTCTCTGTCATCGCATGCCATCCTTCAATTGCCGCGTAAACGCCTCCAGCCGTTCGGCGAGCGCGCCATCGTCTCCCGCTTGTTCAATCGTGCGCACCAAAGCGCTGCCTACCACCACCGCATCGGCCAATTGCGCCGCTTCGCCCGCCTGCGCGGGAGTGGAGATGCCGAAGCCCAGCGCGAGGGGTAAGCTGGTTAGCTCCCGCATGCGCTGCACCAAGGGCGCCGCTGAGCCGGAGAGCGTATCCCGCTCGCCCGTCACACCGGCACGCGACACCAAGTATACGAAGCCGGTGGAGTACTTCGCCACTAGCTCCAGCCGGCGGTCCGAAGAGGTCGGTGCGGCCAGGAAGATGGTGTCGAGGTCATTCGACCGCAGCGTGTCCAAATGCCGGTCCGCCTCTTCCACGCTCAAGTCCGTCAGCAACACGCCATCTATCCCAGACGCCTTCGCATCGCGGGCCAAGGCCGGCAGGCCGTACTTCAGCACCGGATTGAGATAAGTGAAAAGCACCAGCGGCACATCGGAACTTGACCGAATTTCGGAGGCCATCTGCAACACTTTCCGCACCGTAGTACCCGCAGCCAAGGCTCGTTCCGTGCCGCGCTGAATTGTCGGGCCATCGGCAATGGGATCGGAGAACGGCACGCCAAGCTCGATGATATCGGCGCCGCCACGCTCAAGCGCGAGCACCAGTTCCACCGTGCGGTCCGGATGAGGATCGCCGGCCGTGATGTAAGCCACCAGCCCTTTGCGCTTCTGCGCCCGCAGGTCGTTAAGCCGGGCGGTAATTGAGGTCATTGGTCACTACGTCCTGTTCAAGCTCCGGCAAATTCTCGCGATAGATGTCGATGTCCTTGTCGCCGCGGCCCGAAAGGTTAATCAGGAAGATCTGCCCGGGCGCGGATGGCGCGCGATCCAAAGCTTCGGCCACGCAATGTGCGGTTTCGAGCGCCGGAATCAAGCCCTCAATACGCGAGATCTCCACCGCTGCCTTCAGCGCCCGCGCGTCCGTGCAACTCACGTACTCCGCACGGCCTTCGTCATGCAAGAATGCATGCTCCGGCCCGATCATCGCATAATCGAGGCCCGCCGACACGGAATGCGTCAGCGACACTTGGCCATCGTCGTTCTGCAACAACATGCTGAAGCAGCCATGCAGCACGCCGGGTGACCCACCGGTCTGGTAGCGCGCCGCATGTTGGCCTTGCCCATTGCCCGTGCCGCCGGCTTCGACGCCGACGAGCTTCACCGCGCGGTCGTTCAGGAACGGATGAAAGATGCCAATCGCATTCGATCCGCCGCCGACGCAAGCAAAAATGCTATCCGGCAAGCGACCCGTGGCCGCCAACAGCTGGGCGCGGGCTTCCACGCCGATCACGCGGTGGAAGTCGCGCACCATCATCGGATAAGGATGCGCGCCTAAGGCCGACCCCAGCACATAAAACGTGTCGTCGATATTGGTGACCCAATCGCGCATGGCCTCGCTGATCGCGTCCTTCAAGGTACGGCTGCCGTTGGTAACGCCCACCACTTTGGCGCCCAGCATGCGCATGCGGAAGACATTCAGCTTCTGCCGCCGCATATCTTCTTCGCCCATGTAAACGACGCAATCAAGACCCAGCAGCGCGCAAGCCGTCGCCGTCGCGACGCCGTGCTGCCCCGCCCCGGTCTCGGCGATCACCCGTTGTTTCGACATGCGCTTGGCAAGCAGGGCTTGCCCGAGAGCGTTGTTGATCTTGTGCGCGCCGGTATGCAGCAGGTCCTCACGCTTGAAGTAGATTTCAGCGCCGCCGTATTTGGCCGACAAGCGCCGCGCATGATAGAGCGGAGTGGGGCGGCCGGCATAGTCTTTCAGCAAGCGGTCGAGCTCGGTTTGAAAGGCCGGATCCTGGCGCGCCGTGCGATAGGCCTTTTCGAGGTCATCCAAAGGCGACATCAAAATCTCCGGCACGAACCGCCCGCCGTAAGGGCCATAGTGTCCAGACGCGTCCGGCTGTGCCGCCAGTTGTTCGTTCATAAGCGAAACTCTTTCTGGGCCGCGCGAATGAACGCGACCATCTTGTCGTGATCTTTCAAACCGGGCTTGGTCTCCAAGCGACTGCAAGCGTCGACGCCCCACGGTCGCGCCGTCCGGATCGCTTCGGCGACGTTGGTCTCGTCCAACCCGCCGGCCAGAATAATCCGGCCCGGCAGGCCCGCCGCCAAGCTCCAATCATAGGTCTTACCCGTGCCGCCGGGCATGGCCGGCAGTGAAGGCGCGTCCACCAGCACCGCTTCGGCCTGACTCTTCTGGATGGTCGCCGCCTCATCGATGGCCAACGCCGGCCACGTCCGAACATCCGGCGGACCAATTCCTAGATGCACCTGCACCACATCGAGCTTGAGCATTTCCGCCATGCCCTGCATCGCCTCCGGGTCGGCGTCGACAAAGACGCCCACCTTGGTAAAGTTGCCGTTGAAGTCCGCGATCCAATCCCGTTCCCCAACATCGAGATAGCGCGGACTCTTCGCGTAAAAGTTGAACCCCAACGCATTCGCCCCCGCGTCCACCGCCACCTGCGCATCGCGCAAGTTGGTGATGCCGCACACCTTCACCAGTGCTGCCGGTAGGGCCTTCATCCGCGTAAAGCCTTCAGCGCGGCAGCCGGATCCGCCGACTTCATCAGTGCTTCGCCCACCAGGAAGGCATGGTAACCAGCGTCGCCAAGATGGCGCACATCGGCGGCGGTGAAGATGCCGCTCTCGGCCACCCGCGTCGCTGAGTCCGGAATGGCGTCAGCCAGATCGAGCGACAGCGACAGCCGCACCTCGAACGTATGTAAGTCGCGATTGTTGACGCCGATAATGCGCGCGCCAGAGTCGATCGCCGCTTGGAGTTCTTCGGCCGTGTGCACTTCCACCAGCGCAGCCAGGCCCAGGCTCTCGGCCAATTCGCGCAAGGTGCGCATTTGGACAGAATCGAGGATGGCGGCGATCAGCAGAATGGAGTCGGCGCCATGGGCGGCGGCTTCCACGATGTGCAACGGGTCAATGGTGAAGTCCTTACGCAGGACGGGCAGATGGCAGGCGGCGCGGACCACTTCAAGGTCCGCGAGGCTGCCCTGGAAGAACTCCTCATCGGTGAGGACGGAGATGGCCGCCGCGCCGCCGTGTTCATATTGCCGGGCGGTGCGGGCGGGCTGGAAGTCCAGCGACAAGAGTCCGCGGGAGGGCGAGGCCTTCTTCACCTCGGCGATCACCGCTGGGGGGGCGGCGCGCAGGGCGTAGGCGAAGTCGCGGTGATTGTCCACGTTGTCGGCAGCCAAGCGTTCAAGCGCCGGCCCGCGTTCGCGCAACGCCCGCAATCCCGCCTCTTTGACGGACACAATCCGGGCCAGAATATCGGGCACACGAGCACTCTGTAGCGTGGATGTCACTGAACTTTGATTTTATCAGTCCGCCGGACCAATAATGAACCATGCGCCTGTTTGCATGCCTTTTGTTCGCTCTATCAGCACTCGCTGCCACCAAAGCTAATCTCGACCCACCCTCGCGGTCGGAGAAGAACGGCTGGATCGTCGTGCGCCTCTCGGGCTCGCCCGAACAAATCGGCCGCCAACATGGGCAACTACTCGCCGCCGAAATCGCCGACAGCTATCGCGTCGTCAAAACTATGCTCGAACACGACAGCGGCCAAAACTGGAACTTCTTCCGCCAAGCCGCCGAAGAGGTCCTCTGGCCGCGCATCGACGCCGAATACCGTGCCGAACTTCGCGGCATCCTCACCAGCCTCCAAGCCGCCAACCTCGAGCTCGACCTCTGGGACCTCGTCGCCTACAACGCTTGGCTCGAGCTCACCCCCTACTACGTCAGCTACTACAACAACCGGACTCAAGTCGCCAACGCCATCAAGCCACGCTCCGCCCCTGAGCACTGTTCCGCCTTCGTCGCCACCGGCTCTTACACCAAAGACGGCCGACCCGTCATCGCCCACAACGCCTGGATCGACTTCGCCGTCGGCGCCCGCTGGCGCGTCCTTTACGACATCACGCCCACGAACGGCCACCGCTTCGTGATGGACGGCCTCCCCGGACTCATCCACTCCGCCGACGACTTCGGCATCAACTCGGCCGGCCTCTCCATCACCGAAACCACCATCTCCCAGTTTCAAAGCGGCTTCGACCCCTTGGGGATCCCTGAGTTCATCCGCGCCCGCCGCGCCCTGCAGTATTCGTCCTCCATCGATGACTTCGTGCGGATCATGAAAGAAGGCAACAACGGCGGCTACGCAAATAATTGGCTCGTCGCCGATAGTAAGTCCGGCGAAATTGCCTCGCTCGAGTTAGGCTTCAAACACGTCTCTTTACAACGCACCAAGGACGGCTACTTCGCCGGTGCCAATTACCCGGTCGATCCCCACTTACTCGCCGAAGAGACTACTTTCGATGCCCAGGATTCCAGCTCCAGTCCCAATGCTCGCCGCACCCGCTGGGCTCAACTGATGGCGGAAAACAAAGGCCGCATCGATGTCACTTTGGCACGTAAGTTCCTGGGCGATAGTTACGATGTCATCGACAAGAAACAACAGCCCAGCGAACGCACCCTCTGCGGCCGCAATGACCTCTCGAAACGCGGCATGAAACCCTGGCAACAAGAATTCGGCCCCGCCGGAGCGGTCCAAAACAAAGTAGCGGATGCGGCGCTCATGTCGTCAATGTCCCTCTGGGCCGCCATGGGACCCCAATGCGGCCCCAACTTCTCGGCAAGTCAGCACCTCAAGCGCAACCCCAGTTACCTCTGGCAAAAAG
>ENA-ORBV01010231-ORBV01010231.1-microbial-mat-metagenome-genome-assembly--contig:-NODE-10231-length-15090-cov-4.861587_pt1 | contig 15090 bp, 13 predicted proteins | sample MGYA00237777_ERZ505514 | MGnify/ENA primary metagenome ERZ505514 (study PRJEB26160, sample SAMN06269048) | microbial mat metagenome | isolation source: Oligotrophic lake microbial mat | place... | reverse complement strand
GTCAGGCACGCTGTTGCCCAGCATGCTGAAGCCGGCCACGCTGGGCTGGCTCTGGCGGCTGTCTTCGATTTCGGCTTCGATCAACGTGTCGGCGCCAACACGCCAGTCGCCGGCCAGGGCGATCAGCGAACGGTGGCCCACGGTGTCACGAACCTGCGGGTCGAGATGTTCGTAGGCCGCGTTCAGGCGCAGGCCGAAGGCGCCTTTTTCACCGAAGCGGTCGCCGATGTCGACGGCGCCTAGCACCGTGCCCGAGTCCCGGACTTTGACGCGCGCGCTGCGCACTGGCCCGGTGGGGCGCTTGGTCACCAGGTTAACCAGCCCGCCCGGGGCGCTGGTGCCGGCCTGGATGCCGCTGGTGCCCTTCAGCACTTCCAGCCGTTCCTTGTTGTCGAGCGCGATGGCGGTTTCGGCGTTGATCGGCAGGCCGTCGCGCCGGTAGTTGCCGCGGTTGTCCAGCGTGTAGCCACGCACGGACAGAATGCTCCAGTAGCCCTCGGCGTTGTAGGCATCGCCCACGCTGGCGTCGAGCCGCGTCAGCCCGCCGATCGACTGAATGCCGGCGTCGTTGAGCTGCTGCGTGCCGAACACGCTGGCCTGCAAGGGCGAGCGCGCCAGCGCCTCTTCTGCAAACCCGCCCACGGCCGGGCCAGCGCTGCTGCGGCCGGTGACGGTGACGGTCCTGACACCTTCGCCTTGTGCGGCAACCGGCAACGCGATGGCACATAAAGCGGCTGCTGCGAGCGTGCTGCGGTGGAAGGTGGAGTATTTGAAAGGTCGGAATGCCATCGGATTGCCCATCGGTCGATGGCAGGTCGGCATGTCGAACGCGGCGCCGCGAACGGGCTCCGGCTGGAGTCTGCTTCCCTGCGCGAGGATTACCTCAATCAGGTTCAAAGGGACTTTCTCAGTCGGCACCGAACGAATCGGCGCCAACACCCCTAGCGAAGTGGTTGCAGCGAACTGCGCACCAGTCTGGATTATGGTCGGCTTGCCGACGGTAGATTGCGGTCGATTGCGCCGCTGCAAACAAAACAGCCCGCACGGGAGCGGGCTGATCAGATGTGCGGCGGCCGGGGTCGACCGGCAAGGAACCGCGGCGGTGTGGCCAGTGTCAGTCGAACACCGGCGACTCCACACCCAGCACCTTGTGCAGCTTCGGGCTGGTGGTGGTGTATTGCAGCAGGATGCGCTTGTCCGGGAACACCACCGGTGCGGCGCCGAAGGCGGCCAGCGCGGCTTCGTGGAAGCCCGACAGGATCAGCTTCTTCTTGCCCGGGTAGGTGTTGATGTCGCCCACGGCAAAGATGCCCGGCACGTTGGTCTGGAACTTCTCCGTGTCGACGACGATCTGCTTGCGTTCGATGCCCAGGCCCCAATCGGCGATCGGCCCGAGCTTGGGGCTGAGGCCGAAGAAGACCAGCAGCATGTCGAGCGGCACCACGCGCGTGACGCCATCGGCACCCGTCACCTTCAGCCTTGCCAGCCGGTCGTCCTGCACGTCGAAGCCGGTGACCTGGCCAACGATGAACTGCATCTCGTAGGCATCGCACAATTCGCGCATCTTGGCCACGCTGGCCGGTGCGGCCTTGAAGCCATCACGCCGGTGGATCACGATCACGCTCTCGGCCTTGTTTGGCCCATCGGCAACAAAGTTCAGCGCCCAGTCCAGCGCCGAATCGCCGCCGCCGACGACGACCAGATTCTTGCCGGCGAAGTCGGCCGGATTCTTGACGCGGTAGAACAGCTGCGAATCCTGGTATTTGTCCAGGCCCTCGACCTTGAGCAGGCGTGGCTGGAAGGCGCCCACACCAGCAGCAATGAACAGGGTCTTGGTCAGGAAAGTGGTGCCCTTGGAGGTCTGCACGAAGAAGCGGCCGTCGTCCTGCTTCTCGACCACGGTCACTTCCTGGCCAAAGTGAAACACCGCGCCGAACGGCTCGATCTGCTTGAGCAGCGAGTCGGTCAGTTCCTGGCCAGTGCACACTGGCACGGCGGGAATGTCGTAGATCGGTTTGTCGGGGTACAACTCCACGCACTGGCCGCCCGGGTAGGCGAGCGAGTCGATGACATGCGCCTTGATCTCCAGCAAGCCGAGCTCGAACACCTGGAACAGGCCGACCGGGCCGGCGCCGACGATGACGGCATCGGTCTCGATCGCTCCCTGCGTGTCGTGGCTGGGAGCTCCTTCGTGGGCGAGGGCCGTGTCGATCACTTCTTGGTTCAGATGAGGTTCCATGATGTCGTCTTCATTGCGCCACAGCCGGAAAAAGAAGGCTGTGGTTCAGTTGCAACGAACACGCTCGTGTTGCCGTGTGGTGTCAGCGCACCATCAGGCTGAGCTTGTCCGTCGTGTCCTTCCATTCGTCTGCGTCGGGCAGCGGTTCCTTGCGTTTGGTGATGCTTTTCCAGGTCGGCAGCTTGGCCAGCTCGGCATTGAGCGCCGTCATGTGCTGCTGGTCCGCGGGCACGTCTTCCTCGGCATAGATCGCGTTCACCGGGCACTCCGGGATACACACGGCGCAGTCGATGCACTCGTCCGGATCGATGGTGAGGAAATTGGGGCCTTCGCGGAAGCAATCGACAGGGCAGACATCGACGCAATCGGTGTATTTGCACTTGATGCAGGCTTCGGTGACGGTATGGGTCATTTTTCTGAAAAAGTGTCGATCGGGTCGGAAGTGGTGGATTTTATGGGCTTTCACCAACCTTCCTGTGCAGGTGGCCTTGGAAGCGCTGCGGTTGTTTGCCGCGGATCAAAGCGCCAGCGCCGCTCCCGCGGTTTTGTGGGAGGCGGTGTCGACCAGCACCAGTGCGCCAAGCGCGCGCGAAACCCCGTAGGTCAACACCGCGATCGGCGCCCGCCGCGCCAGTTCCACCTTGCCGATGGTATTGGCGCCCAATTGTTCAGCTGCACGCCGCTCCAGCGTGTGCGCGTCGAGCCGGTGGCCGATACGCGTCCCCCGCGCCTTGACCCGGCGATGGCGGTGCGCTGTCCTCGTTCGCAGACTCTGCCCGGCCCTGTTCGGGCGGCGCGGCCGGGCGGTCGTTTGTCGTGTCCTGCGCGGTTGGCGCATCCAGCAGTTCCATCAGCAGGTCCATTGTCAGTACCCTTCTTTCTTGCAGTTTTCCATCGCCGAATCCGAGGTCCGGTCGTCCGTTCGGGTCGCGCCCCGTTCACTGGATATGGGGGCCCAGCGTCTCGATCAGCACTTCGGCCGCGCTGGCAGCCAGGCTGGTCGCCAGGCCGGTGCAGGTGATGCCGCTGACTGTCCGGCGGGCGCCGGCCTTGGCGTGATGTTCCACGGCAGTCGTCATGCCGGGCCTCTGGCGAACAGCGGTGCAACGGTGGCCGCATCACCCTGGTAGAACACCGGAAAACGCGCAAACTGGCGCTCGACCACGGCCCCATCGGTCGCGTCGCGCAACACGGCGCTGTCGAAGCCGCAGCGCTGCAACTGCACCAGCTGGTCCACCAGCACATCGCCGGTGGCGCGGATCTCTCCGGTGAAACCAAGCCGGCGGCGCAGCAGAAAAGCCTGGCTGTAGGCGCGCCCGTCGGTGAATTTCGGGAAATGCAGGTCGATACGGGTGATGCCGTCCAGCGCCAGTTCCCGCGGGTCGGCGGTGTTGTCGATGCGGATGCTCAGCTTGTCGCCCGCGGTAGGTTCGACATGGGCCGCGGCAGGGATGAAGCGGATCGTGGTGTGCATGGTCAGGTGGTTTCCATTTGGCGGGTGCTGTTGCCCTTGCCAGTGCTCACGCGCACGTCGTTGGCGGCGAGCTTGAATGGCTCGATGCCGAGGCGGCGCACGGTGTCGATGAAAGTCTCCTGCTGGCCGCTGTCGCACAAGGCGCGCTGCACCCGATAGGCATCCAGGATGGCCTCGATCACGTCGGGCACCTCGGCGGCGGCGAACGACGGGCCGATCACCTTGCCCGGCGTGGCTGCCCCTGACAGCGTGGAGCCGTCCGAGCCGCCAAGCGTCACCTGGTACCACTCCTGTCCGTCCTTGTCCACGCCCAGGATGCCGATATGGCCACTATGGTGGTGGCCGCAGGAGTTGATGCAGCCGCTGATGTGCAGGTCGATCTCGCCCAGGTCGTGCAGTTCGTCCATGTCCTGGTAACGCGCGGTAATGGCCCCGGCGAGCGGCAACGAGCGCGCATTGGCAAGTGAGCAGAAGTCGCCGCCAGGGCAGGCGATCATGTCGGTCAGCAGGCGGATGTTGGAGCGAGCCCAGCCGGCCTCGCGTGCCGCCTGCCACAACGCTGGCAACGCGTCGGCGTGCACCCAGGGCAACACCAGGTTCTGGTCATGGGTTACCCGGGCCTCGCCGGCGCTGAAACGCTCGGCCAGATCGGCTGCCACTTCGAGTTGATCGGCGGTCGCATCACCGGGCGCGTAACCGACACGCTTGAACGACAGCGTCACCGCGCGCAGCGACTGGTTCTTGTGTTCGGCCACGTTCTGTTGCAGCCAACGCCGGTATTCGAGAGTCGCGCGCTCGCTCAGGGCAATCGCGGCGGCGACGGCGCTGTCGGTTGTGGCCTGTGCCAGTGCTGGCGCGACGAACGAGGCGGCGACCCGGTCGAACTCGCCCTGGCTGATGGTGTGGGGCGCGCCGTCGACCTCGACGATCTGGCGATATTCCTGCTCGACCTCGCGGGTGAAACGCTCGCCTTCGGCCTTCACCAGGATCTTGATGCGAGCCTTGTACAGGTTGTCGCGCCGGCCCCAGCGGTTGTAGACCCGCACCACGGCTTCGAGGTAGTTCAGCACCTGGTTCCAGGGCAGGAACGCGCGGATCGTGCTCGCGATCACCGGCGTGCGGCCCATGCCGCCACCCACCAGCACCTTGAAGCCGATGGCGCCGTTGGCGTCGCGCAGCAACTGCAGGCCGACATCGTGCCAGGCGGTTGCGGCGCGGTCTTCGCGGGCGCCGGTCACGGCGATCTTGAACTTGCGCGGCAAAAAGGCGAACTCGGGATGCAAAGTGCTCCACTGGCGCAGGATCTCGCAATATGGCCGCGGGTCCTCGATCTCGTCGATGGCAATACCAGCTCGCTCGTCGCTGGTGATGTTGCGGATGCAGTTGCCGCTGGTCTGGATGCCGTGCATGTCGACGCTGGCCAGCAACTCCATCACGTCCGCGCTGCGCGCCAGTGGGATCCAGTTGAACTGCAGGTTCTGGCGCGTCGTGAAGTGGGCAAGACCACTGGGCAGCGATTGCAGGTCGCTCAGCCCGGGGTTGGCGGTATCCAGCTCGTTCTCGTCCTTGCGGTCGTAGTCGCGGGCGATCCGCGCCAGCACGCGAAGCTGCGCGCTGGACAACTCGCCGTACGGCACGGCGACACGCAGCATCGGCGCAAATCTCTGGATGTACCAGCCGTTCTGCAGCCGCAGCGGCTTGAAGTCGTCGCCGGACAGTTCACCAGCCAGGTGGCGCTGTAACTGGTCGCGGTATTGCTCGGCGCGGCTGTGCACGAACTGGCGGTCGAACTCGGTGTATTGGTACATGGTCAGTCTCGTTCGAAATCAGTGACGGCGCTGGTCGTTGTTGGCGTGGCTTCACAGGGCGATCAGCGCCGACAGCTACGAGCGCACCAGGCGCTCGGGTGTGCGTTGCATCAGGTGCGCGCCGATCCAGATGCCGGCAACAATGGACACGCGCGCCTGCATAGGCCGCCACTGTAGGCAAGGCTCTATATATAACAAACTACTTTTTTATGATGTTGTTATATCGTTTTCGTGATTAACCAGCGGATGTGGCGCGATGCAAACCCTTGGCGTCAACCATGGCTGGCCCACACGGCCCAGATGGCCGCCGTTGTTCAGCGCACACGGATGAAGCCCAAACCACACGGATGAAGCCGAACGATGGTCCCTGAGAGCGCCCTCATCCCTGGCTTCGCCAGGCGCCGCGAGGGTCCTCATGAGCGCCCGACCCGGTTCGGGTGTCCGGTGACCGAGGCCCGAGCGATCAGGCCGGCAACCAGTCGCCCATCATGACTTCCTCAAACAAGGCGACACATCCCGGCGCATCGACCTGCATGCAGACCTGGGTACGCGGACGGTGTTTTTCCCAGCCGGGTTGCGGGTAGTCCAGAAAGTCGCGCTGGTTCATGATGGTCTGGCCCTGGGCCAGGCCATCGGTGGCAACCCGGACCGACTTGGCGCTGGTGGTGAACAGGCCGGGTTGCACAAGATAGACAAAAGCCAGCAGGTCGTGCGCGAAGCAGCCTGGCGTGCGGGCGATGTGCTGGTACAGGCCACTGTAGAAGCGGGCATAGAAATCCACTGCCTGGAGCAAGGTGTCGGTGGCGAGATGGCGCTGCTTGTTGGCGATACGCTCGAATTGCTGGAGCGTGGTCACAACCCGGTGCGTCACGTCCAGCCCGACCATGGTCAGCTTCCAGCCGGCGGTGAACACGCGGTCGGCGGCATGCGGGTCGTTCCAGATATTGGCCTCGGCCACCGGCGACACATTGCCTGGCTCGGCAATCGTTCCTCCCATGACGATGACTTCGCGCAACAGCAGCGGCAGCCTGGGTTCGATCATCAGCGCCAGGCTCAGGTTGCCCAGGGGGCCGACCGCCACCAGCGCGATCTCGCCTGGATGCGCACGTGCCATATCGACGATGAACTGTGCCGACGAGCGCGGATCGAGCTGACGCTTGACCGGCTGGCGCGCGCCCAGGTTGCCCAGGCCATCGGCGCCGTGAATGTGCGCCGGAGGTGCCTCAGCGGGTTTGACCCAGGGAACGGCCACGCCCCGGGTCACCGGCACGTCGCAGCCGGCGATCTCGGTCAGGTACAGGGCATTGGTGGCAGCTTGCTCGACACTGACATTGCCGAACGTGGTGGTGATGCCCACCAGGTCGATGGCCGGATGCGCCAGCGCGAAATAAAGTGCCATTGCGTCGTCGACGCCAGGGTCGGTGTCATAAATCACCTTGGTCTTGCTGCTTGCGGTCATGCGGTTCGTTCGGGGGGGTGGTTGTTCAGGCTTGTCGTGCGTCCGGGACGAAGGCCGACGTCAGTCGTTCAGGCCGCAGTAGGCGCGCAGGTTGGCCATCGAGGAGTCATCTGCCGTTGTTTGCTCTGCCAGCCAGCGGGTTACCGTTGTCTGGTCGGGGATGCTGGACTGGGCGCCGGGGCGCGTGCAGGCCAGGGCCGAGGCTGCGCTGGCCGATCGCAGTGCATCGGCCAGCGGCGTGCCCCGGTCGAGTGCCGCCACCAGCACGCCGCAAAAAGTGTCGCCGGCGCCGGTGGTGTCCACCGGTTCGATGGCAAACGCAGGCTGCAACAGGTGCTCGTTGCCATGGCGCGCGCAGCAACCGCGCGGGCCCAGAGTGACAACCACCAACGGCACCTGCAGCCGAGCCAGCCCTTCACGAACCGCGCCCCGGGCGCCGGTGATGCTGGCCAGTTCGCCCTCGTTGACGATCAGGATGTCGATCAGTGCCAGCAGTTCTGCGTCGAGTGCCCGGGCTGGCGCTGCGTTGAGCACGACGGTAACGCCTGCCGCGCGTGCAGCACGTGCGTAGGCCGCCACCGTCGGCAACGGTGTCTCGAGCTGCATCAGCAGGTGGCTGTATCCGTGTAGCGGCGGCAGGTGTTGCGGCGCCAAGGTGTTGTTGGCGCCTGGCGCCACGGTGATGGCGTTTTCGGCGTCGTCCGAGACGCAGATGAACGCGGTGCCAGTGGCCTGGTCGGCGCTGCGCACCACAAGGGTCTGCACTCCCGCGCCGCGCAGCGACTGCTCCAGTGGCTGCGCATAAGCGTCCGCGCCCAGGGCCAGCAGCATGTGGGTGGCGGCGCCACCGGCGCGCGCAGCCGCCACGGCCTGGTTGGCGCCCTTTCCGCCAGGATGGGTGGCCATCGAGTGGCCGAGCACGGTTTCACCCGGGGCCGGGATGTGCCCGGCGCGCACGACGAAGTCGAGATTGGCGGATCCGGCAACGAGAATCATGGTTAAATCAATCGGTTGGAGGGGGTCGCTCGGCCCGGATGTCGATGTCCGATGGCGGGGAGCCAACCTTACAGTCAGGACCGCAACAGAATTATGGGCTACAAACCGCGGGGAATCGGCGGTTTGGGCCGATGTCGTCCCGGGATGCATGCGGTCTGCCCGGCCAGACGACGCAGGATCACAGGCAACCATGGGCAGTTCGGTTTTCGTCAAGGTGGTGGGTTTCCGGGACGTGGAGCGCCACGCGCTCAACACCGTTTTTCGTATCTCGGCCGAACAGCCAACCTGTTATGCCTTGTGGACGCCTGAGGCACCTGTCATGCCGCATGTTGCGCTGATCGATGTGGAGAGTTACGAGGCCGGTATGGCGTTGGCGTCGCCTGGGCTGAATCGCAACCTTAAGCTGATCTGTGTCGGCGAGGGTGCTCCGAAGCAGGCTTGGAGGGTGTTTCCGCGCCCGATCAACTGGGCGGCCATCCTGCATTGCATGGACCAGCTGTTTGCCAAGGTCAGCGTGGATATCGATCTTGATCCCGCCGGCAAGGCCACGACGATGCTCCCGCCCGGAGTGCGCCAGACCCTGGTCATCGATCCCACGCGCGACGATCGGCTGTATTTGCGTGCCCGGCTGGCGCTGGCCGGCCTGATCGACGTTGACGAAGCCGATTCCGTACCTCAGGCACAAAACAAGCTGCGCGAGCGCCCTTACGACATCGTCATCGTCAATGTCGACATGCTGGACGATCCCTGGTCGCTGGTGGAGCGGCTGGTTTCTTCCAGCCCGCCGGTCGGCAGCGTCGTGGTGACGACGGCGAATCAGTCCTGGGCCATGCACGAACGCGCGGAGCAGGCAGGCTGCCGGGCATTGCTGGACAAACCTTTCGACCCCGGCCATCTGTACCGGGTGTTCCAGATGGTCTAGCTGCGGCTTTCCGGCTGGCGCGCGGCGACGCGCAGCACGTCGATGCACCGGTGCTGGCCGGTATCGAGGGGCAGGGGTTCAGCACCCATCTGCGCCGCAATCAATTCTCCGCACAAGGCCGCATGGGTCAGTGCGCGCGAGCCCATTGCGGTGCTGACCCACAGGCCTGCTGACGACGTGTTGTCCGTCTGCAGGGGCCACGCGCCGACCAGGGGCAGGCGGTCTGCCAGCGACCAGCGGGTGCCGCGCCAGGCCTGCAGCGCAGCGCTGGCAAAAACAGGGGATACCGCGGCTGCCGCCTCTGGCAACAATTGCGCGACCCGCGCCAGGTTTTGTCGATGCGCCTGGGATGCCGACAACGTCGGCTCGCCCATCGGCTCGTAGGTGGCACCGGCAAACCAGGCTGCAGCGCCGTTCCACGGCACATGGGGCGCCACACTGCCGGCGCCGTTGACCGGAAAGGGCGGAAAAAACGCGGCATCCTGCCGTGTGTGCCAGGCCCAGGACAGCTGACCCTGGACCGGTGTCATGGCCAGCGGCGCTACCGGCGCGGCTTGCCGGGCCGCCGACAAAGCCAGCTGCAACAACGCCGGGCTGGCGCCGGCACAGGCGATCACGAGTTGCGGTGCCCGGGCCAGCTCCAGGCCTTGCGGGCCAAGCAGGCGCCAAAGGTCGCCATCCAGCGTGATGGACTGCACCGGGCTGTTGCCCAGGAATCGCACGCCAGGCTGGTCCAGCCAGGCCTGGACCAGCCGCTGTGGCTTGATCCAGCCGGCCGCCGCGTGCCACAGGGCCTGGTCCGGTCGGGCCAATTTGCCAAGCTCTGGCCACGCGGGTGACCCGCGGGCGGCCGCCGCAGCCCAGGCTTGCCCCTGTGCGGGCCATTCGGCCGGCAAGGCGTCTGTGGCGGCGTCGGCATGGGCGACTCCGGACCAGGCCCAATCCTGGCCAGGCGTCAGCAGACGCTGCGCCGCTTGCAGCGTCGCGCGTATGCCGGTTCGCGACAGGCGCGAGCGGATGCCGTCGTCGCGCGAGACCTGTGGCGCAAACAGGCCGACCGGCAAGCTCGAAGCGCCGGCGGCAGGCGCCGGTGCTGCATCGAGCACCGTAACTTGCCAGCCGCGCAGCGACAGTGCGCCGGCCACCGCCGCACCAGCCAGTCCAGCGCCGACGACGACGCAGTGCGAAACGTTCGCCGGTGCCCGAGTCCGGCGCGTGCGCGTCGCCTTGATCTGCCAGGGGGGTTGGTATTGGGCGCATTGGATGCCAGGCTGGGCAGGCTCCGCCGCAACTTCGCTGCCAGCCACCCAGCCCGCGGACGTGAGATCGTCCGGGTGCAGCCCGCGGCAGGGCAACACGGCCAGCGTGCTGCCGCGACGGCTCAAACGTGCCAGCGCCTTGATTGCCCAGCCATCCCACCGGTGCGCTCGGTCGTCATGCGCGGTGGCCGGGTCGATCGCGGACGGCGCGCCGATGACAAGGCTGTCGGCGGCAAACTGTTGTTCCCGCAGCAGTGCCATTGTCGGCCCGATGCACAGTGTCAACTGCACGTGCCCGCCCTGCAACACCAGTCGGTGAAATCCGGGTAGCAGGCCGAACCACTGCGATTGCAGTTCGGCAGCCAGTGCGGCAGCATCGGGATGGGCGGCCAGCGTGGCCAGCAAGCGCGCGCGCGTCGGCGCACGATCGGCGAACGCCACCACATGCAGCATCCGGCAGGCCTGCGGGTCCTGCATCCACACCTGCCACAACTGCACCAGCCGTTCGCCGTCGCAGAAATCGGTATCGAGCACACGCCAGGCGGCCTGGCCGCGCCAGGCCAGCGGCAGGCCGATGGCCCGTATCCACGCTGGCGGCTGCGACGCATGGGCCATGCGCCGGTCCTGCAAGGGAACTCAGTTCGCGGGCGGAACGTAACCCTGCGCGGCGTCGGCGCCATCGCCGAAGAAATGGGCTTCCATCTGCCGCGCCAGGTACTGGCGTGCGCGCGCATCGGCCAGGTTCAACCGGTTCTCGTTGACCAGCATGGTCTGGTGCTTGAGCCAGGCGGCCCAGGCCTCCTTGCTGACACTGGCCCACAGGCGCTTGCCCAGTTCGCCGGGATACGGAGGAAAGTCCAGGCCTTCCGCCTCCTTGCCCAGCTTGATACATTGAACCATTCGTGCCATGGAATACTCCCTCAGTCGCAACGTTCACCAAAGGGTGAAATTGTCGCCGCTTTTGCAAGGCCCCCGATCGGTGCGGGTCGAGCGCCAGGTGGCGATGTTCATGGAGCCGCAATGTTGAGTTTTCTGAGTGTGCGCCAGATGCTGGTGCTGGTCTGCCTGGGTTCGGTCGGTCTGTTGGCCTATGGCCTGTATCTGCAACATGGCGTGGGGCTGGAGCCGTGCCCGATGTGCATCGTGCAGCGTTACGCACTGGTGCTGGTCGCTCTGCTGGCGGGCCTGACGGCGCTGGGCAAGGGGCGGGGCGTGCAACTGGGTGGCAATGTGCTGATGCTGCTGGCAGCGGGGTTCGGGGCGTTCGTCGCGGCGCGCCAGAGTTGGCTGCAGTGGTATCCGCCCGAGGTCGTGTCCTGCGGCCGCGACTTTTACGGCATGATCGAGACCTTCCCGCTGCAACGGGCGATCCCGATGATCTTCAAGGGCGGCGGCGACTGCACTGTGATTGACTGGACTTTTCTTGGCGGCTCCATAGCCAACTGGTCGTTCCTGTGTTTTGTCGGGATCGCGCTCGTGGCGTTGATGCTGATCGCGCGCCTGTCGCGCAGCGCCAGACCGGCATGACCGTGCGGCGCATTCCGCCGCGCGCGGCAACGCCCATGCAGAAGCGTCGTGTGTCAACCTACACCGGTTGTCCGGTTCGGGCTGCCTGAGCCGCAAGCGGCTCGCCACGGGCCACCCCACGGGCGCCGTATGCCGCCCTGTGCCGGTACGCGAAGCAGTTGCCATCGACGGCGCCTGAGCGCGGGTTCTTGCGCCGAGGCTTGGCAAGGGCGTACCTGTGATCCTGCGGCGATGCATCAGCCCGGTTGGGGCATGAATTTCCGAACGGGGAACTTGCGGTGCTGACTCGGCATGACGCGCGCCAGGCAACCGTGACCCGACGGTCTGCGCGCAGCCTCATCAGGACGATGGAGACGCGTTGACCACCCGCCCGGGCCGCCGTAGTATCTTTTGCCGTACAGCAACAGAGATACATGGCGACAAGCCTTTTTGAAAGGGGCGGCAACATGGGAGGAGCGGCGGCAGCCGTGGTGGACGGCACCGCAGCGAGGACTGCGGGTGGCTTTGGCACGGCGACGGCGCAGGGCCGTGTCGGCGCATGCGGCGACGATGGGTTGCTGGCCTTGTGCGCTATCGCCCGCTTGCACCAGGTGGCGGCCGACCCCGCCAGCCTGGCGCATCAGCTGGGGCTCGCGCCCAGCCAGCCGGTCCGCGTCGATGACCTGCTGCGCGCGGCCCGCCATCTCGGTTTGCGGGCGCGGCTGATCCACACCAGCGCCGACCGACTGGCGCGCACACCGCTGCCGGCACTGGCCGTGATGAGCGCCCCGGACGTCGATGGCGCGCCCGCCGGCAGTGGCGACATCTGCTTGCTGGCCCAGTGCGATGGCAGCCGGGTGCTGGTGACAACGCCGCGCCTGTCCTCCCGCGATCCCGTCGGCGCCGACGCCGAGGCCGTCGGCACCGGCCCGCGTATCGAGCCGCTGGAGCGTTTTGCGGCGCGCTGGAGCGGCCAGCTGATCCTGGTCACCAGCAGCGCCAGTCTGGCCGCAGAACTGGCGCGGTTCGACTTCTCCTGGTTCATTCCGGCATTGGTGAAATACCGCCATCTGCTGGCCGAGGTGTTGCTGGTGTCGTTCGTGTTGCAGCTCTTCGCTCTCGTCAGCCCGCTGTTTTTCCAGGTCGTGATGGACAAGGTGCTGGTGCACAAGGCGCTCACCACGCTCGACGTGCTGGTGACCGGCCTGGTGATCGTGGTCGTGTTCGAAAGTGTGCTCAGCGCAGCGCGCAACTACCTGTTCAGCCACACCACCAGCCGCATCGATGTCGAGCTTGGCGCACGCTTGTTCCGCCACCTGGTTGCGCTGCCGCTGTCTTATTTCCAGGCGCGTCGGGTCGGCGACTCGGTGGCCCGGGTGCGCGAACTCGAAAACATCCGGAGCTTTCTTACCGGCAATGCCTTGACCGTGCTGCTCGACCTTTTCTTCTCGCTGGTGTTCCTGGCCGTGATGGCGTACTACAGCGTGCCGCTGACGCTGATCGTGCTGGCCAGCCTGCCCCTGTACGCGGTACTGAGCCTGCTGGTGTCGCCGGTGTTGCGGCGCAGGCTCGATGTGCAATTTGCCCGTGGGGCGGAAAACCAGGCGATGCTGGTGGAAACCGTCACCGGCATACAGGCGGTGAAAGCGGCCGCGCTGGAGCCCGGTTTTGCCCAGCGCTGGGACATGCAGCTGGCGGCCTATGTGCAAGCCAGCTTCCGCACCCGCACGCTGGCCAGTCTCGCTCACGAGGCGGTGGGCCTGATCGGCAAACTGGTCCAGGCGGCAACCTTGTGGTACGGGGCCCACCTGGTGATGGCACATGCGTTGACCGTCGGCCAGTTCGTGGCATTCACGATGTTCGCGCAGCGGGTGGCTCAGCCGATCATGCGCATGGCCCAGTTGTGGACGGATTTTCAGCAGGCCGGCGTGTCGGTCGCGCGCCTGGGAGACATCCTCAACACCCGCACCGAGCTGGCCAGTGCCAGCGCCATGCAGCTGCCCGCGATCAAAGGGCGCATCACACTGGACCAGGTGCGGTTCCGTTACCGGCCTGACGGTCCCCATGTGTTGCAGGGCATCGACCTCGATATTCTTCCGGGCCAGGTGATCGGCATCGTCGGGCGCTCCGGCTCGGGCAAGAGCACCTTGACCCGGCTGGTGCAACGCCTGCATGCACCCGAGGCCGGTCGGGTCATGGTGGACGGCATCGACATCAGCCTCATCGATGCCGCACAACTGCGCCGCCAGATCGGCGTGGTGTTGCAAGAGAACCAGCTGTTCAACCGCAGCATCCGGGAGAACATCGCCATCGCCGATCCGGCAGCCCCGCTGGAGCTTGTGATGGCCGCGGCGCAACTGGCCGGCGCGCACGATTTCCTTGGTGCGTTGCCGCAGGGATACGACACCCTGGTGGGGGAACAAGGCGGCAACCTGAGCGGTGGCCAGCGCCAGCGCATCGCCATCGCGCGGGCCTTGTTCACCAACCCGCGCATCCTGATCCTGGATGAGGCCACCAGTGCGCTGGACTACGAGAGCGAAGCCATGATCCAGCGCAACATGGCGTTGATCTGCCGCGGGCGCACGGTGCTGGTCATTGCGCACCGGCTCAGTTCGGTGCGGCGCGCGCACCGCATCGTGGTGATGGAGCAGGGCAACATCGTGGAGTCAGGCAAGCACGCCCAATTGCTGCAACGGCCCGGTGGTCTGTATGCCCATCTGTGGTCGCTGCAGTCAGGCGAAGGCCGTGACGACGCACCCACCGCAGGCCGACCATGAGCCGCCCCGCCGATCGAACCGCAGCCGCGCGCCCGGTCGCGTGGGTGACGTTGCTGGACCGGCATGCGGCCGTGCTGGGCCGGGCCTGGCGCACCCGTCGGGAGGCCGAGGCGGTGCGGCGTACCGCGGACGAACGGGCCTTCCTGCCGGCGGCGCTCAGCCTGCTGGAGACACCGGCGCATCCGGCACCACGGCGCACTGCCTGGCTGCTGATGGCCTTGTTTGCATTGGCGCTGGCCTGGGCCTGTATCGGCAAGGTCGATATCGTTGCGGTGGCCCCCGGCCGCATCATCGTGGCCGAGCGCAGCAAGATCGTGCAGCCGCTCGAGCGCAGCGTGGTCAAGCGGGTGCTGGTGCGTGACGGCGACCAGGTGAGCGCGGGCCAGGCGCTGATCGAGCTCGACCCGACCCGTGCCATGGCAGACACCGCGGCAACGGAGGCGCAAATGACATCGGCGGCTGCAGAGACCCTGCGAGCCAGCCTGCTGCGCGACGCATTGGCCGATAGCCGGCTGGTGGCGCCGCTCTGGCCGACGATACCGGTTGCGCAAGTTGCATCGTCCTTCGGGGCTGCCCGAGCCGCCACAGCCGCCACTCCCGCCCGAGCCGCCACAGCCGCCACTCCCGCCCGAGCTGCCACAGCCGCCGAA
>ENA-ORBV01010230-ORBV01010230.1-microbial-mat-metagenome-genome-assembly--contig:-NODE-10230-length-15090-cov-10.151602_pt1 | contig 15090 bp, 25 predicted proteins | sample MGYA00237777_ERZ505514 | MGnify/ENA primary metagenome ERZ505514 (study PRJEB26160, sample SAMN06269048) | microbial mat metagenome | isolation source: Oligotrophic lake microbial mat | place... | reverse complement strand
TAAATGGCTTCATTCACGCTGGTTCGCTACCGCTCGCGACGAACTCGTGGGATTTAGGTTCCGGTACCGTGAGGTGTGAAGGTTCAAGTCCTTTCTCGTGCACTCAGCCTCGCGGAAGCGAGGCGCAACCTCGAGCGAAACGCGTCAGGCGCGAGGCAACGCGAGCCGCCGGCCGCCCCTGAAGCGAGTCCTTCCTGACTCACGTCACCCCCACCTCAGCTTTTCCTTCAACTCGTTAAGTTGTGAATGCTGGATCACCTTGTCGTGTTGGAGCCTGCCAACCACGATCCCAGGATGTACCCCTTGTTGGGTCGAGAAGCGCTTGATGGACAGTGCGGAAAAGAAGCCTTGTTCTCGGAATCGTGCGTAGTCAGTCGGAGGGATCAGGTGATCGCCCGCGAACTCATTGGCTTCGACCTCTGTCTGGTTCGACTCGCTACCGGTTTCATCAATGAAGATCAATTTCTTGCCATGCAGCAAGATATGCCCCGCTTCATGAAAGAAGCTGAACCACGCGTGGTCACTGGTCTTGTGACGCAGGCTGAGTTGAATGAGCGCCTTGTCCTTGGTGAGCCAGCGAGCAGCACCGCTCAGATGTGTCTTCGGCAGCTCAGGGATCAACGCCAGTGCAACCCCGGATGCAGCGCACGTGTCACGCAGCTCCTCCAAAATGTCCGGAAACGATGATCGGGTGAGCGCCCGAGCCTCGCTCAGCGCAGCTCGGAACTTGATACGAACAAAGGGTCGGCATTTGACCGTGGCCGCTTCGAGCTCACCCCTTCGTAGCCAAGCTGAAACTGCCTCGGGAGCGGCGTTGAAGGCGGGGGAGCGGCGGAAAGCAACACCCGGTTCAACGAACGATGACTGCCACCCAGCGACCGTTCCGACTCCGAAGAAGCCGAGCAGCTTCGTCACCAGATCGGCGTCACCGGTAGGCTCCTCCAAACAACCTGCCTCGACCAGCGCCTTGATGGGGAACTTCTTTGCCCAAGCTGCGTGACCGGACAGGCTCGCGTGGTCGTCCTTCTCCGCGAGCTTGAGTCGATAGTTAGCCTCCAAGTTTTGCCACAGAGATGCTGGGCGACCAAAAACACGACCGAGTTGAATTGCAGTTTCGGCTGTGATTGCGGCCTTCCCATGAATGATCTCGCTGATGGTCTTCGTGGGGCGCCCACAGCGGACTGCCAGCTCGGCTTTGGTCATTCCCGAAGTCGCCAGATAATCGCTCAGCACTTCGCCTGGAGGGACGAGGTGATCTGGCTGGTAAGAAAATAAGCGGGCCATTAATGGTAGTCCAGAATATCCAGGATGACTATCGAAGTGATCTTCTGCAAGTCGTGGCCTCCATCTCGTTTCTTAGGGGGAGGATCCTCGGCAGGTTGGAACACAAGCCGCCACGGGACTTCTGCAAGGCATCCCACTGCTTCGAGCGTTGCCAGACGAACCTTTATCACCGGCGCGTTTACGCCGTATTCCCGCTTGAGCAGGGATTCACTGTTAAGGATGTTCGCGAGCTTCTTGGATCTAAACGAGATATCCACGAGATTTCCAGGTAGTGCGCTCAGGCCGGCGGCCAGCATACAGCTTCCTCCTCGGGCGACGTAATCGTGATGCTTGTGACGGCGGGCTTTCCCGCTAGTTTTCTGGCGTTCAGGATCTTGGAGAAAAGGACTTCAAGGTGTGAAGCCATCCAACCGGGTGGGTTCCCGCTGATGAGGTCGATGCGCCAATTGTAGAAGCCATCGCCGCGGCCCGCAATGTGGACTTCAGAAACCGCGCCGCAACAGTAGGTGAAATTCAGGACGCGACGGAGATAGCGTTCCCAATAATCCCGGTCTCCCGCTTCATCTCCACGAGGGATCTCGAAGTCGTCGTCAAGCACCTTCGGCGGAGCCGAAAGCGATGTGCGCTGCGTGGTGAAGCGAATCGTTCGCTTAAGTTTCTTCCCGTTGCAAACGCGGCACAGCGTTTGGAGATTGTCGACATTGTTGGAGCCACCAGCATGCCAGGCCACAATGTGGTCGACCTGCAGATTCTTCGTATTGCCACACGCAAGGCAGCCGTTCCCATCCCGCCGCTTGACCTGTGCCTTCACTTCATCGCTCGGTTCTCGGACGGTGGGCGTTTCTAGGAGTGATGGCACTAATTTAGTGTCGGTGTCAGGCACATCCCCGAGGAGCCGTGCCTGGCAGGCATTGTGGTAAGATCGAAACTGTTCAAACCGAGGGAAGAACGTGCGCCAGAAGCGATCTTTTCGTTCGAATTCTGTGCGGAGACTCTCGTTGATTCGCCTTGGGTTTAGCTCATCGTCAATGAAGCGCTTTGCAATGGCGTCCAGGTCATGATCACCGCGCTTCTCGAAGGGGAAGAACTCGGGTGTGCCGTGGCCTTGAGCGATGTGTCGAACAACGGCAAATACATCCGAGCAAAGGTCATTGGCCGAACGCGACGCGCCGCCAAAAAACTTCCTTCGCCAATTGTCTAGTATGGGTTGCTGCTCGGCAAAGCTCACGCTTTCCTCGCCAAAGACAGCAGGAGGCTCACCCGCAAGGGTACTCAGCAGTTCCTCGAACCCCTGGCGTTCGTCGTCGAATACCATAATGAGTTGGTCCCGTGCTTCGACAGCGTCGTCCTCGGCAACCGCTACGTCGAAAACGACTCGATACCATCCGATTGGCATGAGCGAGGTGAAGGGTCCCGACGTGACGTTCGTCCCGCTGTCCATTTGTCGCGCTAGCCGCCTTACGAGATCGATGGAGATCATTTGGATCGGGATGCGCGGAAGTAGCGGCGGTGCTTCATCTGCCTGACCCGAATCCGTGAGCGGGTCATACTCAGCCCAGCGGATCCCCTGCTGCCACTCATCGACAAACGATACAATATAGGCGTCTTCCGTCCCACTGAAGGCTGGACCACGCAAGGCTCGCCCGATCATTTGCGTTTGCAAGATTTGGCTCGTGGTCTGACGAGTCAGAAATACTGTTTGAGCGTCTGGTAGATCCGTGCCCTCCGTGAGCATTCGCACATTGACTAGCACGTCGACTTCGTTGTTTCGAAACCGTTCGAGCGCCTTGGCGTTCTCGTCCCGACTGCGGAGATTGCGAGCATCTGCCGACGCGGCAGGGGCATCCTTATGAGAATAAATGACATCGGCCCGAACGCCACGTTTGCGCAACCCTTCGGCAATCGCGTCACACTGAAACCAACGGTCAGTGAAAATGAGGGTCTTGCCGTATCGTGCCCTATTGTCCACGTACGACTGAACGATCAGAGCATTGCGTGGCCCATTCTTGGCGAGTGATTCAACGACGTTTTCGGGAATGTCCCGGTATGTGCCCACCCACTTTTGGTAATCAATCTCATCGAACGGAGGCACTACCGAGGTCTGAACACGTTCGAAGTGGGGCCTCGCCAAGACCCTTTGCGCCATGAGCTCCCCAACTCTGGCTTGAGCCAAGATCCCGCTTGGGAAGATCCTTTTCAGCCAGCCTTGCTTGGACCTGTCTGAGTAGGTAGGGGTAGCCGTGAGCCCAAGGGCAGTTGCCCCCTCACTCTGCAAGCCCAAGATGAGCTTTCGATAACTTGGCGCGGGGGAGTGATGGGCCTCGTCGAAGACCACAAATAGCTTCCGGTTGGCCGAGTCGATGAACTGACGGAGCTGCGCAAGGTTCTCCCGGTACGCTCCCGTGATTGTTTGGAGAGTGGCGATCACAACGTCGTCTGTTGGCCGGATGTCCCTCGGCGGGAAATGGCCCAGTGTCCCTGATACAACGCGTATGCTCAGCGACGAGCGGGGCTCTCGTACCCCCCCGAGGATCTCGGGACTGAACGTGCGGAATGCTTGTTCAAGGAGATGGTGCGTGTGCGCTAGCCACAACACCTTGTACCCGTCGGACAGTGGTCCTGAACATAGAAAGTGGGCAGCTGTGAAGGTCTTTCCCGCGCCCGTAGGCAGCACGAGAATGCCTCCGTCCGCCTCACGAATACCGGCGTACCAGTCGTTCAGGCGAGCCAGTGCGTCGTTCTGGTGCGGAGCAGGTACCTTGCGGGACTGCTGGGCCCGGCACTCCTTCAGGTTCCATCCGGAGAAATTCTTTGATGTGTTCAACGTTTCCATGTTTAGACTCCTGGTTAGCTAGCTGCCGCTTTGAGCACAATACGAGCACAGGCTTCGGCATCCGAAGCAGCATCGTGATGCTTCAAGGGAAGGCCAAGGAAATCGGCCACGTGACGTAGCGTTGTAGGGCGAAGAGCCCATGTCGCTCGAGCCAGTTGGACCGTGCATTTGAACACGATATTCGGCAACGGAATGCCATACCAAGCGCAGCTTGCTCGCAGGACCCCAGCATCAAACGGTGCATTGTGGGCCGCCACGAAGTCTACGTTCTCGAAAAACTTGTCGATCTCAGGCCACAGGTTTTCAAAAGTGGGAGCCCGTTTCACCGTGGCCCAATCGATCCCATGAATGTGCGTGAACTCAAAAAACACCGACGGCGGTCGAATCAATCGGTGAAGGCGCTGGACCACGCGCCCCCGTTCAACGCGCACTAGCCCCACTGAGCACGCACTGTTGCGGTATCGGTTGGCCGTCTCAAAGTCGATCGCCACAAAACTAGCAATGCGCTTAGTAGTCATAACCCTAAGGGTTACGAAAATAGATGATCAGGTCAAGCACACCGCGGGACCAGGTGGGAAGAAAAATGTCACCCCAGCGCTGTTAGGCGAACGAATCACGGACTTTTTGGCCCTAGCTCACTCAAGCTCTCGCTCAGCTCAGCACGCTCGGGGTCCAGGCGGGCAAACTCGTGGATCGCGGCCCTACCTCGTCGCTCCAATTCCTCAGCGTTGACGGTGCGGGCCAGGCAGCGGAAATAGCTGGGCAAGATCCGGATCCAGTTGATCCCGAACTGCCAGACTCCGGCCTCATCGGCAAAGAATACGATATCGCGTTCGAACGTGTCGATCTCTCGCAACAAGCCGAGCAATAGCTCGAAGGCTTCCACCACTTGGACAGGATCCGAGCCATTGCTCGTAGAACTCGCCCAGCAGCGATTGCTTGATGAAGTCCTGCACAGCTTCCAAGAGCGGCCGGGGCTCCGTCGCTTGCACGTCCCCAACTTCGTGGGGTTTGGCGTAGCCGCCGAATATGGGTTCAAGGTCGTGCACGGAAATGAACGGGAGGGCGCGGCACAAGAGGTAAAGCAGTTCAGCTCGATCAAACCTTTGGAGCACCTGCCAGGCTCGGTCGTGATTGATTTGTGTGAGCTGAGACCAGGTAGGTGAGTCTTGATGGGGCGTCGGGATGGCTCACTCGATCACACTCTCACGTGTGCCCGTGTGCAACTCGGGGTAGGACTTTGGTTGTCCTAGGTTGGTTGTCCTGATTGGTACGACGGATTGAACAGGGGCCGAACAAGGCATCAGGTGACGGGAGCGTTGGAACTCAAGTTGATATTTCCCAGTAGCTTGACATTTTACCAAGTCCCGCTACATTTACGTCCATGCCCCTGAAGGCACTGGATGCTCGGAAGCTGATCCGCCGCCTCCTCGACGAAGGCCATTTTGTTTCGCCGGGCGCGGGCAGTCATGCACGCAAGGAGATGGAGAAGGATGGGCTCAGCGACCTGGACGCAGTGAACGTGCTTCGCGGTGGTGTCGTCCGCGAGGCGGAGTGGGAAAACGGATCTTGGCGACATCGAGTGGAGACTTCGAGGATGGTGTTCGTTGCGGTATTCGACCCTGAACTTACGGTGATGCCCGCGGACGACGATGATGTAGGTGATGTGGAATTGGTGCTCGTGACTGGCTGGCGAAATAGATCGTGAAGCGACGGGAGCCGACTTGGTAGGTAACGTTGGAACTAGATGAGTGACGAAGGAAAGTTGGAGCGAACCATGAGCAAGAAGTGCCGAAACTGCGGAAAAGCGGAGATGACGGGTCGCGTGGAGACCTACCTGTACAACGAGTCGGGGCTCCCGAATGTCGTGCTCGTCGGTGTTGAAGTTCGCCGCTGTGCTTCGTGCGGGCACCATGAGGTGGTGCTCCCTCGTGTGACGGAGCTTCATCGAACGCTCGCGTTCGGCCTCATTCACAAGCATTCTCGGTTGAGCGGATTGGAAGTTCGGTATCTTCGCAAGTACCTTGGCTGGTCGGGCGCAGACTTTGCCCAACACGCTGGAGTGGATCCGTCCACCGTGTCGAATTGGGAGAACGACAAGGATCCCATCGGCTCCGCATCGGACCGTCTCCTTCGGCTGATGGTGGCCCATGGGGCGCCCGTCGGCGACTATTCGCTCGACGACCTAACGAAGATCAAAAACGAGCAGACGCAGCCGCTCGAAGTTCGGGTTTCGCCGAAGGGTCGGGGCTGGGCGCAAGTGATCGAAGCAGCCTAACAGTGTTAACTAGCATGCCCACTCCTGAACTACGGCGTCCCCAAGCTCTCCGCGTTATCGTAAGCGACGAGGCGCTGACAGTTGACCTTGTCGATGGGCGCACGGTTCCGGTCCCGCTTGCCTGGTATCCGCGGCTCGCTCACGCAACAGGTCCTGAACGCAACAACTGGCGATTGATGGGTCGGGGGGAGGGTGTGCACTGGCCCGACCTCGATGAGGATGTGAGCGTGGACGCTCTGCTCACAGGCCGTCCGTCAGGTGAATCGCAGGCTTCGCTTGAGAAATGGCTGCGAAGCCGTATGGCGAGCTGACGAACGCTTGTGATCGCTCAGTTCTCGTGGCTCTCGAAGAACTGCGACCGGACATTTAAAAATACATTTACAATATGTCCGGTCTGGCCTACGCTCAGCCATGCCCAGGATCGACGCTTTCCGGATTGCGGGGCTCGACCTTTGGTTCAACTCGGCGGACCACAAGCCCCCACATTTCCACGCGGAGAAACGAGGGCTCTGGGAGATACGAGTCTACTTCTTGCGTGACCGAACCGAGATGGTGGAATCGATTTGGGGAGATGGCCTGAGGGCTGTTGACTTGAAGCGACTGCTGGCACTCGCCGAAAAGCATCGAATCGAGCTGCTTCAAGAATGGGAAAGCAAGGTCGTGGTGAACGACCCAGGACCGGACAGGTGAAAGCTATGGAAGCGATCGTTGAAGTTACTGCAACCGAATCCACCCGTGCCATTCTTCAGGAGGCGGGGCCTCTGAAACATGTGCGCTTTGTAACCAAGCGCTCCCCGGATCAAGCGGTGCGACACCTGGTGGTGGTGCGAGTGTCGGACTTTGAGGAGCCGATTGAAGAGTTCGAACGCCTCATTGCAAGCGGCGCCAGCTTCATCTCACCTTTGGTGCTGATGGCCTTGACGAAGGAGCGTCAGAGTGTGGCAGCGCTTCAGAGGCTGGCGCTTGTTGCGAGCAGGCTCGGCGCCAAAAAAAGCGATCCATTCGTTTCCCCGACGGTTGATGTCGCTCGAAGGATCCTGAAGGCCTATTCCTTGGGTGCAGAGAAGCATCTCATCGCGTCCGCGGCAATTGAGCATGGAATGCTTTCGGTTTGGAGTTGTGAGCCCCGGCTCTACCGTTGCGCGGTATCCGATGTCCCGGCGCTAGCGGGCCTCTCAGGCAAAGCGATCGGTAAGTTCACAGTGTCAGCAAGCGGGAGCCGCCTTCACTGGGACGGCGTCGATGTTGATTTCGACATGGACACGATTCGCGAGTTCGCTGATCCAAAAGCTCGCCGGATCACTGAAGCCAAGTACCGCACGGATGCAGTGCGATACGGAGCAGCCATACGAAGAGTGCGTCTAGCCCGTCACCTTTTGCAGGGCAGTATTGCGGGTGTGAGCGAACGAGAGGTTCGTCGATTAGAGAAAGGCGAGGTGTTGCCCCATTCCGACACTCTGAAGAAGCTCGCTGACGCACATGGGTGGTCTGTGCCCGAGTACATGGCCAAGATTGCGAGAGAATCTAAGCCAACAGTGAGTCGAGCTCGGTAGGCAACTGCCCCGAAGACTGTGGAGCCTTCACCAAATAGGCGGCTCCAGGCTTTTTACCTGACGGGCTTGCTGCGAACCGCCATGTTGTGAGCGATCCACTGAGACAGATCGCCTTCACCGAGTTCGCCTGCGGCCAGCGCGAGCATCATTCTGATGGCGTCAAGCGGGCTCGCAGTCAGGCGATGCCCATTGATCGCAAGGAACACGCCGATGAACAGAAAGCCAACGCGCTTGTTCCCGTCCACCAACGCGTGGTTCTTCGCGAGCCCGAAGGCGTATGCGGCCGCCAGATCGGCGAGTGTGCAGTCCGGCTGATAGGCATACAGATCCTCAGGCCGCGCGAGAGCCGAATCGAGCAGCCCTTCATCGCGCATACCACCCGCTCCGCCGAATGAGGCGAGGCTCTCCGCATGCAACAGTAGCAGCGCCTTCTTGGTGATCCAGTTCGGCGCCGAAGTCACTTTGCGAGGGCTTTGAAGGTATCGCGGTATTCCTTCATAAAGTCCTGACCGGCCTTCAACTGCTCATCAATCGACGGATCAAACGGAGTGAGCAAATAGCCATCCGGCGTTTCGATCGCATACAAGGTATCGCCCTTGCCCACCTTCAGGCGGGATAGCATCTCTTTCGGGATCACAGCGCCCGTCGAGGTTCCGAGCGTCGTCAGCTTCAGTGTGGTCACGTTGAACCTCGCATAATAATGATCATTATTATGCCGCCACGGCTGAGCTTCAAGAAGTCAAAAATTGGTCTAAATAGTGGCTGGAGGCTCGCCAGGGTACGCCAAGTTCCTCGCTCACCGGTTAGTTCAGAAGGGGTGGCTGGAGCGGATCCGACCGGGACTCTTCCAACTCGTACCTGCAGATAGGGGACCAGCGGGGATCCGTGACACGAACGCGCTTGCGGCCGGTGCATTGTTGGTGTCCCCCTACTTCTATTTTGGGTGAGAAAGTGAAGATGGCAACGCCCGAGAGAGCGCTTCTGGATTCCATCGATCGTCCACAGTTTTCGGGCGGATTGGCGGAGGTCTCACGGATCGTTGCGAAGGCGCCTGCTCGGATTTCATGGCGAGTTTTGCTCGGATACGCCAAGAATTGGGGCGAATCTGCCCTCGTTCAGCGCTTGGGATATCTGCTCGATCTCCACGAGGTTGAAGTGCCGGCAAGTGCACGCAAGGCCCTGATCAAGCTCGTGAATCCGACGAGCAAGGTTCACCTGGGCTCAAGGAGGGAATGGGGCACGTCGGGGCGATTGGTCCAGCCTTGGAGTATTGTCGAGAATGTGCCGCGGGATCGGCTGGTCGAAACGCGTGCGGTGCGGCGGGCAGTGAAGCCATTTGCGAAGAGGGCCAAGTGATCGGCAAGAAGCTAGTTGATCGTTACGCGCATCAGAGCGGCGTGAAAGATCAGCTCGTCGCTGAACGTGAGGTCGTGTTGACCTGTTCGGCTCTACCGGTCGCTTCTCGGAAGACCTTGATTTCACGCTCCGGACGGACGACGACCAGGTAGCGCTTACGGCGATCTGCGAGGCTTTTCACGGTCGATTTCATGGGATCGCGTTTGCGCTCTCCAACGACTGGTACGAGACGGACGACGGCTTCGGCATGGAGGTCCAGTATCGCCACGATTGGAACTCCACCGGGAAGTCTCGGCTTCAGGTTAGCAGTCGTGAAAAGCCAACCTTTGCCGTGGTCGAACGGCCTTAGGCGGGTGACTCGTTGGATCCAGCGGTCTTCTTCCAGAGGCTCCGTGGTTTCGAAATCATCCTGGTTCCAAGTCGCCTTGGCCAATAATTCGTGTTCTGCCGCGCCCAGAGGAGCCATATGGAACCCCGCGCGCGGTCAACCTGGAGAGAAGAGTATGGGATAGACCACTGTGACGCTGCCCCCTTCGGGCTTGGGAAACACAAGCTTTCGATACTCCTTCAGCATGCAATCCACGACCTGAGCATCAGGAAAAGGAGATTCAGCGTGAGGAATAGAGCCTTCGTGCTCATCGGCTTCCGCTGCCGTGCCCGCCCTAATACTGGCATCTGCCGCGCAGGGGACGCGCCCTCCGCGGTCGATCACGAATCTCACAGTGACGCGACCCTGCAATTTGGGTTTGCGTGCTAGGCCGGCTTCGTAGCAGTGCCGGAAGCGGCCATAGGAAGCGCGAACGATCTGCTGAATGACGTCGGGCGGTAGCCTCCCCGACGATGCTTCGGCTGCTTTTGCGTCGGCGAAAGAGCCCACTGGCGCGGGCGGCAAGGAGGGACAGGGCTCGCTTGGTGGTGGACGGAACGCCGCTCTAGCGGGCGTGGCTGAGACGGGAGGGGCCGTTGGAGTGACAGCTTTGTGCGTCACTCTTTGCCTGTCAATCAAACAACCGCAAAGACACAGACCGCTCAACGCCCCAAAATCACGCAGCTTCATATCAACGCCAATACCAGTACCGAACTCGTGCTTCAAGCGCGGCGCGAGGGCTTACTAGAAAGCGCATTGTTTCACCGGCACTGCTTCACTCGCGCGGACATGAAGCCGGGGATACGGCGACGCGTCTGGGCAAGCGAAAGTTCCACGTCAAGCATGTCATACTTGACACTTATGTCAAGTGAGCTACCTTCATCTTGTGCTCCCGCTTCCGCGATTCACTGACGACGGCTTGCTTCCCGCAGGTGACTACGCGGTCACGCTCGACGAGCTCCGGGCCTCCTCTCTTGTTTCGGGAACGGGAGTTGGTTCCGCTACGTGGGACGCGAGATGGAGGGCTCAGCTTGTGGAAAATCTTGCGCGACTGGTTGAACAGCTTTGGCAGGTTGGAGTGCGAGAGATCTTTGCGGACGGATCGTTTGTTGAAGACAAGGATCATCCTAACGACATTGACGGCTATTTCGTGTGCGAACTGAAAGCACTTGCTAGCGGGGAGCTTCAGCGCCGGTTGAACCTTTTGGATCCGCATAAGGTCTGGACGTGGGATCCGCGATTCGTTTGGCAATGAGTTGGAATTCCCGTCAGCGTTTCGATTGTCACGTCGAGACGGCAAGCCGCGAGGCATCGTCAAGATTGGAGGAGCGCCATGATTCGCAACGAAGGTGAATACAAAGAGGCCGTGCGGCGATTCGGGGAGGAGCGTAGACGGCTCGCTAGCCAACGCGCAGCCCTTGCGAAAGCGGGGCTCAGCAAGACGGAAATCAAGCGAGCGATGGATCCCTTTCGCTCATTTCATCTGCAGCTTGCCGAGGAGGTGGAAGCTTACGAACGGCTCAAGCGTGGGGATCTGGGCGAACTTCTGAACCTCCATGGGCTGGGTCGAACGCTGGTTGCGTTGCGGATCGTGCTTGGCCTGACTCAGCGAGAGCTTGCGCAACGGCTCACGGTGGACGAGTCGCAGGTATCGCGTGATGAACGCAATGAGTACCACGGTATTGCGGTGGAGCGGGCGAGTCGCATCCTCGATGCATTACGCGTCAATTTGAAGAGTGCCTTCGAGGGCCCCGTGGTGGGCGGCTGAAGGCTCAGCAGGGCTCAACGAAAATCCCGAGCATGGTCAATTATTCCTTCGTCGAGACGTCCCAGTAAACGCAGCAACGTCCACGCAGCACCCTCACCGGACCCACCAACCACGCCCAAACCTAAGCCGTTAATAGGAGAGCAAGTTCTCCAAAATAACGTCGAAATAGCGTCGAAACTGGTTCCGAATGAGCGTGAACGACAGCTTGCGTGATCAATAAATGGCTTCATTCACGCTGGTTCGCTACCGCTCGCGACGAACTCGTGGGATTTAGGTTCCGGAACCGTGAGGTGTGAAGGCTCAAGTCCTTTCTCGTGCGGGGGCACGGCACAGCGAGCCCGAATGGTCGACAATGTCTGGAACTTCATGTGCTTTGGTCTGCTTGCCTGTTCCAGTGGCCGTCGTACACTCACTTATCCCTCAAATTTGAGGGGCGGAGGTTTTCCATGCGGTTCGAAGCAACCATTCCTGACAACCGAGGCAGCGCTGTCGTGCAGTTGGCGGACGAGCTTGGCCTGAGTCGGAGCCAGCTCATCGACGAGGCCCTCACTCTCTTCCTCAAGGCCGTGCTCGAGGTTCGGCGCGGCCGTCGGCTCGTCACGCTCGATCCCAACTCAGCGCAGCCTGCGTGTGAAATCGCGACGCCGACGCTCGCAGCGCTCGAGTGGGCGCTGAAACCCAAGAACATCGAACTGCCTTCGCCTGCGCTTGCGAAGGTACGGGTGCTTGCTGATGCTCCGCCGGTGCCGAGCGTGCGCTTGCGGGCCGCTGCTAAACGCCACGGGAAATGAGCGAGTTCGAGTCGGACTACGTCACGACTCCCATCGAACCAGCGGACGCGAAGGCGGGCTTCTCGTGTGGTAAGCGGGCCCTCGACGACTACTTCGCGCGGCACGCCGTTGCGAACGATGCAGCTGGCATTGGCCGCGCGTACGGGCGGCTGGCGATCGACCGGCGGGCTCAAGGGCGCAGACTTGGCGAGAGGCTCCTCATGGATGCGTTGAGGCGAGTCGTTCACGCCGCCTCGGTCGTCGGGTGCACGGGCATCATCGTGGACGCCAAGGACCACGATGCCGAGCACTTTTACGTGAAGTACGATTTCGTCACCGTGACCGACGACGCCTGGCCTCGGCGCATGTTTCTCTCGATCGGCACGGCACGCGCAGCGTTTGAAGTGTGAGGGGTCGTAGAACGAATAAGGCACGGATCTTGGGTCTCACGGGTAGATGCGGGGCCGATAATCGCGGTCCGGCGGAAGTTCGCACATAAAAGAGAGCCCGCTCTTGTCCACGCGTTTGCCTGGATAGAGCAAGACGACGGGAATATTGCGGGTCTTGCCGTCGATGTGTTTGAGCAAGGCTGAAGAGCGGAAAAACGGATAAAGCGAGCCTGCTCGCCCGATCACAACCAGTGAGCGGTCCGCCATGCCCGGGTTGTTGTCCGCGAAGGCACCGATCAGGCGAGCCACATCGGCCGCGAGCCCGTCCGGTCCCTCAATATGGGGAGCGATCTTCTCGCTCAGGTGGGCCAAGGCACGTTCGGGGTCTCGCTCGTAGAGCCGCCTTTCACGCTGCATGAGTTGCTCGACGTTCTCTTTGCCGGTTGCTCGGATGCGGTCCAAGAGCAGCTTCTGAAGTGAAATGGGCAGGACCGCCCAACCCTCTGCTCGGAGCGATTCAGTGAGCTGGAGGATCCGGCTTCTGAGCTTGAATTCTTCGCTCGGGAGATAAGGCAGGATCGCAAAGCGGTAGTTGCGCATGGTGCTGATCTGAGGCCCATCTGCGGACGAGAGATCTTGGCTAAGCGCACTCAGCGCTTCATCCAAATCGCCAAACTGCATTTCTTGCGTCGTCACGAGATTTCCCCCGCGGCCCAGGCGGCAAGATCGGGATAGGCCCAATCAAACTCCACGAGCCCCATCATTCTTCGCAGCTTCACGCCCGGGAGCGTGCGGGCTCTCTGTGCCAACGTGTCAGCGTCGATCCCAACCGACACCAGATAGGGATTGCTCGTTAGGCTTCCCTCGAACTTGACCTCTCGCAACAAGTACAGAAGGTACGCGAGGGTCAGGTTGGGTATTGGGGGAAAGCTGAGCGTCCTGGGATCGCGCCGTGAAACGAGCCCGGCTTCTAAGGCGGCAGAAAGCAGCTTGCTCGCAAATTGAACGCACGTGGCCTCGGACCAGCGGTTTGGATATTCCGACTTCACCCAGCGCAAAACGGCGTTCCGATCCACCTTCGGTTCCCGCGCTGCACGGCGCTGCACCAGACACTCGCTCGTGAACCTCCTGTAGATCGGATCTGAGAGCTGGAGGTGCCAGTGGCAAACAGCTTGGCGCGACGCCAAGTCCATGGAAGACCAGCTCTGAAGGACCCGTAGAGCGCTAGGGAACACATCGTAGCGAGGCACAAAAGACGCCAAGACGTAGCGCACGCGACCGAGGCTCTTGGCTCCAAACCATCGTTGCTCAAAGGCGATTTTGGCTCTCTCGGACGGCGGGACCGTAACATCCACGTGCTCCCAGTAAGCTCGCGACTCTTCGACCGCGAGTGCGAGACGCAGGATGCGAGTGTGGATCGCCGAGCCCTCCCCAACCAGCATGGCCTACGCTTCAGCCTTGAAGAAGAAGGGCAGGGGGTACTCTTCGGCGACCGGCAGGAGCACGGCTGCAAGTTTCTGCACCATCTCGTGCGGGGACGCAGGGACCGCACCTTTGATCTGTCGTCCCGCCGGCGGCACTCGATCAAACGCAATCTTGCCAGGCTGCGATAAAGCTTCGAGCACTCGCGCTGGGTCAAACTCGGACCCCAAGCGAAAGGGGAGCGGAAGCACTTCTTCCGGAGCCCGCCCTTGCCGCTTCAGCTCAGCCAATCGGTCCTGCACTTTCTCATCCAGCTCGAAGCCCAGAAAGAAGATGGTTCGCAACTTATCCGGGTTGCCATGCCGCCCCCTGGCCTTCGCGTCCGTTCGCCGCGCGGCCTCCCGCACCAGCTCAAGCGAACCCCAGCGATGCGTCCGAGGGGCCAAACGGGCCACCAAATCCCCGCCTCCCGCCTCATCGATCAAGTCTGTCTCCCACCACCCAAACCGCCGAGGCTCCGACCGTCCCTCACCCGCCCAAGCTACCAGGAGCTGAGTTGCCAGAATGCGGTCAAGCTCGCTCAGGGCAGTCCTCTCAATCATTGCCGGGCAGCCTATGGCAAGAAGTAGCCCGCGGCTAGCCTGAAACCTGCGGGCAAATCAGCCTGCCCCATGCCACTCTTGCCCCATGCCCGCTCGACCACCCCGCGGTCCGGACTGCGGCTCTGCCAACGTGCGTCCAATTGTTTACGGCGAGCCTGCGCTCAGCCTGGCACTCCAGGCTCGAAGGGGCGAACTCGTGATCGGCGGATGCGTGATCATGGAGAATTCACCGGACTGGGATTGTGCGGACTGCCGACGCCAGTTTGGCGAGAGTTTAGGCAAGCAATCGGAGACTGCAGGGAGGTAACCTGTAGTCAGTAGAGGAGCCAAGCGCTACTCAACGCCCTGACCTGAAGAAACGCCCCGCGACGGAACCTGGGGGGGGAAGGTCGCTCGTCGCGGGGCAGGGGAGATGTAGCTGTCTCTTATACACATCTGACGCTGCCGACGAATAGAGAGGTGTAGATC
>ENA-ORBV01010229-ORBV01010229.1-microbial-mat-metagenome-genome-assembly--contig:-NODE-10229-length-15091-cov-4.625683_pt1 | contig 15091 bp, 11 predicted proteins | sample MGYA00237777_ERZ505514 | MGnify/ENA primary metagenome ERZ505514 (study PRJEB26160, sample SAMN06269048) | microbial mat metagenome | isolation source: Oligotrophic lake microbial mat | place... | reverse complement strand
AATGATACGGCGACCACCGAGATCTACACCTCTCTATTCGTCGGCAGCGTCAGATGTGTATAAGAGACAGGTGCATTAGCGACTGCTTTTCAGCTGAAAGTGTCAACATGCAGCTTGAAGTTTTAAAATTCAAAATGGTTCAAAAGCCAATTTGCACCCATCTGGCATTTTGTCCAATGATGGACGTGCCTGACATGAATTTTTGCTTTGCCAGTGTCAAATGTTAGAGGATTGATCACAAAGCAATCTGTTTTGGTGCAACATTTCAGCCAATTGGGAATTGTGACAAACAAGCATTTGTTGTTTGTTGTTGTTGACTGGATCCCAGATGTCAGTTCAAGGTCTTGTCAGGTGCAAATTTTTCCCTGCCGTGAAGCACTGAGCTGACTTTTGCTGGCTGACAACATGACGTTGTGGAGACCTGCTCAATCTCAGCCTTTTTTATGCAATAAAAGATCTTCACTTGCCCGCAGCAGAATCATTGCACAAACCATCAAGGATCACCCCAAGACTGACATCTGCAGTGTTTCACTTCATGCACCAGTGCCTTGCCAAAAAGGCATGGCCTCATGACATGTTTCTTTTTCTCTGACTGGAACTCTTGAGATGGTGACTCAAAAGGAATGGGTTGCAAGAATGGCTAGTCAATTGTCACAATTTCAAGCAATCAACCCAATGCATTGCAGATCTGAACTGTGTCTTGTGGCACACCACTTGTTGTCACAAGCGCTGTCTTTGTTTTGCAGCACACATCACTGCATTGTCTTTTGACAGCTTCTTTTGTGAGTCATTGTTTCACCTTTGGCCCTCAGACATCAATGTGAGCCGGGATGAAGAACTGACACAACAGACCACATTTTGGACACTTGGGTGTGAATCCATGAAGTGGATGTCATTTTGCACATCACAACATTGCAATTCGTTAAAAAGAGCCTTGAAATGGAAGTTCCTAACTGAGCTGCCTTCAGAACTGAGCACCAGGCCAACTGATTTCAAATTTCGTGGGGCATGTGCATCCTGAAACGTGATTTCTTAAATGTGCAGAAGCAGTTGTGTCTGCAACATTTTTTGCCCCGCATTTGTCAATGCAGTTAGCATCCCATGACTTTTGCCATGTTGACCAGACAACCCATTTGTCTCTTTCTATCCCTGTTGAAGAAACTGCAAAGGCTGAAAAACAAATTTGGGTCTTGCCAACATTTGTTTTTTCTAACCAACACAACTGACAAGCAAATCAAGATGCTGCGGAGTCCTCCAGTCTTTGACAATCTTCAGCACACTCCATGTCGTTTTCCGCAAATCTGCACGCTGACGTGAGATGATCAAGTCCTGCTGTTCTTGCTTCAAATGCGTTTGCTCCTTCTTTGTGCTATGGTCCATTTTGTTTGGCGAATTGTTCAAAGGGAACAGCTGATGATGTTCCTCCCTCACGTTTGATTGAGCTTGATTTCAATGATGGATGTCTCATGACAGAACTTGCAACCAGAATCAATGCATGGAATGAGACACAATTCTTCGTTTTGATGTCAATGATTGCATCGATCTGATTTCATGTTGCACACAACCTGTCAATCCCTTTTGTGCCCTTTGAATTTTGACAAGGGGGCCTGAACACAACATGCCGATTCTCTTCACAACTCGACATTCACAAAGGTCAAATTGAATGGAAAAAGATTGGTTGCAAGAGATTGCATGAAATGAACCACTGAATGCAAGTGCTGACAATGAAATCACATTGCAACAACTCAATCCGTGGAAAAAACACTGCACCAGTGACAAAAGAAGACACACCGATTGCATCATTTCATAGATTGCTGCCTTAGCAAACTTCTTAACCCGCAAACAAAAAATCATTTGCATGCCATGCAATTCTTTCTTGTTTGTGAAATCCTTTTCTGTGACTCCTAACAATTTTGTTCTGACAATGGACGCTCAAACTGAACCTGGAAGCCATGCAGTGATTGTTGCATCAATTTTGATTCTGAGCCCCATTCTAACATTGCAATGACATGCATTGTCCAAGTTGTTGTTTCCACCCAAGTCTGCCTGTTGCTTTCTGGCATCACATGCATGCAGTGCCACTGAACTTTGCTTGATGGTGGTTGGCTCTGACGCTGAAATGACAAGACAGTGTTGCTTGTCATTTGAACTCTTTGTCATGACATGCAACAAAGAATTGCTTCTTCTGGTCATCATCTTGCAGAACTGTTAATCACAATGCCAAAAGAGCCCCGCAGAACAAAGTTCAAAACTGTCATCTGAGTTTAGGGGAGCGTTTCAAAATGCATTCTGAACTCTGCTCTAACTTAGTGGAGAGTTTCAAAATCCTTCTCCAATTTGGGGTAGAGTTTCCAACAGAAGCACTAGCAAAAATGTCACACCCTTCTTTCCTATTAAATAAACTCTCCCCTAAAACTCGTCCCTAATTTAGGGGACGTAGTTAGCAGAACATGGAGCATTGGTGAGCAGAACATGGAGCATTGGTGCACACAGAATCACCGCGGCGTGGTCCACACTCCTGGCAAATGCCTGCGTTTGCTCTGTGACGAACTCGCACAGTGCGCACGGAGTAATCATTCTCACTGTTTCGTCATGACAGCTACTAGCTAACTAACACTAATATTGTTACACATTGATGGCATACGGTATCCCCTCCTATCTCTAGCTAGTAGCTAGCTAGTAGTAGCTACATTAGCTAGTTAGCTACTAGCTAGACATCGATTTCGTATTTCTTCCCTCCTACGCACGTGCATTATTACAGCTGATAAAAGTACTAGTAGAGTACTAGCTAGTAGTGGCATGACGCACTTTTGTGCGTGGGCCGGGCAGAACGTTCCCAGGTAACGATCCACGAAATCCGTCCTCGGTTCCGTGAGTATTATAGGACAGATACATTTTTTTGCAAGAACCTGACCAACACTACTGTCTTGGGAAAAGATCTATCTACTATCTAGTAGTACACTAGCTGGCAAGCCTACTTTTAATTGGTACCACTACTCTAGTAGCGAATAGTAAAGTAGTAGAACAGGCTAGTAGTAGAAAAGAAGATCATGTCAGAGATAGCTAGCTAGCTAGGAAAAGAAGAAATTCAAAATAATGTGATACGTTTACTATGCTTATGAACAAAGCGTTATCCCGTTGGTGGCTCATGTATGTAGTGTGTATGTATTTTGTGTAAAAGAGACTATTCCATATGTACTTGTATGTGTAGTATGATGATGTTTCGTCGTTGGCGTGACGACATGCTTTCACAGTCATGTCATGCACCCTTCATGTCATGTCACGATCGTCATTGTCGCGACAACATTCCATGATAGTATGATTTAGGATGCATAGGAAAAGAAATTGTTTTCACTGTTGGCAAATCCCGACGACAAGGTTTGATTCAAAGTCATAGCGGAAGGTGCACCACCGGACGAGGCCATTTGATTGCCCATGAAATAAGCTTCCAGAGAAGCAAAGGGAGTAGCCGACGCATCCGTACCATTGAACTTCAAACCACCAGCAGCGGTATTATAGTTCGTAGCTTGGGATTGCTGCTGCTGCTGTTGCATTTGTTGCTGAATTTGTTTGAAGATATTGGTGGGTTGATACATGGTCTCGTTGTCGAAGACATCGCGCGTCAAGTTGGCGGCGGATGGAATGCCGGTGGTATCGATGGATCCGTTGTTGTTGTTTTGGTTGCTACTGTAGTTGCTACCGCAACTGGTCATGCGCATTTGTGTGACGGGCGTAGGATCGGGAAGAGGAATGTTTTGTGTTGGAACAGTCTGGTCTTCAAAGAACTTGTCCCACATGGCATCATCATTCTTATTATTGCCATTGTCGTCATCGCCAATCTCGGACATGTTCCAATTGGAAAAGTTCGAGGCGAAGCTTGCATTGGAACGATTGGAGACGTTGGAGCTGCCTCGTTTTAGGCCGTGATTGTGACCCGGCTTGCTGAGATTCTGAGGCGCACTGGACAATGGCTGTGTCGGGTACGAGCTCTGGACAGACGACGTCGAGGACGAAGAACTTCCACTGGTGTTACTGACGGAAACCGAAGTAGTATTAGCCGAAGGATACATGACGGGTCTTGGCTCACAATCTTCTTCCAACAATTTGAGTTGTTGGTGTTGCGAGTGCTCCCAGTCGGAAAAGAGTCCTCCCTGCTCAGAAGAAGAGACAGGTGCTGCCTGTTGCTGTTGCTGCTGAGCACGGATCGAACTCATAGCGGCGGTGATGGCACTGCTTTCTTGAGCACGATCACTGTGCATATGGTTGCTACTGCCGTTGCCATTATTGTGTGGATGATGATGATCCTCTTCTTCTTCGGCTTCGTGCAACTTGATGACAGTGTTGATCTTTTGCTTGGTTTCTTGACAATGCTGTTCTTGAAGAGCCTTGGCCTTGGAAGAGACCATGGCGAGCGTTCGTGCCTTTTGGTTGGGAGGAATGCGCTCTCGTAAACACTGCGAGGTCTTCTTGACGGCTTCCTTGTCGCCAATGTCATGCCACGACGTGTTCTCGCGTTTGGTAGGATCCGTCATGGCCAAGAAGCGTCCCGATGGGGACTGATTCCGCCAAAGCTTGACGACTTCGCCCGCCACTTGGAGTTTGCCGTAACGCGACAAACCCATGTAGTAATCCTTGTATTGATTCACGAGCATGCGGAATTGAACATTGCCGGGATGATTGGTTGCGTGTCCGCCTCGTCCACAGAGACAATCTGTAATGATAGTAGAGAGAGAGTAGAGTAAAGTGAGTGAGTGACAAGCGAGAGAAGAAGAAGTGAATCTTGCAAAACTACTACACGACAAATGAACGTACCGTTAAGCCCTGGGTGTGTGATGCCGGAGAGAAGATGCTGTTCACTTTTGGCAGCCTCTTCGATTTCCGCAGTTCGTTTACTGCTAGTCTTGAACGTCATGGTGATGATTGTATTTTGGGTAAAGAGTTGGCTTTTGGTTGTCTATCTAGCTACTAGTAGAGAGAAAGAGAGATAGAGAGATGAATTGAACGAATGCTTCGATGTTGATTTGCTTTTTGTGAGGTTGAAGACTCGCGGTGTTTGGTTGAGAAGGAATGTGATTTTGTGTGGGTAAAGGCTGTGTGTAGTGCTACTAGTCGATCATCATGATTAGTAAGCAGCAACCAGCTGATAGATTTATTACTCGACTAGGCGACTTTGCCTTCAAACAGAATCCTAGTAGCCCCACGTACATTCTCTACCAGATGAGTTACTCCGCCACTTCATGAATGACTACATAGTGGTACTTCGTACAAAATGTACCTGCAAATTATAATGGGAGCCGGACGACATTTCAAAGACAGAATAAAGATCTGTCGTATCGAACACGTCTTTGTGATCTGTACTAAACCCTTTATAGTTCTCTCCTTCCCGGCGAAATGGAGTGGGAGCCCTAAGACATTTCAAAGACTTTTCTAAACCCTAAGAAGTCTGCCTATCGGAAAAAATAATACCAACAGAGATGTAAGTAGAGCTCAGTAGAATCTCTACGACAGGCATGGCTTGGTATCTTCATGGGAGCCGTGCGACATGCCATAATGTCGTCGAATACTAAGAAAATTGTGCGTCGCAAAAGACACGTTGCTCGACAAAACGAATCCTAGCTTCCGAATAAGTTCGAGATCTTGGTGGAAAAGGATTAACCCAATGTTCGTTCGATAGTACTACTTCAAGTACAGAAAAAGTGGGTTCGCGTGGCGTATGTGTTACCATTAACGATTGCGTCAGAACAGGGTGGGATTGTACTCCGGAGTAAAGAAATCTTTTGAAGTAGAGTACTTTAACAATTGTAGCTAACCGATAAACGGAACTACTCGGCGGAAGATTCATGTCGCAGAGGTCCAAGTTGGACTGGATCTGTCGTAAGGTGCTAACTCTACTGTTTGCCTAATGGTTCTTGATAACTCATACTATACTCCAGTACTAAACAACGAATTCTTTTTAGGTAACTGGCTTACTGATTATTGCCACTGGAGTTTCTTTTCGTTTTGACGGATTAATGGACCGCTTGACAGATGTCGCATGGATTGACCATCATCCTCTCTACTCGGAACAGTGCTACAGTAGTAATTGTTCTACGGCCAGCTGAAAAGATGGGATTGCTAGAAGTCACCATCTGGTACTGAACTCCTTCTCGTGATAAAACAGTAAACAACCAGCAATTTTTCGCCGAGAGGTGAAGAGATTGATGTCCTACCTATCACGTCCATTGCCATTCAAATTATGCGGAAGCAACTTTTTCTGGCAATAGCATATGAAACATGGTCGATGGGACATCTAATGTTTTTGAATGATGTCTCAATCCTAATGACCCTACATGTTCTTTTTTGCGGAAGCAAACTTCGCAACCGGAGAGAGAAACAAAACGTGGTCGATAGGACAAAGTGACTAGTGTCGGAATGCTCACTTCTTTTCTTAACCAGTCTTGCGGAAGTGAAATCAATGACCGTTGAACCTACACAAAAATTTGAAACATAGTCGATGCGACATTAAGTGAATGGGGATTGGTGTCGCATCCTTCCCTTCAGATGCTTCCTTATAATAATACTTCAAGTCATTGGGGATTGGTGTCGGAATGATCCCTTCCCATTCCAATTTATGCGGAAGCGAATGACCGTTGAAAGAAAAAATGATATCTCGAAAGACCGATACGACATTGGGTTTGGCGTCGCATAGTCCCTTCGCGAACCCTCCAACTGATGCGGAAGACTATTCTAGGAAGAAAAAAAGCTGGCGTCAGGCCTTGATACGATTGACAAATGGGATTGGATTCAAGTCTGTTTCTGCCCGGTTGCAAACCGGTCGGTTGACAGAAGGGATCGCGTAGAATACTTTTTACCGCATACTTACTCTTCCTGAAACTAGATTTTCTTCTGACCCTTTCTCGTTTTCACGGAATCTTTTCTTCGTGTCTTTTTGCGAACTGTGATTGTCATAGATCATCAACATCAACCTCACATTCTTTCTCGACCAAAGATGGCCTCTGATGGCTGATTTGTTACTGTATTAGCAACAGTATTAGTTAGTACCAAGCTCGCCAACAATACCGTTACCTTTAACATTGAAAACCTTTACTCAGGTACGTATAGCCGCATAGTCTATTAGCAACTACAAGGTAGTCAGGTCCTTCTTATTGCCTCGGATGCCTGTTTCTTTTTTTCTGCATCAAATCTATCAACTATTCAGCATCCACACGTTCGTCAGGACCGCATGTCGGGAGGGAATCATCGATGAGCGGCCGCTCTCACGCCAATAGAATTCAACACAGCTATCTTGGTCCTACGTACCGTAGCCAGCAACTGTAACCATCATTAACTAGCTAGCTAGTAGGGATGAACCCGAATGAATCAAATGATTGCAAGACAAACTGATTTTACAAGCCCCTTCATTTCACGACGAGCGCCGTCTTTTTGGTCTTTTGCCTTTCGTGGATGCCGACGTGGTCACCAACTATCAGAGCGAATGCACAGTAGTATCGTGTAAGCATTTGCAGGATTACGGATAAACTAAGCTAGTATCTGGCTAGTAGTTTGTTTATTTTTGGGATAGGCAATGACTTCAGTCGAACTACCGTAGCTACTATACAAGGATACATTTCATGCTGTAGCTTAAATCCTTTACTAGTATGCACGTTGTATATGTAGTTGTTCTAATTGCCAGCCCCATACCCATCCGTCACGTCGTCATTAAAGATGTTTTGGGTCAAATCAGCGGCACAAGGAAGTGATTTGGACAACCTTGCATATTTGCTTCTGTTGGTGTTGTCGTCCCTGCCGCTTATAGAATCAAGGAGGTTATCACATATTCCTCCTCCTCCTTGCGAGAATACTTCTGGGGATACTGGCTCTTCTTTTCTTTCTGTGGCTGGCATCATTTCTGGAAAGGCAATGGTTCCAATACGACTATGAGCCTCGGCCATGGCATAGCAACCGAAGGGGGAAGTATCTTCATTGCAGGCGCCTTCATTGTAGAAAGACTTTTGGTAGAAAGAGGATTCATGGCACGAGGAGGATGTAGAACTTGTCTTGCTACTGACTGAAACACAATGAAACCTTCTACTTCTGCTGCTTGTACTTGAACCTGCACTTGGCCTTCTGACTAGTCGGTTTCCACTGAGTTGCTCGTGGACGAGTGCTTTATGTCCAGAGGAAACTGCTGCAGAGGCAGGAGCTGCAGTCTCTACCGCTTTCTCCGTCTCCTTGTCCTTGTCATCGTCTGGCAGTTGGGAATACAAGGATGGAAGACCCGCACAGGCCGCTTCCAAGGCAGCTTGTCGTTGAAGTTGCCTTTGTCGAAGTCGCCGTTCCGCTTGCCTGGAAGTCGTGGGTCGTTTCTTTTTATGCCTTAAACGCAACATTTGATGACACTTGATATGTGCGGCTTGATCTCCAATGTCATACCATTTAGCTGTCGTGGTACAACCGGTACTGTGACTCTTGTCCCTTGTACTGTTGGAATCACTACTGCTATTGCTCCCACGACGAGCTGCTGCAGCGCCAGATTGTTTCCTGAGCGTGCTCAGAAATCGACCGGGAGGACTTTGATTCCTCCAGACGGCGACAATCTCACGGACCATGAGCTCCCGCTCCAACCGGTCCGAAGTGGCGTGGTACTGCGGGCTGTAACGATCCAGGATCATGCGATACTGAACATTTCCAGGGTGAGAGGAAGTATGACCTCCTCGTCCCAATAGCACATCTGAAAAGTAGAAACAGGAGAAGTGAGAGGATGAGATCGCACTGACAGTGAAGAAAAGACCCATTCAAGAGGGCAAACTAAACCAACAGCCCTTGTAACGAACGTACCATGCCCATGAGGGTATGAAATGTCTTGGAAGTCTTGTTCTGTCCTATTAGTGGTATCTTCATTCATGGTCAAAACTAAAAAGTTGGATTTGTGCATAACTAGAAATACTGTGCAAGCTAGAGTTGTGGCTGGTAGAGGCTTTTTTTCTGCTTTGGCTGGTGGTGGTGGTTGAGTAGCTGGATTACGAAATTTATGAAGGAATAAAAGAACAGATCACCAGTGATTGGTAGAGCCTACTAACGTAGCGCGTAGTCGCTACAGAGGAGTTTCGAGTTATGCATTATGTCCCTCTCTCTGACATGCAGTCTATCGAGTGGTGGTTGCATTCTTCGGTGTTTCCTCCATCCTACTGAAGTCGCTGAAGAACAGAAATAAAGAATCCAGTAAAAAACAACGAAAAGACAATAGTTGGGGTGCTGTCGAGGAATATGTGAGCCGAAACTGGTTTGATGTCTTGAGCCCGGGTGAACTTAAAGATTGATGTGATCGGAAAGTACTCGAAAACTACCTCGAAGTAACTTGCGCAGTAGAATGGGGGGAAGCTGAAAAAGGAATCCCAAAGTTTCACAGTTACGGGATGTCGGAGAGGCGCATACTGTAGTCGGAAAGGGTGTCGGAGTGGTGCACCACTGGTACGGAGAAAACATAATGTTACAGGGTCTAGCTAGTTGCTCTAGCTAGTAGTAGTACGACTCATATTTCAACTACTCCGAGTAGTCTAGCAACTCTATCGAAAAGAATCGAACATGTGTTGCATGAACAGTAAAGAACGTTAGGGTTAAATTGAGGGAAAAGGAACCGAGAAACCGAGGGAACATAATGCTACTGCACTACAGCCTACAGGTGATTGGGTCGTTGAGATAGTTATCGCCCATGCAATGGGTTTTACGTTCGTCGATTGTGCTTTTTCACAGAACAAATAAAAAGAACAGGAAAGGAAGCTGATCGCAACAATGCGACATGCAGCAGGACTCCGAGTACTGGTAATCTGATAGCCTTCTCACCGATAGCTAAGAAGCTACGGAGATGTCAATTCTGATACCCCTTTGGTAAAGTGAGGTAAGTGTGACTGTCTAAATCGTTTTACGGAGAAATCGGTACTTAGAGAGTTAGTATCTTGGCTCCGCAAAAATATCTGAAGAAAAAGAAACTCACAAGCGTTGCATTACTACATGCACAGTTGCGAATTTTGTGCTTCTTCTTCGTGTCAGTTTGAGCTGCGCTTCAAGTAATCAAAGAATCTACAGCAACTGCACTGTACTATCATCAAGATAGCAAAGAATCTAAGGCCGCTGAAGTGTATTACCATTCTCATACCAATTAGAAACCAGGTTGATTACACTTATCAGTCAATACTACCTAGTCATAAGTCTTTTTTGCTGAATGGACGATGAACATTATTGCTTTGACGGGAATTGAACACGGTAAAAATGGTCTGCCGCACCGTGGAACAGCAAGGGCCATACCTTTTCAGCACTTTGACGCTAGCTAGTACTGTGTCCACACTCCACAAGTTGGTACGACGTACTTGTACAAGGAGTACACACAGTACAAAGTAACATGCCAGTAATAGGAGTAAAGTACCCACTTCTAGCTACTACTGTAGCCTCTCTAGTAGCTAGCTAGCTACTTTGAAGTAGCTAGGAGATAGTACGGGAAAAAGTACGAATCGGCAGCCAGAGAGGAGAAAAACACGATTCTTCGGCTCGTGAAAAAAAGAAATCGTCCATAACACGGACATAGTTTACCACCTTCATACGCAGTGCTAAAAGATCCTTCGCTTTCACCGTAAAAAAGAAGTTGCCAGGTATGTCATTGGATGACGGAGAATCGCCCGGCCCACGTCGTTCATTTTTTTTGAAACAGCGAAGAAGCTCCAAGAAAGGGTAAGAAAGGAAGCTGATCAACAGCCAAGAACAATTTATTGTAGCAAGACCAGCAGAAGGTCCAAGAGGGTAAGAAAGGAAGCTGACAAAGGGCCAGAGGCAAAGGTGGCATTAACAATGGCCTCAATGGGCATCATTGAACTGTTGAAAGAAACACAACCGCAGCTTTCTTGACCTCAACAGACATGTCTGTTAGAGATTTGTAGCAACACAGGCAGATGTTTCACCATTTTGTCAATTTGATGTCAACAACAATGACAAGTTCACAATTGCGAGTCTGCCTTCATTTCTCTTGTTGACAAAACATGGTTTTGATCAATGAAAGAATGAAAACAAATTTGTTGAAAGTCAAAGACATCAGCAACTTCCAATGTTCTTTGCAGTTGCTTGCACATCTGACATGTTGCTTTGAGCTTCCAATTTGCTAGTTCACCATTTGCACAACAGTTGCAGATTGTGCACATTTCCCACTGAACACAGCATTGAGCCCCCAGTGCAAATGAAAAACATTTCAAGCCTTGCATCAATTGAGCAAACAAAACATCTGTCTCACTTCTTTGTTCACAGATGGCACAGAGTTGCAGCTGAACTCAACTGATGCCAATTGTTGACAGTTTGTTGCATTTGGCACAATTCACAACATGTTCCAAACCCCGAGTTCTTTGTTGAGAAAATCAGTTCTCCTGGTCTCCTTTTTTATTTTTTTTGCAACAGTTCTCATTGTGTTTCTTTCTGTTGGATCAAGAAGAACATCACAATGGAAAAGTTTGGGATGTGTCAATTCCAATTCAGTTGACAGGGGAACCATTGACAACGTGCTGGTGCAGCGCACGCAGTTGGCACCAATGATGTGTTTTGTGACAAGCATTGTGAATGACAGCTCTGACTGGGAGCACTGTGTGAATCTCAATTTTTTTAAATGTTTGCTCCAAATGCGCATCCATGTTAAGTTGTCAGGCAAGCTTGAACTGGTTGAGTTGAAGAAACATTGGTTGCGTTGATTTTGACTTCTGTGTCATGCTGGAACCATGACAGCCAGGCACCATTGTGAACTGTGCCGCCAAAAATGATTGATGTTTCAATTCTCCACTGGAATGCAAGAGCATGACAATGCCGTGCCAATTCGGCTTTTGCAATCCAAAAAATGCACAAAAGATGACACTGAGCGCCAATGGCGTCGACTGTGACTTGCAATGTCAATGTGAGAAGGTCAACACTCAACTTTGTTTTTCATCTTTTGCATTGTTGAACATCTGATTAACAAAAGAACACCCTGAAAGAGTCTCAGTTTTTGCGTTGAGACTCCTCACAATTGCAACATGCAAGCATGAAGAATGCAATGTCGCTTTTGCTTGACATGTCAATTGCATTTAGAAATCAGACACATCATGATTGTTTGAAATCAGACACATCATGATTGTTCACTCGCTTTGCTTCAAACCTTGCACATTCTGCTTTGCCAACTCATCCCCATGGTGTCCCAAACAGATTCGTGTTGTTGTGCAACATGACAATCCATCGTTGACTCATGCTCCTCCAGCATCATCTCTCGCACCCGTTTGTGTGTTTCTTCCATCTTCATTTCATGAAACGCAGCAGTGAGTCATGTACTGCATCTACTTTTGAAAGGATGGTGGCTGTTGTGACAGCTGCCAGGTGGCTACATGCAGGGAAGCCACTCACCCATGCAAGATGTCCACCCTGTCTTTCCGTCGTCAGGGTTTGGATCCCGCATGATCAACATTGACCAATCAGGATCAGACGTGGCTTCACTGGACTGGGGTTTTCTTTTGCGCGCAACATTTATCACTGGCATCAGTCGTACTATCACTATGTACGTACAAAGAGCAAGTAAAGGATAACCCGCAAAAGGTGTGAATGGCTACTTCCATGTCGCGTACGTCTGGGTGCTTGTTGTTGTTGTTGTTGCTAGTTAGTTACGTGAGAAGCCCACATGCATGATTACATACAACCCTTCCAATCCGCGATGTATCTTCTTTTCTTTCATGCCCATTTCATGCACATAATTTAGAGGAAGCACCAACAAGCAAACAAAGATCTATATACCGACAATGAGAAAAGCCATTCCCCTTACCCCCACGACCCTGTCGTTCGTCCTCTTGGTCCTTCAAGTCGCGGCAGACTCCCGTGTCGTATCCGTTCGGGGTGCCATTCGTCCCATCTTCCAACAAGGCTTGTCGATTTTGGTCACGAGATTTGGCAAGCTCGCCACGAGCGATGCGGGTGTTGATAACACCAAAGGAGGCTTGCAAGTGGATTCGGATTTTCCCGTTTCGTCCTTGAGATTCTACCGTGAGAATGGCTACTTTATTGGCGGAGAACCCATGGAAGAAGACTTTGTCAGTGTGGTCGTCAAGAGCGATTGTACGCGGCAAGAATTGCGAGCTGCCAATCAATGGCCTCAAGTGAGTTTTGGACGCAACCCGGACACGGGGTATATGGACACGGTTTCCGTCAAGAAAGCCCAAGGAGCGCCGACTGTGGCCGTGTCCAGACAAGGAGATACGGAATCCAATATCGATGTGGATGATTTGTCCTTTCTTCCCGCGAGTACTTATAATGCCCGATGGAGTTATCGTGGGTATTGGTGCAGTGCTGGATACAACAGACGGAGCGGTGGTAATGGTGGGGACGACGAAGCAGCAGCTGCCAAACAAAGTGTCCCCCATAGTGCGTACTACGACAGTCTCAACGGCCATGATAGGAGGGGGCTTTTGGGTATGGATTCTTCTGCTGCTTCTGGCAGCATTCGACATGGGCATGCTGGTCTTGTATGGGCCATGATCATGACCATGCTTGGAATGTTCTTGGTGGCGTCGTCTTCCAACACAAATGGGGGGCATCGCTATTCCCTAAGTCTCTGTCTGTTGGCCTTTGTTTCGGTGGTATTGGTTGTCCGTGGACTGGATGATAGCAACGTGAATGATAGTACTCCGCAACAACAACGACAATTGCAACAATCCACTCCCAATAAGATTTGCAAAATCAATGTCGAAATTTTGCACGCCGGATGTCGCGTCGGCGATTTGCAAGTGACGGCCCCCAAGCGTCGCTATGGGAATGCGCAATCTGAAAATTACAATAGCCAACAAGATGCCAAGGATGAGTGCTTGACGCGTTATCGGGAAGACATGGTCTTTCCCGATACGGTCTTTACCGTCCTGAGGGACGACAGCGACAAGGACATGCCCCAAGTTCCGCAAGACAGTTGTTCTTATATGATTGAAGGACGTCCCTTTGTCGATGCCCAAGGTCAAACCATCATGGCGTCGGCCTTTCATGCTGCTCCAGGAGGCAGTTCCACTACGGATGGGTGGTGTGCGGCACCCGCGGGGGAACGATCTCTGGTCCAACCGTCCATCATCGAGACGGAAACAACAACGGCAAGTGCAACCGTTAATAAGAATGAAACGTCGACTACAATTCACAAAGACAAGGAACCCACAGCAACAACGATTAGCGACGATGACGTCAAGACGTTACGTGTCGCCTTGGGTCGAGAATGGACGCGACGGGCCTTGGGAGAACATTCCTCGATTGCTTCCTTTGCCGCCTTTACCATTGCCCTCATGTCGCTTCCGCACACACCTCCTGCGCTCGTTCAAGATGCCTTGGTGGCTGCTTCTGACGAAGTTCGGCATGCCCAAGTGGCCTTTCAAGCGGCCACCAAATTCACGGGACGACCCGTCGAACCGGGTCCGCTTCCGCCATCGACACATGCCTTTGGCAACAATATCACGGCCGTGGCCTTGGCCACGGCCCAAGAAGGTTGTATCGATGAAACCTTGTCGGCCTTGTTGGCATCCTTGGAAGTCGATTTTCGTCAACATCATTGGGGGTGGCTTCCCGACGACAAGGAACAAGTATGGTTGCAAGAAAGCGTGACCACCATTGCAATGGAAGAAGCTAGTCATGCTGCCTTGGCGTGGCGTACCCTTCAATGGGTATGCGAGGAAGACGACGATAGTGCTTGTGAGGTCGTCCAAAAGCATGTCTTGAACATTCCCAATCTGCAGCAAGCCGTACAAAAACGATTTCAAGATCGATCCGCGGATGAACAGCAATTCGCAGCGAAAGCTTGGTCCTATATTTATCAAACACTCCTTCAAGTCCTTGCGACACCCAACAATGATGACAAGACAAAGGCCATCCAAGCCGGCACGGATTTATTAAATGGATTGCCACCATTGACGGCGCAGGTCGTCGAGAAGATTGTTCAAGGTGTTCTCGGGACATTGGATGTTGCCACAAAATAATACGAATGGAAGGAGCGAATGCACCTGTACTGCACGACAATTGAAACTACTAGCCGGTACTGTAGCAGAAAAACGTTTCCGTAGTAATGGTTTTTCCTATAATAGTATAA
>ENA-ORBV01010228-ORBV01010228.1-microbial-mat-metagenome-genome-assembly--contig:-NODE-10228-length-15091-cov-6.228120_pt1 | contig 15091 bp, 13 predicted proteins | sample MGYA00237777_ERZ505514 | MGnify/ENA primary metagenome ERZ505514 (study PRJEB26160, sample SAMN06269048) | microbial mat metagenome | isolation source: Oligotrophic lake microbial mat | place... | reverse complement strand
ACCAATATCCAACACCTAACGGCTACCTATATAGGAGTTTATAAAATACATACACGTAGCTTGTAATTACATAACGCGCCCGGCGTTATGTAATTACAATAGTAGAGTAGACACTAGGTGTACTGGTAGTATACTCCGAGTAGCTCCCACAAGCTGTCTCTGTTGCCAACCTAAACAGAAAAATAACTACAGAACGATTCATGTGTAAGACGGTATGGTTTTGGGTATTGACAAGAGGTCAATGGAATAGTGTTTTTTGTACTGCAACCCAAGGTCAACCCAAGATTGTGCTGTGGCGCCTTTCAAAGCTTTTTAAATGTTTAAGATCAGCAAACAGAAAAGCCAAAGACTTCCAAGTCAACCACTTCAAATCGTTCTTGACTGCACAAAGGGTCATTGTCAAATGTAGGACACCTTCCTGTGGTTCCGACCAAAAAGCTACGCTCCACGCTCCAGGCAAAGCTAGACATAGCAGTTAGGTTCCTGGCTGGCGAGTCGGCAAGCTCACCACCTGCTGCCCCCATTGCCAATCGTTCTTGATCGACATCTACCAATTGCGTGTATCGATTGGCGCCAGTCCATTTGTAAACGTCGATGAAATTATTCTCGTTAAGTTCCCATTTGGGTTGGATGGAAAACACCGCTGCCCCGGACGCAGCACCCTCGTCCCGTTTGACAAGGCCTCGTGTAGATGTCTTCCAGGCAGCACTGACAAATCCTCCCAAAATTTCGCCTTTTGAAGTTCGAATGACAATCAGAGTTCGCGCTTCATCCTCCAAAGCTTTGAGGCAAACGTCAAAGGTATCGCCATCCCGAGCAAGCGAATACAGTCGACGCCAATAATGGTCTGCCAAAGTACGCGGCAAGACGTGTTCCGCAATGGATTGTCGATCTTGTTCCTTTAATATCATGGGTACATCACCATCGTTTGTTGCTTCCTGTTTAATGCGCACCTTTGGTTGGATCCATTCTTCTTCCTCTTCTTCTTGTGGTTGTATTCTGTCGTTCTTTTTCAGTGATGAAAGAGCACCTTGTAACTTCGAATTTTCTTCCTCTTTGGTAGGCACTTGATCGTTTTTGCGGAAAAAAGCCAATAGTTTTCCACTGGTAACCTGCGATGCCAGCGCAATGACGGCCCCAACCACCACTGTCACTAGGATGGAAATACCTGTTTCTCGCTCCACCCGGATTTGCTGTTGGATCATGTAATACACAAAGGCCATCAGGGGCAACCCAACAAAGATGAGCAAGAGAGGAATCATCAGCAGCAATACTGAATTGTTTTCGTCGCCGGATCTTGATGAAGTTGAGGATGGACGAGAAGATGGTGTTTCTATCCTGTTGGATTTTCCACTGGCATCATGTTGCTGTGGATTGTTGTTGTCATTGGATCTCCTGTCATCTGATTTTGATGATGGAGTGGACGACGATTTGTTCCTCCTTTCCTCCTTGGAAGGAGGGGTCAGGATCGCCTGTTCTCGAGAGGCTTTGGTGATTTTAAGTCGCTTCATTTTGATTTCTTCCTGGTGTTTCGGCAGTACAGTAGAGACGACGGTGTGCTATAATTAAATGACGCTAAGCACCGTCAGGATTTGGATCTGTTGGAATCGAATCTTTGCCTGTGTATCATTCTTGGCATTTTCGCTATCGGTGGAATTGAATCAATGGCCGTCACAAGTCTGTCTTGAATGCCAATCGTCCTGTCTGCCGCAGAGATTCCTTCTCTCAGCCAGTCAGTGAATGATTACCCAGTACAGGCGATTAGCTGTACGGCCTTGACAGCCGATTGGATTGGCTCGAGTGCGTTGGCTGCGAAAGACGGTGTCACTTCAGACGTCCACTCGGTGTCCCATTGCTACTTAATGTACGTACTATGATAATGAATTATACAGTACGGTACCAGGTCCAACTCATCGACTACTTGCAAGATACTAATAGTAGCTAGATCGCTCGTGCCAATCCTATATAGTACTTTTCCGTCGAGGAGGCAGGATGTGGTCCAATCGGGTGCGTTTCTGTCAAGGAGGCCCATGCCATCAACAAGTTTCGGCCACAAAGATTGATGGCAGCGTGCTCATCGACCAAATAGGAGCAACTGCACGACTAACTGAACGTGAAATTGTGAGGTGTCCGAGCACTGCACTATACATAAAATAGTACAATCATTCATTCCCGAGTCGAATTTTGATTATCTCTTTGAATGACCACTCGGTAGATGCCCGTTATTCTACTTATTGCTCTTCGGATCATTAGTCTTTCCACGAGTGGCATACTTAACTGGAGTTATCGGCTGGCAACATAATCGTCGGGGGGAGACCCACTTGAAGCTGCGCGTAGCCATTTTTTCTTCCGCTCCCGAACCGCGTCAGGCAGGCAAGGTTGGTCATCACACCAGATAAATGATGGGAAACGCATCCTTTTGCAAGATCGCCCCCTGTGCTTGTACATGTGTATGTACTAGCTAGCTAGTAGCTAGTACCAGGCAGAGATTTTGTATTTGAATGTGAACCAGAGACATACTAGCTAGTACCAAACGGATGCTCGTTAAAAGCAGATCTTGCCTAAGATAGCCAAAAAGGGACTCATTCATCTTGTGGATAGACGTTACACGACAACTATACTAGTAGAACAAGCTACTATACAGTAGTTACGCTGATTCGTCACACTCTAGTGCTTCGGTCTTTCCATTCCGAAATTAGATCAACAACAAAACCTCATCATAATAATCTCTTGGGCGCATTAATTTATCTTTTGCTTCCGTGATCATCCATTGAATCAATACACACGATTGCTACCTACTCACTGCCATCACCAAGAACACAAAACACTACTGTATCAACCATGTCTTCCTCACCTTCGACTCGTCGATCCACCTATTCTCCCTCGGAAGCTTCCCGACGCCTTGTGGATGCCTTTCACAATAATTTTGGCCTTCTTGGCAATACTAGTAGTTTCCACAACAGCTTTAGCTACGACGATGGTTCTCGTCGTAGCAGCAGCCGCCGCGCGAGTCTCACGAGTCCTTCCCAGATACAAGCCATTGTGGACGATCCCATCCAATTTCGATTGCTGCAAGACGCTATGCGAAAGCGACGCTCTTGTACCAGTATGGGATTGAAAGAACTCCATCTTCCTAGTCTGATTCAAGATCGTATTATGGACATGGAAGATGGTAGTCGTCGTCAATCCATCAATGCGTCTCCTCCCATTGCGAAGGGGCGGTGCAATACATGATACTGCAAGGCAGAAGGCGAGTTCTTCTGCTACGGAAGCATACCAATTGGACGCTTTGACCGGCTTGGCAGCTGTGCCTACCTACGGTACTATATCTACATTTCTTTCAATTCGTTTTGTGCAGGCAGCCTACTGGTACTGCTTTATTTCAATGTCAATACAGCACCTACTCAACAAAGGTGTATACATAATCCTTACACATAATAATAAAACGAAAATTGCATATTCAAAACACAGCATCTTGCAAACAATCATAGGGAGACGTGTCTATTTGCCAAGCTATCGCAGTATTCTACGTATCGAACAAATTCATTGTACAGAAACAGTACAGGCCTACTTAAAGACCTGTTTCTGCCTTGAGGAACTGCATGAATGGTTCCTCTTTCGTGGATTGCTGGAATGGTTCCTCCGCTTCTTCGGCCGTCTCGACGGCGTGCTTGATCGTGGGAACCTCCATAATCCTCATTCGTTTATGAAGCGAACGCCAAACGATCTTGAGATCAGTACCGACCGCGTTGGTGTATCGTTCAAGTTCTCCCTTGTGAACCATGATTGGCGGCATTTCCTGCCAAGACCGTTGGTGCTGCACACGAAGCAGATAAGTCACAAATCCCAGATTATAATCGACAACATCATTGCGAAAGTGGACCATCCCACTCCAGATTTCGGGTCTCTCGAAGAGGTAATTCTCGACTCGGATTCGAAAATATTCGATTTGCTCCTGCGTTGCTGTCACCTCGAATCGGATTGCGATTTGGACTATTGCTTTAGTGCTTCGAGCACCATTGACAATGCGAGACATAGAAAGGGCCGCATTGTTGATGGTCGAAACTTCGTTTGTTGCTGCAAATCGAAGTACGGTTGTTGAAAGTGTAATGTCCTCCTACGATTGGAACGTGATGAATCAATAAGAAAAGTATGAGCGCGCAGCGCAGTAATTGACAATTTTTACCGCAAGGTTTCTTGTTCACTTACCACTAGCCAAGTATCGTCTTCTGTCGGCTGAGTGATCGATTCCCCTGAAACTATAGTAATTCGATCACCAATGTCGTACGGACGGCGCACAGCAATCATCAGCGTACCCTGAAGATGAAAGCAAATGTAAAGAGACAAACGATACGACGTTGATTAGCTGATGCTGCCTCGTAGTAAGCAACGTCGCCGGGGCAGCTCACCTCGATATATTTCGCACAACTTGGCCCAAAAGAAAATGCAAATGAAACCATCACAGTTGAGAAGGACACAAGGAGCGGCCATATATTTATCCCAATCATCGTCAAGACAATCAATGCGAGGATAACATTGTAGATTACGTCGAAGACATCTTCCAGCACCGAATCGATTTTCGAAGAGTTCATGATGGAAGCACGCAAAAAACGAAGGCTCTTGTAAACGTAATCCACCGACTGCACAAATGACAATTGCGGTAGCAGGTCGTCCTTGTCTGGCATAAATATGGATAAAAGAGACTGAACTCGTTTCTCGTCCAATTCATCATTCTCGTCATAAGCCAAGGCGCCGATGACGTCAAAATGAAGCACAGCATCACCTTGCGTGAAGTCGAGCAAGCGTTTGTAGACACGGGCAGATGACTTGATACATTCTCTTCGGTTCCGAGCCTGTCGCGCAGCGAAGGTGAGAGATAAGTGGTCACTGACTTGAATCTTCACAGAGAATTAGTTCGAAACGTACCAGACCAAATGCCGTGCTGAAGCAGTAAGGGTTGTCCATGAACTCCATTGCCTTTCTAAATTGCAGAATGTCATGTAGTGATGGAGGCATTTTCTGTTGGAAGAAGTTTAAGTTTAAAGAGCAAGTAAGCGGATAAGGTACACAGTAAAAAAATACCAATAAATTCAGCCACAACGATGCCAATTCAAGCTTGCCTTGGATGTCTTTGCTTCGGGCTCCTCCCATGGGTCAAGCCGTGGCAGCAATTTATCTATGCCGCGAGCGTTGGATTTCTTCTTCCTTCCCTTGACTTCAGCTTCAGAAGACATCATTTCGATCGGAGAAACGGCACCTTCTCGCATCAGCATCGTAGTCCGTTTGGGCTTCACCTGGTCTTTCAGCTCGCTCCACTGAACCTGGCTACGACTGCCCGCCGCTGTCGAAAGAGAAGCTCTACTTGGTGCAATACTGAAGGTTTCAGTGCCGCCACTCTTGCCACTTTGGCCGCTCATAGGCGTTCCAGTATAGCCTGGACGAGAGGGAATCTGGCCGTCATCATCCTCGTCGCTTATGAATAAATCGTCATCTTCTCCGTCGTAATCAGTATCGCTGCTTTCGTCGTCCTCGTCACTCGAAGGCGTCGTAAGAATGTTGGCCGTGGCAGCATGCGATACATATTTCTTAGAGCTGGTAGCCTTCAGAGCTGTCAATGCAATGTCCCCTCCAGTGCTAATAGGATTGGAATTTATTCCTTCTCCTGAGCGAACAGATTCCTTCATCATTTTCTTTTCATCTTCTATCAGTTTCTTAAAGTCCTCAGTTAAGGTTTCGGCTGCCAATTCTGCGACCTCCATGATAATCTTCATGTCACCCAAAAGCTCCCGAAGCGGTTGTCGATAATACTGCAACATTCGTCGCGAGAGATACAATGCTATACAAGTGCGCTTTGCGGCTGTCGCGGCACCTATAAAAACGCAGGCCACCAGAACTCGACCGTACGTCTCATTTTCCAGAACGCCGCCATCGCCATTTTGATCCCTTGAAAGCATACCAATATGAAGGAACCAGGCCCAATTTTTGACAAAATTGTGGTCCCCGCGAATCAGCAAGGTCGTCCAGGATCCAAACGCCCCAAGAAGAAAGGGCCATCCCAGCGATTGCATGGCAACCAGTGCTACGAATGGACCTGCTATTCGGACAATCAGCGTCGTGCGGGTTGTTAATACTTCCAAGAGATATTGAGTGGCCTTAGCCAAATTAAAGGTAATGACCAGGCGAGCTGCAAATATGAGCCACCATGCCATTTTCGCATCTGAGGGCAAGAAATGGAAATTGGGATTTTTAAAACCATAGAATAAAACCGCTGCCGCGCCCAACAGTGGAACAACACCACGCAAGACGGACTTGAGCAGAAAATTGCCTATGCCTTTGCATATGTCTTGTGGTTCAAAAATAGCAGACAGAGATTGGATGCACGCAAGAGCACGTTTTGAACAACTGCGTGGCGGGGGAGGGGGGTGACGTCTTCCCCGCAACAGCGGCTGATTCACATCTCCACCTTCTTCCATGTCTCCCATGTGGCCTTCATCGTCGCTGAAATCGGAATACGTTTGCGACCCAAAGACATCTTCTTGGTTCTGTTGTTGCGAATTATGACGGTAAATTTCTCTCGGTAAATCATTAGGGTCTGCCACCACAAAGAGGCTTTCCAAGTGCGCTGCATTGTCCACCAAGGCATCGGTTGTAGTTCGCATCCGTCGATGGTGACCTCCTTTGGATGGTTTTTTCGTTTGGAAAGGATGATTTGGACTTCGCTGACCTTGGCTTTTGTTGGCATGACTATTATTGTCCTCTTCGTTTTCATCGAAATTAAAGTGATCAAGATTATTGGTCAAACTCGATAGAAATTCGCTTGTTGGGCCTCGAAGATCCCTCGCTTGTGCCGACATTCGTGTCGAACTTCCTCGCCGAGAACTACCTACACTTGCCAAGGATCCTCTGTCGTAACTGCCGTTGGACTTGTTACTATCGGGTCGCCTGAGCTGTTGAATTGATTGAGCGCCGCTCTCGTTCGGAAGCGTGTTGGCGCGGACGCGATTGCTTCCCACCAGGCTAGAAGAAATGGCGTCGTAGGATGGCGACTCTTCCGTCTCCTTTTGCCCATCATCATGTTCACGGCTGCTGCTATGATCCAACATCCTGCGAGTGCTTCGTTGTTTACACATGGCAGAGTGCAGCTTAAAGGCTCTGGCTGATCCAGCAGCAGCATTAGAACTAATCTTACGTTGTCGGCCGCGAGGAGACGATGAAAGAGAGCCTCGATATTCATCCAAATATTGAATCAAATTGGATTCGGTCGGATCATTGCCTATAATCGTATTCATTGTCCTGTCGACATCGTCTGTACCAAAGGGGTTGTCGTTGACTGTACTTGTGGAATTGTGGCTGGATGGCCGCTTCAATGTGCTCTGGTGAGGAGACCTTGGAATGCCGCATCCACTCCTCTGCCGATGGCGTGAAGCAATACTGGAGGGCCTTTCAATGGCAGTGCCAGTGCTGCTGCTCCTTCCTTCGGATCCGCCTTTGCTAAGGGGTGTGTGGAAAGACGACATGATTTGTTTCGTCCTCTTCTTTAGTCCAAAACGAGAAAGTCGCAGAGAGATAGCATATGACCTCCTTTAGTTCCCTGTAAGTGTAGGTTCTCGGGTATTCAGACAAGTTGGTTTGGTTGGTCTTTCACTATTAAGACTATCTGGTGCTTGTAAGCTCCTTTTATGAAGAAGGGTTACTTGTTGTATGCACATGACGAAAATGCAATAGCAGTCCATCATGGTCCAACGGCCCATCCAGAATGTGAATCTGGGTGAATCAATCACACCATCAAGTTTTCTTCTTTCGAACTTGCAATCAATGGAACCACCCGGGCGGTATATTCATCTCCCATCGCCGGGTTGGAAACTCTATCCCCATCCCTATTTTCTGGTGCTCGCTGCATAAAGCCGGGCGGGCGGCCGCCCCAGTTAATCAAATGGTGATCGATCGACAACGAAAACGCCAAACAGTTACCGATGCAAAGCGATTGAGAAACGAACTAGTCAACGTAACGTTATTTTTCTATTGCAAAACATCATTTGTCGTTGTCCAAACCAAACAAACCAAAACAAAACAAGTGCTGCTGAATCATGGAGTCAGCATTTGCTCACAAAAAGCCTTCAGCGAGCGAGAAAAAAGTTCGCCCAGTTCTCAAAGCCACTACGATGAACCAACTCGAAAGCATTAAGGAACGCGCAAAGTTGACGGGAAAAACCGTTCAAGTCCACACCTTGGGAAACAACAATGAAACCGAAAACATAGAAGACGGTATCGCCTTTGAAGTGGACTTGGAGGGATTGTTTGCGAGAATGGATCAGAAAATTGATGAACAGGCTCAAGCTTGTCAGCAGAAAATCGATGAACGTACTCAAGCTTTTCAGCAGAAAATCGATGAACAGGCTCAGGCGTTTCAGCAGAAAATCGATGAACATACTCAAGCTTTCCAGCAGAAAATCGACGAACAGGCTCAGGCGTTTCAGAAGAAAAACGATGAACATACTCAAGCTTTCCAGCAGGAAATCGATGAACAGGCTCAGGCGTTTCAGAAGAAAAACGATGAAAAGGATGAGGCCTTTGACAAGAAATACGGTGCACAGCACGAACAAGCAATGGCCCTCATGAATAGACAGTCTCGGATCTATCGGCAGCAACGCGACCGCTTGTTTTCTCTCATTGATGACAAGGATGCTGCCATCTATCAACTTGAACGTCGCTTCTCTCACTAGAAGTAAATTATTGGGTCGTCGTTGGAAAAAAAAACTCTGTCGCACTTGGAAGCGAAAGGGACAGGACAGCAAAGCAATCAAGCAGCACCGTCTCGTGGCAGGGTCCGTGAGGTAGCATTGAAAGAATCAACTAAGACTAATTAGAACAAAGTGAAACCAAACAACACGATGCAGTACTACTTTACTTTATAGGATGATACTCTAGTTTTAGCTCTAGTGCTTCTTGTTCGTGGATGCTCATTCACCATATCATAGTGTAGAATGCGCGATCAATAAATTGTCTACTCAATGCGGCGATTCGTCACTCTAATAGCTTACGATTTGGAGTCGAACGACTAATACTTGACGAAGAGAATTCAAACGACGCTTCATCTGGGCTTTTTCCCGTTTCCCTTTCCCCGTCGGTTTGTGACGCCAGCGAATGAACTTGCTAAAGAAAAGCTTACCTCATTCCTTGCCATTCTCTGCAGTCGTGCAGTTGTGGCTTTAGAGAACATATGACCGTCGGTTTGCTTTTCATTACTACCAGATCGTTCGTGTTTGAGAGACAGAAAACAATTGGCGCGACATTTCAGCAAGCTTACGCCGTTTTATTTAGCTGACTCTACTTTGATAGCTTGAAAGAACATCCAATATGGCAGGCGCTTTGCTATTGGTTACTAGAGCCTTCGTGCTTCCGAGACAAAACAGTTGTCGCGCGGCCTGAAGGTGACGAGGAAGGTAAACTAGCCCAACTTATATTCATCTCATGTTCTTTTAACACTTGCGGCTGGCATTGTCGTTGCTCGTAGGCCATGCAGTGCCAGATGCCGCAGCCAGAAGATGAGAACGCGGCGCAACAAAGTTCCCGAGTAAAAGCAACGCTTCACTAAATCACTCACTGCTGATATTTGTCGACCACGATCTTAGATACAAATTCTCGACACATCACTTAGTTTCGCGTTCATCATTGCACAACTGCGGTGGCTCGGTTGATTACCACAATCAAATGAATGAATGAATCTACACTAACTTCACTTGCCAACTTGCACGACTCAATTTCGCCCAGTCGTGTTTCACAATTAGAAAGAATCTCACAAAATCATCGCTCATTCCAACTCCACGATGCTAATGATGATGATGATGATGGCAGCAATTCGAGTTAGTTATTGAAGCACAGTACGTACATCGACAATACAAACTTTCCTTTCGGGCTCGACTAAAAACAATACAGACCATACCAAGTAACAGAAGTTATTCGCGCTATCATGTCGCATTTATCCATCTGGAATAGATCCTGGCGATCTCTGGTTCTGGGCTTCTCATGGCTTCGTTCAGATTCCTGTGGGCCGAATCAGAATCCAGACTGTGTCTATAACGAGCAGGATCTGAGAGCTACCATTAATGCAGGTGGGGAGGTGAAACTGTGTTCTGTCTGTGATGAGACAGATATAGTAACGTTAACATCCGAGATTGATATTACCGGAAAAGACTTTTCGATTACTTGTCTCGAGAACGAAAATTGTCCATCCGAGTACTGTTCCATTCAAGGAAGCGGCGGCCATCGGTTGTTTTCGGGGGCACCTCAAAAAGCCAACTTTGACTCCATTCAATTTCGCAATGGAGAAGGAGCAGATGGAGGAGCATTTCATCTGACGGGAGGGGCTACCAATTTCAATAGCTGTGGATTTTTGAACAACAAGGCCACTGCAGGAGATGGCGGCGCCTTGTATGTTTCTGGTTCCTCGACAAAAGTCACCCTTACTGGAACAGGCGAGAGCACGTACAATGGAGCAACGTACGGTGCATTTCTCTTGGCAACGAATGGCGCATCAATAGTCATCGATAGTGTGGGTGCTGTTGATAGCCTAGGTGGAATTTCTTTGAACATTGCCGAGCAATCAGGGGGGCTTTTAGCCGCCATGGGCGGCTCCAATGTGACGCTTCAAAATATGGAGGTCCGTTGTGGGAACCAAGCCAAAAACGGAGGCGATTATTTCTTTATTCAGAATGATGCATCCGTGGAATGCCAAGCCGTTACCTTTCAGGTACTGGCAACGTCTACTGTTGATGAACAACCTCCTCCCTTTTACAGCGAAGCAGGTATCATTGGAAACAGCCCTACTTGCAAGGCAAGTACCCAAGTCGGTGAAAAGATTTGCAAGAGGCAAAACTAGACTGCGTCTCAATGATGCCATGAGCGATGCTATGGGACAATGCAACAGTGGAATGATTAGATTATCTTCGCACTTTGACCGCTGTGTGCCCTCTGAAATCGTGCCACGACCAGCTAGTAGGTGGAACATTCAATCTCTAAGCGAACATACAACAAGGCGACGACCGGAACGGCTTCTATAGAATAAGGTATCCATTAATTTCAGAACATGACGTCCTTACGATGATGGCAGAATTCTCCTGTTTGGAGGAGAATGTAACTACAAGTACAACAATTAGCCAGGTTTGAACCGTTGTTGGCTCCCGACTACTAAGAGTAGAGCCCCGTTTCAGGAGTTTGACGCCCCGGTCTTCTGAAGGGACAACTTCATCACTACAAATTTATTTCTTCATTTCACCATAGAGACAAGACTGAGCAAGACATGGAGTTATCAAAGTGTGGGGTAGAGCGGAAGGAGAATGGAGCGAGATTCTCTGGGGAGAAAATGTCCCGCAAGGAATAACCCAGTGAAGGTGTTTCTTGCCCACGATGTTTGGTCCTCTGATAGGGGCATCAATATGAGACGAGCCTTTGTAAATGGAGAGTGCCAAGTCTTCAGTTCTTAAAAGCTGCCTCTCAGTCAACATTTCAGGCATGCTGTCTGCTGGAAGCAATAGACATAATCAAGAATGGTTTGCACCAGAGATTTGGCATTTACAAAGACCAGCAGTTCATGGAAGTTCCTTTTCTTTTGCTGCGCAGTCTACCAAGTAGATGAACTGTAAGGCTTATATCAAAATAGATATTTAGATAATAAGGAAGTTGGGGAGCCTGCTCAATTTGGTTGTATCATAGGTCAGCGATGGATATGACAAGACTACTAATCAAAAGTAAACTATCATTCTGGTTTGCAAGTCAAAAGAAAGGCAAACCAAGAAATAAAGGGAGAGTGAGACAGTTGTTGGGGAATGAGCAAAAAAAGTCAGTTTTTGTATGAATACTGACTGCTAGGAAATTGACAATGATCTACAACTCTTTGGCAAATTAGAAGCTGTAAAGAACAGACATAGCACTCCATCTAGGCAGTAATTTTTTCAATTCTTGGTTCTGTGTACAAGCTACTTAGGATTGCAAGATTTTGCTATTAGTAGCTTGGCAACATGTGTCCCCTTCAACATGTCAGCACTACTGGGAGTAAATAATTGTTGAGAAGATCTTGTCAGCTAGAGAGCATGACTCCTTGACATTTTAACCCTTTTAATCTCATTATTATTGTGAATGGGGCCACAATTGTGTTGGTCCCTTGTTGCCTATACAATTACTTGGAGAGCAATATCCAAAAAGAAAAATGTGGCCAATGATGCAGCTGAGATCTACCTGACTAAAAAGGTGTACAAGTGCTTTTAATGTAGGCTACTTTGCTGCAGTACTATTTTAGGGATTTGTAGCACTACTGTAGCTCGCCGTGGCGGTGAAGCTATGATTCTCGAGCAAAGTTGTAAGTCCAAATGTAGGTGTTGCTAGTTGACCCCTGTTGCAGTTAGCTGCTACATCACTGTCACGGATTCGTCCCCATTTAAACCGCTCTTTCCCCCTACTTAACTACTAGCTAGCTAGCCACACAATACTACTCTGATTCGCATCGGAAACATTGGATATGCACGTTGTACGGCGTAAAACGATTAAGAATAATTTCATATAGACAATGACTTTGCTCTAGACTGTAGCAACCCCTTTCGAGGCTACACAACATCTGCTGAAGTACGTACTAGCTAGTAGAAAGAAAAGCTGATAACACGGAGACCCATTTTAATTTTCACATTGCTTACTCTTTTGACAGATATAACAGAAGGAATAGTTCTTTTGCTCTAAAGTCATTCGCATTCATCAATTCATGCACCCCGAATTATGCCAATGGCTCTGTTGGCTTTGGCGCCTCCACTGTTCCCTCAACTGCCGGTTTGGCAGCCTCCTCTGCTGGCTTGGCTTCCTCAACCTTTCCCTCCTCGGCTGGTTTTGCGTCTACCTCCATCTTGTCATCACCGTCAGTCTTGGCCTTCTTTTCAGCAGGCTCTTCTTCAGCGGCCTCTCCTTCCTTGCCAGGGCGTCCTCGTCCTTTCTTTTGAGGGCTGGCAGCCTTCTTAGCAGCTGCTGCAGCTTTCTTCTCGGCGGCTTTCTTCTTCCTTTCCTCGGCAGCCTTCTTTTTCGCCTCGGCCTTTTCCGCAGCAGCCTTCTTTTTTTCTTCGGCAGCCTCGGCTATCTTCTTTTCCTCTTCTGCAATCCTTGCAGCCTCAATTTCGGGAGTTAACATACGAACAGTGCCATCCTCAACGCCATCCGCCAAGAAATACCACTTTTTCTCACCGTCATCAAACGTCACCTGATGGCGAATTTCAAGGATATCGTCCTTGTTCTTTGCCTTGAACTTTTTCAGGGTCATCTCCATCTTCAAGACGGTCCCAGCGAAGTACTCTTCCACCTTTTGCTTCTTCCCTGCGGGAACTTCAAATTTGGCCTCGACTCGCTTTCCTAGCACCTCATCCTTGTACACAGCCTTGGGTGGTTTAACAACAACTTCCGCCGCTGGCTCCTCAGCAGCGGCCTTGACATCATCCTCGGGCTTGGCTTCAGGAGCTTTGTCGCCGTTGGTGGTGTCCTCGGCTTTGGTCTCAGGTGCAGCAGGAGGAGCTGCCGTTTCCGGAGCCGGTGCAGGTGGTGCCGTTTCCGGAGCCGGTGCAGGTGGTGCCGGAGCCGGCGCAGGAGCCATTTCAGGCGCAGGTGAACTAGAGAACATATCCATGATGGCGATTAGGAAGACTAGCTAATAGTTAATGGTTAGCAGCAAGTTGGTGTTGTACTACAGCTTGTTGTGAGGAACAGTGATACCCTATCTGTTCGTCTTGTACCGGATGATATGATAGCTATTGAATATTCATTCAATTGTTAATTGTTGTTGTTGACACGCGAGGTCGGCTAGCTAGTACCGTGGCGGTGCGGCGTGATATTAACTAGCTAGCTAGCTAGCTACTAGCTTTTCGTTGGCCTTCTTACGCACCGCGGTTCAAATGTGCAACAAGGGCGGGATCTTGGTGATCTCAACGGACAACCAACCAACACGGCGGTGCTTACTACAGTAGTACGAAGTAGTAGTTCGGAAGACGACGGTTGGAGGGCAGACACGAACGGCCCCTCTAATTTGAAAATCTGATCGAGGGGTGTCAAACCCTTATCCCTCTGAATCATTTCTTTCATTTTCACCCATGCTGCAACTCTGTTCCAGTGGCTGTGATGATCAAGTGTTTGCAGCATTTGTATTACTAATAAATGTCATTCTGTAAATTTGACTCCATTTAGATTTATTCAACCTAGCTGAGTGTCTTCACACATGTCAGACAAACTGACCGATCCTGTTTCATTGGCAATGATCAAATCCTTGTCAAAGCCTGCAATTGTGTCTTGTTGTGACTTCATTTTAAGCCTCCCTTCATCCAATCACGTTAGCATCCTTTGATTATGCATTACGTTCAATTCAAGTAGAATTTTATATCAATCATTGCTGTTTTTGTTAACAGTGGTGGCAAACTGTATCAATTAGTTTGTGACCAAAATCATGGTGCATGCATAAATTACACACAAATCTAAACATGCAAAACTCGGAATTTTGAGACACACAGGGATGGCTGCAACATGTATCCAAAGCTGGTAATAAAAGTATTATTTCCAATCTGTTTTGATCATTATCATCAGTTGAAGTTAAGACTTGCAGCATTCACAAGTTGTTAGTTGTCAATGACAGATTTAACTCAGTTGTGTTGTGTTGATGCAAGTTGGTAGGTAGCTATTCAGTTGCTAGCATTTTTTGAAATAAGATAATGATAAGCAAACCTCCAAAGTGGCTTCAAAATTTCATACTAAACAACAAATGATGTATTAACTGATTAGTAAATGTTGTTTTGTAAGGCTACATCTTTGTTGCTAACAAAAGATTGTTATGTTATTATCCCATTGTGTCTCATAGTAGACATCAGAGTTGAAGTTCCAAGTATGCACAAAAATCATTTTTTGATCAATGAATCATCTTGGATGATAATTTTGATAAACGATATATCTTCACCGTCAAATCGCCAAACAACAAGGGGCGAAGTGCAGTAACAATGCCTTAAAAAGAAACTTTCCTACTCTAATGTTTCACCACTAGAACAGATGCTAATGCATGCAAATTCGAAAGTTATAA
>ENA-ORBV01010227-ORBV01010227.1-microbial-mat-metagenome-genome-assembly--contig:-NODE-10227-length-15095-cov-4.283460_pt1 | contig 15095 bp, 15 predicted proteins | sample MGYA00237777_ERZ505514 | MGnify/ENA primary metagenome ERZ505514 (study PRJEB26160, sample SAMN06269048) | microbial mat metagenome | isolation source: Oligotrophic lake microbial mat | place... | reverse complement strand
CACGCGAAACGGCTGCCCCACTTGGATTCCCATCACCCGCGGACTGAACCAGCAGCCCTCTTGCACGATGTTCGCCGGTTCAGACGTTGGCGCGAACGTCTTGCCCTCAAGGCCTTGCTTGATATACACGAATACATTGGCAACGCCCTTCGATGAACGATCGACGACGAGCGCGTTCTCCACCAGCGGAACCTTTTGCAGCTTCGCGCATTCCGGATCCTCAGTCATGTCGACAATCTTCACCGCCCTCGGTTTACCGGCGAGCGTGATGCGGCCTCCGATGGATCCGGCGGTCTGCGGATCTACTTTCGTGTAGTTGCTTTTGGTGGGAGCCTCATTGGAAACGACCGATTTCGGAGCATCGGTGGTCGAGCATCCAACGGTCGCAAGCATCGAAACAACGACGGCGAAGATTCTCATTCTAATTTGTTCCTTCCGGCCCGGTGTTTGCCGGCAATTCGCCAGTGAGGGCCTTCATGAACTCCACCAGATCTTCGCGATCGCGTCCGGTGAGCTTCAGTTCTTTGATCTCTTTGTCGCGATACAGGTTTGAGTTGCCTCCGCCGACATAGAAATCGATCACCGCTTTGAGACTCTTCTGGCTGCCATCGTGCATGTAAGGTGCGGTCTTCTCAATGTTGCGCAGCGTGGGCGTTTTGAACGCGCCGCGATCGGTCTCGATCTTCGTCTCTTTAAAGCGGCCCAGATCTTTGACTTCGCCGTTGGCATCCATTCCGGATCCGAGGTTGTGGAACTTGCCATCGGTGAAGAGCGCGTCGGTCTCACCGATGGTGTGACAGACCGCGCAATTGCCGCGATTCACGTCTTTGAATATGGCGAGCCCGCGGATCGCTTCGGGGCTCATCGCCTTGGGATCCTTGCCGTACTGATAGCGGTCGAAGGGGGAATTGCCTGCCAGCACAGTGCGCTCAAAGCTGGCGATGGCGTTCTGCATGCGCAGCATGGTGGCACCGCCGGGGCCAAAGGCTTCATCGAAGAGCTTCACGTACGCTGGCTCGGCATTGAGCTTGGCGACGCACTGTTCGTGCGGCAGGTTCATTTCGACGGGATTCGCGATGGGGCCGGCAGCCTGTGCTTCGAGCGTGGCGGCGCGGCCATCCCAAAACTGCAACGGTGAATACGCGGAATTGATCACCGTGGGTGCGTTGCGATCGCCCGTCTTGTTTTCGAATCCCACAGAAAACCGCCGCGGATCTGCGAAACCATTGGCGGGCCCGTGGCAGGACGCGCACGAGAGCTTACCGTCCGCGGAAAGCCCGGTGTCATAGAAGAGCTTGCGTCCGAGGGCGATGGTCTTTTCCGTGGGCGGATTGTCTTCGGGGATGGGGAGCGCCGGAAGGCCGAGCGGAACAACGATGGTCACGGCGGATCCTAGCGGTCTTGCGGTTATTGTTTGGGGGGCGCTGGCGCAGCCGGCTGCGAAGAGCAGCAGCGCGCAGGCGAGTACCGTCGATAGCAATCTCATGAAGGTTTGCACGTGCGTTTGAAATCCGCTCTCTAACGTTACTTTAACAATCCTAAGCGCTCAGCGCGATGTCCTAAGATAGAGGCGTGCACGCTCTTGCCTTGCTGTTGCTGACTCCAGCCGCCATGGATGTCTGGATCTTCGTGCGCACGGATTGCCCCATCTCGAACCGTTCCGCACCGGCGATCGCAAAACTGCAGCAGGACTTCGCGTCGCGTGGCGTGAGTTTTCTATTGGTTTATCCGGAACCCGGCGCGACGCAGCAGAGCATCGACCGGCATAAAAAAGAGTATGGATTGCAGGCCATTCCCGCGGTGCTCGATCCGGACCTGCAACGCGTCCGAAAGGCCACTGTGAGTGTAACGCCGGAAACCGCACTCTTCAGCGACAGCGGCAAGCTGATCTATCGCGGTCGCATAGACGACCGCCAAGCAACCCTTCGCATCGCCAAAGCGCCGCAAAAACAGGACCTGCGGGATGCGCTGCTCCTGCCGCCCACGCGCGTGATTTTTACCAAAGCCATGGGCTGTGCGATTGAGGGCTTGCGATGAAGTCACCGCGTTCGTTGAACCTGCGGCACGGGGTATTTAGTGGACGGTGCCTACATCAGGCCGCAAAGAAGCCCATTCCGATCGCAGCATTCGGAACATCACCAGGTCATGGTAAGTACCGTGCAGCAACTGCCCCTGAGCGATGTGGCCCTCTTCCACGAACCCCAATCTGCGAGGAATCGCCTGGCTCTTGTGATTGCCGATCGCACATTGAATCTGCACGCGGTTCAACGACAAATCTTCAAACGCGTAAGCCGTCAACGCCCGTGCGGCAGCAGTCATGATGCCGCGGCCCTGGGCGTGCGGCGCCAACCAATAACCGATCTCTGTGCGGCGGTTCAACCACTGGATCGGTTGGAATCCAATAGAGCCCGAATACCCGCCATCCACCCAGATGCCCGCTTGAAACCCATTGCCGCTGGCGAACTGTTCCAGTCCCATGCGGATCCAGTCACGAGTGGCGTCCGGACCAGTCGTCGCATCCACCCACGGAAGCCAATCGCGAAGGTATCGCCGGTGGGCATCCACGACCGAATAGATCTCGAGTGCATGCCGCTCTTCCACTGGTCGGATTTCCACGCCAGGTTGAATGATCTTCGAAAACATTATAAAACGTCCGCAAAACCGCGCTTGAGGTGACGGAAGAACAAGCCGCCCATCACAAAAATGAGCACCGCGAACACCGTCACGATGGCCATTTCCTGAAAGTTCGGAAGCTCCACATCGAGGATCAGATGGCGATACGCATTGACGATGTACGAGAGCGGATTCCAATCCACCAGAAACCGGAACCGCTCCGGAACGACCTCGCGGGTGATGAAAATCGGCGTGATCCAAAACCACAACGTGAGAGCCACTTGCACCACTTGCGCGGTGTCGCGGAGATAGACATTGAGGCTGCTGATGATCCAACCAAGGCCGACAGCGAGCAGTCCGTTTAACACGATGTAGATCGGCAGAAAAGCCATCATCGGACTCACGCCTTTATCCCAGATCGCGACCGCGATGGTGACGAGTCCGATGGCAATGACATGGTTGATGAGTGCAGAGAGAAAGATCGACACCGGCACGACTTCCGAAGGAAACATGGTCTTCGTAATGAGGTTCGAGTGATCGAGCAGCGCGCCTGCCGAACGTTGTACGGTCTCTTGAAACAGCAACCACGGCAGGAATCCGCAAAAGAGAAAGATCGTATAGTTATCGGTCAGCGGACTCTGTGTCGGCGTCCTCAGGCAGAGTTGAAAGACGAAAGTCCAACTGGCGAGCAGCACGAGCGGATGCACGACGCCCCATAGCCAACCGGCGGCGGAACCGGCGAAGCGCTGCTTGAAATCGCGCTTGACCATCTCCATGAGCAGGGTTCGACGCTCAATGAGATTCCGGGCGAAATGGCGTCCTGGCAATGTTGCGGTCATTCTCTTCTTGGATAACACGCACCAATCGAATCCGGTGAAAGCGATTCGCTCATGGGGCTGATCCACTCATCTTTCACTGCGCGAGAAGCGGTTCAGCCCTCCGGGATTTGAGACGGTTCATTAGTTCTTGAGCGGCTTCACGCGGATGTTCTTGTACAGGATCGTAGAACCCGGATCGTGGGCCTGCAGTGCGAACGTTGCGCCCGCGCCAAGCACGCGACCTTCATTGCCTTTCGGACCCTTCCAATCGTCTGGCTGCATCCAATCGGAAACCTTCTTGCCGTTGACAAAGACCTGGACATGCTTGCCCTGCACGATGATGTGTTCGGTAAACCATTCGTTGTCCTTGAAGGGTTCTTTGTTGTCCTGCACGTTGTAAAGTCCGCCGGTCTTCTTCCAATCGCCGTGGCTGTTGTTGACCTGCACTTCGAATCCCTTATCGGGCCAACTGAGTTCCTGATAGGCGGTGTGAAAGTAGATGCCGCCGTTCGAGACAGGCTTGGTCATGCAGTCCACTTTGAGTTCGAAGTTCTTAAACTCCGGAGCCTTGCCTTTGAAGGGGCCTGTGTAATAGAGGTGGCTACGCTTGCCGTTGGCGACAATGGCTCCATCCTGCACGTTGAAGGAGGTTTCGTTTTCTTTGGCCTTGGTCCAACCGGTGAGGTCCTTGCCATTGAAGATGGACTTGAAGCCCTTCTCCGGCTTGTCTGCGGCGATGAGGGAGCCTGCTACGAGGCTAAGCACGAGTACGGATCGCATCTATAGAACTTATCATGCTTGCGATTATTCGCGAGGCGGCTACTCGCGGAGAAAGCCATGATAGAGACCCATGTAGTAAGGCAGCAGGAAAACTCCGCCGTCACCGAGGCTGCGTCCGCCGCCGTTGTGATCGAGCCTCCAGGGGTCATGGTTCCAGTGGCCGATGTAGCGTTCATCGGCGGGCAGCACCTTGCCGTTCACCCTTCTGCCTGCCCCCGCATCGCCACTGCGAACGGGCTCAACGATGCGGACGATGTCCTTGCGATGAGCGTTCTTCATGGGCCAGTCGATGCGATCCAGCGGGATGCGTTGCAGCGTGTCGAGAGAATCTTTGAGCCAGGCATCGCCTTTCGGTGATAGATCGAGATCGCCATACGCTTCGTTGAACTTGCCGCCCTTCGAAACCGCCGCGTAAAGGAAATTGAACAGCGGATTCATCTCCGGCCACTCATTTTCCCAATGGCTGTGGAAGCCCATGAGATACTTCTGCCGCAAGTCCGGGTCCTTTTCATAGCGCAGCAGGCTGTAGTAATTCATGAAGATCATCTCGTCGTCGCTCTGATTGCCGGCTCCGGATCCGTGATGAGTCTTGACGATCATCGTGTTGCTGGCGTACCCGTGATTGCCGATCAGATCGGTTGCCGCCTTGGCATAGCGTGCGTCGCCGGTGATGTGTTCCGCGACTTTGAGATAGGCCAGAATACTCAGGGAATTCATGCCCCGTTCCTGCCAGAAATCCCGATTATGATTGATTTCCGCGGGTCCAAAGATCGCCCAGCGGGTGGGCTTGCCGTCGTGATCGACCATCGCGTATTCGTGCGCCAGCAGGTGATCTGTAATGGATGCCACCTGTTCCTTCACGCGCTCGCGCTCGGCAGCGGACTTCGCCACGAGATCGTAGTAGAGTGCATAAAAGAAATAATGACCATCCAATTCATCGGAACTGGTGTCGGTTTTCCAATACCACTGCCCGTCGGCGGACTTCGGCCAGCGCGGCGAGATTACCTTCCAGCGCCGGTCACGCTCTTGGCGCTTCTTGTCGTTTTGCGGCGAATCCTGGATGTTCGGATCGAGTCCCGAGACCGGCAGAATCGATCGCGCCACGAATCCGCGCGGCGGTGGATTTGCGCCGCCTTCGGTGACGGTGCGCAGAAACCCCATCGCTTCGAACGCCTTCTTGGCACGTTCCGAAGCTTTCGCATCGCCGGTCGCGGCGAAGGCGTAGCATTGGCCTGCGCCATACATGGATGTCCAGAGCCCATCGTTGTCGCTGTCGGTTTGATTCCAGCCGCCCGTGACGTCACCCGGCGTCTTCAAAACCACCGGATGTACGTATTCATAAGGAGTTCTGCGATGGCGCTTGTCGATTTCCTCCTCGAAGAAACGGGCCTTGGCGGCGAGTTTCATCGGCTTGCGTTCGATATAAGAAAGTCCCGCGGGGGTGGCGATCCAGGCATTGCCGGATTGGGGATCCACCGCAATGGCGCGGACCTCGTCATTCGGCAGCCATCGCGGGCCTTGCCGGTATTCCCAATTTGTCCCGTCGAAGCGGATGGCACCGATGCGTGTGCCGAACCAGACAACGCCGTTTTCACCGGCCGCGATGGAAGTGAAATCGTCGTAAGGCAGACCCTCCGCGCCGGTGTAAAGGGTCCATTTCCGGTTGCCATCGAAGACGCCAACGCCTTGCGGGCTGGCGAACCAGAGGCGGTCTTTGGAATCGAAAGTGATTGCTCGAATGTCGGTGAGGGCCCAACTACGAGGGCCGTCGGCTGGGTGGATGGGTCCTCTGTTGTCGATGTAAAGCCCGTCCTTGCGTTTCTCGGCGATGCGTCCGTCACGGGATTTCACGGTCTTGGCGATTGCCGGCGCCTGCGTTGGATTCCACCTGCCGTCGCGAAGCAGAACCGCGCCTGAGGCGGTGACAGCCGTGACTTGGCCGTTCAAGAGTTGGATGTCGCGAATATCATTCGAAGGGAGCCCCTCGCGAGTCGTGTGGAAGGTGCGAACTTCGGCACCCGTGGCGAGCAGACAGACCAATGCAAGTAGAGTTTTCATGTTTACCCCGCAAAGAAGAAAGACTTCATTCAAGGCTATTGTAAGCTGCCGGTGCTTGTGATAATTTGGATCTGTCGCGGTTCCGCGACGCAATGAGAAAGTAACGACCTACACAGACCCTTTTCTTTCCCGGCGCACACGTATGCGCGCCGCTCGAGTTCTTTCCCGGCGCACACGTATGCGCGCCGCTCGAGGTGTCTATGTCTTTACTGACTCTATCCGGAGTCTCCTTCCAATTTTCATCCGGGATGCCTGTGTTTCAAGACGTCTCGCTGTCTATCAACCCAGGTGATCGCATTGCCGTTGTCGGCCCCAACGGTGCCGGCAAAACCACGTTCCTGCAACTATTGGCCGAGGCGCTGCAGCAGGCCTCAGGTGCCATCACGCGCCGCCGTGGGCTCCGCATCGCGGTCTCTGAACAGGATTCGCGGATCGAAGGCAAATCCGGCGGCGAACATTCCCGCGCCCAATTGTTGCGGGCATTTGAGGAGGATGCAGACCTGCTCCTTCTCGACGAGCCGACGAATCATCTCGATCTGCGGACGCGGGAATGGCTCGAACGCACGCTATCGCGTCTTCGCGCGGCAACCGTCGTCGCGTCGCACGACCGCAGGTTTCTTGCGAACTTCGCCAGTCGCGTGATCGAAATCGAGCGCGGCAAATTGCAGGTTTACAACTCGGGATACCTCGACGATCGCGAGAGGAAGCAGCAGCGTGTCGCCCAGCAATGGGCCGACTATGAGGGCTTTGCCCGTCGCGGACTGCGATGGAATCGGCAGCGCGCAAGCGGGATCAACTCTCGACCAAAGTGGCGCTGGCACCTCCTGGAGTTCGCCAGAGCCGCGACTTCTATGCCCGCAAGGCAGCCAAAGTCGCACGTACCGGGCGCTTGCTCCGCGAGCGCGTTTCCGATCCTGGAAAGCAGGTGGAAAAGCCCTGGGACGAGCCAGGCATCGGTCACTTGACCTTTGACAACATCCGCCGCGCGGGCGACATCGCGTTGGAGGTCGAAGGGCTGTCTGTGACCGGGCTTTTTGAGGGCCTGACGTTCCATCCGCGTCGTGGGGACAGGCTCGCGATCACGGGTGCCAATGGATCCGGCAAGACAACGCTGCTGAAGTTGCTCGCTGGTCAACGGAGACCGGATGCCGGCTCAATTCGGTTGGGATCCCATGTGGAAGCCGCATCGATCGAACAGGCGCTGGAACAGCAGTTGGACTTCTGCCAGTCTCCGCTGCAGACATGCGGGACGAGTTCGGCCGCCCGGACATTGTTGGCGTGCTTGCGGGTTCCCGTGGGGTGTCTGCATCGTCCGCATTCCACTGCGAATCTGCTGCTTTTGGATGAGCCGACCAATTTATCTGGAAATCGAAGCACAAGAATCCCTGGAAAAGGTGCTGCGATCGTATCCCGGCACGGTGATCGCCGTGTCGCATGATCGCGCGTTTTTGGAGTCGCTGGGCATTGGGATCCAGAGGATCGAGCTGTAGTGCAGGAAGACCCCTCGGTGGTCATACGGTGACCGCCCGCAGTCATCGCCGATACTCCATGCATCCCGTCTCGCCACGAAGTTGAACAAAGTCAGCTACTTGGCGTCCTCAGCCGATTTGGAAACGGGCGTGTTATAGTGGACACGTAGCATGGGACCAAGGTACTAAGGTATCCGCAAGAAATCCCTATGCTCGGAGGACTATACATGAAGAAAACACTCTTGGCGATGTCGCTGCTCGCTTTCACAACGAGCATCGCATCGGCTGCAATTGTCACCTGCACCGTCGTCAGTGGCACGGTTCTGACGGCCACGTCGGGCGGTCTCGGATATCTCATCGATCAGGGTATGGGGAGCAACTCCTTGGCTGGAAGCGGCACGATCACGTGTCCCGCGGTGACTGCCGTGGGAATCGGCAACGTCATCTCGAACTACCAGGTTCTAGCAACCGTCGACTACTCGGGTGGCCCTTTCGGTACAACTTCCGGGACAACCGTTAGCCAGATCCTGACTCTGGTTGGTGGTTCGCTGGCGGGCTCGTCCGTTAACGGTCTGATCAGCGGCGGCAACAGTTCCAGCAGCGTTATGCCCCCAGTACCGTTCCAGATCGGTTCGACTCTGGGTGGCGCAAGCAGCTACGCCGGGTTCACTGTAACCGTAAGTTCATCTGTGACAGTGGGTGGACCGGTTGGTGGTTCGACCGGCCAGGTTCTCCTTTCATTCGATGAAACCTCGGGTATCCCTGAGCCATCGACGTACGCGCTGATCTCGGTTGGATTGATCGGCCTGGGCTTTGCTCGCCGACGCATTTCGGCCAATAAAGCCCGCTAAAGCAGTAGATACCTTGGGGTTACGGCCGAAACCATTCGGCCGTAACCCTTTTTTGTCCCGCGCAGTTCGTTCTCTTGGCGAGCCAGAGCGTCGAGAATCCCGCCCAGAAGTATCCACCCACAAACATCGGAAACGGCGACCATCGCCGAGATGAACGTTCCCATCGCGATTTCGGAATAAGCCAGCCAGCCGATACTTCGCTTTCTGATTGCCCTTGATCACAGAGCTTTTGTCTCCGGCTGAGCCCCAAATTTGGGTGAACGGGCGAACGTAGCTTCGTGTCCGACCAATGCCTCGAATACAGCCTTCGCGTTGATCAACGTGAAGGCTACGCCACCCATGTGAGCAGGAAGGGCATGAGAGAAGCAGATCCAGCCGATCGATCACCACCGGCAGCAAGAGCGCCGACACGATGATTTGTCCCCAGCAGCTAGTTCTCTTGGCGAGCCAGCGCCTGCTGCCGTTCCCACGCCAGCTTGCTCTTGTACTCTTCCCAGAGCGTCGAGAATCCCGCCCAGAAGTATCCACCCACAAACAACATCAGGAATGGAACCGCGAGAAAGTTAAACGTCTCGAAAGCGTACACGACCATCGCCGAGAAGAACGTTCCCATGGCGATTTCCGTATACGGCAGCCAGCCGCTGCGACGGCGATACTTGGCCTGCTGGTTGCCCTTGACAACCGAGCCCTTGGCTCCGTTGAGCCCAAACTTGGGTGTACGGGCGAACGCGGTTTCGTGTCCGACCAATGCCTCGAACACGGCCTTCGCGTTGATCAACGTGAGTGCCACACCAGCCGCCATAAGAGCAGGAAGAAAGATCAGCGAACGCATCCAGGTCTTTGGATGCAACTCGCGCTGCGCCACGATATAGAAAGCCGAAACTGACCAGAACGACGCGATGATGAGAGGTAGATCCAGCAACAACATCTGCAATGGACCCATGTAAAATCGCACAATCATCACCGGCAGCATGAGCGCCGACACGATGATCATCAGCGGATACGAGATGTTCGGAGTCAGGTGGAAAAATGCCTCCGCCTTCACCCGCCACGGCTGATCGGACTTCAGAATCCGCATCAGGATCTTCATTGCCACCTGCGTCAAGCCCTTGGCCCAACGCGACTGCTGCACCTGGAATCCGTAAGTATCGACAGGCAGTTCGGACGGACAAACGATGCTCGGAACGTACACGAACTTCCAGCCCTTCAACTGCGAGCGGTAGCTTAGGTCGGAATCTTCAGTGAGCGTGTCGTGTTCCCAACCACCGGCTTCGTCGATTGCTTGGCGGCGCCAAATGCCCGCGGTGCCGTTGAAGTTGAAGAAGAGGTTCTCGCCAAAGCGCGCGGCATGTTCCAAAACGAAGTGGCCATCGAGCAGCATCGCCTGCACTTCGGTCAACACCGAATCGTGACGGTTCAGATACCCCCAGCGCGTCTGCACCATGCCGACTTCCGAGGTATGAAAGAAGTGGATCGTGCGCTGCAGAAAGTCGGATGGCGGAACGAAGTCGGCGTCGAAGATGGCGATGAATTCACCGGTCGCCTTTTCCATACCCTCTTGCAAGGCTCCGGCTTTGTAGCCGTGGCGATTGGTGCGGTGGATGTATTCGATCGGATATCCTGCGGCGCGGTATTCGGCAACCAAGCGCTCTGTATAAGGATGCGTTTCGTCGGTGGAATCGTCAAGAACCTGAATCTGCAGCAGTTCCTTGGGATAATCCATCTTGACGGTCTCTTCCACCAACCGGTCCACCACAAAGCGTTCATTGTAGAGCGGCAGTTGGATCGTGACCTTGGGCAACGCGGAGAACTGCGAAGGCGCAACGGTAGGCAGCTTGTGTTTGTTTTTGAAATACGCCCGGATCATCTCATAGCGATGCAGGCCGTACATCGACAAGACAAGGAGCGTCGCAAAGTACGGACCCATCATCGCCCAGTCGAACCAATCGAGCTTGTGAATGCCCGCAAAGGTATCGTCCAACAGCGCGCCCATCACCTTTTCGGTGGTGGACTGCGCGCCCAGAAAGAGGAAAACGAAAGGTCCGCCTGATATCATAAACGTCAAATTCCGAAAGACTACAAATTTGGGGTGTTGCTTGCAGCCGGGATCGCCGTCTGTTGGATCGGCATGCGCCGGATCGACAACCTGCAATCCGAGCCAGTACTGACAATCGCCACCCTGCTCTTGACATCCACAGTGTACCTTGTTTCGGTCTATTGGATTCTGCGGGTTAACCGAACGACTCAGCCTCCTCATTTATTCATCTTCATCTTGGGGGTTGCAATTGGAATCCGCCTGATCTCGTGGCCTTTGTATCCTGCGTTCTCCGACGACATTTACCGGTATCACTGGGAAGGCAAGCTGCAAGCGATGGGCGGTGGAAATCCGTACCTTGCTGCGCCTGCGGATGAGAAGTGGCAATGGCTGCGGGATGAGACCTATCCCAAGGTGGTGTTGCCGGATTTCAAGACGATCTATGGTCCTGCGATTGAGTTGGAACAGAGGGCGGCTTACACGCTGGTTGCCAGGCTTCCGGCCTTCGCGCGGGTCTTTTGGTTCAAGTTTCCCAGCGCCTTGTTCGATCTGTTGACGCTGTTTGCGATCACACTTTGGCTGCGGGCGCGCCGCGAACCTCTGGAAAAGCTTCTGCTCTATGCGTGGTGTCCGCTACCCGTGTTCGAATTCTGGATCAACGGGCACAATGACTCGATTCTGGTGTGTTTCTTAGCGGGCGCGCTGTGGCTGGAAGCTCGTTACGGTCGCTCGTGGACAGGTGCTGCGCTGGCGGTGGCGGCGGCAACCAAGCTCTGGCCGGCGATCCTGTTTCCGTTTGTGCGTCAACGGGTGCGGTCGGCTCTGTTGGGTGCCGCGGTGTTCGGCGCACTGGCGCTGCCGTATCTGGCGGATGTCCTCGAAAACGCACAGTACGCAACCGGTTTCCTGGGCGGTTGGAGAAACAACGACAGCTTGTATGGCTTGGTGCTGGCGGTCTCTGGCGGAAATGTCTACTTTGCCAAATATGCGACGTTCACTCTGCTGGGTTCGGCGGTGCTCTGGATGATGTGGCGGAAGTACCCGCTCGACCGCGCTGCCTGGACGCTGATCCCACTGATGCTGGCGATTTCCTCGAACGTGCATCCCTGGTATCTCACTTGGACTACACCGTTACTGGTGATTCGTCCGTCGGTGCCGCTGCTGCTGTGGGTGGCGCTGGTGCCGTTACACTATGTCGTTCTGATCGACTGGTTCGCACTGGGTCAGTGGAACGGTATCAACGACTGGCGCTGGCTGGTGTACGTCCCCGTATATGGGTGGATGCTCGTTAACGGACTTCGCAGAACTGCCGATATATAGCGTGAGAGCTGGAGAAGTATCCACATGACCCTGTTGCAAACGATCGATCTGTTGCCGTTGAACCTTGAAGACAGTGGCATCCAACTATCGGAAATCGAAGTGGCCACCGAACCGCGCGGTCCGTTAGCGATCGTTTACTACAACGATAACGGTTTACCGCAGGAGTACGGCCTCCGGCTCGATCTGGAGAAGCTTTCATTCTTGGATCTCGACTCGTTTCGCGATCGTTGGGGCTACGAAGAAGGTCTCAGCCGGGCGAATGCCTTTGCACGTTCGTTGGCGAATCTTGTCTTAGGCACCGCAGGGTCTTAGGCACTACAGGCTCTGCCTGAGGTCGACAGTCGCTGGTCCAGTAGGTCCATCGTTGTCGGCCTGACAACTCCACCGAGCCAGGAATCCTGGTGAATCCACGGTACTCGCCTTCCAAGCCCATCTTCCAAATCGCAGTTGAGCGGCGTTGAGCGGCGCCGATTCCATTTGAATATGTCGGACCGGATTGAACGAACTCAATCGCCCAAACGAAAACAGGTTGTTCACAGGTTCAAGTTCGAGAGATTTGACGCAACCCAGCCGAAAGTCCCAATTTCGTATGCTCACCACCCGATTGGTTTCAGAAACAGGACGCCAGTATCGGGTTTCCCGGTAGCGTGTCACAATCGCCCTGAGCTTGCGCAGCCGTAGGTGTGTCGCGCGATCCAGCGGGTTGAAAAATGACAGCGCACACTGCTCTTTAATCAACCAGGCTCTCTGCCGCCTGCTTTCCGATTCTCTCGGCAATTCCAGGTTACCGGTGAGGACACTTGCTAAACGCTCACGGCAAGAAACATCGTCCGGGAAAGTCGCCGCACAGCGGCTTGCCTCCAGATAGGAACACTCAAAAGAGCTTTCCTTATCGGATCCTCAATCGGCTTTCCGCATAGTACTCATACTCTGATGGACACAGCCTTTGCCAATGGATAATAATACAACACAACCTTTGTTAAACAGATGAGTGAACGATACTACGCGATTCTTGGCGGAAGTTATTTAGGACTCACAAATGCATCCACGCTTTTGGCTACTCAGCATGGATTGGACGGCAGAAAGATCATCTTGATCGGCGAGGAAGCCCGGTGGCACCGTTACGCAGATCATGAAATGGGTCAGCCCGCGTGTTTTCTTTCGCTGCCCGGTTTTCAGGCACTTCCGGCTGATCCTGGAAGTGATGCGCCGATGCGATCCGGCGAGTTTAGCCACATTCTGCGGGAGCCGGAACAGTATCTGGCTGCCCGGATTGAGATCCGGAATTCCCTGGTCACGGAAATGGATCCGCTCTCGCCGGATGCCGAAGAAGGGTTCCGCTTAGGGCTCAGCACAGGGGAAACGATCGACGTGGAACGGGTAGATTTTTGCACGGGACCCGGATTGCCGCGAGTGTTGGAAGCTGGCGAGGCCGAAGATCCGGAACACCTGCTGCCGGATTGGGTGGCTACCGCCTGGAATCGATTGCCGACATCCTTGTCCTTCGCTTTCCACCTCAGATCAATACCTTTGCGAGACTCCCCGGACGATTCGGACAGTCGGCGTCCTGGGCAGCGGCGGTGTCGCCTGCCAGTGTGTGGACATCGCGTTGGAAAGGGGCGCGGAGCGGGTCGTCTGGCTCGATCCGCCAAGGGGAACGACGACTCCGAGGTTCTCGCTAGAAGCGGTGAATCCCGTCGTGCTCCGTTGGAAACGAAACCATCGAGCTTGACTACCTGATCGTTGCAAGGGGGCCAATTCAAGAGGAAACCAAAATTCCCTCAGAATGGAAATCGTTGCAACCCAAGGGCACCTACCTCGCGCAGAAATTCACCATAGAGGATAAACTGCTCCCAGGCACTGGTTTCGGAAAGAAGTCACTGCGGATTCGAATGTTGAACCACACGCAGATCGATCCGGAAGATGTACCTTACCTGGAAAGTCTCTGGCGCGAACTGCTGCGCAGGGTCCCCGCGAGCGTGAGCATCGCTGACCCAAGGCTGATTGCCGTTCAAGCGGCCCATATTGCTGTGGCAAACCGTTTTCAGCCGGTTCCAAAGAAGATTCTCAACGCCAACACGGCCTTCCAGGAGGAACTGACGAAACTGTCGGCGGCGTCGCTATTTAAGGATCGGATGGTCCGGCCCATTCTCAGCCATCCGGATCCTGGAACATCCTGCTGGTACTGTTGTTGAATCCGCTCAGAAGGGTTCTCTGCTCGCGCGCTGCCGCCTACCGATTTGACATCCCCCCGCCGCACCCGCCATACTGGTATTTTCTGGTGCTTGTGCCGGTAGCGGTACGTCCGTCCGCAAGCGGCGCGCTTTCGCAGTTGTCAGTCTCCTGTCTTCCCCCAAGGATACATGTGAGCTGTACCTGTGTGGTGAAGGTCCTTCAAAAAGACCCCACCGCGTTATTGGCGCGTCTCCAAGCCAGGAACTTCACAGAGGAGTTTTCCGATGCGTAAGGATATCACCATCGAGGCACAGTCGCGCGATACTCGTGGCAAAAACGAGGCTCGCCGTCTACGCGCCAAAGGTCTGGCGCCGGCAGTGCTTTATGGCGGGGAAAAAGCACCCGTCGCGATCACGATCACACCGAAAGAGATCAATAAGATTCTCACTTCGGCTACCGGCCACAACACCATCTTTAACCTCTCGATCACGAGCGGCGAGACCACCCCTGTCATGATCATTGACTGGGAACATCATCCGGTCAAAGAGAACCTGATGCACATCGATCTGAAGCGCATCGACCCGACGAAGCACATGACCGTAAAGGTGCCCGTGCATCTCAAGGGCGACGCGAAGGGCATCAAGCAGCAGGGCGGATTGATGGAAGTGGTCACCCGCGATATCGAAGTGGAATGCCTCCCGGATGATATTCCGGCGGACTTCATTGTCGACGTCACCGAACTGATGATTGGATCCTATATCCGCGCGGGCAATATGGATCTCGGCGCGGGCATCAAACTGGTTTCCGACAAGGAAACCGTGATCTGCCACGTGGTTGCTCCGAAGGCGGAAGCGGCTGCCGAAGAAGGCGCTGCGGCCGAACCCGAAGTCATCAAAAAGGGCAAGAAGGAAGATCTGTCTCTTATACACATCTCCAGCCCACGAGACTAAGGCGAATCTCGTATGCCGTCTTCTGC
>ENA-ORBV01010224-ORBV01010224.1-microbial-mat-metagenome-genome-assembly--contig:-NODE-10224-length-15099-cov-5.230129_pt1 | contig 15099 bp, 13 predicted proteins | sample MGYA00237777_ERZ505514 | MGnify/ENA primary metagenome ERZ505514 (study PRJEB26160, sample SAMN06269048) | microbial mat metagenome | isolation source: Oligotrophic lake microbial mat | place... | reverse complement strand
GCTTGCCTTCTTCGCGCTGTCCAAGTGTGCGCGGGCACACTTGGAGCCGCAGCGCTCAGCCTTGCCAGCGCACCCCACTCGGGCGCGGCCTACTGCGGTTTCCAGGTTCAATCCCGGGCGCTGTGGGTAACGCGGTTCCTGCAGTAATCGCAATCCCCGATGGGGCCGCCAGGGAGCGCTACTGCATGTACACCGCCCCATCCTTAATCAATATCCCGCCATTGATGGTGGGCACGAGCAAGACATGGGGAAGGCGGCGCGCGGCGTGGACATCCTTAATCAATATCTCGCCATTGATGGTGGGCACCCTGTGCGCTGGTGGGAGATGCGGGCAGGTGAGGGGCTGCCCCGAGAGACTTCACGCATGCTGCAGGCTTCGTGCGTTGGCGGCGGATGCCTCGCGCATGGTTTCGCCCAGCGCCGGTAGCTGGGCGGCTCGCTCCCAGAATTCCATGGCCCAACCGCGCGCCAGCCGTGCCTCGGTCTCATAACCGGCGGGCTGGCGCTGCGGGTGAATTGGTGTCAGGTCGAGTTCGCCGCCATGCACGCCGGGACGCCAAGCCATCGGCAGCATGTCATACGCCGGAGTCGGCACAAACACGGGCCGGGTAACGTCATCGACAAAAAACGACAGGTTGCCAAAGTGCATATCGGTGTTGCCTATGAATTGCCCGAACAGGTAGATGCAGGCAATGCTGCGCAGGTGTTCGGGGGCCAGCAGCTTTTGCGCGACAAGGCTCTCGGCTGTAGCCACCCAGTGCCGGCGCGGCCCCTTTACAAAGGCTTCATGCACGGGCGTGGCAGCGACGGCATGGCGTTTGCCGTTTGCGCCGATCCGGTCGAATCGGATGGATTGCAGGTAGGTGCGCTTGGGCGTGTCCACCAACTCGGTCTGCGCGCTGGGCACACCGTGTTCACGCAGCAGCGTATTGGCAAGATGTTCCAGTTGCAACAGGCCATGCCAACGTTCACCAAAAGGCGTGCCACGCGGCGGCGAAAACTTGACGACCACTGCGGTTCCTTCAACGCGGGAGACGAACTTCGGCTGCTCACCGCCGGCCGAAGACCCGGCTGGCAGCTCCAGCGCCGAAGCGTCCGCCAGACGGTCAAAGGCTTGCCCGCGCAGCGCCAGCGCCACGTCGGGGGACGGCAGCGCCATCGAGGAACCAATGGCAAATGCACCGGGAGGGTCGTGGAAGTGGCTCGCCGCTATATAGAGGGTTTGCGACAGCGACCAGTCGTCCGGATCGACGGACAGGTCGGGCCGCAGGCGAACATACTGCCGTCCCAGAAACCCCTGTGGCCGCAGCGTTGACAACCACCACGGTAATGTGCCCTGCGCAAGCCATTCACTCCTGCGCGGGCCGCGCACGTGAACCTGATTGCCATGCAGGAAATACAGTTCACCGAACCGGCCCGCGTCCCGATGTGGCCCGGCAAGGGTGACTGCCTGCCGGGCGTCGAGGCCCATGATCGGCTGCGTAAGCGCATAACGCGTACTGCGCGCCGCGCCCATTTTGCAAACCGCATCGCCGAGCCGGGTTAGCGCCATCGAGACACTGGCCTGGCTTTTGCCTGTGGCGCGCTGCAATTCGGCCGCCGTCAGACTGCCCGCTTGCGCCAGCAGGCCGCAAACCGTCTGATCAAAACCCGATCTCGTTACATTCATTGATAGATACTTTTTTACAAGTATTTGTCAATGAATGATTTTTGTCAATAAATCATAAAAATATTGATAGATATTCGCCTTTGGACTAAATGCCAGTCTTTACTTCATCGGCTTCGTCAGCGATGTCCAGGCGCCGCCCCTGATCGTGTCGATCTCGACGAACTCCGGCCCCTGGTGGTTGCCGACGAAGGTCTGCTTTTCGTAAAAGATGGGATGGTCGAAGCTGTTGGTCTGCAAAAACTTGGCGACCTTCTCGGCCGTCAGATCCTTGCCGGCGCCTTGCACGGCCTTGACGAACATGTCGGTGTAGGCATAGGCCAGCAGCGCGTTCTCGTCTGGCTCGTTGGTGAACTTCTTCTTGTAGTTGGCAAACCAGGCTTTCACCGGCTCGGGGCCGTTGGTAGCGGTAAAGAGCTTCCAGGTGCCGACGCCATACAGCCCTTCGACGTTCTCCTTGCCCAGTTGCAGCACGATGCCGGTGCGGCCGGGGTTGCCGGTGAGCACACGCACCGTGTTCCAGCCGAGCTTCTTGACCTCGCTCATGATGCCGATGGTCTCGCGGGTGATGGTGGCGATCACGATCAGGTCGACGTCGGCCGCTTTCATGCGCGCCACCTGCGACGAGAAGTCGATGTCCCCGGCCTTGTAACCGGCCTCTGCGGCATACGTCATACCTTTGGCGGTCAGCGCCTTCTTGACACCTTCACCCATCAGGGTGCCGAGTGGGCCCTCCTGGTAGATGTAACCCACTTTCTTCGACTTGAACTGGTCGATCATCCAGGTCACGCCAATGTTCATGATGCCGTCGTAGTTGGGCGTGGTGGTGAACAGCAGCGGGCTGTCGGCGGCAGTCCTGCGGATGATGGACGATGCGCCCCAGGGTGCGAAGTACAACACGCCTTCGTCGACCGCGCGTTTCACCACGGCGGCGTTTGCGCCGGACCCAAAGGCGTTGACGATCGCAAACACCTCGTCCTTGCGCAGCAGCTTGTCCATGGCGCGCACGGCCATCTGCGGCTGGCTGCCGTTGTCCTCGACGACGAGACGGAACTTGCGTCCGTGGACGCCGCCTGCGTCATTCGCCTCGTCCAGACGCATCTGCATGCCGTTGCGAATGCTGGGCATGCCCGCCGCCACCGGGCCGGACAGGTCCAGGTGCGTGCCGAGCACGATTTCCGTCGCGCTCACGCCAGCGGCCTGTGCCCCAGTGGCTGCGCCGATTACCAGCGCGGCAGCCAGCAGGCTGTGTTTGAGTCTCTTCAACATGGCAGTCTCCTTTTAGAAATGGGCAGTCAGCCCGGTACAGAAAAATCACGAACGGTACATCGTAGCAATCAGATCGGCGTATTTGCTTGCAACCACCTTGCGTTTCAGTTTCATTGTGGGGGTAAGTTCATCGTCTTCGGCCCCAAGCAATTGCGAAATGATGCGGAACTCCTTGATCTGTTCGACCCGCGCCAGTTTGGCGTTGACGCGCTCCATTTCGGACTGGATCAGCGACACCACGTCGGGCGCGCGAGTCATGCTGGCGAAGTCGGTGTATGGCACCTGCTTGTCCTGGGCGAACTTGGCTACCGTGTCCTGGTCCAGCATCACCAGGCAGGTCAGGTAGTTGCGGCCCTCGCCGATCACCACCGCATCCGAGATGTAAGGGCTGAACTTGATGTGGTTCTCGATGTTGCTCGGTGTGATGTTCTTGCCGCCCGAGGTAATGATGATGTCTTTCAGCCGGTCGCGGATCGCCAGGTAGCCGTCGGCGTCGATTTCGCCGCAATCGCCGGTGTGCAGCCAGCCTTCGCTGTCAATGGCCTCGCGCGTCTTGTCGGGTAATTGCCAGTAACCCGCGAACACATTCGGGCCGCGCACCAGCACCTCGGCGTCCGCGCCAAGGCGGATTTCTGTGCCCTGGGCGCAAACGCCGGCGCTGCCGATCTTGATGCGTCCAGGAGGCATGGACGTGCAGAAGCCGCAGGTCTCGGTCATGCCAAACGCCTCCAGCAAATCAATGCCGATGGCCATGTACCAGCGCAACAGGTCTGGCGGCACCGGGGCGGCGCCGGTCATGGCGGTCTTGATATTCTGCAGCCCCAGGAAGCTGCGCAGATTGGACAACACCAGTTTTTGCAGCAGCGCGTAACGCGCCGCCCGGGCGCCGCCCACAGCGCGGCCGTCAAGCCGGGCCTGGGCCAGTGCGGCGCCCTCGGCCAGCACCTGGGCGTAGACGCGCCGCGCCAGGGGAACAGCGTCCTGCATGTAAAGGGTCACCTGCGAGTACATCTTTTCCCAGAAGCGCGGCGGCCCGAAGATGACATGCGGCGCCACCTCGCGCACGTCGTTGAACACGGTGCCGGCGTTTTCCGGAAAGTGCACCGTCTGCCCTTGCGCCAGCGGGTTGAAGACCGTACTCATGCGCTCGGCGATATGGCACAGCGGCAGGAACGACAGGGTGCGGTCCAGTGGCTGCAGCGCCAGGTACTGCTGCACGCTGGCAATCTGGAACACCAGATTGCGGTTCGAGACCATGGCGCCCTTGGGCGCACCGGTGGTACCCGAGGTATAGACCAGAAACGCGATATCGTCCGGCGCGCTGGCGTCTATCGACCGCTCGAACGCAGCGGCCTGCTGCTGCGCCAGCGCCTGGCCGGTCTCGACCAGGGCGTCGAAGTCCAGCACCATCGGGTCGTTCAGGCCACGCAGGCCCTTGCGGTCGGTAATGACGATGTGTCGCAGTGCCGGGCAGTGGGCGCGCACCGCCACCACCTTGTCGTATTGCTCCTGGTTCTCGACGAAAACCACGCGCACGCGGGCATCGCACAGGATGTACTGCACCTGTTCCGGCGAGGAAGTCGGATAGATGCCGGTGCTGAGCAGGCCCATGCACTGCGCGCCCATGTCGGCGTAAAGCCATTCCGGGCGGTTCTCGGACAGTACGGCGATAGCCTCGCCGCGGTGCAGGCCGAGTTCCACCAGGGCGAGGGCCACGGCGCGGGCGCGCGCGTAATACTGGCTCCAGCTGACACTGGACCAGATGCCTTTTTTCTTGTGCCGCAAGGCGGCGGCGTCGCCCCATTGCAGGCAGCGCGCGCGGAACAGCTTTTGCGGCGTGGCGTGGCCGAAGGCGGTGATAGCGGAGGATGCTGTGCTGGCCATGTTGGTTGCTACCTCCAGGTTTTGCGGCGCTTCCAGCGCTGCTGCTGTCCGTCGCTGCGCAGGTGCTGGGCGGCGCCGCCGAGGTAGAACTCCTTCACATCGTCTTTGGCCATCAGCTCAGCGCAGCTGCCTGCAGCCACCACCCGGCCCAGTTCCATGATGTAGCCGTCGTCGGCGGTGGCCAGGGCGATCGCTGCGTTCTGTTCCACGACGAGGATGGAGGTGCGCAGCTCGGCATTGATGCGTTTGACAATGGAAAATATCTCGCGCGTGAGCAGCGGCGACAGGCCCAGCGACGGCTCGTCGAGCAGCAGCAGGCTGGGGCGGGCCATCAGTGCGCGCCCGATCGCCAGCATCTGCTGCTCGCCACCGGAGAGCAGGCCGCCGTGCTGGTTCTCACGCTCAAGCAGGCGCGGGAACCAGCCAAAGACGCGTTGCAGATCGGCATCGAGCGCGTCCCGGCTGGCGCGTGCGAAGGTGCCCATCATCAGGTTGTCGCGCACACTGAGGAAAGGGAAAACCTGGCGACCCTCGGGCACCAGCACCACACCCGCACGCGCCACCGCGTCCGGGTCGAGGCCGTGGATGGCCTTGCCACGGAATTCGACGCTGCCCTTGAACGGATCGATGACGCCGGCGATGGTGTTGAGCAGCGTCGTTTTGCCCGCGCCGTTGGCGCCGAGCACGGTCACGATCTGGCCTTCGCGCACGTCGATGTTGACGCCCTTGATGGCGTTCACCGGGCCGTACCAGGTCTCGAGGTTCTTCACGGAAAGCACCGTGGCAGCGCCCGAGTACGCGTTTGCCTGCTGGGCGATGTTCCGGGCTGTGCTCATATCACGGTGCCCTTATTGGGCATGATCCGCTGCGAAGTGCGGAACTGGGTCGCAGGGGTCCATAACGCGGCGGCGCAGGGGCGGGATCAAGCCGCCGGGGCACTCGACTCCGCGAATGTCCTCCGGCCTTCGGCCTCCCCCTTTATTTCGCTGCGCCGAGCGCCCCGCTGGCTTGATCTGGCAAACGTGGTGGGCGCGCGGCGCGCCAATTCCACTCGCTGCCAGGGCGGCTGGGTGGGCGGCGCAGCGAAGTAAAGGAGGAGGGGCGGGCGCAGCCCGTTCCGGGGGACATGAGCGGAGTCGCCCGCCCAGCCGCCTTGGCGTACCAATGCCGTTAACCTGGCCCAACCCAAAGCCCGACAGCCTGCTGGCGCGTGTGTGCTTCATTTCATCCTCCCAGGTAAGCCGCGATCACGGCCGGATCACCCTGGACTTCGGCGGGTGTGCCGAGCGCCAGCACCTGCCCCAGGTTCATGCACAGGACGCGGTCGGCGGCCTCCGACACCAGCGACATGTCGTGTTCGACCATGATCACGGTGATGCCCAGGTCGTTCTGGATGTCGTCGATCCAGAACGCGAGTTCGCGCGACTCTTCGGGGTTGAGTCCGGAGGCCGGTTCATCCAGCAGCAGCAGGCGCGGCTGGGTGGCCAGTGCCCGCGCCAGCTCCACCACCTTGCGCACGCCATACGGCAGGCCGGCGACCGGGCTGTTGCGGTGCGGCGCCAGGTCCAGCAGTGCGATCACATCTTCCACCTGCGCGCGCGAGGCCTCTTCGGCGCGGCGCACGGCCGGTGTCCATAACCACTGGGCCAGGAAGCTGCCATGGTCAAAGCGGTGCCGGCCCAGCAGCAGGTTGTCGAGTACCGTGCCGCCTTCAAACAACTCGATGTTCTGGAAGGTGCGGGCAATCCCCTGCTGCACGATCTTGTGCCGCGGCAACCAGGTAATGTCCTGCCCGTCGAAGGTAACCGTGCCCGAGGTCGGGTCGAAGACACGGGTGATCACATTGAGCATCGAGGTCTTGCCCGCGCCGTTGGGCCCGATGATGGCGAATACCTCGCCCTGCTGCACCTCAAAGCTCACATTGCCCACGGCTTGTACGCCACCAAAACGCAGCGAGATGTCCTTCACTGAAAACACGCTCATTTGTAGCGCTCCGACTTCATGTAGGTCTTGCCGCGCTTGAACATGTCCTGCCGGTAGAGCGGGAAAGTTTCCAGAAAGGTTTTGAACTTGATCCAGCGCCCGTTGATGCCCTTGGGCTCAAACAGCACAAACAGCGCCAGTACCAGCCCGAAAACGAAGATCTCCAGCCCGAACTGCCTGGAAATCTGCTCTGGCAGCATGGGTTTGATGCGCGAGATGAAGGTCGGCAACATGCTGATGAGAATCGCGCCGAAGATGGCTCCGCGCAACGAGCCCAGCCCGCCAATGGTTACCATCAGTACCAGTTCAAGCGACAGGATCAGCGCGAACCCCTCCGGGCTCAGGAAGCGCACATGGTGGGCCAGCAGGGCCCCGGCCAGTCCCATGACCAGCGCCGACAACACGAACGCCAGCACCTTGTAACCGGCGACCCAGATGCCCAGGCTGAAGGCCGCTGCCTCCGAATCGCGGACACCGCGAAAGGCCCGCCCGGTCTGGGAGCGCATCAGGTTGACCAGTCCCAGCAGCACCAGCACCAGCACCGCCAGGCACAGGTAATAAAAAGGCCGCAGAGCCGACAGGTCGAAGCCCAGCAACAGTGGTTTGCCCACGCTCAGCCCGCTGAAGCCGCCGGTAACGCTGTCCCAGTGGCCAATGGTGTGTTCGGTCAGGATCGCAAATGCCAGCGTCACCATTGCCAGGTACAGGCCCGACACCCGGATTGCCGGCAACCCGATCACCAGACCGATGGCTGCGGTAAAACTCGCAGCCAGGCCCATCGACAACAGCAGCGGGACGCCTTGGGCCAGCAGCCAGGTGTGCGTGTAGGCGCCAATGGCCAGGAACGCCGCGTGCCCCAGCGACACCTGGCCGGTGTAACCCACCAGCACCATCAGCCCGAGGCTGGCGATGCACATGATGAACACATAGGACATTTCGCCTACGTAGTACTTTGGCAGCAACCAGGGCGCGACCAGCAGGGCCAGCACCAACACGGCGTAGGCCAGTTGGCCGGCACGGTAGCGCAGCAGGCTGTGGCTGTCGCGGTAGGAGATGTCGAAATGAAAACGCATGTTGTGTGTGCCGATCAGACGCGCCGCCCGTGGGCTTCACCGAGCAGCCCGCGCGGCCACAGGATCAGCACACCGATCAATACCAGGTAAGCCATCGCATCCTTGAATCCGTCGGGCAGGTAGACGCCGGCGAACTGTTCGATCACGCCCAGCAACAGGCCGCCGAGGATGGCGCCCGGAATGCTGCCAAAACCGCCCAGCACCACCGCTGCCAGCGCCTTGAGCACCACGATCCACAGGCCGATGTCGACCAGGGCGATGGGTGCCAGCAACAGCCCGCAGACGGCCGCGATGCCGCCGGAGATGGCCCACACCATGGACGTCAGGCGTTTGACGCGGATACCGTTCAGGTAGGCGGCGAGCTGGTTCTGTGAAGCCGCCTGGATGGCGACGCCCAGAGCCGTCTTGCGCAGGAACCAGAACAGCACCAGGGTAATGAGCATCGCGGCAGCGATGATGACCAGGCTCAGGTCGGCGATCACCAGGGTGCCCAGCTGCGTCTTCTGGTTGGTCCAGGGGGTGGGATAGGTGCGCGACTCGGGGCCGAACGACATGCTGACCAGGCCGCGCAACATGAAGGCGATGGCGATGGTCAGCATCACGCCGGCGAACTGCGGTTGGCCCACAATCACACGCATGACGCGCGCGTCGATGAGCCACCTCAGTGCGGCCGCAATCGCCACCGTGGCAAGTGCGGCCAGCCAGAATGGCCAGCCCAGGCCGACGATCAGGCCCCAGCCGACAAAACTCGAGGCCATCAGCACGTCCCCGTGTGCGAAGTTGAGCACCTCGGTGGCTTTGTAGGTCAGCACCAGCCCGAGCGCCACCAGCGCATAAATTGCCCCGATGGCCATGCCGTTGATGGCCAGTTGCAGGACTTGGGCAATATCGGCGCTCATCGCGGCACCCCTGTGCCACGCGCGGTGCAGCGCCCGATCGTGGTGTGGGCGACCCGGAAGCGGTCGGGCTTTGGGTTGGGTCCGCGCCGCAGAGAGTCGCGCTGCCAGCCCAGGCGTCGGCGGGGCGGTGGGGCGGGTCCACACAAGGAGTCGGCACCGACGGCTGGCGGTGCGAATCGCCCCGGCCGTTCGGGTTGGGTCTGCAATGGGGCCCATGCGGCGTTGCAAAGGCTCGCCGGATGTGCAATCCGGCTGCGCTTTGCGCCCTGCCCGCACCCCCTTGCCGGCCCAACGCGGACCCAAACCAAAGCCCGGCAGCCTTCTGGATTCATGGCAGCCGCTCCAGCACCAGGGCACTGGCGACACCGGCCGCTCCGCAGATCGAGATGCAGCCGAAGCGCGACCCGCGCCGATCCAGTTCGTCCAGCAATACGCTGACAAGTGCCGCGCCGGTGCAGCCCATCGCATGCCCGATGGCGATTGCGCCGCCATTCACGTTGACCCGGTCATGGCCAACCTGCATCTCCTCCATGAAGTGCAGCGCCATCGCGGCGAAGCCTTCGTTGATCTCGTACAGGTCGATGTCGCTGGCCTGCAGTTTGGCGCGGTGCAAGGCCATGCGGGCCGCGTCCACCGTGCCGGTGAGCGCCAGCGTGCGGTCGGAGCCGGTGTCGGCGAAGCCCAGGATGCGGGCACGCGCCTGCAGCCCATTGCGTTCCAGCGCCGCCCGCGAGCCCACCAGCACCGCTGCGGCTGCATCGGCCATGGCGGGGGAGTTGCCCGCATGGTGCACGTGGTTGATGGCTGCAATGCCATACCGACGGCAGAGCTGGGCGTCCCAGCCGTCTGCGCCGCCCTTGGCGCCCCACTGTGCGAACGCAGGCTGCATGGATGCGAGCGATTCCGTGGTGGTAGCGGGGCGGATGTTCTCGTCGCGCGCCAGCAATTGCGTGCCATCGTCAGCGCGCACCGGCAGCATCGACGGTGCTGCGCCGCGCTCCACGGCGGCGGCTGCGCGCTGCTGCGAAGCGGCGGCGTAGGCGTCCACCATGCTGCGGCTGTAGCCGCGCTGGGTGGCGATCACGTCGGCCGCGATGCCGATCGGCGGCAGATTGGCCAGGGCCTGCAACTGCGCGTCGTGGGTGAGTGGTCCCTGGTCGCTGCCCATCGGAACGCGCGACATCATCTCGACCCCGCCGCCAACAGCGAGCGTGTCGCCATGCATGGCCTGCAGGGCGGCAAAGTTGGTGGCCGACAGGCCGGAGGCGCAGTAGCGGTTGATGGTGACAGCCGATACCGAGTCGCTCCAGCCGGCCAGTGGCAAGGCGAGTGTGCCAACGCTGCTGCCCTGATCGGCGGTCTGGGTGACACAGCCGAAGATGGCGTCGTTGACCTTGCCGGTATCAAGGGAGGTGCGTTTTGCCAGGCTCCGCAGCACCTGGGCGAGAAGCACGGCCGGCTTGACGCCCTTCAGGCTGCCCTTGTCGTTGCCGCGTCCGCGCGGCGTGCGCACAGCGTCGGCGATGTATGCGTGGGTCATTGGCTACCTGATTGGTGATGCTGCTGCAGTTCCTGCACGAAACTGTCGAAGGAGTCCCGGGCGCTGGCGTAACTCTGCACGGGTGCGCTGCGCAATGCCTGCACCTGCCGGGCCAGCGACGCGCTTTGCATGGCGAGCGCGGCAGTCTCACCAGTATGGGAACGGCGCAACATGCCACCGCCACTGACCAGCACTTCGCCGCAAACCGTGCACTCTTCGGACGCCAGCCAGCCGACCAGCGGCGCCACCAGTGCCGGGTCGAAGGACTGCATGGTCTCGGGCGCCATGTGTCTGGCCGTCATCTGCGAGTACGCATAGGGCGCAATGGTATTGACGAGTACGCCTTTGCCCTGACCCTCCAGCGCCAGCGCCCGGGCAAACCCGATGATCGCGGCTTTGGACGCAGCGTACGCTGCAAGCCCGTGGTCGGCATACAGGCCGGCACTCGACGTGGTCAATATGACGCGCCCATAACTCTGGCCGAGCAGGTGTGGCCAGGCCGCATGGGCCAGGTAGACGGTGCCGAAAAACCCTGTGTCGAGGATTCTGCGGAACTCTGCCATATCCTGTTTGAGAAAGTGGCTGGCGCTTGCCACCGCTGCATTGGCCACCACGATATGGATGCCGCCAAAGGTGCTGCGGGCGTGTTCCACCATCGCCCGGCCACTGTCCGGGTCCGACACGTCGCTCCAGTCGGCGGTGGCGCGTCCACCGGCGGCGACGATGGCGGCAGCCGTCTGCGCGGCCGATGTTTGCGCGTCGACCTCGCCCGGATGGCGCCGGTTGTTCACCAGCACGGCCGCACCGCGCGCGGCCAGGTGCAAGGCGTAAGCGCGGCCCAGGCCCTTGCCGGCACCGGTCACGATGGCCACGCGGCCCTGCAGGTCCTGGCTTGGTTGCGTCATGGCCGGGTCCATGGGAAGAATGCGGGAACGCGCCGCATGTAGTCGGCATAGGCGGGTTTGGTTTTGGCCAGGTAACGTTCCTGCATCGGTGTCGCCGACCCCGCGCCCATGAACCAGGTTACGTACAGCGGGCAGACCAGCGTCAGCCAGCCCCAAGGGTGCACCAGCGCCAGGGCGCCGAAGCTCCACCAGACCATGGCCTCGCCGAAGTAGTTGGGGTGGCGGGTGAGCGACCACAGCCCGCTGTCGAGCACCTGGGCTCGGTCGCTGCGTTGCTGCTTGAAGCGCTTGAGCTGCATATCACCCACCACCTGGAAATAGAACCCGAACGCGAACAGGAGCAGAGCCAGTCCGTGCTGCCAACCCAGCGGCTGCGCACCGACCGCCACCGCCGCGACGAGCCCGAGCGACCACAACCACACCATGACGCCCTGCATCAGGAACACCTGGAAGAAGCTCCACCACCACCAGTGGCCGCCGAAGCGGCGGCGCCAGGCGGCGTAGCGCCCGTCCTCGGCCTGGCCGGCGTTGCGCGTGCCAATATATAGCGACATGCGCGCCGCCCATAACGAGACCATGACCGTGAGCAGGACCTCGTGCGCTGACCAGCTGCCGCGTCTGGCGACCAGCACAACCACCGGCAGCGCTGCGCAAAGGGAATAGGCCACGTCCATGATGCCGCTGTCCCGCTTGATCAGGCTGAGCAGCCAGACCACGGTCAGCAACGCGCAGATGATCACCCCCGCGCGCAGGAAGGTCGAAAGGAACCAGGACCCCGGGACGTCGCGGGTGACGAAATGCCAGGCCAGGCCGATCGCCAGCGCCGCCAGCGGAAAGACAAACTCGCGCAGCGTTCCCACGCGCAGTTCCGGCCGACGGCGGAACACGAGCAGGCCCGCCACCCATACCAGCCACACAACACCCGCCAGCGCGAGCAGGGAAGTCTTCATGCTGAATCTCTGCTCAGCAACCCATCACGCACGTCGGCGCCGTTGGCCCAGCACGAATGGGTGCCGCTGCACAACTTGTGAGGCAGCTCGATGCGGCATACCGGGCCTTCGGCAAAACGTTTGGAGTCAATCAACAGCGCTTCAGAGCGCTGGGTGTTCTCGTTGGTGATAAACGTCACCAGGTAACCATCGTCTTCGTCCTGGGCGTTGATGCGCGGCGCAAACGGCGCTTCGCTGGCGTATTGGCCTTCGGGCAGGTGGATCTCCCAGGACGCGCCGGTTTGCAGGTCATGCTTGACGTAGCCGTGGAACAGGAACCAGCCCGGCACCTGCACGGCGCTGTAGGCGTAGCGGTATTTGCGGCCTGCGTAGCGCCGGTTGATCATGCCGAACTCCAGAATGCGTTCGTCCAGACGTTGCTCGGTGGTCTTGCCAGTGGCCAGGTTGAAGCGCCAGCGGTGCAAGTGGCATCCCATCTTGTACTGGTCGAGGTAGGACATCATGCGTTCGTAGCCAGCCGGTGCGCCGGAGAAGTTCTTTGGCTCCGGTTCGTCCTGGAAATAGCCGTCGAGCACGATCTCGTCGCCTTCTTCATAAGCGTTGAGCCAGTGCAGCACGAAGGTGGGGGCGGCTTCGAACCAGCGGATCTCGTGCGGCTGCCCGCGCCGCGGGACGATGGCGAAACGCGAGGGCTGCTCGGGGTGGAACCTCACCACGTGTTTGCCGGACTTGAGCAGCTCCGGGTCCCAGTAGAGCGGAAAGTCGTTCAGGATGGCGTAGTGCTCCGAGTAACACATGTCGTGCGGAAGGCGCGGTCCGGGCAACGGGATCGGCACGTAGTGGACCAACTTGTCATGGCGGTCGACCACGCCATAGTGCATGTACGGCGCGTGCCTGGAATAGTTGAAGAACAACATCTCGCCGGTGGATTCGTCCACCTTCGTGTGGGCCGAGATGCCATCCAGCGGCGACCACGGCGGGATGCCCTGCTGCTCCAGCGTGAACGGGTCCATCCGGTAGCCTTCGCCGCACTGGTAATACGAGGTCAGTGCCCGTCCGGCGTGCACCACCACATCGGTGCTCGACGCGTCCTTGATGGAGCCATGTGCGCCCCAGCCTGGCCGCCTGGACAACTTCGGGTCTTCCATCAGCCCGGCCCAGAGGCGGTGGCCGGCCTCCTGCTCGGCACGCAGGCCCTTGGTCTGCACGAAGCGATTGCGGTAGCTGGCTTTGCCATCGCGCAGGCTGAGCATGTGGACCATGCCGTCGCCGTCGAACGGGTGGTAGCGGCCAATCGACTGGTAGACCGGGTTTTGCGTATTGCGCAGGTACACGCCGTCGATGTCGGTGGGGATGCGCCCTTCCAGCACCGGCATGTCGGTGGCGTTGACCTCTTCCAGCAGGGGTGTCCAGGCGCCGCGCAGATAAGGGTGGTCGCCAGGGGCGATATCGCTGTGCACGGTGCGGATCAGGTCGGTTGCCATAGGGTTTCCTTTGCGCGGCTCAGTGGGAGCCGGTTTCGAATGACACGTCCCAGGGGCGCAGCGGCTTGGCGCAGGCGCTGCACACGACCTGTGGCACGAACGGCTTGCCGCAGTCCTTGTGGGTGGGGCGGATCGAGCTGGGCTGGTGCAGGTAGTCGCGGCTGGCCCAGGTGGCAAAACACACCAGGTAGCCGAACAGGTCGCGGCTGGCGGGGGTGAGGCGGTAGAACTTGCGCCGCGCGTCGCCCAGGTCGGCCTGGTTTACCAGCAGGCCGGACTCGACCAATGCGCCAAGCCGGCGTGAGAGCACACTGCTGGCGATGCCCAGCACATGGCACAACTCGTCAAAATAGTGGCAACCCAGCGTGATGGCGCTGACAATCAGCAGCGACCAGCGGTCCACGCGCAGGCCCAGGCCCATGCCGGTGCCGTCCGTGGCTGCCACGCGTGCCGTGCGCCCGACCTTGCCCGCACTGGCCAGCAGCTGCCGATTGACCTGCAGCCCGAGCCGCAGGTCGCCGACGCCGGTCTTGCCGCCACAGTCCGCGCACGTGAGTACCGGCATGAAGTGCTGCCCGCAGGTGTGGTGCAGCAGGCGGCCGGGCAGTGTGGCCTTGCGGCTGCCCCAGCGTTTCTCCCACATCCAGATCATCAACACGTGGTCGTATAGTTTGAGGCCTTCACGCGTCAGGTGGTAGGCAAAGCGGCGCGGCCGCTGCTGGTACTCGCGCTGGCGCAACAGGCCCATGGCTACCAGCGTCTTGAGCCGGCTGGACAGCGTCGAGCGCGGGATCGACAGCCGTTCCTGCCAGGCTTCGAAGCGCGTCACGCCGGTGAATGAGCCGAGCAGCACGGCGGAGGTCCAGCGGTCGCCCAGCGCCATCAGCCCGTGGCTGAGCGTGCTGCTGGCGATCGCGTCGCGCGTCAGGTCCAGGTCGGGCTCGAAGGCCAGGGTTGCTGCAGCTGCCATGGGCTTGTCGGGTCGTCAGTCGTCGCAGGCGACTACGAAGCTCACCACGGTGGCACAGGAGCCGCCGATGTTGAGCGTCTGGACGCGTTTGGCGGCTTCAATCTGGCATGCGCCAGCCTGGCCAGTCACCTGCCTGGCTGCGTCGAACAGCATGCGTGTTCCGGTCGCCCCCACCGGATGGCCGCAGCCGATCAGGCCGCCACTCATGTTCACCGGGCAACTGCCGTCGGCCTCGATGCGACCGTCTTCAACCGCCTGCCAGCTCTGGCCGGGTGGTGTCAGGCCAAGGTGGTCGATTGCCATGTATTCGGTGGTGGTGAAGCAGTCATGGGTCTCGACTCCATCCATGGCCTCGATGCCGGCCACACCGGCACGCCGCCAGGCATCCTCAATGGTCTGGCGCACATGCGGAAACACGTCTGTCTCTTATACACATCTGACGCTGCCGACGAATAGAGAGGTGTAGATCCCGGGGG
>ENA-ORBV01010223-ORBV01010223.1-microbial-mat-metagenome-genome-assembly--contig:-NODE-10223-length-15099-cov-6.430635_pt1 | contig 15099 bp, 12 predicted proteins | sample MGYA00237777_ERZ505514 | MGnify/ENA primary metagenome ERZ505514 (study PRJEB26160, sample SAMN06269048) | microbial mat metagenome | isolation source: Oligotrophic lake microbial mat | place... | reverse complement strand
CTACACCTCTCTATTCGTCGGCAGCGTCAGATGTGTATAAGAGACAGGGATTGTTTGGCTCTCGGGGATCCGTACTACGGAAGGACGGGCAGACTGTACGAGGAACCGTGGCCCCAACTGGTAGTACGTAAGACGCACACATCACACCAAAAAAAAGCTAAGCGCCACATGTATTGCCCGTCGCCCACAGGAATTTGCGGGGCAGTACAGAATGCGCATTTGAGTTGCTGTGCACTACGTGGTACCAACCTAAACGTCTATTTGAAAAATGACACTAGGTCGCTCATGTACGGTACCCAGTACATCCATAATTTCACTAGCTAGCTAGATAGAAGTAGATGGCATTATATAGTCTTACAGTATATCCACCTCATCCTTTCCCTTCTTTTTCTTGGACTTTTTGCCGAGAGGAAACAATCGAAAGATACTTTTCCGCCCGTGCTTTGCCCTTGCATTGCTGGGCGCGTCTGCTGCTGCTGCTGCTCCTGCTGTTCCTGCTTCTCCTGGACTGTTGTCTCCATTGTCACCACCGTCAGTCTCATTCTTCTTGGCAGCTGGCTTCACTTTCTGGGCTGCGGACTTTTGCTGCAAACGCTGATTCGTTGCTACCATCTTTTCCCAGTCTCGGCTGGATCTCGGTACCTCCATGTTATCGAGCTTGTTTTTCTTAGTTTGTTTTGGTTCAGGCGGTTTCTTCTTCGGTTCCGTGTCTGCTGCTGGAGACGATACCGATTCGGCGGGAGCAACAGGCTCAGGTTTTTCCTCCATTTCTCCACTTGGCGGTGATGATTCCTCTTCCTTTTCATTACTCTTATCACTGACCGACCCATCTTCCTCCGCATCTGCAGCCTCGACAGAGTCATCAATTGAAAGGGCGTCCTCCCCTCCTTCATCATCCGTATCCCCACCAATTTTAATTCCGGCGACTTCCTTTTCAATATTATTCAGAATAGCCTCTACGGAATCGTCATCCGTTACGTTTTGACGCGATGAACTATCCTTCTCGTTATCGCTTGCTTCTGAATCCTTCTGTGATCCTCCCATGACCAAGTCTGCCGCAAATGCGCTCACAACTTTTTGTTCTTCTTGTTTGTCTAGTTCCTTTGTTGGCGGCTTTGTGTCTTCCTCTTCCTCCGATCCTTCCGACTCGGAGGGATCGGGCAAGTCGTTGAGGCTCTCGTCATCGATTGACATGTCATCCTCTGGCTTTGGGTCTTCTGGGTCATCCTCTGCTGCACCAACGATTTGTTTATTGATATTTTCCAGAATGGCATCGACGGAGTCATCATCCGTGATTTTTTGTCGTTGACTCTTCTGTTCTTCTTTTTCTGGAGTAGGGCCGCCGACAACAACGACGGTCTTATCCTTTTCTTCTTCTTCTCGCGGTTGTTGGTCCTCTTGTTCGGGTGAATTCTCTGTCTCCTCCGAAGTCACTTCATTTTGGATGGGTGCTTCTTCTTCTTCCTCTTGGTCACTATTCTTTTCTTCTTCCTCTTCTGCTTCTTCCTCATCTTGCTTGGATGATTCCTCCGTCTCCTCCAAGGTAAATGCATTATCTTTTTCTTCTTCTTTGTCACTATTATGTTCTTCTTCTTTTCCTGGAGAAAGATCACCACCAACGGCAATCTTGTCGTTTTTTTGCTGTTGCTCATCTTGCTCGGTTGACTCCTCCACTTCCTCTAAGGTGACTGCATTATCTACTTCTTCTTGGTCGCTATTCGTTTCTTCTTCTTTTTCTGGAGTAGATTGCTTATCTTGTTTGGTTGACTCCTCGCCATCCTCCAAGGTGACTGCATTATTTTCTTCTTCGTCGCTATCCTTTTCTTCATCTGGGACCACAATTGTTTCCTTTTCTTGTTGTTCCTCATCTTGTTCGGATGACTCCTCCGCATCCTCCAAGGTAGCTTCATTGCTGGGTGATTCTTCTTCGGGATCTAAATCGGCAGCATCATCATCCGGTAGACTACTGTGGCTCTCATCATCAATCGACATGTCGTCGTCTATTACTTCTGCGGCTTTGTCGTCTTGGTTGGCAATCACAGCGATTCCTTCTTCCGCCACTTTCTCAATACCATTTAGAATTTCATCCACTGAATCATCATCCGTAATCTTTTGACGCTGTTTCGCATCTTTTGCCGTTTCCTCTCGCAATGGGTCATCATCATCATTATCATCTGGGGTTTCTTGTCCTGGCGTTCCTTCGATAACTACATTAATTTCGTCGTCGTCGTCTTCGTCTTCTGAGACTTCGGCATCTGGTAACTCGTCCAAACTATCATCATCAATCGATAGATCATCTCCGGCTTTGCCTTCTAAAGCCTTGAGGTCGGTAGAACCCTTCAAGGCAATGTCTTGATCAATTAAATTCAAAATGTCGGCCACTTCTCCATCGTCATCATCGTCGGCGTCAGCAGGCATCTTGGCGTTCTTGAGAGATTTTTACTTACGGTTCTCTTGGATCCCTACAATATAAATTAGTGCACACGAGACAGCACCCTCTTGCACTTGTTGACCTTCTGTATGAATGGTGGATACTGATTATTATTCTACTGTTGATCGATAATAGTAACAAAAGATTATTTTCAACACCCAGTCATCAAGGGAGTAAGGTCATCCAAGTCATACGGATAATTTTTTGAGTCACAGTTGAGCGGCAACTACCGTTGAGTCTTGGGTGGACGTCGTTATTAGAGACGTGGAAGAGGCATATGAAATACGCACACATGCTCCACGTTTCTTCCTCGGCCCATGCATCTCCGCAGTTCTATTTTAGCCCACAACTCTAGCTACTCAACTGTACTCTAGTGTCTACTAACTGGACTTCTCCTAATTGCTCGATGCTAGCTAGACACCTATAGCAACAGGGAATATTTGATTTGGTCTGCCGCTGGGTACTGGCAGTGTCAAAGCTCTCCATGGATTGTAAAAAAGGAGGTCAAGAAAGGACATTCGATTTCAGCCGTAAGCTCAGGGCGGTTCTGCAAGCAATGACGACGGAACCACGACGCAGACGAAACGGAGGGAAAGAAAAAGCTATTTTTGTCTTTCACTCGAATATCCCATGAGCTGTTTGATGGTCGTAATCAGAAAAAATAATCACAAAACGGTTTCGCGTTGTCACGGGATTGTCGCCGTCGAACGGCCACGCTTGGCTCACTGACTCCCCATGGCTCGTTCCGCCGTGAATTGGCATCGTCATGCAAGGCAGGACACCTGCAATGCCCAAACCAAGCATCCCATGTGTTTTTTTTCAGCTCCTAGTTGCGGCTTGAGTGGCAGTGCACATTCCCCGTGCGTGCTGCTGCTCCATGGGGCATTCATCATGAATCATTGCTGCTTTCGCCACTGCCGTGCGAAATGGGAAAGGCCATGTAGAACCTTGCTCTTTAAGTTTGCACTACTAGCTAGTAGTCTACTACTCCAACGCCGGGAATTCTATGCCCGTGCTACAAAGAGAGTCATCCATTGGTCAATTCAATAGGGGTGGGGGATATATGTATGGTAGGACAGTAGGGGCATGATATGTTTCCGTCGGTTGGTTCACAGTGACATCCGTTGATGGGCTTTGACGACTGCGAGGAGATGGAGGAAGAAAAAGAAGACTTTCAGCTGCTAGCCGGCAGGTAGGCGAAAGTGTGAGTCACATTGGTCAACCGAGCCTTTTCTGGGGCGCAATTTGAGTATGGTTGGTATGCCTTCACTATTGATCTGCGAGCTAGCAAGTGAGGTGAAGTGCTACAGTAAGTAGATAGTGCAGAGACAATGCTGCCACTTGCATTGCCTAGCTCTTGGCGTGACAGGAAAACTACGGTCTACATGGCTAATCAATCCATCATTCCATTTTTAAAATACTTTTACAAAGGCTTGAGCTAGGAAGGGCGAGCGAGCAAGTGCGTGGCTCGTTAGAACCACTTGAGGTATTCCCTCTTGGTATCTTCTGTCGTATCCGGTTCTTGATGCAGCCTTGAATGAACGCCATTATTGTTATAGACATTGGGAAGACTGGAACTTCGGGCCAAGAACGTACTATCGATCGTGGATAACGAGGACATGGACGTTGTCGAATCCAAACTCCCTCGTCGTCGAGGACATTGCGCCATGCGATCCATTCCTCCTCCCCTTCTATTCTGATCAGAGGCACTGGTATTCCTACTAGCATTTGGGGTGCTGCTCTTGAGGATACCGTTAGGATGATGATAGTTGGCGATCTTCACTGTCGGAGCAAAAGAAGCGGTAGAATCTGTACTGTCGCGTCGTTGTGGCGGCTTGGGACAACCCAAGATGTGGCCGTTGTTGCTGCTGGATGGAAGAGTCGCCACCTCTTGCTTCCCTGCTCTGTGACTTGGTGTTGTCACAACACTGCCATCCATGCTACACTTACGTTGAGGACAAGGCGGAGGGAGATTACAAACAGTGGCATCTGATGGATGATGTATCTTTTGCTTTTGGTGCTCTGGGGAAGAAATTGCCTTGTCATCATCATCGCTAGTATCGGATGGACCACCGAATTCCATAGTCCCTCGTCGCCGAGGGCAAGGTGGTGGACGATTGGCATCCATGATTTCCGCGGTCCCTTGTCGACGAGGAAACGGTGGCGGAAGCTTGGCCTTGTCTTGCTGCTCTTGCTGATGTTGATTTTGGTGGTTGTTGCTGTAATGGTCGTCCATTGCATCCACCGCACAATCCATACTGAGACGTCGGCGTGGACAACGTAGCTTGGTGTTGTTGTTGCTGCCGCTGCTGGTGGCAGTAGGGCCGCCAGCCGTTTCTGCCGGAACATGATGATGCCCCTTGTTGGTATTCGTAGTAGTAGGACTACTAGTCTCAGTGGACCAGCGAATCTCAGACTTGGCAAGAATGCTGCTTCTGCGACTGTCGTTGTGAACCCACATCATCATGGCGGCTGTGGTGTGGTTGACATGAGTCAGGGCATTGTCTTGCACGAGATTGACAATGTGACACCCTGTCTTGCTGTTCTCGTTGTTGCTGGGGCTGTGAGTATCAATAGCAGCATCCTTTGCGTTGTTTTTGTCGCTGTCGTCGCCATCTTTGCTGCTTGTACCAGCACTGCTGCTGCTGTGGTTGAGGTGAAGGACAATTGTTGTCACACAAGAACGAATGGCTTCCAGTTGTTCTTGTGGATGCCTCTCATCTTCCTGAACAGCAGTGATGCTTTTGTCATCCTCCTTGGAAAGAATGAGCTCTGTTTGTTGGAAGCAAGGCGACGATGAAAACAAACTGCTCATAAAGGTATGGAGAGGCGGTGGAGTCATCATCGTGCATGTGTGAAGCTATCTTTTGAACAATGCCAATAGACTACAAACTTTTGTTATTTATCTTTTGTGGAAATTCTCTTGGCGGGTTGGTTGTATGTGGGGAAAAGGGTGATGGAACGCTCGGTATGTAAGTACTCGATAGCTAGTACTTGTACTACTGTAGTACTGTAGCTACGAGTACGCACGTACTGGCACTTTTACGGCTTTGAGCAGTGCAGCGTTTTTGCGTGTCCGCTTGCTCTTCCGCTGGCCTTCGACACAAAAGAAGACAGAAAAGAAGGATGTCAATCATATGTATCATGATTGCCATCTTGGAAGTGGGATAGGGGGTACTTAAGTATATTAATTGCTGGCTCGCATCTCACGCGAACCCTGTTCTCAGAAGACTTATCGCAGGTCGGGTACGAAAAGCTCTTTATCTGAGCTTGTTCTCTTCGTTCTAAAGAACCCCATCAGGCATTGGTCATTATGCCATTCCGGCCACTATGCGTATTACTCGTACTCCGCGCTGCACTCCTTGTCATGTCCGTCCTCTGCGATCCTCTTGCTCTTTAGTCCTAACAAATGAGGAGGAGGATTAAGGAGTGCCTTTTTGGGCTTCCCGCCGGCCTGACGACATGGAACTATGATGCATTAATGTTCTTCAGTGAAATTAAACAATTTTGTTTGTCGGCAGGTCTCACCTGATATATTCTAGCTAGCTAGGTCATTATGATTTGGCAACCACAACCTATTTGGTCATCCATCACAAATCCACGATGTATGCTGCTCCCATTGGAGAGCTTTTTAGAAGAACACCGGAAGGATGCCCAGCTGCCGGCAATCAAAATCTCATGATCCAAAAGAAAAAGAAGTTGCTGCAGGTGCGTCTTTTAGAGAACCTGTTGCAGCTGATCTTTGTTTCATTTTGAATACCTCCATCTGGTCTTGACAAATCTGCATTGTGGAGAGCTCTTGAGTCCACGAGAAGGATGCTCATCAATAACACTCAAAATGTTCACAAGAAAAAGAAGTTTTCGGGGTCACTTTTTCTGGAGAAGCTGTTGTAGTAGATCTTTGTTTGACCGACCTCAGAAGTCTTGACCGGAGGATTGGTGTTCCTTTTTAGGTACACTTCCATTTGTTCACATCAGATATGTGATATGGTAATAAGCAAGAAATTGTGAGCTCACGTGAACAAAAACTGGTTCGACCTGTAGTAAGTCAATAGCTTGCAAACATTCTTAATTCTGCATTGAAAAAATCAATAGCTCTGACCATAGACCGGCACAGGTGGTGAATTTCATGCCAATAGGTTACGACGTCCCACTTCACTAGTACTGTCGTAGTCTGAGTGATGGTAGAAGTTGGATCTTCGATGGCTGAATCAATAAGGTGACAAACCTCCTTGGTATCAGTCAGTGTAAGGCTCCATGTTCTATTTTGTCCGAATCATTGAGGTCGTAAAGTATCTTTGTAGACTTCGTCTCGGACTCTAGTACTAGGGGCTCCAGATCGGTCCAAGTAGGGGTTGGAGGCCGTCATCGGATCCATTATGTGAATCGACGACATTTTTTTCAAGAGGTGTTGTCGATGGTTAGCGCCGATTCTGTGTGAGAGAGGGGTATCTTGAAGTCGTTAAGGCGATGGGGCGCGATTTCAAAGTGAAATAAGACGTCGACTGGAAGCAAATATCAAAGGAGACGTCGGCTACGCTAAACCTACTAGTACCTAGTCGTGCCCGCATCTGGCTGCGGCAGTGCGATCAAGACGTACAATCATGAAACGAACCAGTTTCTTCTCTGCTAATACTATGTTCTAGCTTGGACCAGATAATATCCAATTTTGCTATGGCGATAACTGTAAATACTTGTGCGTGGTTAAAAAAGATTCTAGACATCACTATCTATTATTGCTGATTCTTGATTTGTTCCAAATTGGCGCGAACCTTCAAGAAGGTTTCCCGCACAAAGTCATTGTGGTATTGAATCATGGGCAGATTTTTGTTGTTGGGATCCGGGTTTCGTTGAATTTTTGTGGCACAATTGGCCAGTGCCGTCAGCATTTCATCCACGTGTTGAAGCAAGGCATCACAAATTTGAGGACGATAGTGATTGAGCATATTGGCCTTGGTGTTTTGGTCGCCTTGCATGTGAGCATTGTAAAACTGCTGCTGTTGGCCTTTGTCTATTTGTTCCAAGATTGTGTAGAGCATGACATCCCAGACTTCGGAAGCGATGGCTCCACTTTCGTGATAAAATACCATGCGCTCATAGACAAATCCCAAGTTGACCAACTCTGGCGTAAGAGTCTTGCCAGCCATGAGTTTACAGTAGGCAGCAGGGCATGAGGCATCAAAGAACCCAAACGTAGCGAGAAAACGAGAAGGGTTGGTAACTTGGCCGTAGTTCTTGTACAAGGGTTCGCCTTGCTGAACATCCTTGAGCAGAGTGACATGGACATTGCCGTCGTTGTCGTACTGGACTTCCACGTTTGGGTCTGCGTTGTGATTGAGCATATCGGCCATGGGAATAATTTCAGCTTCTTCAAAAGCTGCTCTGGCACGCGTGAAGACAACGTTAAAGGCCCATTGGCAGACCTCCTGATTCTGCTTGGTATTTGGACTGATGGTGGGAATGTCCAAAGTGTTGAGAACTTCCATGAATAATTCGTAATTATCGCGATTCTGCTTGGCCAAAAAGCCCACAAACGGAGGCAGACATTCAAGACAGTAAGGCTTGAAGGTAATCGAGGTGTGGAAATTACGAGGCAAGGCATTCAACCAGGGATAATATGGCGATTGTTCGCCTTGATCATACTCTTGCAGGACCTTCAAAAAGAGATAAAATTGACACCCCAGGTTATTTTGTCCCTTGCTGTTAGTGGCGTCAAAGTATTGGCTGACAGCATTCTCCAGATGGGAATATTCTTGTCGGACTCCAGACGAGGTTATGCGGAGCATAGAGGGGACGTAGAGGACCCTGGAGCCAGCTTGAGCAGCTTGGGAGGCCACGCCTCCCCATTCTCCGAATTGCTCCGAAATCTGCATATTTTCGGGGCTCAAGCCGTAGTTGCCGGCCCATTCGACAAAGCTATTATAGTCACGTTGAGCATTCTCGTTGACATCAACGGCAAAGAGCTGAGTAGCAGAGGAGGCTGTGCTCGGTCGAGAGACAACAGGGACCTGTGGAATCTGGAAGGCCGAGGTGCCAACCGCTGCACAAAGGAGGATTGAGATTAGGGAAAATTTTGTCATGATGGGGAATATTATGCGGCTACCAACGTTGTTTCGAACTTGAGCTCGAAAAGGAAAGATAAAAATAGAAAGATATTTGCAAATTTGCAATATCGTGCGTGGCTTTTGATTTGCCGACACCCCTCAGAAATGATGAGGAAAATGCGGAAGCCAATGAATGTGATGGGAATAGTGCGTGTGTGTTCCTTGATGATTTGGCCGACATCTAGTACTACTAGAGTAGAAGAAGGGGGTACGTACTCGAGTTTAGGGTGAGGGATATGACGATAGAACTAGGGTTCAGGTTCCAGCTCATGCCACAAAAATAGGTGGACTGTGCTGATATCTGCTGTTAGATAGTATACTACTAATGGCGTAAACAAACCTATAAACAAGACTACACATAGAATTTTGGATTTCATGAACAGTGCTATCTGTCTGTTACATATAAGAATATAAATAGAGGAAATACCATCCGAGTTGTCTTCTTATTGGATCAACAAATACTGTCGAATGCATCATCGATGGTTGTTCAACTGAAAGCTTCTATCAACTACTCAAAGTAATCTTTTAAAAGTGTTTTGCCTCTGGAGCCAAGTTTTCCTTGGGATCGGACTGATGCTTGGGGTCTGTAGTCCATCCGTGGGTGCCCCAGGCCTGGGCAAATTTACCGCCCGAGGGTGTGTTGCCGAACTCATCGGTAGTGTTGTCGTGCGCCTTGGCGCCCTTCTCACGGTGGGGGTCAAGCGTCGTCCTGACATGGTACCAATGATTGATGCAAACACCACGAGCGTTCCAGTAAGGTGCCATGGTTTCTGGTTGAACGTTGAAGTCAGAGTTCATGGCCTTGGAAGTGATGTCGAGTGTCACTTGTTGGCCTTTCTTGAGCTTTTCTTTGACGTCTTCAGGCAGGGGCAAAGTTTTGCTGAAGTGAGTCCAAGCCCAGTGACGGTTGCGTTTCTGCTCAACAGGTTTGTAAAGTTCAGCTGCGGTCCAGCTCTTTCCACCGTCGATCGAGACATCCACACGTTCAATCTTGCGTCCTCCACCGGACCAGGAAACACCCTTTACCTCAATGTCAGTTGCATTCTTCATTCCAATCAAAGAATTCTGCCCTGGGTTACAGACGAGAGATTGAACGGGCATTTCCTGCACAATGGGTGCTTGGTCGAGTCGGGGTGGTGGCCAGTGGGCCAAATCCTCCTCGAAATTGATATCTGGAGCAAATCCGCGGTAGGACTTTTGCTGCCAGGACTTCTGCGATTCCTGGTCGCTCACAATCACCTTGTGTAGCCATTTACATTGTCTAGCACCAGCATGGCCGGGTGCGATGGCACGAACAGGGTATCCATGGTCCCTAGGGAGTGGGCTTCCGTTCATTTCAAAGGCAAAAATGGCATCACCGAGCCCATCGACAGCCTTGTCGATTGGGATGGAACCACCGTAGCATAAACCGGTCTCGTCCGTATCATATCCCTCGAATTGGACATGGTTGATGTTATCATCTTTGGGGTTCTTTTTTCCCAAGGCATACGCGTCAACGTCCATTCCACAATGCTCAAGAACATCACGAATCTTGACGCCACCCCATTTCGCAGTACTCATAGCACCAACGACCCAGTGGGGGGCGATGTAGATCTTGTGGTTGTCATCGTGCATATCCTGAATTGGAAATAGAAATAGTAATATTAGAGACGTGGTAATAATTATGTTCAATGCCAAGCAATGAAATTTGAAACTGTTTTCTTACCTCACGTCGGTTGCCAGCGCACTGCAAGGTGGTCACGACCTCGTGCTTTGGGAATTTTTCTTTCAAATCCTTCAAGGTAAACTTGTGCTTCTTGATGCCTTTTCCCTTGACGATGAGACAGTAGTCTTCTTCGTCAATGTCGGGGACTGCCAAGTGGTTTCGGACATAGAACAATTCGTTGGGGGTGAAATAATCCCTCGTCAATAGTTCAATACGGGGCTCTCCACACCATGGCTTGATCGTGCAACCCAAGAGATTTTTGTCCCGAATGGGATCACTTTCATACATATCACCAACGTTGAAGTCCGATGCCTTTTTGGCTTCTTCCGGCGAAAGGTTTCCGATACGATGACGCTATAATGGATATGGGGCGAAAACATCGTGTGGATGAGAGACTTTTGGGACTCGTAAATCAAAACAAGAGCGAACATCAAGAAATTGCAACTTACTTCCATCCAGCTGACAACATGACCACGGAAATGCTGTCGGTATACTTCCCAGTAGGGTTCCAAATCCTGTCCACCAGCCATGAGCAAGCGCTGAAAAAAATCAAATAAAAAGAGTTATTGGACATGAGTACCGAGTTTTCCATCTTCACATAAACAAGTAAGTTTACAATTTACAAGTAAATGCTTACCGGTGTTCCGCCGGGATGACTATAAAACAGAGATTTTTCGTGGAAAGCAAGAACGAAAAGGCATTAGCCGATGCACAAAATTAATCAATCGAACCAACTTGGACACTGAAGAAACAAAATGCATGTACTGTGCATTAAAAGACACAAGAAAGGAGGTCATTATTTTTACGTACCCATTCAAGAAGAAGGTCATGTCATAAACGGCACCACGAAAGGTAAACCAAAGGGAACTTTCATCGCAATGCTCCGCGACATCCTCCAATTTGAATGTGGGCAGGTCAGGTCGGGGTGGCGGGTCGTTGTAGTCGGAATGGTGGCTTTCTTTGCCATGAATGGGAATTGGATTGGGAGACGTGTACTTTTGCTTGGGCAACTTTTGCTTTTGTTCGAGCAACGTCACGGTCCCGGCACTCATGGCGCCCAAAAGCGCCGCACCAACCGCCGCCAAGGGACCGTGAAAGTTGTTCTTGGAGGAATGGGACGACTTGTCACCGCCCGTCTTTCCAGCCATGGTCGAAGCCAAAGCTCGAGTCGCCGACGACGAGTGTTGCGTGGCAACACGACGAGCAGCAAGCATCATGGTGAATAAATTGTTTAATTTTCTGGTGGAAAGGTCTTTTTATTACTGGACTACGGGTGGAATACAGTAGTCAGCAATTATTAATTTTGTTTTCTTGTTGTTTTCTTGTACAATAATCAATGCCATCAATTTTATGACTTGTCAACCTTGCACTTCACAAACAAATCCATCGTATCTTTCAAATGATGCGATGTTGTCAACGCGAATCTCAATGACAGGTGCAAATAAAACAAAACAAGCACAGTGAATCTGGGTGACGAAAAATATGAAGCCTGTTAAACCAATTTTTCGATATTGGCGTTGCATCTGTTTTTAGTTGTGTTCTCATTGTTAAGCTCGTGAGATGAAATGTGCCGGAAGCAATGGAAAGGGGTCCCCCAAAAATAAAGTGCGACCGGAGTTTGTAAAGAGGGGTTCGGATCAGCCTTTCTGAACGATGATTGTGTGGTTGGCATGTGCTTGCCCTCGTTGATGTGCAGCAGTGAATCATGCAAGTCAGGGGCCCAAACCTGGGATTGTTGTACTCCAAGTCTGCTTCTTGATGTGCAAGTGAGACTTCCTGGCTGAAGTCTGTCTCACTGCATGTCCATGGAAGTAAGCCGTGGCAGTGGCCCCTTTGGAGCAAGATCAAAATCCAAACCCAATTGATGTGTTTTTCCCAGAAGATGTTGACACAAAGTCGCAACATCCAATTGGGGCACCACCGTTTGACCATCATCTGAAATCTACCAAATCCCATTGACCTTGTGATCAAAATTTGGTTGTGTCAACAAAAAGGTTGCAGCATCTTTGCTTGACCAGTTCATGAACAAATCGCATTCCTTTGTCACTCAATGTCACTCCAAAGCTTGGAGTCATGCTAGAGCATAACCATAATTGTGTCTGAATGTTCATTTCTGAGTAGTCACACAAGACGTCATGGCATGATGGGATCATTTTGTCTCCAAGCCAACAAATTGACGGAAAGGCAATGCATGTTTGCTCTTGCCAATGGGGTGCAAAGAATGTTTCAACAACAACAATTGGGTTTGAGAAACGTTCAATTTGATTGTAGATGCTATGGGGGTTTGGAAAAAGTTAGAAGGACAACAAGTTGGTTTTGGAAAGTGTTAAGCATGTTGGGTTGTCTCTTGTTCAAAAATGATTGATTGTTGTCTGTTGCATCTTCCAACTGCGTTGCTGTCTTGCTGACACACTGGACCTTGCATCAATTTTGTCACAGTCATTATCTCCATGATGCTTATGCAAGTTATCATCCATTTTTGATGAGAACAAACAATCAATGCCTGTCAAGAGTTTGTGTGAATGTTCAGTGTACAAAAAGTCAACAAGTCTTGCCTTCACCCAGCGGGTCCCTTTTTTTTGTCTGGATAGTTCAAGATTGTTCGTTTCGAAAGTTCAATGCAACGCTTGATCGATGCCAGTGTGCGACCAAGTAATGCGCCAGCCGAGGTTCGCGCTGCTACTTTTCGAATATTTTAACCCAACTGTTCCATGACTGAATCAATGAACAATGCAAACACCAACTTCTTGCATTACTTCTTCTATCATTCAACCAGATCAAATAATCTCGAAGCAATCTTACGAAAAACCTAGTTCCATTTTAGGGACTCTATTAAAAGAGAGATTGCTCAATTCACGTACTATTGAGAAAGACACAAAAATTCCACAGCCGCAGCGAAAACATCAAAGCGGACAAGACCCCGGTGGAAATAAGCGACCGGAACGACGACCATGTTTGCCTCTTTCAATCAACCGTTTCGTAAGGGAGGCCCCTTCTTGGCGCTCCTGTTGTGTGCTTGGATCCTTCCATCCCCTCTCCAGTTCAATGGGAAAATTTATAATCCACAACAGCTTGTGGATATGATGGGTCGTCGCATGAGTGAACAAAAGGGCAATCCAACAGTAGTAGCAGCAGCAGCAGCATTTCCACCCAATTGCACTGTATCTCAAAGAGAAAGCGTAGCCAAGGTTTCACCCATGGCAATGACGGCTTGTCCGGATAATACATGGCTCTTGGAGGATAACGAAACCACCAAGGCCATCACCACCCCAACAACCACAACACGAAGCCTCCTTCGTTCCATGATCAGCGGCAGCGATAATAAGGAAGATCGCCCTATTCTCTTTGAACCCAGTCATGGTCGACCACCTCTAGGCATGTTTGTGGGGTGTAACAAAGGTATTGATGCCGTGGATACCTTGAGGTTCTTGTCACAAAACACCATATATGACAAGAAAACGTGGATCCATGCCTTGGATTTGCCCAACCCCAAGGGAGTTTGCAACACCAATACCAAACCTCAAATTACAATTGAAGCCAACCAACACCCACGACAAGCAAAGCTGTACTGTATTGAAGCTATGCCTTCTACATTCGGTAAGCTCCAACAGGCAACACAAAAACTTGGTTGGCAAGAGTCGTTCGTAGTACATCATGCCGCCATGTCCAATTCGAATGGATACATTCCGTTTCCCAATCACGAAACCATCCCTGGCTATGAGTCACTAGGGATTGAGGATTGTGAAACCAAGCCAGAGATCTGTCAAAATGTGGCACTGTATACTCTGGATACATTCTTTGAACAACACGTGCAAGAGCAGCAATTGTCTCCTGCTACGACTATACTCGACTTTTTGAGTATTGATGTGGAAGGCTTTGACATTTTTGTCCTTCGTGGAGCAAAGTCAACGCTCCAAAAGACCAAATATGTGGAATTTGAAGTGCACAATAAGGGCGCCTGGAAAAATGTTCCACTCGAAACGGCGATTACCGAACTTGAACAACAAGATTTTGTATGCTATTATGCCGGTACGGGAGGGAAGCTCTGGAGGCTGACGGACTGCATGACCGGTCCATTGATGAACATTTGGTCTAATGTGGCTTGTGTCAATGTGAGATTGGCTCCCAACTTGGCGCAACACATGGAGGATATATTCTTGAAAACCATTGAAAATTGAGACCACACGGAAGCGCAAAACCGTACGATGACATTGTGGCAAATTATCGCATATACTGTGACCAGTCGTTTGAAGGAATAATGCTTTGTTTCATACTATTTCGGGAGATCTTTGTTGTGCATTATTTATTTCTTCGCGTGTATAAGACTAGTTAGTTATGCGGTCGACTGCTGTGAAAGGGTTGGCTTCGTTGTGTGTAATATCCTTAGAAAGCGTGTGAATAAATACATGTTCAAGCAAAATGATAGCCTAGTATATAGCCGTTGAAACCTATTAGAAAAGGCTGCCTGTTTCGCTTGCTTCGAACCTGCTTTGTCGGGGCCAGCTCAAGCAAGTGCATAACCTTCCCCTCCACTAGCTAGCTAGCCAACCAACCAGCGGGTGAGTCCAGCAACCGATGAGCCAAAAAGCAGACGGCCGTTTCGGCCAGCTGGTGGCGAAAAGTAACAGTCGACGTGTGACCCTTCAGGCCAAACAAAGAACCTAAACCAACGCGTGATCCAACCATCGCACATGATGGTATTTGGATCAAGAAGGAAGACAGTCTGATGGTGATTGTAGTTGCTCTATCTATGTTCCTAGACGTAACGAACAGATACACAATTTAATATTCCATACAAGATACTGTGTAGTTTTGTTTCTGTCTCTTATACACATCTGACGCTGCCGACGAATAGAGAG
>ENA-ORBV01010221-ORBV01010221.1-microbial-mat-metagenome-genome-assembly--contig:-NODE-10221-length-15101-cov-5.005258_pt1 | contig 15101 bp, 9 predicted proteins | sample MGYA00237777_ERZ505514 | MGnify/ENA primary metagenome ERZ505514 (study PRJEB26160, sample SAMN06269048) | microbial mat metagenome | isolation source: Oligotrophic lake microbial mat | place... | reverse complement strand
GTGGTGACCCCTTCGGTTCCTGCAGGGATCATGGCTTTATCGTCCTTGTCGTCACCTCCCGCTTCGACTTTGACCTTTTTGTTGTTGGGTGGACCTCCATCCCCATCACTGCCACTTCCACCACCGCTATTGTCATCTTGCTGTGCAACATCATCATCATCGTCGTCGTCCTCCAGCTCCCTCTTGATGGCTGTACCGGGAATATCGTCGTTGCTGCTGGACATGTTTGAATTGACTACTACGACTACTAGACTCACTGTCTGGCTACTAGAGTACTACGTATTGATCTTGCTATAATGTTGTCACGGTGGAGGAGTCTGCTACTTGCTGTAGAGAACAGGAAAACAAATGCTATTACCCGTTATTGTCGAATAAATTTGAATGAGTTGTGTGATAGGTTTTAATTTGGTGTTTCGTTTGCAGAATGGAATGATGTTGATTTTGTCAATACCGGGCATGCCTTGTGAGTGTTGTTTGAGTGCCGCGGTTTTTGAATGGTTTTGCCCTTTGGTTTCTCTGCGGTGCGATGTGGCACCGTGAGCAATAAAAGTTTCTACGATAAAGACAGTGTAGATGTGGTACTCAACTCATGCTAAGGAAGATGCGGGAAAGCGGTGTGGTGGTGGTACGTAAAAAACTTCGTACTAATGGGAGTGTTCTGGAAATCATTTCCCCATCTTAGGTTTTAGCTTCTCCGCGCCAGGCAAACTAATCTGCGTGCGCCTATTTAACAATCTTAGATCTTCGATCTGTCGCAGTGTCAAAGTGGTTCGGCTCCCTCTCATCGTCTTCTCATCGAACGCGAAACGCACACAGTCGCCATAACTTATTCTCACGAAAGCCTGAACCCTATTCTTAGAAAAAAAATGAGACTTCCAAGGAGACTTCATCGAGAACTATGGTGAACAACGGCTAATAAGTAGCAATCAAAATGGAATGAATAAATCAATCGCACGACTGGACGATGATCTGCACATGACATGTGGGAACACTTTGGAAGTGGAGCATAGCTTGCTTTCATAAAAGTCTTTCTTCCTTCTAGCTAGTTAAGTAGAAACAGATACTTCACAAACCCACAATGATGCGATCCACTTTGCCTCCAGTTCATTCTCTCCTTTGCTGCCTACTGGTACTCCGTCATGTTTTCGCCGTGGCGAAGGACAGCAACAGCAACAGCAACAGCAGCCAAGAAGTGTTAGTGAATACGAATGATCATCCAGCGTTCGCCGATGCTTTTACGGAACAACTTTATTCCCAAGAGAATGAGTGTTCTTCCTCTCTCGGCTTATCCATGGCATTGGACCTCATCTATCCAAGTGCTACCGGGTCTACCAAAGAACAAATGCAATCTGTGTTGGGATATCCAGCAACAACAACCACTTCTACTAGCAATTCTATAATACAACCACTTCTTTGGAATGACACGACGACTCGTCTCGGCAGTGCATACCAAGGACGATGCATTAAGTGGGATGACGACGACGGCTCGGAATGTACTTCGTATGAACCAACATTGCAGATTGCCAATAGTGTTTGGGTCGATGATAGTGTCGTCCTGAATACCACCTATCAAGATATCATTAGCGACTACCTCCATCAGCTTGACTTTGCAGACAGTACTGCTCCTGACAAAGTCAATGCCTGGGTCAACCAAACAACCAATGGCCTTGTTGAGTCCATTGTAGACGAAGAAATAGGCCATGCGATACTTCTTGCTATTAACTCTATCTATTTCAAAGGATCATGGGAGTCACAATTTCGTACCGACTATTCCAACGAAGATGTCTTTTATGCGGATCCACTCCGCACCACTACTCTGAACCAAACGGCTCATTTCATGCATCAAGTCCATACCTTTGAGTATTCTCATGACGTTCTGCCGGGCTTTCAAGTGCTCCGGTTACCCTTTGCGGGAGAGAGCAATCATTCCAGTGATGGCCTCTCCATGATCTTTGTTCTGCCATTAAGTGATAGGAACAGCGAGGCGCCAACATCTTCCGATATACTCGCCTCCCTTGCCGCGTTGGAACTGACAGAAGTGGCAGTAGGAATTCCGAAATTCAAATTCGAGTTGACCTACCAGCAAAGTATCATACCAGCACTCAAAGCCTTGGGTATGCAGGCTCCCTTTGAGGGAGGGTTTTGCATTGAACAGGGGCACTGCGATGGTGTCATTGATGAAATCATCCAAAAGACTGTCATTGATGTCAATGAGGAAGGCGCCGAGGCAGCGGCGGCCACTGCTGTTTGGGTGGCAAGGGGACGAAAAAATGCCGTTTTGTTTTTGGCGGACCACCCGTTTCAGTTTTTTATCTACGACAGCATGGAAGATCTGGTTATATTTGAAGGACGTGTTGGCAATCCCGGTATACCCGATGGTAGTACGGCAGAGTTACAATCCTCTCATGCCGATGTCTTTACCTTTTGGAACAATTTTCACGTTTATCCCATAACCCCAGAGTTTATTTTAGACTCCATGTCAGAGCCAACCACCGAACAAACCACTGCGCCGACAGAATCTGACGAAAGTACAACAATAATCTCTCGGAGACCGCCGACCCAAGATACTACGACGGCACTGCCACCCCATCCAAGCCTTCGGTCATTCACATCAGCGCAAGCCGCAAACCCTCGTCTTGGGTTTAGTGGTCTTGGTTTGCTGCTTCTTATTTTCGTTCTGATATCAAATTGGTACTAAACATAATTTTATTTGCGTACATACCGTTCATTATTCAGAAGCTACATCGCCTGAATAGAAACCAAGACCATTAAATGAGGCCGAAATTCAATCCGTCACCGCCTCTCTGACTATCCCTAAAGTAACCCCGCCCAACCATGCTAGATGCTTAAATGTTGAGTCCGCCCCCGGGCGAAGGTGGGTGCATAAATGCATAGTAGAGTACAATAATGAATCTGTTACGTACCAACTACTGGTACCGGTACGTAGTCTATCGCCCGAAGACACGAAGCAGGAGGGAAATCACGGAACACTACTTGGTTTCAACTTTTTCAATTGACTGATCAATACGTCGCGAGCTCGTCCGAGAGAGTAGCGTGTAAGGGCTAACAAAGTAGATACAATTAGAAGCGACTTGTTTTAGCTATCGTGGACGATCCATGCTGTGGCACTCTCGCTGCCTTGCAGTGTTCGTACTTCGCACAAAATATTTCATAAACTGTTGAAATACATACTTTGAGCAATTAATAGAATCAGAGGCGTTACAGTTTTCTACACCTGTTGCAGTATATTCTTGTTGGCAATAAGGAGAAGAGCAAAAGGGGCAAGAAAATGAAGATAAACGACAACCGGAAAGATCGAAACAATTGGAGTCAGTCCTCGACTCCAAGCGAACGCATGGTAAAAGGTAGGTTTCTTTTTCTCTCCAATGGCCGCGGATCCACAGGGCAGTTCTAACGTGTTCCAATGCGTTTTGATATCACATGGCATTCCTTCGAAGCCTTGTCTTGTTTTGATTGGCTATTCAGTAATTTGGAGCCTGAAGCGAAAGGAGAGGGGCGTTCGAAATCCAATGGAGCATGTGGACTGTACTTGATGGAAGTAAGATGCCCTCTTTCCGCTCGTCTCAACGATAGGCAACGCATTGCCTCTCGCAAGCAAGGAATTGGTTTTTGGATGGAAATGCTGAGTAGATACGACTCTTTCCTGGAGGACAGAAACCGGAAAGTTTCTACTCGGGATGCATTCATTGAAACATCTTTCTATACGGGCATACTTGCCGAGGGGCCGCTGCCGCCACCTCGTTGGAATGATATCTTCCGCCTCTATAGAAGCACCGCGGAATGGACTCAGCAATGCCAAGAACTTGTGGCTCTTGTCAAAGAGATCTCTGATGTCGAGGCTGCACAAATTGAAGCGATTCTACGATTTCATACAAGCGATTCTTCACCTGTATATATTGCCTCTGGTGGCGAAGAGGACTACATACCCCAATCCTTCCTGGGGCATCCAGAATTTTTGGAATCATTTAAAAGGGCCATCATTTCCAATAAACGATATTCGATGGACGACCAGGTCACTATTGACGAGGATCGGATGATTCAAGAGTTGAAAAGTATGATCAACATCACAAACCCAGACACTGTGAAGAAGTTGTTGCGCCCAAACTGAGAACTTCTAGTGGCACCTTCACGCGGCCATCCATCATAGTTGGGTGTTCTCTCATTGACACAACCGAACGGAAAGCATGAAGCAGAGTCAAACACTGTTTGACTTTTGGCGCAGCCATATATTTTAAAGTGCGGCTTCTATTGTTGCGACCTGACGAACTAAATAGTATCTAAGTAAAACATAAACGTTGATGTGACATGAATGAACTATGCTTGCTTTTGGTGCCGCCCCGGTGGTCAGGGGGGCATCGATCATGCCCGGAGGCTATATCATTGATAAGCTATCTCACGGACATGACGGGACAGGAAGATGTATACTGCACCGCAGGCGCACGAGCCAGACCTTGTTACGTTTATGCTTCTTATCTAATACCGGGATCATTGTGCGGCGAAATTAGATTGTTCTGCGCAAAGCCTCGAATTAGCGTGCCCATCGACTGCTGCCGCGAAAGGCGCCAATCGTAGTTCCTCCCATAAAAAGGCAACATAAGATCTCGCCGCGCTTCTGGCACACAAACAGACTTTCGACGTCGAGGTTTCGCCAGTCTAAACGTTCAACTTACGCAGCAGGTATCTATTTGTGGGCTCAACAATGCCGAGACTATCATTCCTCTCACTGGCACTCTCTGCGAGTCTGTGTGTTGGTTGTTAGTTTTCTATTGTACGATTGAACTCTACTCAAAGGCTTTGTCACGGTGATCATTGTTTTTGTCGTCTTCTTTGCCATTCTTGTTGTTCTTGTTCTTTTTGCTGAGATTGGTGGCATCACCACGCAATGCCCAATCAATGCCCAGTTGTAGTAATTCATTCCTCTCTTGTGCTTGTCTGTCATGTTCGCCATCCAATCGTAGATTGCCGGCATCCAACTCCACCTTCATTTGAGATGCCATACCCCAATCAAAATCCATGGAATGCAATAGGGACAACTCTTTGTCACTCAGCAGATTTTGGTCATATTGGTTACTGAACCATGCCGCTACTTCTCGAAACAAGGGTCGATCGTATTCTTGGTAATTCGTGCCAAATTCTTCTTCGTATCCTCGAAACAAATTCAAAATTCTCCTGCTGCTGCTGGAATCCTTCTTATGGTCGTTATTGTCGGAAAAAGCTAGGAGCTGTCGCTTGGATTCTTGCAGATGTTCGAAAAAGTTCCACCAGCTTTGGGCACAATGATCTTCGGGCAAGGTCCAATCCCAATCGGGCAAGGATTCCAGAACGGCAATCCATGTTGCATCCAATTGTCCGCGTTTGTAACGACGACGCTGGTCATGAAACCATTGTTCCATTTCACCTTCCGTCTTCCATTGACGGCTCTTACTCTTATTGGGTGGTCTCTTTTGATGGCTGGAGGAAACATCATTGTTTTGTTGTTGCTGGGAACTGTAAGCGGATAATTTGCCATAAAAATCTTGCCATTTGGGATCCTCTTCCTTCTCATCGTTGTTATGGTCCGGAAAATCGCAGAATAGATCCTCCTCATTTTTGTTAGCCGCTCGTAAGCGTACAGAACGATCCAGGGAGAAGAAGCGGCTGCCGTGTTGGGCTAGGAAAGGCTTGACAAAGGCAGCTCTGACGGGAGGAAGCCAACACAAACACCACATTATTAGGACATAGCACATCCTTTTGTGGGCATGGATGCGTGTCATGATCATTCTTGTGTGGGTACAATAAATCACAAGTCAATGATGCCTTTATGATTTGTCCGCGCTTGCTGGAAAGAAAATATGCAAGATATTTCTTGGTTGACAGGTTCGGATATCTTTTCCTTTCGATCTCTCTCACAGAATGCACAGCTACTAGCTAGACGAGACGAGCGCCTCATTCCATTTGGATATGGTGGGAATCGATCGCGTGAAGCCTGACTTTTCTGAAGAGCCACTTGGCTGCACTAATGGTGATAGATGATGCAGCATGCTCACTGGCACGGTTCTTCATGGATGATCGATGCCATCATCATGGAATCGAACGAGAAAAATGATGTCAATCGGATATGTCGTGACGATAAGATCTAATGCGCGTCTTGCACGACTCACTTTGTGCAGTCAGTCCCATTCCGGAATATTTTCCGGAAATCCCCTGATCTTGCTATAGCTAGCTCTGTATGTATTAGGGGCCGGGCGAGATCTTTTGATCTGTCTAGATCTCAACCACGACGCCCACCATGCTAAGCTCGTAGCTAGCTAGCTAGCTAGCCTAGCTGTTGCATTACATGTATGATTAAGATCTTTTGTGGGCCCTCTGTAGTCTCTATCGATAGTTCTTCAAAGGAGAGGTGAATGAATCAATAACGATAAGCAGATCTTTCGATTCTAGGCCAGCATTACTAGTAGAACAACTACCAAGACACATTGTTTCCGTTTCTCAAATTCCCCAGCAAGAAAGAAAATGGCCACGGATTCTTCGTCGTTGCTTCCTCCCTTGTGTGCACCAGGATATGACGTGACAGGACGCGTGTTTGTTGTCACGGGTGGAAGCCAAGGCCTCGGATTGGCCATTGCTCGTCAATTGCAACAACGAGGTGCCAAGGGCCTCGTATTGGTCAGTCGCAATCAAACCAAAGGAGATGCAGCTTGTCAAGAATTGACTACTTCCACTTGTGCCTGCAAATTTGTAAAAGCCGATTTGGGCAATGCCCAACAAGCGTCGAATGTCATTCCACAAGCCATTGAATTAATGAAAGACGTGGGACCAATTACAGGAGTCGTCAATGCTGCTGCGATTACGGAACGCGGAAATTTAATGACCACCACGGCAGATGAATTTGATTCTCAAATGGCCGTCAATGTTCGAGCTCCCTTTTTGATCAGTCAAGCCGTTGCCAAACACATGATGGAAATCAATTCACAAAAACAACAACAAACAAGACGACAATGCAGCATTGTCAATATTAGCAGTGTTGCCGCCTATGGTGGAGCTCCCTTTATCATGGCCTACAGTACTTCCAAGGCCGCCCTCAATGCCTTGACCAAAAACAATGCCGCCGAATTGGCACCCCACGGAATTCGGGTCAATGCCATCAACATGGGATGGACGGTGACGGACAATGAAAACACCTTGCAGACGGCGAACAGTGGCCCCAATTGGATTCAACAAGCGGATGCGGGTGTTCCTCTGGGCCGCATTTTACGTCCCGAAGATATTGCCTCCACCGTAGGATTCTTACTGAGTGATAGTTCCGCCATGATGACGGGGAACATTGTCAATTTGCATCCGGAATTTCCACATGGCATGCTGAGCTTGTCGGCGACCGAAGACGAATGTCAACGCTAACAACATAACCTAACGGCTCAAGACTGGTTTCGGCTATTGTTGAGACACTCTTGTCCTCTACATAGAATGGCATGTTTAACATGGAATCCTCCCATTAATTCCATTATGAGACCAAGACTTCTGCGATTTGAAAGTTTATGCCAAGAATAGAATGTAATCGTTAGATGGCTGATGTGAGCGGGCAGTGCCACGTCCAGCCATCCATACTTCGTCCCAACCCAATTCGAACGTGCGGCAACAACCAGAGATAGCAGTTGGAATCGAAGTTTACTGAGTGCTGGTTGAAGCAATCTTTTATATTTGATTACTATTCGTAATATTCGTGCGTCATCCCAGCGAAAAAACAAACTTTACAATAATAATAAAGTTCCATCAAACAGTCTCCCATTGGGAACTTTTGGCACTCTTGTACATGGCCAAGGCCACGCGGACATCGTCGGCAGCACGTAGGACGGACTCATGGGCGGCTTGATAGTCTCCAGCTGTACCGATTCTATAAATTTCCTTCCACAGTCCTGAAAACCCCAAAAAGAATCCTCCTCTGCGATCCGCCGGAAAGAGTTCTTTGCCATGAGGATGTTCATCATTGTAGAGTCGCAATCCACCCGCACCAGGATTTTCCCGAAAGAGTCCATCTCCATGAATGATCAATTCTCCTTTGGTACCGGTAATGCGAAAATAGGGACAGGCATCATGTGCCATGGGTGCCGTGGCCAACATGTTGCAGGAATAGGTAGCAACCAACGGTCCCGATCCTTTCGGTTCGTCGAAATTGGCGGCGGCTTCCATTTCCAACAAGGCATGGGCACAAGACTCGCCTTCCATTTGCAATTTGGGTTCCAAATTGCGGCGTGCGACCGCCACCACTTTGGTAATCCGTCGTCCCAACATTTCTCGGAGGGGACGAATCCAATGCAATCCTCCATCAATGGTAATACCTCCCCCGGCTCGTTTCAACGACCCTCGCCATCCCATACCACCCGATGCTTCGACACTGCCACTGGTGACATTGTCGCGCATGGATTCATAATAATACGAGGCAGCGGTGACAATATGTCCAATGTCACCTCCGTTATTGTCAATTTCTCGTTTTCTTTTCTTGTCATTGGTATTGTTGTTATTGTCGCCGGCTTCAGCAATGATGGATCGGGCCAAGGCCACTTCTTGCCAATAGGGAGATTGTTCGGCAATAATGAGCATGGATGATGATTTTGTTTTGGTAGCAGTAGTTGTAGTAGTACCTTTTTGTAGCAAATCCTCAGATACTTGCACTAATGTATCACACGAGTCCCGTGTGGGTGCCAAGGGTTTTTCCATGACGACAATTTTTCCAGTCGTCGAGTTTTTGGTGTCGCCATCGACAAAGAGGGCTTGAATGGCCAAGGATTCGTGCAAATCGTGCGGAACGGCAATGAAAATAATATCAATTTGAGTCGCAAAGAATTCATCATCACCTGCCATCATGAGTTGGTCCAACGTGTCAAATGGTCGGGGCTCTTGCTTGTACAATTGTGGACCGTACTTCGTAGTCGCCAAATCTTGAATGACGCTTCGTCGTTCTGGCGATGGATCTACCAAGGCGCGCAATTCTAATTTTCCAGCTAGTGCCGACGCCATGGCTTCAATATGATGGGTTACAATTTGACCACAACCCACAATGGCCAGGCCCAAAACTTTGGGGGTCTCATCATTGTTGCTTTCCTTATTATGGGACATGACTATTTCAAATTTGGATCTGATTCTACTATCTAACTAGGCCAAAAGGTGTGCTTGAGGCAAGGATAACGGAAAATTTAAAAAGTGTTTTGGTTTGCAGATCGTTGGACACAATTTTATTGTATTAGATCAGTACCGGATTACTGGTACCAGCATAGGTAGCAAAAGAGAGATGTACTGTAAGCGGTTGCCACCATTTCGTTCCTGGGCATGGTCGTGCGAAGTACGCATGGTGTATTTGGTAACTGTCTGCTAGCTAGTAGCTATCTACTAAAAGCTTGTCTACTATAGCTAGCTGCAAGCTTTGCCACCGTTCGAGATCATCATTACTGGTACGTCGTAGCAGTACATAGTAGAATTGAATAGTAGACTACCAGACGGGCAAGAAGATGATGCATATGGATGATCGAGGATGGTGACGAGAAGTACGTGTTCGCTCAGTCGTGCGTAAGCCAACGAACGGGAAATCAAATAATGGCCACAGTGGACATAGGGATAGCGTTAGGGCTAACTTTATGATATCGGGTGTTAGACTAGACTACTCAGTACTAGTAGGCTTTACTACACACCACAGCACCATACAACACTTCTCGCGAAACCCACTGGTACCTACAGTCAAGTGACTGGAAGGACCAGATATTGCAAGCGGCACAACGCTGAGCCAAAGAGGTTTCCTCTTCCCTGGGACCTATTTGCCAACGGAAGCTCGAGTGCGGCCGGGGCACTGGTGACGGACTCTGTTGGCGAGCCAGTGACTACATGCCACTGCATTCTTTATTGTATCACATGTCCACATCGGCAGTTCAGTTCAGGAATCTTGGGTGAAGCTAAATTAGATTCAGTTCCGTTGTATTGTAGTCATTCATTCAATCGTATTTGATAGTGTATGTCAGTTTCGTACGCTAGCTACAATACTGGATAATCAGATACAGTCAGTGTGTTCCGGACTTCCTGTGGCTGTGCGGCACCAGGTACCAGTAACAAACAACACCAACTAAGACGAATCTGTAGCCGGTAGCAATAAAAGTGAATCTTGCACTTCCTCGCCATCCTTATCTCCGACTTGACCTTCAACGAAACTACAGCTCCATTGATTCATTCGTAAACCATGTATACAACAATGGCCGTGTGGCCTATAATAATCCGGTTCCCTAATCCCAACCGCTTAGGATCAAAACGTGGCGCTATTGCGTACAATCAGCTAGATTTATCGAGCTATTTGCCAGCGAACAATGTAACTGCATTGATAAAACGATCAAAACCAGCACATACCGGTGAGTCACAGTCAATGACCGGAGAGCCCAATCTTCTTTGTTATCCAACGGAAGGGAAGTGTTCGTCGACGTCAAGAACGTTCTTTGGGGCTGTTCTGTAACCATCTAAATTCTCCCTGTGTTATCGTTCTACTGTACATACTCCAATACTACAGGGTGTTCGCACTGTGTTCGTTCTTCCCGAACTAAGTAGCTAGGCTTCTACAGCGAACGAACCATAAGTTGGAATTGAGGCTACTGATAAATTGATGAAAACAGTACATAGGGCTGACGTTGCAAAGATTTTTCTCAGATTTATGGGACAAGATCCCGCCGTTGTTTTGATGAACGGACGCGAATGAGAAAAATGACTGACTCACACAACTACATCAACCACTAACGCGTACATACGTGTTCGAATAACTACGTGTCCTACATGTACTACTAGCTAGTAGTACGGTACTAGCTAGTAGTCTAGAAGTGGGACCGGAAGCTTACTGGCTATCACCCGATTACCAGCTACTAGAGATTACTAACATAACGTCAACCACAGATGGCTGGCTACTATTGCAGTGGTCAGCAACTACGGTGGCAAACACACACATCATATACATTAGTGACATCGCCGTGTTCGGAATGTGCCACATCCATGTTTCCTTCGTTATTACAATCGTCAAAGTGGTCCGTCATCCATCAGATCAGCGATACAGCATTCAAACAACCAACAGCCTTACCATCTTAGCTCATAAAATCAAAACGTTGCACTCAAAGAAGCAACAAACAGCTTGCTTTATTCGAGAAAAGCCACAGCAATCACAACTTCCAATTACTTGCTTCATACCACCACTATAACAAATGGCTTCGTTGAACCTTCATTCCTCCATTGTTCAGCTCTTGGACGGCAGCAAAAGCAACAACAAAAACACCGTCTTTCCCACCAAGACCAACAACATGGCGTCCTTTTTACCAGCCAATGCCATGATGGACATGTCGGCCGCCGATGTCAGCAGCAAGGATCATCATCACGCCAATGAAGAAGATGATTACATGCTCTACAGTGACGATAGCAGCGACGAAGACGAGGACGAAGACGACGATGACATGAGTGAAGGAAGCAGTGATGATGATGACGAAGCCTTAGACATGGCGGAAGCTTTCCTCAAACAACTTCATCAGACCCGTAACAACGCCAACACGGCCAACATGGGTGGTCGTGTCCAAAGTGACCCATCGCTCAGTAGCTTGATGCGACAGGGTATGCAGAATGCGGCCAGCAATGCTTCTCCCCGTCGTCGTCTCAAGAAAAAGAAGTCCAGCGACAGCCAGGATGACGCTTCCAACCAGGACCACCACCACGCCAGTGAGCAAGCCACTACGACTTCGCATGCCCGTACAGCTCCCGCGAATCGCCGGGATTCCTTGCTCCAAAACAATAGCATGGGCAACTTAAAAGAAATGATCGAGGCCAATGAGGCTCAAATGGAAGAGGGCAAACGCACCAGCAAGTTGCACACATCCTCGAGCATGAATAACTTTTTGCAACTGACACAAATGACTTCGGCCCAAGAAGCGTCGACGTCGGAAGCGAGTGACGATCCCATGGCCAATGTCAAGCCGGATGATCATTTGGCTTCCTTGTTGGGCGGGACACCCGAAACCTTTTCCTATGATCAATTGGAAGGATTCTTTTTGCCCGTCAAGCCCGAATATGTCCAGGCATGGACGGCGGAACTCACCAAGGCCATTCGTACGCACGATTTGGAGGGCTTGAAAAGCATGTGGAAAGAACGTGGCTACCGCTTGCAAGCATGTTCTAATTTTGGGGAAACCATTGCCCACTTGTGCATTCGTCGTGGAACCGCACCCATGTTGTCCTGGCTCGTCAAGGAAGCCAATATTAGTCTCCGAGTGTGTTGTGATTATGGTCGCACGCCCTTGCACGATGCGGCCTGGTCGTTGACGTCCAATCCGGAATCCTATCAAATGATGGAACTTGTCTTGACGGAATGTCCCATGCAATTGTTGATTCGCGACAAGCGCGGATTCACGCCTCTCAACTACGTCCCGCGCAATCGGTGGGCCGAATGCAATGCCTTTTTGGACCGACAGGCCTCCAAAGGAAACTTGCCACAAAAAATTGAGGCCACCGCGACTGTTGTTCCAACATCAACGACGAATGGCAGTACTGCCGAGTAATTCGATACTTGGAAATATATAGCTGGCGGGGTTGGTGGGCTGGCTATCTAGTAGTAATCAAATAGAAAATACACAGTTTCAATTCCTGTATATGCGTATGGTCGTTTCAACATTTTTATAGTGCCATGAAAGAAAGACCTGGAACGACTAGGCAATCCACAACAGCAGCCGACGAAAAGAATGTAAGGCAGCCTTGTTGCCCGTTGGTGGTCGTAATAGGCTTCAAGTGATAGCGAAATGTTTTCTCCTGCATCGTAAAGAACTTGAAAACTTAACTAATATATTTTTAAAACAAAATCAATCTCCAAACAAATAAACCTAAACCGGATTCGTAGTCTTCCGCGGGTGGTTGGCTTCTCTTTTTCTGGTTGGTAGCAGTGACGTGGATCATGGCTGGACCTTGTCATTTGCTTTCTGTTCTTGGTACAATGCCAAGGCTTGCTTCAGTTCTTCTTCATCAAAATCCTCTGCATCACCATCATCATAGACAACGCTAAAGTACTTGGACTTGGCATTGTAGGAACGGACCGTTCCAAAATAGATCTCCTCCTCTCCAAAGTCTTTGGCAACCCGACTTCCTACATGTTCCTCCTTTCGAGGCCGCCCCTTCTTTCGCTTTTTTGGTTGTTTCTTCTCCTGGAACAACGACAAAGCTTCGTCTAATTCTTGGGCATTCATATCTTCTCGGTCATCATCATCATAGACCACCGTCCAGCAGTGGGAGGAACTCTTGTAGGCTTGGACCGTGCCGAAATAAATCACGTCTCCAAAGTGCTTGGCCACACGGCTTCCAATCCGGTCATCGTCGCTGCTGCTAGGCCGTCCTCTCTTTTTGGTGTTGGTGGGAGTTTTGGGCGCTGGTGCGTCCTGGTCGATCGCACTCGTCGTGTCGGACACGACGACACTTGTCGGGTTAGCAGTGATGACGGCGGCGGGCTTTTGTTCCTCCACCACCAGGACTTCTTCTTCGTCTTCTTCGTCGTCTTCTACATCTTCTTGCTCGATATAATAGTCTTTCAACCGACTTTTGGACGACAAAAAATCGGGATTTTGCAAACAAAATTGTTGAAAGAGGAGCATCTTTTTGAGCGGATGACTGAGCAACCATCCGTTGCCATGATCACGGCCCCATTTCTGTTCGGCTTGTTTGGCCAACTCCAACAACTCGACAAAATCCGACAAGGGCGTCACGGGTTGATCTTTCATAAAGATTTGGTGCGGTTTCCAACCATAGGCAGGAGAATCGTAATTGACGCCTTGACCGGTGGCCAATTTGGTGACCTGTCTCATGACGTTGCGAACATTTTGATCGCTGATTTTATTGTGATAGATGAGAAATTCTTTGAATTTGACCAAATAATTGGCATCCATGGTGTTGTTGGACAAGATTTCCTTTTCTTCTTCCGTGAGACGAAACTCGAGGTTGAGCAATCGGCAAGGACGAAAGTGGACGCGGCCATTATCATCATCCTCGTCACTACTACTGTCGTTCTCGCTATTATTGTTTCCTTTGCCTTGGTCGGGTGTCACGAAAAAAGACTCTTGTTGTTTGATGGCAGTCGGAGACATGTCATGAATATCCCCATCGGCGTACGAAAGCATGAGCAATTCAGACTCGTCTTTTTGGACTCGTTTGGAACGACGTTCTTCTCCAGGTTGGACCCTGCGACCTCCTTTGGCCCGCTGTTTGTTGCGCTTGGTTTTCTGTGTCATTTCCATGAGCTTGGCTTTGGCACTCTTCAAGCCCAAGGATTCCAAATATTCTTCATTCCTTCGAATCCGTTCCAGTCGCTGGAGTTCATATTCGGACAGTTCGTAGGAGGCTTCGCTCATTTTTGTGGTTGTTTTTGTTGCCTCACACTTTGGATATGCAAAGGTCCCGTTTTGTTTCTTGTAGCGTCTCTGATGTAAAGTAACGTTCAGGTCCTCTTAAAATAATACGGTTGTGACAGTCTTGTTGCTTTTGGTAGATAACCAAGCAAAGGCACGTTATTGTGCTGTGCTGTCTGTATCTTTCTGCCGTGTGGTTGGTACGTAGAGTAACGAAAGCCGAATCTATCAACTGCTTCGCAAATTATGGGTGCTTGCCGTTTGGTTCGTATGACTATCAGGCCGCCCTTTTGGTCCGTCCCAGTCTTGTTCAGATCGATCACGATAGCTAGCTAGCTAGATAATCAAAAGCAATTAGACCAACGAAAGCTGAAGACCAAAAACTTTTGGATCTTTCAAGTGCTCGCAAATTATTGTTGGTGCTTTATTTGTTTCTCGCCAGCCAACATGTTGGAGCGAGAGGCTGGCATGGCGGTGGATATCGATCGACCAGCCACAAGCCGTTTCCAATGAAACGCGGGCCACAAGCGGAAAGTTTGCAGGCGACTGAGGGGATAAGAATAGAAATACAATTTTGGATGGATTGGCGAAGGTTGGATGTGTCTGTCCGCCTACTCTAAAGTCGTACTAGCTACATTAGTACAAGGGTCATAGATGGATTCAATCGTACATCCCGTTGCAGTCGTACTTGTTACGTCGGCTTCACAC
>ENA-ORBV01010220-ORBV01010220.1-microbial-mat-metagenome-genome-assembly--contig:-NODE-10220-length-15102-cov-4.569118_pt1 | contig 15102 bp, 8 predicted proteins | sample MGYA00237777_ERZ505514 | MGnify/ENA primary metagenome ERZ505514 (study PRJEB26160, sample SAMN06269048) | microbial mat metagenome | isolation source: Oligotrophic lake microbial mat | place... | reverse complement strand
CTCGGAGATGTGTATAAGAGACAGTCCATGCTTCGATGCTGGCGATGCGGAAGGGCAAACATGTCTACTGCCAGAAACCCATTTCCCACTCCATTTGGGAAGCGCGGCGCCTCGCCGAAGCCGCCGCCGAATATAAAGTACAAACACAGATGGGCAACCAGGCTCACGCGGGCGAACCGATTCGCCGCACCGTCGAGCTCGTGCGCGCCGGAGTCCTTGGCCGCGTTACGGAAGTTCACGCGTGGACCAATCGCCCGATCTGGCCGCAAGGTTTCGCCGCCTGGCCCACGCCGGTGCCGGTTCCGAAGGGCCTCGATTGGGATCAATGGATTGGGCCCGCACCGTTTCGTGAATATAGCCCCCAGATCGCGCCGTTCAACTGGCGCGGTTTTTGGGATTTTGGCGCCGGCGCCCTCGGCGACATGGGCTGCCATATCATGGACATGCCGTATTGGGCGCTCGGCTTGACCGCTCCGTCCACTGTCGAAGCGACGCAAGAGAGTGGTTCCGCCATCGCCGCCCCGCTGTCATCAATCGTGACCTACCAATTTCCCACCAGCGTCCATGGCGGGCCCGTGAAATTCGTGTGGTACGATGGCGTGATCTCCAAGGAAGGCGTTTATCAAAATGCTCCGAGCGAGGATCTTTGGGCAGGAAACTTCCCCACCGCGGATCATGTTTTCCGGCGCTTCGACCTGATCCTGGTCGGCGAAAAGGGTAAGATGTTTTTCAACCGCACCCGGCAGGATTGGGTGTTCACCCCCGCGTCCCTGACGGAAGGCTTTACCGAGCCGCCAAAGACGATCCCACGCGTCCCAGGCGGACAGCAGGACGGCAAGGGCGACGACAGCGGTGGTCCGTATGTCGAGTGGCTCAATGCGATCAAAACGGGCACACCCGCGCTTTCGAATTTCGCGGATTCAGGTCCCTTCAGTGAGACCGTACTTCTGGGCAACCTCGCGCTGCGCCTCAATAAACGCGTGCAGTGGGACGCCAAAAAACTCGCGGTTAAAAACGCTCCCGAAGCCGCGGCGATGATTCGCCGCCCATACCGCAAGGGCTGGGAACTGGCCTGAGGGCGGGGTCGAAAGTCAGCGGTCGCGAACGCGAAGCAATTCAAGGTCGGCCCGGAGTAGGTCTTTGCCGAGATCGAAAGTGACACAGACATTCCTGTCTGTTCCGAGATCGAGAGTTCTCCGATTACAAAACCCAAACAGACAGGAATGTCTGTGTCACCACGATCGCTCACCCGCATCCCGATCAAGACTCGATCGCGACCCCACACCCGACCAGCTCGTAACCGTAACAGGCTGAAAAGGCTTTATTTGCTTCGGTTGATTGATGTGGAGCACTTGCTATAATAATGCGGCGGACAGACAGGAATGTCTGTATCACTTCACGATCACCTTAAAGGCATTTCAACGCACTTGCAGGGTATCGCCTTCGAACGTGAGGCCGAGCGCGGGGACGACGACGGCTTTGCGTGAGCCTTCTTTTTTCACGCGGCCCGCCAGCCATGCGTCATAGCCGGTCTCCTGCGCGATCGCCAGGGCGGCGTCGATGTTCTCCGGCGAGACATACGCCGCAAATCCGACGCCCATATTAAAGGTCGCGTACGCCTCACGCACGTCGATCGGGCCGGCTTCCATCATGAATTGAAACAGCGCCGGCGCCGGACGTGGCGACCGGATCTCGTATACAAAGGGCTCCTCCAAACGCATGATCTTGCGCCAGCCGTGACCGGTCACGTGCGCCACGTAATTTAGTTTCAAGCCGCGACGCTGACACTCGCGCACAAAGGAAACATAGATCACGGATGGCGCCAGGAGCGCCTCGCCGTATGTCCGCGCATCACCGTGCCCGATCGGCGTCTGATAGCCGTTGGGCAGTTGCGCCGCCAATCTCCGGCACAAGGAGAGCCCATTGGTCTGCACGCCGGAACTGGCGAAAAAGATAATACCGTCGCCCTCACTCACATCGCCGACAATCCGGAGGTTTTTCGGCGAAATGCGTCCGATTGCCGATCCCGCGAGCACGATCGCTTCCGGTTCCACCACGCCACCCAGCGTCGGTGTCTCACCGCCGCCCCACACCGCACCGGCCTTTTGACAGCCTTCGGCAAACCCGGCGACCAGCGCATCGGTGCGCGTCGAATCAGCAAACCAGCCTGAGTCGCCCACCGCCGCATGCATCGCCACCGAAAGGGGCAGCGCACCGCAGGTGATCAGGTCGTTCACAATCGTCGCAACCGTATCGATCGAGATTTCGCGGTAGAAACATTTCCCCGTCGCGGCATAGACCGCGTCGGCCACCAGATTTTTCGTCCCGAGGCCCTCCTCGACGTGCGCCAGAAAATGATCCACGGCCTCGATCAAATACGCACTCTCGCCCCGCGTACTGGCGGGCTCCGCATAACCGTGGTCCTTCAAGAGTCCGGAGGTCGTCTTCGCGGCCTTCTGACAAGCGCGTTTGAACGCGTCGAGCTGATCGTAACGGACACCGGAGGCTTCGTAGCTAAGCGACATGAGACGCAGAGCAGAAACGAATGGACGCCGAGAGGGAAGCCGATCTTCACCTCGGCCATGTCATTCCCAACCCGCCTGGGTTCCGCGGTGACACAGACATTCCTGTCTGTTCTCCGAAAAGCCTCGGCCGGGAACCGGCCGAGACAACGGGAACCCGCCAAGACAAGGCAACAGGCAGGAATGCCTGTATCACTTCGGAACAACCGCTCAGTACGAGCATTCCCCACGCAGGCCGTAAGCTCGGCGGTGACACAGACATTCCTGTCTGTCGCCCGAAAAAACCTCGGCCGGGAACCGGCCGAGCATCGACCAAGACAAGGCAACAGGCAGGAATGCCTGTATCACTTCGAACAACCGCTCAGTACGAGCGGCGGTCGCTCTTCTCGTAATAGTTCACGAACGCCTGATTCACGACCCGATAACCGCCCGGCGTCGGATACTTGCCGGTGAAGTACCAGTCGCCCGAGTGATTCGGGACCGCGGCATGCAGGTTCTCAATTGTCTGGAAGATGATCTCGATCTCACCTTTCCAGGCGTCGAGTTGAGGGCGCACGCGCTCCACGATCTTCGCGGAAATCTCCTCCGGCGTAAAGGGCTCGTAGATCCGCCGCACGTGGTTCAGCACCCCGCCCGACGCGACTTCGTCACGGCAGGCTTGGTACACGTCGTCCAGCAACGCGTCCTGCCCGCGTTCCCGCAGGAGTTTCACCGTGGCATCGAAGGCGACAAACTTGCCGAGCTCCGACATGTCGATGCCATAGCAATCCGGATAACGGATCTGCGGGGCGGTCGACATGATCACGATCTTCTTGGGATTGAGCCGTGCGAGGATGCGAATGATCGAGCGCTTCAGGGTCGTGCCGCGCACAATCGAGTCGTCCACCACGACCAGGTTATCCTCTCCGGCCCGCAGTGAGCCGTACGTGATATCATAAACGTGACTCGCGAGTTGATTACGCAGGTTTTCCTGCCCGATGAACGTCCGGATCTTGATGTCCTTGCTGATGACCTTTTCACCCCGCGGCCAGTTGCGCAGGATCAGGTCGTCCAGCATCGCCTCATTAAGCGTTCCCTCGCGGCTGGCCTGGAGAATCGACGCTTTCACTTCGTCGCGGCGCAACGCCCGCAGCGACGACATCAATCCATAAAACGCGGTCTCGGAGGTATTCGGAATGAAACTGAAGACGGTGTTACCCCAATCGTAGCCGATCGATTTCAGCACCTGCGGTGCGAGGTGGCCGCCGAGCGCCTGACGTTCACGATAGATATCAACATCGTTTCCGCGCGAAAAATAGATCCGCTCAAAGGAGCAGGATGCCCGCGGCATCGGTGCCCGGAATCGCGTCGACGTCATCGTCCCGCGTTTCTTGATGACCATGACATGGCCCGGCTCGACTTCGTGCACCTCTTCGACCGCGAGATCGAACGCGGTCATGAGCGGCGCGCGCTCCGAGGCGAACGCGATCACTTCATCGTTTTGAAAGTAAGAGCACGGCCGAATCCCCGACGGATCACGCGCCACGAAGGCATCACCATTCCCGATCTGACCGCAAAGTACATAACCGCCGTCCCACTTCTCGGCGGCTCGGGAGATAACCCGCGACGGGTCGAGATCTTCAGAAATCCGCTGAGACAGATCAATTCCTCCAATGTCGCGTTTGCGGAGAAACCGGTAGATATCCTCGTGTTCCTCATCCAGGTAGAACCCGATTTTCTCGAGAATCGCCTGGGTGTCGGTCGCGAAGATCGGATGCTGCCCCATCGCAATCAACGAGCGATTGAGTTCCTCCGTGTTGGTCAGATTGAAATTGCCACAGAGCGCCAGATTGCGCGTCGGCCACGGACTGCGCCGAAAGAAGGGGTGACACGACGAGATGTTATACCCGCCACTCGTGCCGTAGCGCAGATGCCCCATCAGCAACTCGCCGCCAAAATCGAAGTTCGTTTTCACCGTCTCGGCGAACTCCGGGTGAATTATCCCGGCACTGACTTGCTCATTGTACTGCCCTAGAAGCAAACGAAAGATCTTGTCCAACGGGTTGGCCTTGATGTTGCGCTCGCGAAACATGAACGGCGCTCCCGCCGGCATGTCGAGTTTCACGCAGGAAACACCCGCGCCATCCTGGCCCCGGTTGTGCTGCTTTTCCATCAGGAGAAAGAGCTTGGTGAAGCCCCAAAGCGGCGAACCATACTTTTCCTGGTAATACGACAGCGGCTTCAGCAGTCGCACCATGGCGACACCGCACTCATGCGTGATACGGTCGCTCATGGTTTCAAACGCAACAGGCTTGGATGAATGCGCACAGTGTAAAAGACGGTGATTCCGTGGAGTGGTGGCGAATGGTCAATGGCTTTCTCCACGCGATGCGTCCTAAGGAATTCCGCAATGACCCGCCGCCATCTTGACCGCCCGCACGTTGTTCGCGAAGGTCCCCGTTTCTTCGCACCATGTTGACCCTCCGCGGCTCACCTGCCCTCTCTCCGTTTCGCCTGCAAAAAGTCCTCCAGGACCTGATTGCCGCCGGGCTCCCAGCCCGCGCGCTCGCCGCTGAATTCGTACATCTCGTCGAGCTGCAAGGTCAACTGAGCCCCGAGCACCACGGCGTGCTGGCCAGGCTACTGACCTATGGTCCCAGCCGCGCCGCCGAAGCCGTTACCGGTCTCCGCCAGATCGTCGCACCCCGTCCGGGAACGATCTCCCCATGGTCTTCCAAAGCCTCCGACATCGCGCACATCTGCGGACTGAGCAACGTGAAGCGGATCGAACGCGTCGTCGCGTTCACGATCGATCTCGGCGGCTCGACGAGCGCCGCCACAGCGGGCGGCACTTCGACCACGCTCAACGCCGAACAACTCAAGACCCTCCGCAGCAAGCTGCACGACCGGATGACGCAGGTCGTGGTCGACGAGCTCGCCGACTGCGAAGCGCTCTTTCGTCACGATACGCCCAAGCCGATGGCCAGCGTTCCCTTGCTCGCGCAGGGCCGGGCGGCTTTGGTCGCCGCCAACCGCAGCCTGGGGCTCGCCCTCGCAGACGATGAGATCGACTACCTCGTCAAGAGTTTCACCACGCTCGGCCGTGATCCGAACGATATCGAGCTGATGATGTTTGCGCAGGCGAACTCCGAGCACTGTAGGCACAAGATATTCAACGCCACCTGGGAAATCGACGGTGCCACGCGCGACCGCTCGCTGTTCCAGATGATCAAGAACACGTATCAGCTGCACCAGGACGGCATCCTGTCCGCGTATAAGGACAACGCGGCGGTCCTGACCGGCACCCGTGGCGGCCGGTTTTACGTCGACCCGAAAACCAGCGAGTACGCCGCCCACGAGGAAGACATTCACATCCTCTGCAAGGTCGAGACCCACAATCACCCCACGGCCATCTCTCCGTTTCCTGGTGCCGCCACCGGCTCCGGCGGCGAAATCCGCGACGAAGGTGCCACGGGCCGGGGCGCGAAACCGAAGGCGGGTCTAAGCGGCTTCACGGTTTCCAATTTAAAGCTTCCGGGCGCGGTGCAGCCGTGGGAAATCGAAAACGGCAAACCCAACCGCATCGTCTCCGCCCTCGATATCATGATCGAGGGCCCGCTCGGTGGCGCCGCCTTTAACAACGAATTCGGTCGCCCCGCCATCAACGGCTACTTTCGCACCTATGAGGCTTCGGTGCCGGCCGCCAGTCAAACCACCACCGCGGTCGCAGGCGAGGAGCTCCGCGGTTACCACAAGCCGATCATGCTGGCCGGCGGTCTCGGTAATATCAAAGGCGACCATGTCGCCAAAGGCGCCATCAACCCCGGCGACAAACTCGTCGTGCTCGGCGGACCCGCCATGAACATCGGGCTCGGCGGCGGCGCCGCGAGCTCGATGGCAAGCGGCTCCGGCAACGAGGACCTGGATTTTGCCAGCGTTCAACGCGACAACCCCGAAATGGAGCGACGCTGCCAGGAGGTCATCGATCGCTGCTGGGCACTCGGTGACGCCAACCCGATTTCCTTCATTCACGATGTCGGCGCCGGCGGTCTGTCCAACGCACTTCCTGAACTCGTGAACGACGGCGGCCGCGGCGGTCGCTTCGATTTGCGCCAAGTGCCCAACGACGAGCCCGGCATGAGCCCGCTCGAGATCTGGTGCAACGAGTCGCAGGAACGCTACGTGCTCGCCGTTCCGGCCGACCGCATCAAGCTGTTCACCGAACTCTGCTGGCGCGAGCGCGCTCCCTTCGCCATCGTCGGCGAGGCGACGAACGACCGGCATCTCGTCGTCGAGGATCCGCATTTCCAGAACACGCCGATCGACATGCCACTCGACGTACTCCTCGGCAAACCACCGCGCATGCATCGCATCGCGCAGACGCTCGAGCGGCCGCTGCGTCCGCTCGATCTTTCCTCCATCGATTTGAAGGAAGCGGTTCGCCGCGTCCTCTCCCACCCGACCGTGGCCGACAAGACGTTTCTCATCTCCATCGGCGACCGCACGGTCGGCGGGTTGATCTGCCGTGATCAAATGGTGGGGCCCTGGCAGGTGCCCGTCGCCGACTGTGCCGTGACGGCCGCCGCATTCGACGTCACCACCGGCGAAGCGATGTCGATGGGCGAGCGCACCCCCGTCGCCGTGAATAACGCCGCCGCCTCGGCCCGCCTTGCCGTCGGCGAGGCGCTCACCAATCTCGCCGCCGCGCAAATCGGCGACCTCGGCAAAGTGAACCTCTCCGCCAACTGGATGGCCGCGCCCGCCGTGCCCGGTGACGGCGCGGATCTGTATGCTGCGGTGCAGGCCGTCGGCATGGAGTTGTGTCCCGCCCTCGGCATTACCATTCCCGTCGGAAAAGACTCGATGAGCATGAGCACCGTCTGGCAGGACGGCGCCGGCGAGAAGCGCATCACCGCGCCCGTTTCGCTCATCGTCTCCGCGTTCGCGTCGGTTACCGACGTGCGGCTCACGCTCACGCCACAATTGCAGCAGCGCGATGATACCGTGCTGCTGCTCATCGACCTCGGCCGCGGACAAAACCGTCTCGGTGGCTCGATCCTCGCGCAAGTCGTCTCGCAGAGTGGCGCCGCGCCCGCGGATGTCGATGATGCCGCCGACCTCAAGGCATTCTGGAACGCGATCCAGCAACTGGGCCGCGAAGGAAAACTCCTCGCGTATCATGATCGCTCGGACGGCGGCCTGTTCGCCACGGCGGTCGAAATGGCCTTTGCCGGCCACACCGGCGTGGACCTGGAACTGCCCGCCGGAGCCGATCCACTCGCCGCCCTTTTCAGCGAGGAACTCGGGGCGGTGATTCAAATCCGTGAGGCTGACCTCGCCGGCGTCACCGCCGTCCTGCGTACCCACGGTCTTGATCCGGCGACCACCTCGATTGGAAAACTCAACCGCACGCACCGCTTCGTCATCCGCCACGCGGGAGCAGCGGACGTGTACTTGGACGAAAGCCTCTTTGCGCTGCGCGCGCTTTGGTCGAACGTCACCCGCCGGATCGCGACTCTTCGTGATAATCCGGCGTCCTCAGAATCCGAATACGCGCTCAAGCTCGATGCCGCCAATCCCGGCATCACGCCCAAGCTCACGTTTCCCTTCCCTTCGACGGAGAGCGGCGTCGGCGCCGCGCACGTTTCCCCCTCACCGCCCGCAACGCTCGCCGCTCAACCGTCCGGGCTCGTGATCAAGGAACGTCCGCCGGTGGCGATCCTGCGCGAACAGGGCGTGAACGGACAGGTGGAGATGGGCGCCGCGACGACGCGGGCCGGCTTCCGCGCGGTGGATGTGCACATGACCGACATCCTGGGTGGCCGCGTGTCGCTGCGGGATTTCCGCGGCGTGATCGCGTGCGGGGGCTTCAGTTTTGGCGACGTGCTCGGCGCCGGCGAAGGCTGGGCCAAGAGCATCCTCTTCAACGAGCGCGCGCGGGCGGAGTTCGCCGGGTTTTTTGCCCGCGAAGACGCGTTCGCGCTCGGCGTCTGCAATGGCTGCCAGATGATGAGCAACCTGAAGTCGATCATCCCCGGCGCCGGGCTCTGGCCGCGTTTTGTGCAAAATCAATCCGAGCGCTACGAAGGCCGCTTTGTATCCATAAAGGTAGAACGCAGCCCGAGCGTGCTGTTCACCGGCATGGAAGGCTCGGTCATCCCCATCGCCGTGGCCCACGGGGAAGGCTACGCGGAATTCAAGGATGCGGCGGCCGCGAAGGCGTGCAGCGATTCCGGGCTGGTGGCCGGGCGCTTCGTCGACAACCACCATCGGATCACGGAACAGTATCCGCTTAATCCCAACGGTTCGCCGCTGGGCATGACCGCGCTGACCACGACGACGGGACGCGTCACCATCATGATGCCGCATCCGGAGCGGGTCTTCCGCACGGTCACCATGAGCTGGCACCCGCCGGAATGGGGCGAGGATTCGCCGTGGATGCAGCTCTTCCGCAACGCGCGGAGCTGGGTCGGCCAAAAGTGACACGGACATTCCTGTCCGTTCCGTGCTTGGTGCCGATCAGGCCGGAGCAGACAGGAATGTCTGCATCAAGCGATTTCACATTGCCGGCCGGGCGAATTTCACGGGCTATCAATCTTTTCGAAAGTTCGTGCATTCTCAGCTATCCGACACGACCTACGTGGCCCGACCGTATATGCGCACGAACTTATGCAAAGGTTGATAAGTCTCATCCGCGCTGCCATCCGCTAACCGGTTGATCGCGGTCCCGCCATTGACCGGCTGGCCCCGGGCCGATTGACCCACCAGATTCAAAATAACACAGGCATTTTTGCCTGTTCAGATATGGGGGCGGCAGCGATGTTAGCGCCCTTTCCTTGGAACAGGAATCGGAACAGACAGGAATGTCTGTATCACCCCCGGCCAATCAGCCGCCCCTATTTTCGAATGCCCCCGCGCTTTCGAGCGCGACATTCCGCGGGAGTCCCGCCAACGCTTGTTTCAACCCCGCCTTCTCAATCCCCTCCCCCATGACAACGGAACGCAAAACGGCTCAATCCTTCGATCAGGAACTCCTCGATCTGTACGATTACTACGTCCACGGCCAGATCGACCGCCGGACCTTTCTCCAGCGCGCCAGCAAATACGCGGTCGGCGGTCTCACCGCGATCGCGTTGCTCGAAATGCTCAGCCCGCAATACGCCTTGGCCGCGCAAGTGCCCAAGGAGGACGCGCGAGTGAAAGCGGAGCACGTGAAATATCCGTCGCCCGCCGGTCACGGCGGGATGCGCGGCTTGTTCGCCAAGCCCGCGAATGCGACCGGCAAGCTCCCCGGCGTGATCGTGGTCCACGAGAACCGCGGTCTGAATCCCTACGTCGAGGATGTGGCGCGCCGCGTCGCCCTCGCCGGCTTCGTCGCCTTTGCGCCCGATGCCTTGTATCCGGTTGGCGGTTACCCCGGCAACGATGACGAAGGCCGCGCCATGCAGGGGAAACTCGATCGGACCAAGGTCATCGAGGACTTCGTCGCCGCCGCGAAATTCCTTCATTCCCACTCTGATTGCAACGGCAAGCTGGGCGTCGTCGGCTTTTGCTTTGGGGGCGCCGTCGCCAACACGCTCGCCTGGCGTTTGCCTGATATCATCAAGGCCGCGGTACCCTACTATGGCGGGCAACCCTCAGCGGAAGAGACCGCGAAAATCAAGGGTTCACTCCTGATCCAGTACGCTGAACTCGACACCCGGGTGAACGCCGGCTGGCCGGCTTACGAGGAAGCGCTGAAGGCCAACAAGGTCGACTACGAGATGCACATGTATCCAAAAGTTAACCACGGCTTCCACAACGACACGACGCCGCGTTACGACCAGGAGGCCGCTGAGCTTTCCTGGTCGCGCACGATCGCGTTCTTCAAGAAGAAGCTCGCCTGACGGGCCATGATTTTCGGGTCCCCGCGCCGTTGCCCGGCAGCCGGGATCCCGTTTCCTAAGGGAGGGCCGGCCGCGGAAAAGCGGAAAAGCGGAAACGGTGAAAGATGAAACGCTGAAAGACGGAAGACGGGAGGCGGAGGCTCCCAGCGACAATTAGACCTCGCCACGCTGGGAAATAATTGTCGTTGCACAGAATCGGATTTTTTAACCACGAAAGGCACGAAATACACGAAAGAATACCGAGGCAAAGACGGCGGAATTTCCGATGCCTTGATGGGTTCCTTTTTCGTGTGGTTCGTGTTTTTCGTGGTTCATGTCAGAGGAAGGGGTGTCTCCGGATTTATCCGCGTAATCCGCGTAATCCGCGGTTAAAAGATTGGCGTTTGAAAACTGTATTGGATTGGGTTTTTGAAAGGTGCTATCGTTTCGATCTCCAAACCGCGGATTTAACAGGAGGCCACAGAGATCGCGGAGGAAGAACGCCGAGGACCTCAGGAACGCTGATCTCCTGACAAATCTATCAAGCTCGGGATGAACCTCCGACGGTCGCGCCTTGCCCACTCGGCAATCCACCCATCCGGATCCGGGCGATCGGGCGGATCGGGTGCGCGAAATCGCAGCCAAGACGCCTCCGGCCCAACCGGCACAGGGGCAGAGGAATTGGCCGCGATGAGTCCAGGGCCAGCGAGAATGTCGGAATCCCTTACGGAATGCCCCGTCAAAAAACACCCCATAGATTCTAAGAAAAAACCCCTATTTCGCACATTCCGCTCAACCACGGTGCCTTACAACTAGGCCACTCAACTCGGCACGCAGACTGCAATCTGGAATTAGCCTTCTAGACTACCTCTCCCCCTTAAACTCTTCTCTTAATGGATCCCTGCAACGACCTCACTTTTCGGTTGCTCGAGTCACTGTCCCAATTGTCACCGGACGATCAAACCCGGGCGTTGAACGAGTTGCTGGGGAAGCCGATCAAGGGAATGTCCATTTATCGCGTCCTTGAGGTCCGGTGCGCGATCGTGGAAGCGTTGGATCCGGAAGTACCGATCGTGGCCGCTGCCCTGGATTTGATCGACGGGCAGATCGCGCTGCGCGAGATCGCCGCCGGTGCTTCCTGGCGCTGAGTCGCAAGCCAATCGGGCCCGATCCTATCCGCCGGGGAGCAATCTCTGCGGGTTGCGGAGCCGAAGGGCGATGCAAACCAAGCAGGGTGAAGAACGTCAGCACGTTTTTAAGTAAAACGAAGCCCTCCGTTTACCTGACAGCGTGAGCGATTGAAATAAATTGTAGCGAGGAGGGTCGGAGAGTCTCCCGCCTCCATTAAGCCTCTATGGGCAACGTAGCCGCAGCCGCTCATTTATAGCGTGGCGCAGGTTTCGTTCCTTGATGTAGATCAAGGCGCCATGACACCGTGAGTGCTATCGTTTGGACATGAGAATCGAGCTTCCGCTCGTCCGCGCGTAAACACCCGGGGCGCCTTCCGTCGGCGATTCCGCGGAGGACTTCAATCCTCCCGGGCGGCGATTGGGCGCCCTTCGACCCGCGCAGCCATCCTACTTGAATCCTAACCCCACTTGACGACGTCCTCCTCCGCGCGAACGCTCATGGCCTTCAAAACCCTTCTCACAGTTTCACGCGTCCTCCTGCTGGGCCTTGGTTGCAGCGGGCTGACTGCGCCCGCGCAAAACGTCCCCGACTATGAGCAGGCACCCGTCAAGTACTCGACGACCACGCCCGTCGACGCCGTAACGCATCTGGAAAAACGCCTCGCCGCCGGTGAACTGGCGTTGGCCGGGAGTGACAAGGAAATCCTTCACGCAGTTCTGCATGCGATGCAGGTCCCGGCCGAGAGCCAGGTGATCGTGTTTTCCAAAACGAGCCTGCAACGCGGAAAGATCCGGCCGCGCACGCCGCGTGCCTTGTATTTTTCCGATACGGTGTATGTCGGTTGGGTCCCGGGCGGATTGATCGAAGTCGCTGCGATCGATCCGCAACTCGGACCCGTCTTTTATACTTTCGACCCGCAATCCGTTCGCGGCCCCTCGCCCGCCTTTGTTCGCGACGCCGATTGCCTCCGTTGCCATGGTGGCAACTTCATCCGCGACATCCCGGGGCTCTTTGCGCGAAGCGTCGTGCCCGCTACGTCCGGCGAGCCGCTCCTCCGCCATGGCACGGAACTCGTCGATGACCGCACTCCGTTTGAGAAGCGCTGGGGAGGCTGGTATGTTACGGGCTACACCGGACCCGAAAATCATCGAGGGAATGCCTTTGCCACGGAGTTGGGCGATGAACTTCAGTTTCCGCTCAACGATCGGCGACCGGAGGAACTGTCCGCATTTTTCGATACGTCGCAGTATCCGGAAAAGACCAGTGATGTCGTGGCGCTCCTCATCATCGAGCACCAGATGGCGATGCAAAACAGCCTGACGCGCGCCGGCCATCGCACCCGCAAGATGCTCGAGTATCAGCGGTCGCTGCAAAAAACCTTTAACGATCCGGTGACCGACGAGCCCACCTACGACAGCGTGAAAAGTGTCTTCGCCAGCGCGGTCGAGGATGTGGTCGACCATCTCCTGTTTCGCGGAGCCGCCCCGCTTCCGACGGGAGTCGTGGGCGCGGAAACGTTCCAGCGCGTATTCGCCCAAGGAATACCGCGGAATCGGAGCGGCCATTCGCTGAAAGACCTGCAATTGCAGGAGCGAATCTTTACGAACCGCTGCAGTTACCTGATCTACTCCGAATCGTTCACCGTGCTGCCGCCGCAATTGAAGACCCGCATTTTTGATCGGCTGCGGGCCGCGCTGACCGACGAAAGTCCGGACGGGCGTTATGCGCATTTGGAGCAGGCGGAGAAAAAACGCATCTTCGAGATCCTCCTCGAAACACATCCCGACGCCAAAGCCGCCTGGTCGGACGCGAAGTCGATCTAGTCGACATTTCCAGCGAAGTGGTTCGGAGGGGCGTCGCGTTCGTGCGGTAGACGTGATACATTCCTGTCTGTTCCGGGGATCAGGTCCAGCTTACCGAGCTGTGGCCAAAAGCGTCCGACTAAACGCGTCAGCCCGCCATCAAGCGGTCGATGATCAAGGCTCCCATCACGAGTGGCAGGTAAAAGATCGACGCGAAGAATAGCCTGCGCGCAGCACGATCGCGATCGACTTCGGACACGAAGGACCACGCGGCCCGGAGAAACCAAATATTGGATACGGTGGTGATGACACCATAGATCAAACCCAACCAACCGAGCACCCACGGCAGCAGCGCGACAATGACAAGCCCCATGCTATAGCCCAGCGACCACACCGCGGTGCGGCGACCGGTCGGATCAACCGCCGGGAGCAGCGGAAAACCGGCGGCTTGATAATCCGCGCGATGACGCCAGCCGATCGCGAAAAAGTGCGGCATCTGCCAGAGCAGCAACACCGCCGTCAGAACCAAGCCGGGACGGGATCCAAGGTCCCCCGCTGCCGCGTTTCCCAGCAGCGCCGGCAACGCGCCCGAGAGAGCGCCAATTTCCGTGGCCCAACGCGTCTGCCGCTTCAACGGTGTATAGATCACACCATAGATGAGAATGGTGGCTGCGGCCAGGATCGCCGCCGTGGCATTAACCATGGCCGCGAGCAGCAGGACGCCACCCAGCGAAAGTATAATACTCCAAACCAGCGCTTCCGCGGGTGAGATCATCGCCTGCGGCAGGGGACGACCCTGCGTGCGCTGCATCATGGCGTCCGTGCGCCGTTCCCACCACTGGTTGAGCGAAAGCGCACCACCCGCGGCCAGCGTGGTACCAATCACCGTCGCCAGCAGCGGGCCCGATCCCGGGCGGGCCGTCGCATATGCGGCCATTGTGCTAAGAATCGACATGGCCGCGAGGCGCGGCTTGGTGAGCGCGAAGCAGGCGCTCGCGCGTACGCTCCAGGTGGGCTGCGAGCGCACCAGCGAGACGGGTAATATCATGGGGGAAGTCGGCACGTCTTCACCCTAGCGAAGACTTCCACCGGAGTCCTTGACCAAGATCAAGGCGCGCGCCTCGCAGCAGGCGTATAACTCACCGCGCCTCCCCATGACGTCCACTTCAACGCATACTCCGACGCTCGCACCGTTGGTTGCACCGACGCCGTTCGTCGCGCCCGTGTCCCGCCAGGCTCACGATTCAGCCGTACATCACCCGGCGCAGACCGAAGCCCGCCGCTGGTTTGCTCTCGCCATCGGCAGTCTGGTGATCGCGGGTTTACTCTCGCTCGCGGTGGTTGTCGGCCGGCTCCCGATCCTTTCCCGCATCATCGACGATCCTCTTTTCTTCAAGCGCTGTCTCGTGGTTCACGTCGATCTCGCCCTGGTGGTCTGGTTCTACGCCTTTCTTGCGGCGATGCTGGCGTTCCGCTCCTCCGTCAGTGGAAACCGAATACAAACGGCCGCGTTCATCGGTGCCGTCGCCGGAGTGTTCGCGATGCTCGCCGGCGCTCTTGTCAAAGGCGCGCAACCCGTGCTCGCGAACTATGTCCCCGTGATCGACCACCCCCTCTTCGCCGCGGGACTGGCCGCGTTTTTCGTCGGCGCCCTGTTTTTCTTTATTTCCCAACTCGCCGTTCCGAGCGCCGCCCTTCGAGCCACGCTGCCCGCGGATGTCTCCATCGGCCTGCAGGCTGCCGCCGTCACTGTCGTGATCGCCGCCGCCACCTGGGTTTCAGCGCGCGCGGGACTGCCCGAGG
>ENA-ORBV01010219-ORBV01010219.1-microbial-mat-metagenome-genome-assembly--contig:-NODE-10219-length-15103-cov-4.720618_pt1 | contig 15103 bp, 13 predicted proteins | sample MGYA00237777_ERZ505514 | MGnify/ENA primary metagenome ERZ505514 (study PRJEB26160, sample SAMN06269048) | microbial mat metagenome | isolation source: Oligotrophic lake microbial mat | place... | reverse complement strand
CCAGCGTCGCGTAGCCCTCGTCGTCGGCAGCGTACTGGCCGTTGGCGGCCCAGTCGGCTGGCCCAACCACGCTGCCAACCGCGCTGATCTCGGTCCAGCTGTAGGCGGTCGGCTCCAGGCTGTAGGCCAGCTGGCTGGTGGGGTTCAGGGTGTCGCTCCACAGCACCCGGTGGTTGGCCGCGTCGTAGGTGGCCTTGCCAAAATCCGCGTCGACAAACGCGCCGAACGTCAGCCCGGCAGGCAGCGGATCGACCAGGCTGGCGCTGGCGGATGTTGAGCCGTGGTTGACCATATTCAGCGTGTAGGTCACGGTCGTGCCAGATCCGGCGCTCTGCGGCTCCACGCGCTGGCTGGAGTAGCTCAGGCTCGGGCCACTGACCCGGCTGGTGGCGCTGGCCACGACCAGCGAGTCGGCGCGGTCCTCGCCGTCGTTGATCAAGGCCTGGTTGGTGAAGTCCTGGCCCAGCGGCACATCGTTGCGCACCGTGCTGCTGTAGGTGATCACCAGCGGGCTGGCGGTGGTCAGCGGGCCGCTCCAGGTGATCGTGCGCGTGCCGGCGCTGTAGGCGATCACGCCCGCCGAGGCGCTCAGGCCACCGGCGTAGTCCAGCTCCAGCGGCAGGGTGTCGCTGAGCGTGGCGCTGGGGGCGCCGACGGTCCCGGTGGCCGTCACGGTGATCGTGGTGCTGAAGGTGTCGCCCCGGTCGACCAGGGCGGGGGCGGATTTGGCCGCGCTGACCGCCAGGGTCGCGCGATTCAGGACGCGCACATAGCTGACCACCGCCCAGCGGTTCTCGGGCAGCAGCTGCGCGCGGTAGTTCGGCATGCGGTTGCGACCGACCGAGATGAGGTGGTACATGTCGCCGTCGGTGAGCAGTGAGAGATTGGGCGTATTCAGCGGCAGCACGCCCGAGAAATACTTGGCGACGTAGCCGTTGTCGGAATTGCCATCATTGCCGTGGCACGGCGCGCACGAGATCAGGTAGTAGCGCTGACCACGACGCAGCACGTCGGGCGTCGGCGCATAGGGATTGCGCAGATCGTGCGGGCCCAAGAAATCGGTCGCCGCAAACTGATAGGGCAGGAAGTCGCGCGACACGGTGCCAACCGGCTGGGTCAGCATCACCGGGACGTGATGGACCTGGCCCTGGGCCGAGGTCACCGGGGTCATCACCGGCATCGGCTGGGCGACGCCATCCTTGAGCACGACCTGCATCGCCTGCTGGCTGTCATAGGATGGTGACTCGTACATGTCGGGCATGTAGTCGAGACCGCGCGAGGACTGCTCGCTTTCGCCACAGGCGCCGAGGGCGAACACGGCGAGCGCGGCAGCGGCGCCGCGAAGGGCGACCTTACGCATGGGAGACCTCGCTGGAGGCCGTCAGCGGCCCGTTCGGCAGGTAATGCTCGATGCGTTCGGCGCCCTGCTCTTTAAGCCACGCATCAAGCGCGGCGACCGAGCCGTGCTCGGTGGCGGGGACGGCGAGGCAGAAAGTGTCATCGGTGAGCAGGTCGGACGGCAGCGTGGTGTTCGGGCTCGGTAACAGCTTGCAGGCGATCAGGAGCACGAGCACCAGATTCGCCAACGCGCCGCTGAGGATGCCGCTCTCGAAGCTGATGACGACGTAGGCTGGCCAGCTGTTGTAGGGCTTGCCGGCGATGATGATCGGCCAGTCGTACTTCATCATCCACACCTGCATCAGGAAGCCGCAGAAGGCGCCGAAGAGCAGCATGAACAACACCGGGCGGCCGATCCAGCTGCGGCGGATGCCCATCAGCTTCTCGATTCCGTGCAGCGGCCAGGGCATGAAGGCTTCGTGGCCCTTGTGGCCGGCCGCGTAGCTGGCGGCGCAGGCCTTTTTGAAGACCGCCGGTTCGGTGAAATAGCCGAGGACGTAGGGCATGGCGTGCTTACCCATGGTGGGCGCCTCCCGTGGCCTTGCCGCTCGGATTCACCAGCACCGACTTGATCTCGGCGATGGCGATGGTGGGCATGGTCTTGGCATAGAGGAGGAACAGGAACATGAACCAGCCGAAGGACCCGGCGACGACCATCCAGTCCCAGGGGGTGCCGACCCAGATGTCCCACGACGAAGGCAGGTGATCGCGTTCGAGCGAAAGCATGAAGATGGTCGCGCGCTCGAACCACATGCCGATGTTGACGAACACCGCGATGATCCACATCGCGATCAGGCTGCGCCGGATGCGCTTCCACCAGAACAACTGGGGCGCAACCACGTTGCACAGGGTCATGGTCCAGAACACCCAGGCTTTCGGCCCAGAGAGGCGGTAGAGGAACTGGCTGCGCTCGTAGACCGACTCAGAGAACCACGCCGCGAAGAACTCCATCGCGTAGGCGTAGCCGACGATCATCGAAGTCGCGAGGATGATCTTGTTGCACAGTTCGAGATGGGTGAAGGTAATGTACTTCTCGAGTTTCAGCATCGAGCGCATCGGCGCGAGCAGGAACACCACCATGCCGAAGCCGCCGAAAATCGCGCCGGCGACGAAGTACGGCGGGAAGATCGTGGTGTGCCAGCCAGGCACCTTCGAGGTGGCGAAGTCGAACGACACGGTCGAGTGCACGGACAGCACGAGCGGGGTAGAGATCCAGGCGAACTGGGCGTAGGCGCGCTCGTAATGGTTCCAGTCCTTGACCGTGCCCTTCCAGCCGAACGAGACCAGCGAGTAGATGGCGCGCTTCAGGCTGCCCACGCGGCACTTGTCGCGCACCGTGGCGAAGTCGGGAATCAGGCCGAGGTACCAGAAGATGGCCGAGGTCGTGCCGTAGGTCGAGATGGCGAACACGTCCCACATCAGCGGCGAGCGGAACTGCGGCCACAGCAGGCGATCGTTGGGATACGGGAACAGCCAGAAGTCCAGCCACGGGCGGCCGGTGTGGATCAGCGGGAACAGGCCGGCGGTGGTGACCGCGAAGATGGTCATCGCCTCGGCCGAGCGGTTGATCGACGTGCGCCACTTCTGGCGGAACAGGAAGAGAATCGCCGAGATCAGGGTACCAGCATGGCCGATACCGATCCAGAACACGAAGTTGGTGATGTATGAACCCCACATCACCGGATTGTTCAGACCGAGGATACCCAGGCCTTCGCACATCTGGATGGTGAAGGTGAAGAACATCAGCGACATGATCGCCATCGAGACGAACAGGCCGACCCACCAGCCGATCGACGGCGGACGGAAGATCGGCGCGATGACGTCGAGGGTGACGTCGCGCGCGGTGACGCTCTCGTGGATCAGCGTCTTGGGGTTCTCAAGCTCGGCGAGAGTGGGGCGCATCTAGTGAGCCCCACCCTGCGACGCCGGCGCGGCGTCAGCCCCGTGCGCAGCCGCGTCGCCATGAGCATTTGCCGCGGCCAGCGCGTTAGCATCGACCGGGCGGTTGCGGATGCGCTGGAGGTAGATCACCGACGGACGGGTGTTCAGTTCCTTGTCGAGCAGCTTGTAGCCGTGCGGGCTGCCTGCGGCGACCTGGTTGACCTTCGACTCGGGATCATTGATGTCGCCGAAGGTGATGGCGCCAGTCGGGCAGGTCTGGGCGCAGGCGGTAGTGATCGCGCCGACCTGCTTGTCGTCGTACTTGCGGCCGGTGGCCTTCTCATTCTCGCGCACGTCGCGGGTGCGCTGGACGCAGAAGTTGCACTTCTCCATCACGCCCTTGGAGCGCACCGAGACCGCCGGATTAAGCACCATCATCAGCGGCGCGCGGGTTAGTTCGGCGCTGCTTGAGGTGGTCATCTCGGTGGTCAGGTTCTTGACCACGCGATCGAAGGGCGCGGCCGAGCCCACCGGGCCGGCACGGTACTTCGAGTACTCGTAGAAGTTGAAGCGCCGCACCTTGTAGGGGCAGTTGTTCGAACAGTAGCGGGTGCCGATGCAGCGGTTGTAGACCTGGATGTTCAGGCCTTCCTCGTTGTGCATCGTCGCCATCGCCGGGCAGACTTCTTCGCACGGCGCGTGGCCGCACTGCTGGCAGAGCATCGGCTGGTAGGCGGTGTCGATATCGAGCAGCGCGTCGGGCGAGGGCGCGCCGAACATCGCGTCGCCCGAGGTCTGACCGGCCGCCGGCGTGGTGCCGTGATCCCCCCAGACGCGCGACGAGAAGTAGCGGTCGATGCGGATCCAGTGCATTTCGCGGCCCTTGCGGACCTCGTCGCGACCGACCACCGGCACGTTGTTCTCGGCGCTGCACGCCACCACGCAGGCCTGGCAACCGATGCAGGTGGTCATGTCGATGGTCATGCCCCAGCGACGGCCGGGATAGACGTGGGTCGACTGCCACATGCTCAGGCGGCCGGCGGCACCGGGATGGCCGTCATTGCCGTTCTCCCACATCTTGTGCGGAGTGTGGTCCGCGTGCTTGCCGGCGCGGAAGGTGTCGAGGTCGTTGTCGATGACGATCTCGCGACCGTCCATCGTGTTGTGGCCCTGGGTGCAGGCGAGTTTGTACTGCGCGCCCGTCGGCTTGACGCTGACGTTGGCGAAACCCCACGCCGAGCGGTCGGCGGCGAGCAGCATGAAGGCGTTGACGCCACCGTCCTGATCGACGCCAGCGCCTTCAGCGACCTTGCCCGCGCCCGCGCGGCCCCAGCCGAAGAAGCACTCGACGGTACCGGGATGCTGGCCTTCCTGGACATGCACCGCCAGCTTCACGGTCTGGCCGCCGACGGTCAGTTCGACCACCGGGTTGCGGTCGACACTGCCGACGTCGTAGCGATGACGACCGACGCCGAAGCGCTCGGCATCGGCGGGCGAGATGGCGAGGTAGTTGTCCCAGGTGATGCGCGAGACCGGATCGGGGATTTCCTGCAGCCACGCGTTGTTGGCGCCGGCGCCATCGCGCATGGTGCGCGATGCGCTGATCACCAACTGCACGTCGCCGGTCTGGGCGGCGGGCTTGACCGTCGCCAGGGCACCGGCGTTGAAGGCGACGCCAGCGACCGCGACGGCCGGTTGGGCTACCACCACGCCCTTGGCGAGGGCGGCATTCCAGAAAGCGCGATCGTCGCCGATGGCGCCGACCTGGGGCTTGACCACTGCCAGCCACGCGGTTTGGACGAAGTCGTGCCAGTTGCGCACGCCGGCAGCCTGGGGCTGCCACAGCACCTTGCGCGAGCAGACCGCGACCAGCTTGGGATCGGCGGGCGCCTTTTCGGCGGTAAACGGCTTGGGGGCCTGGGCGCCGAGGGCGGCGACGGCGAACGCGATCAAGCTCTGCTCGGCGCCACGGCAATCCCACAGCGGATGGATGCACGGCTGCTGCAGGGCATAGACGCCAGCAGCGGGCTCGGCGTCGCCCCAACTCTCGAGGCCGTGCAGCGACGGAGCGAGGTAGGCGGTGGCCGCGGCCTGGAAGCTCTCATCGGCGCGGTCAGCGAGAACGATCACTGCCTTGGCTTTGGCCAGGGCCGCGGCGGCGCCGGGCAGGCTGATCGCCGGATTGGCGCCGACGAGGATCACCACGTCGGCGGCGGTGATCGCCTGGAGGGTACCACTGGCGCTCGGGGTGACGGCGGAGGCGGGGACGCTGGCAGTCTCGACCGTGACGCCCTCGTTGCCGAGCAGGCTGTTGATCAGGTTCGCCGCGAGGTGCAGACCGCGGCTGGCGTCGCCACAGTGGGTGGCGCCACCGACGTAGACCAGGCTGTGCTTGCCGGCAGCCTTGACTGCGCGCAGGCGCTCGGCGGTGTAGGCGATGGGATCCTTCTGCGCCGTGCCGTCGACCACCGGATTCAGCTTCGGCGTCTGACCGAGCAGCGCGGCGGGCACGTCGCCGCCGAGCTCCTTGGCCAGCGCCCAGGCGACGCGCTCGACCTCGGCCAGCGAGGCGCGCACGCGAACGTCGGCGAGGGTGCCGGTCTGGCTGAGGGTCGGCTCGAAAGCGATCAGCTGGCCCATGTCAGCAGCGGCGCCGGCGCCACGCAGGCGGCGGAAGTCGCCAAACGCGACCTGCTCTGCGAGGCCGGTGTGGCCGCCGCCGAGGATATCCGAACCGAGGGTGACGATGACGGCGGCGCGCTCGAGATGGAGCACCGCCGGCTTGGCCTGGTCCTTGCCAAAGGCGGCCTCACGCGCGGCGACCGCGGCGTCGGGGGCGAATGCGTCGTAGGCGACATGGCGCACCCGGCCGCCGAACGCGGAGACGAAAAGATCGAGCAGGAGCTTGGTGGCGACGCCGTCGGTGCCGCCGGTGACGAGCGCGATGCTACCCGAGGCGAGCAGCTGGCCGACCTCGGCGTCGAGCTTGTCCCAGCCGAGCGCGGCGATCTGCCCGCCGCTGCGCTGAATCGGACCGGCCTGCTGACGGTCGGGATCATAGAGGTTGAGCAGCGCGGCCTGCGAACGCAGGTCGAGCGCGCCGCGCACCACGTTGCCGGAATTGATCGGGCTGTCTGGATTGCCTTCGAGCTTGATCGGCCGGCCGTCGTAGGTCTTGACCAGCAGCGGCACCGCACGCCCACTGTCGCGCAGCACGCTCGACCACCACACCGGCTTGCCGAGGGTGGTGCCTTCGGGCTGCTGGGCGTAGGGCACCAGGGTGTCCGGATCCTTGTGCCAGCAGCCGGCGAGCGCGAACACCGCCGCGGCGCCGGTGAGTTGGAGGAAGCCGCGGCGATTGACGCCGGGCAGCGCCTGATGCAGTTCGTCGCGGAAGGCGTCAGCGTCTGCGGCGATCGCCAACGGCACGTTGCCGGGCTGGTTGCCTTCGCTCTGACAGCTGACGTTGCTCAGGCCGTGGCTGGCGCGCAGCTGGGCGAGGGCCTGCGCGACCTCGGGGGCGAACTCGTCCTGCGCGGGCGCGCCGGACAGCTCACCGAGATCTTTCCAGACTTTCTTCGACATGTTCGTTCCGGGCTCGCGGTGGATCGGCGGCGTCACTGGTGGCACGTACTGCACTGCGTGGGCGCATTCTGGAAGGAGAACTTCTGGAGCAGGTCGAGCTCGAAGCGCTCGGCCTCGGCCGGGTTCTTCGGGTACGTCTCGGCGCGCTTGGCGAGCTCGACCGCCTCGGCGATCAGCTCCTGATAGACCTGCCGATGCGACGCTGGCAGATCGACCACGCGCCAGGCCGGGACGTCCTTCAGTTGCGGATATCTAGTGAGCAGATCGTCGAGTTTGCGCTGCTGACTGCGCGTGATCGCGCCGTGGCTGCCGAAGGGGCGATCGATCGGCTCGTTGTCAGCGTGGGCGTGGGCGTGGGCGCGCGACGCGTCGCCGTCACCGGCGTGGGCCGCGTGGCCGCTGTCGTTGGCCTTGGTCGGACGCTCGATGAACTCCGCCACCGCGTCGGGCTTGATGCGCAGGCGCAGGACGTCGTAATTGGCGGTGCCGACCTCGAAGGTGGCGGGATCCTTGTGATCGTAGCTGCGGCCGCCAACGTAGTTGGTGTTGCGGTGGCAATCGATGCACCAGCCCATGGTCAGCGGAGCGTACTGACGAACCACGGTCATGTTCTCGATCGGGCCGTGGCAGGTTTGACAGGAGACGCCGGCGCGGACGTGCCACTGGTGCGAGAAGTAGACGAAGTCAGGCAGCTTGTGGACGCGCTTCCAGTGCACCGCGCCACCCTCGTGGATGATGCCGGTGGCCTCGTCCTTGTAGCTGCCTTGTTCGTTGTTGATGTAGGCGAGGAGCTTCTGCACCTCGGGCTTATCGTTGGCGATGGCGCCGTTCTGCGGGCCGTGGCAGCCGAGGCAGACCGACGACGGCGGGATGCCGGCGTGCTTGCCGCGCTCGGCATTGAAGTGGCAGTACTTGCAATCGATCTTGAGGTCGCCGGCATGCAGCTTGTGCGAGTAGTGGATCGGCTGCTCGGGAGCGTAACCGGTGTCATAGAAGGCGTTGCGGAACCAGCCGACGAAGACGGCGAGCGCGACCACCAGCACCAGCACGGTGAGCCAGCGCGCCTTGAGGGCGGCGGCGACGCCGTGCGGCTTGAGGACGGTCGGGGTGCGGGTCTCGGACACTGACAAGATCTCCCGGAGATGGGCCCGGATCGGGGGCCGCCCGTGAAGGAAGCCGCGAGGCTAGTAAGCACCCCTCACTCGGCAAGACGATGGTGCAACCTTGTCGGGGGATGCGCTGGACCTGGAGTCGGGTGATAGCAGGCGCTTATGTCGTTGTTGAGAATCAATAGCTAGAACACGTCACAGGCACCCGGCGTGGCCCTCCGAGCCGCCAGCTGTGGCCAATCCGGTGAATCCGGGTTACCTTGATCAGATTCGACCCACTCGGCTCCCGCGACGTCCTCGCCCCAGGCCACCTTCACGAAGCACCGCAACCGAGCCAGAGCACGCCCATGACCTCAGCCTTCCATTTGCGCACCGCTTCGGCGGAGTCCCGCCTGGCCAACCTGCTCGCCAACGCGTTGATCGTCGCCTTGCGCGAAGCGGCCAAGGACGGTTCGCTGCGTGGATTCCTCGCCAACCCCGCGGCATCGGCGGACACCGCAGATGGCGCCGATTCCTTCGCGTTGGTGCCGATCCGATCCACCCCGACCCCCCGTGGCGTGCCCCTGCCGCGCGAGGTCCCGACACCGACCGGCGACCTGTGCGCGCCGCTTGCCGACGCTCCGGCCCTCGCCACCGCGCCGGCAGTCGACCGCACCGTCAGCGATCTCGAACGCGAATGTGAAATCCTCACCACGCTCGGCGGCAACCGCTTCGGCGAGACTCTGCTCGGGCGTCAGCGCGGCAGCGGCGCGTCGGTGACCATCCACCTGGCCAACCGCATCCTTCCGGTGGCGGAGACGCAGATCGAGCGCACGCGCCAAGCCGCAGCCGTGCTCCGTCACCACGACCATGCGCACGTCACCAAGGTGCTGGCCTCGGGAAGCCACCTCGGTCGGCCCTTCGTGGTGCACGAGGCGGTACACGGCCGCGCGCTCAGCGACATCATCCCCACCCGCTGCCCGATGCCCGAACACGACGTGCTGCGGCTCGCCGAGCAGGTCGCCCTCGGCCTGCAGTTCATCCACCTCATCGCCGGAGTAGTGCACGGCGATTTGCGGCCATCCTGCGTGCTGATCGAATTCTCAAGCATCGCTGGCGGCATCGAGGTGCGCGAGAGCGAGACCGCCAAGGTCAGCGAGTTCCTCGGGCCGCGCATCCCCTGGCACGACCTGGAGCTGGCCGGGCCACTGGCGGTCCCATCGTATGTCGCTCCCGAGCAGCTCGATCACGCGGCGCACGACCCGCGCACCGACATTTATGCCATCGGCGCGATCATGCATCACCTCCTGACCGGGGAGCCGCCGGTCACCGGTACCCAGGCCGAAGCGGTGGCGACCCTGCGCACGCGGCGCACGGTCGACCTCAGCCGGCTCCCCGACACCATCAGCGACCAGGCCCGCAGCCTGCTCGCCGTCGCGCTCGCTCCCGACCCCAAGAAACGTTTCCTGGCGTATCAGGGCTTCATCGTCGCCTGCCGACGGGCGATGAACCCGGACCTGCGCCACAACTTGCGCTCGATGCGCTTCCTGCGCAAACCGCTGATGATTCCGGTGGTGCCGCGGCCGGTAGATCGCAGCGCACTGGCCACGCCGCTGCCGTCCGTCATTCCCGATCCGCTCCTCGCGGCGGTCCAGCTCGGGGCAGAGGATGAGCCGGACGCGCTTGTCGCCAATGACCTTGAGAACCTCGACCTCGGCACGCGCATCCTGCGCAAGCACGTAGCGCTGGGCAAGGCCAACAGGCCAGACGTCGAGGAACGGAAGCGCTCCACGACGAGTTCGCACCTGCGCCGCACGGCGCTGTCGCGGAACGTGGCCACCGGGGTGGTGGTGGCGGCGGCCGCGGCCCGCCGTGAATCGGGCAGGGGTTCAGCATCATCATCGGCCAACCAGGTCGACAGGGCGGCACGCAGCACCGGGACGCCACCGCCCGCATCGGCCGAGCATCTCAGCATCCGCCAGGGCAGTCAGATGCTGAGGCGAGACCTGGGGGTGCTCGTGCCGGCACTGCTGATTATCGCGCTGATCAGCATCATCCTGCTCGGCATCAGTCTCGGTTGGTTCCACGTCTGATCCCGCGACACCGACAACGTCAGCCGCCGGCGCGGGCGCGGTAGTCGGCGAGCAGGCGCTCGATCACCTCGGGGCCGAGCGGCGCCTGGAGGCGGGCGCGGCGGGCGAAATCGTTGACGGTGTCAGCGACGCGATCGAGCAGCAACTTCATCTCATCGGGCGCCTCGGGCAGGGTTCGTCCCTGGACCGACCGGCCGCCCTCGCATCTCGGCCGAGATCGAGGCGCTGGTCGTCCGCTTGGCCACTGAGAACCGGCCCTGGGGCTCCCTGCGGATCGCGGGCGACCTGCGCAAGCTCGACGTCCAGCCCTCTTATCGTACCGTGGCCGCCATCCTTGATCGTCCTGGCATAACGCCGGCAGCGCAGCATCAACTCCACCTGGAAGTCGCTCGTTGCCGACCATGTCGACCAACTGGTCGCCACCGATTTCTTCACAGTCGATATGGCCGGCTGGCTGGGGAAGCGGACCTACGGTGCCTTTTTCGCGTCATGAGTACACGCATGACAGGCGCTTTCCCGGATGGGTCAGTCACGGCGGTGATGACGGCCGAGGTGGCGGCGAGTGCGGTTGGATAGGCGTTCGATGGCGCGGCTGGAACCGGCCTCGGCGCTGACATCGAACTGCTCGACCTCCAAGGACCCGCCTTGCCCGAAATGGACCCGGGCCAGGCAGGCGATCCCCATCCCGCGACGCGGTCCGTTGACGTCGGTGATGCGCAGCTCGAAGCGGTCGATCGCATCGGCGAAGCGGGCGAAGGCGTACGCGGCCTGGCGCTGTACGGACTCGATCAGGGCCTGCGTGCGGTCAAGGTGGCGGGTGATGATGCGGATGTCCATGTCGTGCTCCTTAGGAGCGCACCTTAGGGGAGGCGCAAGAAGACGGAAATCGGAAGCGGCATGACATTCATAAGGTTTTCCCTATAGGTCTTCAGGATATCAGATGCCTTTCCGTTTTTGTTAGGAGCAGCATCCTGGACGCCATGCCATCACTACCCGACCTGAATCTCCATCACTTGCGCTACTTCTGGACGGTCGCCCACGAGGGCTCGATCGCCAAGGCCTGCGCCGTGCTCAAGGTGTCGCAGCCCACGGTCAGCGAGCAGCTGCGCAGCCTAGCGCAGGCGGTGGGGTGCGACCTGCTGGTGCGCGAAGGCCGTCGCCTGCGCCTCACCGATACCGGCCGCATGGCCCTGGACTACGCGGACGAGATCTTCGCCCTCAGCCGTGATCTGCATGAGTCCCTGGCCAACCGTCGGCACGGGCGCTCCCTCCCGGTGGCGGTGGGCGTCAGCGATGCGGTGCCCAAGCTCATCGCCTGCCGTCTGATCGCGCCGGCGCTGGCCCTGCCCGAACCAGTGCAGTTGACGGTGCACGAGGACAGCCACGACGTGCTGGTGCAGCGGTTGGCCGCCCACGAGCTGGATCTGGTGATCTCGGACGCACCGCTGGAGGCGCACCAGCGCATCCGGGCCTTCAACCATGTGCTGGGCGCGAGCTCCCTGGCCGTGTTCGGCGCCGCGTCCTTCGCCAAGCTTGCACGGGGATTCCCGAAATCGCTTGATGGCGCCCCGCTCCTGGCCGCCATGCCCGGCTCACCGCAGCGCCGGAGCTGGGATGCTTGGTGCGCCGATCGCCAGGTGCGGCCGCGCGTGGTGGCACAGGTCCAAGACAGCGCCCTGATAAAGACCATGGGCCAAGCCGGGCTGGGCGTCTTCGTCGGCCCGGCGGCGATCTCCGACGCCATCTGCGCGACCTTCGCCGTCCGGGTCCTCGGCATGGTCACCGAGCTCAAGGAGCGCTACTACGCCATCAGCCTCGATCGGCGGCTGGCCAATCCAGCCCTGCAGGCGATCGCCATCGGCGGTCGTGAGCTCTTCACCTGATTGCGCCTGGCCAGCGAGTTGAGCAGATGCGCGAGCAGGAGCCGCGCGTGCCGCGGGGGCCCATGCACAACGCCCAAGGCGGTACCCGGCCAGAGGTTCCTGGACGGCAATGCTGCTGACGGTGCGCGGGCTCGGCCGTGGTGCGCAGGGTGCGGAACAATCCCAGCATGAAGCCAGAGATCCTGACGTCGCGATCGTTCACGATGCCGAGCGCGTGAGGGCCGTGCCGCACCGCGGGTAGGTCATAGGAGGTAAACCGAGCAGGCCTACGCCAGGTCTAGTTCCAGGTACCAGGATGCCGAGCCGGTCCCCCAACTGAAATCAGGCTTCGTTACAATCAAAGTCTGGAGGAATATCATGGAACGCACGATCTGGATGGCTGCAAGTATCGCCGCTTTGGCCCTCGTAGCTGGCTGCAACGACAGCAAGGCCGAAAACAAACTCGAGAATGCCGGTGAGCGCACCGAGCGCGCCGTTGAGCGGGGATCCTCGTCAGGATCCGAGTCGCTCGAGAAGGCGGAAGACAAAACCAAGGATGCCAGCGACAAGGCTGGCGACCAGGTCGAGGGCGGCGCGAATACCTTCCATGACAAGGTCGAGCGGGTGTACGACGACTTCGGTCGCAAGATCGACAACGGCAAGTGATCCCCCTGTAAACACGGTCTATTCAGTCAGTATCCGGCTGAAGAGACCGTGCAGCATAGGCAATCGGACGCACGCTGCGGCCGCGATGAACGTATACTGAACATATGACGACCATGACCCACAGCGATCTCTTCGAGATCGTGCACATCGATGATAATCGTGGCGACCTCGCCCTGACGCAGGCCGCAATCGAGGACTGCTGCCCAGATGTCCACTATCGGGGCATCTCGAACCCGGATGAGGGGATGGCGTACCTTGCCCAATGCGCCGGCCATGGCCTACCGCCGCCGTCGCTGGTGCTGCTCGATCTCAACATGCCACGCGTGCATGGGCAGGAAATCATCCGGTTCATCAAGGATCTAGAAGGGCTCCGGCATCTTCCGGTGGTGGTCCTGACCACCTCGACGCGATCGAGCGAGATCCAGGAATGCAGAAGGCTCGGAGCCGATGATGTGCTCGTCAAGCCGGCGGACTATGAAAGTCTGGTGGAACTCGTGCGTGTCGTGCTCCACCAGTTCGTCCCGTAAAGATTCGCGCTTTCAGCTGAACAGGGACAACTGTCGCGCCGCGTCCGGCGCCGGGCCGACCACCGCCGCGATCAGGCGTTCGGCCTCGTCGCGGTACCAGGCACGGTCGATCCTGGTGAGATCGAGCGTGGTCGGATCGTCGACCAGCAACGCTGCCGCGGCGACCGTACGCACGCCGCCGTTGGTCGCCTGCACGATCGGTCGCCCTTGTCGGCTGGCCACCCAGCGCACCACCGAACCGGCGATCGGCTGATCGCTCCACGTCATGTCACGGGCGCGACGCCAGAGGGTGAAATCCAGCGCATCGCTGCTCGCTGCCACCACCTCGGCGGGGTCGTGCCCATGGACCAGGCGCGCCACCGCCGCGCGCGCGATGATCGGCGCCGCCGAGCGCGACGCCGTCCGCTGATCGTCGCCACCAGCGAAGGCGCCCTTGGTCTTGACCACCGCGCCATCGGCGCCGATCGCGACATAGTCGTTGACCGAGGTCCGCACCAAGCGCGCATAGACGTGTTCCTCGAGCGCGAAGCCGGTTTCCTGCCGCCAACGATCGGCGGCATGCCGGTGTGGCCCGCGTACCACCACACCGTCGGTATTGGCCGAGATCAGATCGCAGCCCGCGTCGAGCAGCCCATCGATCAGACGCAGCAGCAGCAATTGGCCCGTGAGCACGACGCGCAGCGCATCCGGCGGTGACCACACTCCGGATCGGGAGTTGCCGAGTTGGCCATAGAGGCTGTTGACCACGATCTTGAGCGCCTCGCTGGCGAGACGGTCGCCGGCGCGCTTCGCCACCAGCCGACGCGCCATCAAGGTGCCGACGCTGGTCGCGAAGTCGGGTACTCCGGGCGGGCTGATGCGGTCGGCATGGATGATCGACGGATAGTAGGAGGCGACATCGAGGTCGGTCAGCGGCCCGTCGATGATGCCGGGCGAATCCTCGCTATGCAGACCGCCAACGCCGAGGCGCACCGTGGTGGCCCCGACCTGATGCGATCCGCCGCCCACGGGATGCAGTTCGAGCCGACCGCGGGCATCCCATTCCACCTCGCCCGCGAGAATGGCGTGCGCCGCCGCGGCGGTGTCGGCACGGCGGCAGGCGAAGCGGGCGACCTTGCCGAGCAGGTCCGCCACCGGCCGGCGCTCGGCGACCACCGGGCGCGGCTCACTGCTGCGCGCGCGACCGGCAAGCACCACCCGCTCGGCCAGCGCGCCGGGCATCGCCTGGTAGGCGTGATCGCCCAGGAAGGGGTGCTCGGCGGCGAGACGCGCGCGCACCGCGATCAGCCCATGGTGGCGCTCGGCGAGCGCGGCCGCGGCACGCGCGATGGCGAGGGCGTCATCCGGCGCCGGCAGCGCGAATCCGGCGCGGCAGCACGCGGCCGAAAGATCGCCGGCGAGCACGCTCAGGGCGACGGTGCGCGCCCAGCGCCGAGGCCGACGGGCGAGTCCGGCGACCCCCTCGCGGGTGGGTGCCGAAGCCACCGCCGGGGCGGATGGGTCGCCCGATGCGATCGCGGCCAGGATGCGCTCGTGGTGCCAGGCCGGGATGTCGTCGACCACCACCACGCTCAGGGTGGGGTCATCGAGCAGATCGGCGGCGATGTCCCAGGGCAGGATGCGCGCCGCCCGATCGCCGACATCGGCGCCGGCGACGGCGAGACCAAGCGGGCAGGGAATGGCAGCGATGGTGGCCACGGCCGACGGATCCTGGGCTAGGTCAGCCGCTTGCCCAACGCCTGCTCGCGCAGGACGGCGATGCGTCGCCGCAGGTCATCGAGACGACGCTGGCGCGCCTCGAGATCGTCATCGCTCGCCCCTGGCGACAGGGATTGGCCGAATGCGGCGACCTCGGCGGTGTACTCGCCGATCAGCGCAAGCAGTTCGCGCGCCTGAGTCGAGCTTCTGGCGGCGGAGGGCTGGGTCTGGTCTTCGGCGGGCATGCGGGATGGTGACGGGGCGTGGCGGGCCGCCAAGCCATCACCGCCTCAACCGTCCTGCAT
>ENA-ORBV01010218-ORBV01010218.1-microbial-mat-metagenome-genome-assembly--contig:-NODE-10218-length-15103-cov-23.591974_pt1 | contig 15103 bp, 9 predicted proteins | sample MGYA00237777_ERZ505514 | MGnify/ENA primary metagenome ERZ505514 (study PRJEB26160, sample SAMN06269048) | microbial mat metagenome | isolation source: Oligotrophic lake microbial mat | place... | reverse complement strand
ATGATACGGCGACCACCGAGATCTACACCTCTCTATTCGTCGGCAGCGTCAGATGTGTATAAGAGACAGGTATTAGTGTATTCGATCCCAGCCCGCGAGCAACCCGCAACTTCGATTCTCCGATCATCATGCCAAGTTGCAGTGTATTCGATCCCAGCCCGCGAGCAACCCGCAACACCGCTTCCCATCGGCCTCGATGTTCCGCGAGTGTATTCGATCCCAGCCCGCGAGCAACCCGCAACGTTGCCTTTCGAGGTCTGCGAATATTCGGTAGTGTATTCGATCCCAGCCCGCGAGCAACCCGCAACACGCTCCCACCGCCGGGCACGCCGGGCACAAGTGTATTCGATCCCAGCCCGCGAGCAACCCGCAACGCTGGGCGGTGAGGGTGAGCCTGCACCGGCAGTGTATTCGATCCCAGCCCGCGAGCAACCCGCAACATCAACGGTAACTTCCTGATAGGTCTGCCCAGTGTATTCGATCCCAGCCCGCGAGCAACCCGCAACTGAACCAACCATATCGGTACGCGTTTCGGTAGTGTATTCGATCCCAGCCCGCGAGCAACCCGCAACAATTTCGTATCTTTCCCACACGCCCTCCGGAGTGTATTCGATCCCAGCCCGCGAGCAACCCGCAACTAGCGGCGGTGGAGCGGTGGTATCGATGGCAGTGTATTCGATCCCAGCCCGCGAGCAACCCGCAACACAAATTGCGGAGCGAACTACGCGCGGGTTAGTGTATTCGATCCCAGCCCGCGAGCAACCCGCAACTGTGCGAAGACGCGGAGACTGTGATCGATTAGTGTATTCGATCCCAGCCCGCGAGCAACCCGCAACCCCAAACGCTGGCTAAGCCAGTAGGAGATTAGTGTATTCGATCCCAGCCCGCGAGCAACCCGCAACTTGCCGGGAACCGGCGCGTGCTTGCGTGCAAGTGTATTCGATCCCAGCCCGCGAGCAACCCGCAACTTGAAGACCCGCCGCGTCTCGGCCTTGATAGTGTATTCGATCCCAGCCCGCGAGCAACCCGCAACTGCCTCACCAGAACACCGCGCTGATTGATGAGTGTATTCGATCCCAGCCCGCGAGCAACCCGCAACTGAGTGACCAGCACGAGATCGCCGCGATTGAGTGTATTCGATCCCAGCCCGCGAGCAACCCGCAACCACTGTCGCCGACTTGCAGATCTGCGTGTCAGTGTATTCGATCCCAGCCCGCGAGCAACCCGCAACCACGGGTTGGAACGGCGATCGCGGGCGCTGAGTGTATTCGATCCCAGCCCGCGAGCAACCCGCAACGCGAAGACGCGGAGACTGTGCTCGACTGGTAGTGTATTCGATCCCAGCCCGCGAGCAGCCCGCGCGCTTCTACGCTGCGCATCGAAGCTTGCGGGCTGCACAAACCACTGTTCGTAAGGAATTTTTGGTGGCTCCTTGAAGCCAGTGACCTGAAGCTCCGACGATGTGTGCTCAAGCACGGCTGATGGATGAGCCCACCGCGAGCCATTGCCTTCAAAGATGGCTACGAATGCGCTCGTACCCGCGTGGACCTCAACAAACCACCTTGATCTTGTTCGGCACTGACACCTGTTCAGGCGCCCCACCCTCATCCCCTCACCCAGATTCCATCTGGGCTTGTGGGTGTCGCGAACTTTTTGAGCATGTTCTTCAACTCGCCCTCATGCCCATCGCATGGTGCATCGAAACTTCAAGTCAGATCGGTCGTGTGGCCGGTCCTTTGTGTGAATCGTGCTCAGATGCCTACATAAGGATCACGCCCATGCCGGTGCTTCCAGATACTCGTGAAGAGAAGATCAGTTTCTTTGAGGCTCGTGCGGCCTCATGGATCACCAACGCGGTGCTCATCGGGATCACACCCGTTCAGGCCGCGAGCATCAAGAACCTCGCGACCGAGGCTCGCAACGCGCTCAACGATGCGAACGAGGTGCGCATCAAATCCAAGAGCAAGACCGCTGTCTACTACGATGCCACCAGAGAGATGAACGCACTCGGCCGCGACCTGATCGCCACCATCAAGGCCTTTGCCGAGACGACCGGCAACGTGGCGGTCTATGACCTGAGCGACATCTCGCCACCCTCGCCCCCTAGCCCGGTGCCCGCACCATCGACACCCACCGACCTTGCCGGCACGCTCGATGCCTCGGGCATCCTCTCGCTGGTCTGGAAGTCTGATCGCAGCGGACCGAGCTCCGGCATCATCTTCGAGGTTTCGCGCTGTCGGGGCATCGAGACCGCCTTCACGCTCGTGGGTGCAACATTTGAGAAGACCTGTATCGACCCGACCTTCATCGCGTGCAACGGCAACGCCAGCTACCGGATTCAGGCTCGCCGCGGCCTGCTGCACTCCGGATTTGCCGGCCCGTTGCAGATCACCATGGGCGGCGCGGGCGGAGGTGGAGGGTTCAGCCAGACGCTGACATGCAACACCCTGAACAATGGCGATATGCGAATGGCCGCGTAAGTCAGATTGGCTCGTACTATTGAGATCGAAGCAGGCGGCGTACCTGTTCACGGGACGCCGTCTTTCATTTTTAGACTTCGCATCTTGGCGGTGCAGGTCAGCCGACCCAGACTTACAAGTTCCCGCGCCGTTCCTGTTCCAACTCAAGGGCCTGGAAGAGCGCCTTGAAGTTGCCTTTGCCGAAACTTTGTGAGCCGCGCCGGCAGATGATCTCAAAGAACAAGGTCGGGCGATCTTGCAATGGCTTGGTGAAAAGCTGGAGCAGGTATCCCTCATCATCGGCATCGACGAGGATTCCGAGATCCTTCACGCGTGTGTGGTCTTCGCGGACGACCTCGTGCCCGTTGGCCTTGAGCATGGTGTTCACCCGGTCCCAGACGATGTTGTAGTACGCCTCGGGAATGGCGAGGAAATCGACGCCGCGCTGGCGCAGCGAGGTGATCGAGTGCAGCTCATCATCGGTGCGGAGGGCGAGGTGCTGCACACCCGGCGTGTTGTGGTGCCAGTCGAGATATTCCTCGATCTGCGACTTCTTCTTCCCCTTGGCGGGCTCGTTGATCGGCATCTTGATGAGGCCCGAGCCGCTGGCCATGACCTTCGACATCAGGGCCGAGTATTCGGTCGAAATGTCCTTGTCATCGAAGGTCTTGAAGAGCTTGAACTCAAGCACGTTTTCGTACCATGAGACCCAGTGGTTCATCTTGCCGAGTTCGACGTTGCCGACAAGGTGATCGACATACTTGAGCCCGCAGGGGTTCTTCCTGTTGAACTCGTTGACCGCGAGATTCTCAAGCTTGCGGAACTTGGGCGCGAACGGACCGCCCTGCTTGACGTTGACCAGATCGTATTGACCCGTGCGGCTGACGAAGGAGTGAACGGCCCGTCCGTAGGTCTTGATGCTGGCGGTGGTGATGCTGCCATGCGCATCGGTGATCGTGCGGGGTTCGGCGGCACTGGTTGCCCCGTTCTTGATCGCCCGCTCCCACGACTTGGCCGCATCAAAGACGGTGAAGGCCACATCCTTGACACCATCACCATAAAGAGCACACTCAAGGTTGGCCGGATGTTCAGCGCTCAGGCCGGTGGTGAGCAGGATACGGATGTTCCCCTGCGTGATCAGGTAGTGGGCCGCATCGCGCGAGCCGGTCGTCAGATCGGCCACCTGTTCGATGGTGAACCCAAAGCAGTTGGCGTAAAAGAACGCGGCCTGCTTGGCGTTTCCGACGTAAAACCGCACATGATCGACATCGATCAACTGAAGCGGGTCGGTGGTCTTGGCGGTTGGGAGAGTCTGAGGCGGGGGGGAAAGGGTCGTCATGGGGGCGGAACTCCGTGCCTGTGGTGAAGTGTTGAATGGTAGGAGCGATGGGGCACCGGGCTGGACTGGTGAAGTCTTCACGATTATCCATTTCATCCGCAGCAATTGGCGGCCGTCTGGTGCGTTGGACTGGCACGAACACATTGGCAAGAGCTGATCGGGAGGGTGTACAGTGTGCATCGCCGATCGATCAAACAACCCTCGGAGTGCCGCATGAAAAACCGACCAATCATGCTCACCGCGCTCTGGGCCCTCGCGGCCCTGCCCGCCGGCGCCCATGCCCAGGAAGCGTACGACCTTTCAAGCATTACCACCCTGTGCAGCGGGGCGGTGCTGGGTATCAACGTGACCTTTCCCGTCCGCGGCTTTGAGATGTTGATCCTCAAGGATGGCAAGCGGGTCTACCACCAGCCCTTTGGTCAATGGTCGATCGGGCGCATCGCCGCCGCGGACAGCGCGACCAAGACCATCTCTGGCGCGGTCATCATGTCGCTGGTCGATGCCCCCATCGCCGGGCAGCCCTTCTCGCTTGACACGCGCCTGAGCGAGTACATCCCAGAGTTCTCCGGAGGGAAGCAGAACATCACTATCCGCCAGTGCTTCTCGCACACCTCCGGGCTCAGATCGTCCGACGTCGTCGGCAGTTCGACGCTGACGCTCCAGCAGGCCGCGCTCGACATCGCCGACGACATCCTCCAGTTTGCGCCGGGCTCGACCTTCTCGTACGGCGGCACATCGATGCACGCGGCGGGGGCGGTGGCCGAGGTCGCCGCCGGCGTTCCGTGGAACTCACTCTTCGCGGCCAGTCTGGCCGGGCCGCTCGGGTTCGCCAACACACGCTATGTGCTCTCGAGCCCCACCAACCCGCGCATCGCCGGCGGGTGTGAGAGCACTGCGGCCGAGTTCGTCTCGTTCATGGAGATGCTGCGACAGGGCGGACTCGCCGCCAACGGCACCCGCATCCTCTCCACCGGCGCGGTGCAAGCGATGTTCACCCGCCAGTCGCCCGTCGGTGTGCCCATCGCCAACACACCCCTGCCCGGCTCGTCGGATTACGGTGTGGGCGTGTGGCTCGACCAGCGTGACGAGGCGGGTCAGCTCACCGGAGCCATCGCCGCCGGGGCTCGCGGCTTCTCCTGCTGGATCGACTTTGACGACGGCTTGGTTGGCTGCTTTGCCACCGACCTCTCGACCTCTGGCAACCTGCTCGACCTGCTCTACCTCATCCGCGCTGCAACCGAGCATGCCGTGCGCTCACCGATCCGTTGCCCCGGCGATTACAACCGCAATGGCGCGACGACGACGCAGGATATCTTTGACTTCCTGACTGGCTATTTCGCTGGCGACCTGCGGGCCGACCTCGACAACTCAGGCAGCATCAGCGTGCAGGATATCTTCGACTACCTGGCCGCGTACTTTGGCGGGTGCCAGTAGAAGCGCAAGAACGATCCGAACTCTGACGAGCGCGCACTGAGAATCGTTAACCATTGATGTACCCTACCCATGCTGTCTCAGATACGCGTGGACAGATCATCCATTTTAAGGAACATTCATTTCCGGTCTGGCATTCCGCGCTGCACGGGCTATTGGTTCAGTGGCAACGCAAACGGGGCAGGGGACGATTCTCGCGCAGCCACACCAGGAGTCCCCTCATGCGGTCATCGTTCGCCTTCACCATTCAACATGGTCTCTTCGCCGCGGCCATCGTCGGGCTTTCGACCACTTCTGTCTTTGCGCAGCTCGCCGTCTCGTCGATCTCGCCCGCGCTCAACGCGGGGAACGTGCCGCGCAACGCTTCGATTTCGGTCACGTTTGATCGACCTGTCAACACCACGACGTTCACCAGCACAAACTTCTACGTCTTCGGCAAGATCACCGGACCTATCGCGGGCCCGGTGACGTTCAGCAACTCCAACCGGACCGTGACGCTGACCCCGATGCGCACGTTTCAACCTAACGAGGTTGTGCTGGTGGTCATGTCCCACAACCTGCGCGGCGCGGACAACACGCTGCTCCGCGCCGCGGGATACACCTCGACATTCTGCACACAGGCCGCGCCGGGCCAGCGCGTGTTCCGTGAGATTGCCAGCATGTCCAATCGAACCGGCGGACCCGGCGGCCCGCAGACACGAATCTACGGGGGTGTCGCGTGCGATCTTAACGGCGATGGGTACAGCGACATCACGACCATCAACGAAGTCTCCGCCGACGTGCGCGTCTTCCTCAACCGGGCCGATGGCACGGGGCTCTTTCAGCCCATGCTCACGCCGCACACGCCCATCCCGTTTGAATCAAGCCCCAACGAAGTCGCCGACTTTGACTTTGATGGCAACATCGACATCGTGACCAGCAGCTACAACGAAGACCGCATCGCCGTCTGCTTCGGCAATGGCAACGGCACATTCGTCAACCCCCCGCTGCTCATCAATGTCGGCTCGGTGCCGCGCGGGTTTGGCATCATTGATGCCGATGGTGATGGCGATTTGGATATCACCGTCGCCAACGCGGGCAGCAGCAACATTTCTTACATTCGCAACGACGGAGGGCGAACCTTCGCTCCCGCCGCCAACTTCTCACTCGCGGGCAACTCCGGCGAATACGGCCTTGCCGCGGCCGACATGAACAACGATGGCATCCTGGATCTGGTCGCGGGCTGCCGCGATTCGCAGACCGCAGCCATCGTCCTGGGCAATGGCAACGGCACCTTCACCCTGTCATCGTCGCGCTCGCTGGGCGGTGATAACTGGGTGCTGATGCTCGGCGACCTCGACAACGATCGGAATATGGATGTCTCGGCGGCAAACAGTTTTTCAAATAACGGCTCGATCCTGCTCGGCAACGGAAACGGCACGCTTCAGGCCGCGACAATATACACCACCGGCGCGCACACCGTCTCGACCGATCTGGCGGATATCGATGGTGATGGCGATTTGGATTGGATTCTCTCGAGTTTCGGCGGCGGTGCATGGTTCAGCTACCTGAACAACGGTGCGGGCCTTTTCACACCCTTCGAGACCTTCCCCGCGCCCGCCAACCCCTCGTGCGCCATCCCGATGGATTTTGACAACGATGGTGATATCGACCTCGCGCTCACCGACGAGATCGCCGACCGCATCATCCTCATGGCCAACGTCTGCCCCGCCGACATCAACGGGCAGGGCGGCGTCACGGTGCAGGACATCTTCGACTTTCTCGCCGCGTACTTCGGGAACCAGCCTGAAGGCAACTTCAATGGTCAGGGCGGCATCACCGTGCAGGACATCTTCGACTTCCTTTCCGCATATTTCAGCGCATGCAGTTGAGTAATGCTGCCATCGACCGCGCGAGTGCCGGAGAGCATGCTCGACGCTCAAGTTGGTCGAAGCTCGGCTGATCGCCGCCGATCAGAACAACCGGTTCAACGGGACCGGTGCGTACACCGGGTCTTTCTCTTGCACACGTGTCGCGATCGCTCAAGGCTCTTGTACGACAGGCGGCGTGATGAGACACCAGTCTGAGTTGACATTCGATGAAGGCCCGGAATCAACCCTCAGTTCGATCACCGTCGCGCTCGTTGAGGCAGGGACTTCCGCGCTCATCACCACCCAGCGCCGCGTTTGCCGCAGCAGTTTCGGTGTGAGTTCCTCCCTCATCAGCACGACTTCGCGTCTGTCGATCACCACCGATACTCCGATGCCATCACTTCGGGGCTCGCTGGCACCTTCACGCCAAAGGTGGTCAGGCATCGCCGCGCGCCAGGTGATTTTGTACGACCTCTCTGATGGTGGCATGGTCGCCGCCAGCCGCGCGTGGTCGGTGAGCCCTGGGGTGCGCGGGTGCAGGCGGAACGCGGTCAGCGCGCGTCCCATCGCCCGGACCACTTCGGCCTCATCCTCAATCTCCGCGCCTTCAGCATCCAAGATGCGCTACATTGTCGGTGCCGCGCTCTGGTTGTTCGTCGTGCGAGCGTTCACGACCAGTGGTCGCCCGCCATAGGCAGTCGCTGGGCCTGCCGCTGAGAGGCGAACCGTCCTGTCCAGCGCCGTATTTTCGGCATCTTCGACATAAACTGTGTCGATCAACCGCACTCGCCCATTCTTGAGAACTTCAAAAGCAACTACCTTTGACCATGGGACCAGTCGATAGAACTGCTTGCGAAGATAGCTCTCAGGTGCAGGCCACTTGTTCCATCGGATCGCAAGACCTTCTTCAAGACCGCCCTGGCACTCTTGAATTGATTCCGGACCCTCGGCCCAGCGATTGGACGCCAGGGCATAGATATCGTTTCGCTGATACGCGTGTTGCACGAACGATGTCGGCGAGCACATGATGTCGAAGGGGCCAACGCAGAAGTTGTCGTACCTTGTGCTTCCGGTGCGAGACAACCTGTCGCTCAGCCGCACCGGCACAAAGAGTGCATCCGGCGGCGGATTCGGCACTGCGGCCCGCAACGATGCGGATACGCGCTGGTCCATCAACTGCCGCTTCACCCACGCCGACTGCACGCCAACCAGCATCAGCACTCCGGTCACACTCATGCCGATGAGTACCGCCAATCCCGCCGCGCTGCCTACGCGGCCGATAGTGCCCCGATCGCGCCGCTGAGCCCGAACCATCGTCCAGTCTGTCACAAGACCAGTGATCAGGGCGAAACCTAACACCGTCACGTACGCGAGCCGACTGGAATACCACTGTGCTTGAATCGCCATGACGGGTGCCACACTTGCCAATGTAACACCCACACCAAACCCCAGAGAAGCTACTTGCTGCAGTCGTCCAGCCAACTTATTTGCGTTTGAACTCGCCCTGGTAGAATCACTCAGCGTTGATGTTCGCAGCCACCAGCGCGCAAAGGCCGCTGCACTCAGTACCAGTAAAACGCCGACCACCACCGCCTGCCGGGGACGCCCGATCACGGTGAGCCACCCCTCTCGCAGCGCGCCAAACCCAAATCTTTCCAGCAGGAGTTGCTCCTTGACCTGGCCGAGAACCATCTTCGCCTGCGGCCAGGCTTGGGCCGCGGTCACAAAGCTTGAAGCTCCGCCCCGGTTCCCCGTCGGCGCGGTTCCAATGAGCATTCCGGCATACACCACCAAACCCACGATCGCCAGAGCCCCAATGATGATCATCCCAGCCAGCCGCCTTCTGATTGGAAGGTGAGCCGGTGCCGCCGCGAAATAGGCAAGCCCGATCAGCGGGGCACACGCGGCGGGCTGCTCATACCAGCACGCAATCGTCAGCAGCATCGGGATCCCGAGCACCAGCCACAGGCGATGCAACTTTCCTCTTGCCAGCCGCTGCGCCCCCAGCGTGCACAACAACAGAATCGCTGTACCGATGGTCGTCCCGATCGTCGAGAGCCAGAACATCGCCTCGTGACCGGCCGGGTACGTCAGAAAGAGCAGCGTTCCTGCTGTTGCGGCGAGTGGAGTGCGGCACATCGTCCGCAACACCATCCAAAGCAGCCATGCGTTCAACCCGTGCATCAAGGCAAGAAACAGGTGGATCACTTGCTGGTGTTCCCAGAGCAAAGTGTTCACCCATGTGATCGTGTGCAAGTGGAACGGGCGCCAAAACCCCGTTCCCCACGGGTCCACACTCAGCAGTTCCGCCCATCGAACCCCACCCGTCTCGGGATCGCGAAGCTGGATCGACCAATCGTCTACCCAGATCCCCAACCTGCCCCATAAGTAGAACGTCCCCACAAACCAGAGAAGCGCGAACAGGGCCATCGCCGCTGGCGCAGGATGTGGTCGATCCAAATGCTGATCATGTTCTGCGGCGGGCGTCATAGGGTTGGCGCGATCGTAGTCCCCAGCTCTTCGGCTATTTGAATGGGGCGGACATGCCCATCTTGGGGCGGTGTGTTCCTGGCTGGTAGATGCGAGGGCCACGTTCATGCGGCCCACATCGCAACATGTAGGCTCGACTTTGCGCGAAGGGCCACTTGACGACACTTCATCCATGACCACCGCGACCCGCGCGGGTGGAGCGAGGGCGAGGGAAGCGAGATCGACCGTTCCGCAAAGGAGTGGTCGTTCTGCGGCACGCCCCCCCTCCTCGCCGCTAAGCCCCCCATCCCCCAGACTGCGGATACCGCAAGTTCGCTTGGGGGAGGATCACGGACGGCGAGGGCAATCGAATCGAACTCTGGGAACCGCCCACGCCCCCACGCACCTCCCCTTCCCCAAGAAGAAGCATGAAAAGTGATGTAAGCGCAGTGCTCCCGGGGGGAGCGTGGTGGTTGGGAAGGGTGGATCGTGGAGATGGTGAGGTGACGTCGTGCGCCGCTGATGCCTCTTCGCCCCATCGAGCCCGAAATGGGCGCGGGAGACCTGGTCGGAGATCGCGCCCATCCGCATCAGGTTGGCGACGGCTGGAACTCGGCCAGGAGCTTCATGAGTTGGTCGTGGTCCACGGGTTTGACGAGGTGGGCATCGAACCCGGCCTCTTTGGACTTGCGGCGGTCTTCATCCTGACCCCATCCGGTCAGGGCGATCAGCAAGATGCGCATGCCATCTGGCTGTGCGCGGATCTGTCGGCAGGCGTCGTAGCCGTTCAGTGTTGGCAGACCGATATCGAGCAGGACGACTTCGGGCAGGAAGGTCAATGTTGCGGCGACTGCCTCCCGACCGTCGGAAGCGGTTTGCGTCTGATGGCCGGTAAACTTCAACAACGCTGCGAGTGACAACGCCGAGTCCTGATTGTCATCAACCACGAGGATGCGGCGGCCGACTGTGCCGGTTGGATTGCCGACGGCCAACACTGGTGGTGGCGACTGTGGATGTTCAACCATGATCGGCAGGCGAACGACAAACTCACTGCCATGCCCGAGACCGGCGCTATTGACTTGCACGGTGCCTTGGTGCATCTCAACGAGACTCTTGACGAGGGTCAGGCCGATGCCGAGTCCGCTGACCGAGCGCTCAAGCGAGGTGTCGATCTGCACGAACATCTCGAAAATGCGCGGCAGTTCTTCGGTGGCGATGCCAACGCCGTTGTCTTTCAGCCGAATGACGACTTGGTATGCATCACGTTCTACGGTGAGCATCATCTGGCCCCCCTTGGGGGTATATTTGCAGGCGTTGCTAAGTAGGTTTCCGAGCACCTGAGCCAGACGGGTCGGATCGGCGTTGAGGAACATGTGCTCGCGCGGGAGCGCGACGATCAACGTGTGGTTCATGCTCTCGTACTGCGGTCGAGCGGCCTCGACGGCGTGGTGAATGGCGGAGGTCAGCTCGATCCGCGCTTTCCGGAGCTCGATTGTTCCGCGGCTGATGCGGCTGACATCGAGCAGGTCGTCGACGAGCCGGACCATCTGGCCGACCTGACGCTCCATCATGGCGGACGCCGATCTGATGGCTTCATCCTCGGGTCGCGGGACCTCGCGGCTGGCCGTCAGCCGCATGATGTGCAGAGCGTTGCGCATGGGCGCGAGGGGGTTGCGGAGTTCGTGCGCCAGCATCGCCAGGAACTCGTTTTTGCGTCGGTCGGCCTCCTGCAGGGATTTTTCGTAGCGTTTGCGCTCGGTCACATCGCGGGCGGCGGCGAACACGCCGCGGAGCTTTCGTTCGCGGTCGTGGAACGTGGTGGCGTTGTAGGAGACCACGGTTTCCTTGCCGTCTCTGGCGCGGACCGTGAGTTCGTAGTCGGTGACCTTGCCCTCGCCCAGCACCTTCTTGATGCCCGCCTCGGCGCGTTCCGGGTCGGTGAAGTAGTCCTTGAACGGCGCGCCGATCAGTTCGTCGCGCGTGGACCCGGTGAGCGCCTCCATCTGCTTGTTCACATCGGTGATGATGCCGCGCGGGTCGGTGGCCATGAGCGCATCGATGTTCGATTCGATGAGCGAGCGGGTGTAGAACTGCTGATCGCGGACGGCCTGATCGAGCAGCATGCGCTCGGCTTCAACCTGCTTTCGCGCGGTGTTGTCGGTGCCGATCAGCAGGTAGCCGATGATGGTGCTTTGATCGTCGCGCAGCGCCGTTACCGACACAACCGCCGGGAAGCGGGTGCCATCCTTGCGGATGTACGTCAGTTCGTAGATGTCTTCGATCCCGCGCGAAGCCTTGAAGACGAGGGCTTCAAAGCCGGGGGTGATTGGTGTGCCCAGCTCGACGCTCAACGCTTTGGCGCGGGCAATCACTTCCTGCGGGTCGGAGATATCCGCGGGCGTGTTCTTGTTCAGCACATCCGCGGCGGTGTAACCGAGCATCCGCTCGGCCCCGACGTTGAAGATCTGGATGACGCCCTTCGCGTCGGTCGCGATGCTGGAGAAGTTGGCGCTGTTGAAAATGGCGCTCTGCAAGGCGCCCGTTTTGAGCAACACGTCTTCGGCGTCGATTGTCACGGCTTGAATGGAATCGTCGACTTGGCGCCTCTGATTCCACACCTGGCGAGGTGTTGTTGCTGCGTGACCCTTTTCGATTCACCAACGATGTAAAGTCAAACCCGGCCAGCATCCTCGGCGGGCTTACTCAGCGGGTTTGTTCAAACGCGACGTTTGAACATGGTGTCTAGTGGTCTTCGCTCGGCATCGTGAACACCGGTCTTCACGATGTGAGGAGGCAACGGTGATCAGCAAAGAATGGTAGCACAACCCCGCCTCTCTCCGACAAGGATTCTTGTAAATCGTGCTTTTCGCGAGTATGGGACGGATGGCGTGGATCAAGTGCCACCACGTCCGCTGCCTCGCGGCGCGACTGGTGGCCCTTGTCCTCCCGGGAATGGAGTTGGTAGTGGAAGAGGCTTCCCCTTCCTCTGGCATCAGCGGACCATGCCTCCTCCTTCACCCAGCATCCAGACCCGATCGTCCCCCGGTTGCATTTCTCCGTGCCAACCCGAACACCTGATTCATTTTTGACCTCCAATCCTCTACACTATTCCCATGCCCACCGCGACCTATTCTGGCACCGAGACCATGACCGAACTCCCCGCCCTGCGTGTACGGCTTGAGCATATTGGGCAGGGGCACATTCTTCGTCACTTTGAAAGACTCGACCCGGTGGCCCAGCGCGCGCTCTTCGCGCAGGCGATCGCTCTCGATACCGAGTCGCTCCCGCGCCTTGTTGAGACGTATGTACGTAGCAAGCCGGCCTTTCCCTTGCCGCAGGAGATTCAACCCGCGCCCTACTTTGCACGCGATGGGCGGGGCGGGGCAGGTTGGGATCGGGGTGCCGCGCGGGCTCGTGGGCAGGAACTTCTGCGTGCTGGCAAGGTCGCGGCGTTTGTTGTTGCCGGCGGGCAAGGCTCGCGGCTCGGGTATGAAGGGCCGAAGGGGTGCTACCCGGCAGGCGCGGTGACGGGCAAGCCGTTGTTCCACGTCTTTGCCGAGGCGATTCTCGGCGCGATGGATCGGTACAACACCATCGTGCCCTGGTACATCATGACCAGCCCTCTCAACCACGAGCCAACCGAAAGCTTCTTCCGCGCCAACTCGCACTTCGGGCTCAGCCCGACGAACATCATGTTCTTTCAGCAGGGTGTGCTGCCCAGCTTCTGCGCTTCGACCGGTCGCATTCTGATGTCCACACCCGGCGAGATCGCCACCAACCCCGATGGGCACGGTGGTTCGCTCACCGCCCTCTATACCAGCGGCGCGATCCGCGACATGCGTGAGCGCGGTGTCGAGACGATCAGTTACTTTCAGGTCGATAACCCCATCGTGAACGTGCTCGACTCCACCTTTCTTGGCCTGCACACCGACCGCGCGGCCAGCAGCGGCGAGATGTCGAGCAAGATGGTCCCAAAGATCAACGCCGCCGAGAAGGTCGGCGTCTTCTGCGCTTCAGGCAGCGGACCGCGAAAGGGACGCGTTGAAGTTGTGGAGTATTCGGATCTGCCCGCCGAACTGGCCGCGGCCACCAACAACGCCGGCACGCTCAGGTATAACGCCGGTTCGATCGCGGTTCATGCGCTCGGGGTCGGGTTCGTTGAGAAGCTGAACACCGATGCCCGCTTCGAGCTGCCATATCACCGGGCCGATAAGAAGATCCCGTGCATCGATCCCGAGAGCGGTGCGCCGCTCAGCCCCGCGATGAACAACGGGGTGAAGCTCGAACGGTTTGTCTTTGATGCGCTTCCGCTGTGCGAACGCTCGATCGTGCTCGAGGCTGATCGTGTGGAAGAGTTTGCCCCTATCAAGAACGCGCCCGGTTCAGGGGCCGATTCGCCCGAGAGCTGCTCGAGTATCCAGACGCTGCGGGCCGCGCGGTGGCTTGAGGTCGCGGGTGTGGCTGTGCCTAAAAATCCCGATGGCTCGCCCGACTGCGTGTTGGAGATCTCACCACGCACGGCAAGCACGGCCGATGAGCTCAAGTCGGCCAGACTTCCCGCGGCGATTGAACGCGGCGCACGACTCGCGTTGTGAACGCACGCGGTGTCGCGGCGTGAACGCCGCCTATCTTGCTCCTGATGCTCGACCGCTTTGCCAAACTTCCCTCCTCGCTTGATGGCAAGGCCCGCACGGTTCGGCTCGGCCTGCACGGGCAGATTCCCGCGCTGCTGGTCCATCCGAATTGGGTCTCGCCCGCGCCGACGATGATCTGGCTGCACGGGCGCACGGCCAGCAAGGAACTCGATGCCGGTCGATATGTGCGATGGATGAAAGCGGGGATCGCGGCGTGCGCCATCGACCTGCCGGGTCACGGTGAGCGGAAGGATCATCGTGCCAACTTGCCCAACCACACGCTCGAAGTGCTGCAAGCCGTGCTGCCCGAGATCGATGAGGTTGTCGAATCACTGGCCGATCCGATCTGGCAGAACGTGTTTGATCTCGATCGGCTCGGGCTGGGCGGCATGTCGCTCGGCGGAATGGCCACGCTGCGGCGGTTGTGCGAGCCGCACCCGTTCAGGTGCGCCGCGGTTGAATCGACCACCGGCGATCTCACAGGGCTCTATCGCCCCGATGGCCCGCGTCCGTGGGGGATGAGCTTCCCGGTCGAAGAGGTTGCTCCATTCGACCCTTCGCAGCACCTTCGCACCTTTCAGCCCCTCCCGCTGCTCGCGCTGCACTCAGAGGCCGACCACATCGTCCCCTTCGCACTTCAACGCGGCTTCATGACACAGCTTCGGTCACACTATGAGGAGTTGGGTGCCGACCCCAACCTGCTCATGCTGCACACCTGGCCCACGACGGGCGCGCCCGAAGAACACTCCGGGTTCGGTCGATTCGGCAACGAGGCCAAGAATCTCCAGTCCAACTTCCTGTCGCGACATCTTCGTTAAGGATCGTGCAATTGCAGCGGGCACTCAGCGGCCTTTGCAGATGGTCCAGACCTCAGCCACGGACAGCGCGCAAACGATCGAGCATCGACCTCACGCCCCACCC
>ENA-ORBV01010215-ORBV01010215.1-microbial-mat-metagenome-genome-assembly--contig:-NODE-10215-length-15108-cov-7.055751_pt1 | contig 15108 bp, 13 predicted proteins | sample MGYA00237777_ERZ505514 | MGnify/ENA primary metagenome ERZ505514 (study PRJEB26160, sample SAMN06269048) | microbial mat metagenome | isolation source: Oligotrophic lake microbial mat | place... | reverse complement strand
TCTGGTAGCTGCCACCGAGGATCGGCGTGACGACCTCCAGCCGAACACAGAGTTCGCGCAGCTCGGGGCCACCACGCACAGCACGCGGCTTCGCGGTGGGTAGCTCCATATATGTGGGCGCCTTCGTAAGCGCGTAGCCTGGAGACTGCTTCGCCATCTTCACTTCCCCCCTCGCGGATTGAGCGTGACTGTCTGGGACAGGCTGAGCTCGCCGAGCCACGTCTGCACGCGCTGCAACTCGATATGGACTCGCTGTGCGTGAAAGGCACCGAAGTCGGAGGTGGAGAGTGTCATCGGTCCTCCACGGGTAGGCAGAGACCAAGGCCGAAGTAACGCCCGGCGCCGAGCAAGAGCGGGCCTCTCACCGGCGCCTCGAAGCGGATGTCGGCGTGGACGCGCACACGCGGCGTTCGGCCTGGGCGCCCGGGCCACGGCAGGAAATCACGCACGTGCTGCGCACCCGGGAGCAGCGGCGCGAGCGACACCTCGACCGAGACCGGCCGGACACCGACGACACGCAGGCATGCCTCGCTGATACTGTGCTGTGCTTCCAGAGCGGCCTTGCGTGCGGTGCCATCCTGGTTGCTGCGCAGGTTGCCCGGGTTCTTGTCGAGGGCGATCGGCGTCGCGGTGATGAACCGCGTGGACGCGCGGCACCACCGCGTCGGATCGAGAGCAGCCTTCGCCGACACGTCCACTCGCCGAACAATGAAGGACGGGAGCGTTCCACCCGCGAGCGTCAGGTTCCCTCGTTGGTTGGAGCGCTCCTTCTCCCACTTCGCGACGAGGCGAAGCAGCAGCTCGCGATCATTCTTGGCGAGCTCACGCGGCAGCACCAAGGCGCAACCCATGAGCGCTCCATCGGCGTGCTCGTGCCCGACGAACGGCAGCGGAACGAACGCGACATGCGGCTGTTCCGCAGGGCCGCTCTCCGCGTGGCCCGAGAGCGTCGCCGGAAGATCTTGGTTGCCGTGGAGCTCGATCAGCGCACCACGCAGCGCACGCGCAAGATCGGTCGCGCGTGAAGAGACCGGCCGCGACCCACCAACGCGCTCGAAGAGCACCCAGTCGGTGGAAAAGACGCTCTCTGCCTGTGGAGGAGGCGCAGTGACGTTGGACGCCGAGCGATAGCGTTGAGGACGCGCTGGGAGTACGCGGCTCTGGACGCCCTGATGGTGCTCGAAGGCTCGGTCGAGGCGCTCAAGCTGGCCGGGACCGATCACACGCAGGACGACGACACCGTCGTCGCTTGGAACGAGCGTCGGTGTGAGGTCACGATCGACGACGCAACATCGCACGAGCGAAGAAGAGTGGCCCAGGCGGGTCACACGTGCGCAGAGTTGCTCGAGCGCGGCTCGATGCGGCGAAGGATCGGCGGTGGGCCAGAGGAAGGCGAAGGTTGGCGTCTCGGGGAGCACGACGGGGAAGGTGCGTACGTGGCGCGTTCGGCCCTCCTGGCGCTTCATGCGACCCTTGTCATCCTTGCCGCCGTAGCCGACGAATGGCGCGGGCATCAGCGCCGTCGCCGTCTCGAGCGCCTTGTGGGAAGGCTGGGCATCAATCGCGACGGCTTCTCTCTTGACCTTCTCGAGCGCAGCCTCCGCCTTCCGCGTTGTCGCGGGCGTCTTGGCCTTGGCCACCTTGGCTTCAGCCTCGCGGATAGCCGCGTCGCCGCCGAGCGTGACGTCGTTGACCGGCACATAGACGCCCGGCACCTGCCACCGCCCATCGGCGTCCTGCACCTGCCGCCGCCCGACCCTCGACTCGGGATCGACCCACAGCGACGGCGCGCTCTGCTGCTCGAGCCACAGGAGCGCCGCTCGCTCGGCCTGATCAGCGTCCTCGTGGTCGTGGAGCGCGGCGACTAGCGCCGAGAAGAAGCGCGCGGGGTGTGGTGGCCACTCGGCGCGTCCGCGATCGTTGTGCGCGGTCGCCGCGTACCGCCCCGTCAAGAGCTCGATCTCGATCGCCAGCATCACGCGGCTCCGACATCAGCCTCGGCTGCCACAAGCTCGCGGCTCTTCTTCACGAGGTCGACGAGCTTCGGCGAGGGGTTCAGCTCCGCGAGTGCTTCGCCCGCAGGCTTGTCGAACTTGATGCCGTCCGGGAGCTTGCCGACTGCCTCGTTGTAGAGCGCGATGGCCCCAGCCAGGTCCAGCTCAACGGGAGTCGTGTTTCCATCTCGTGCGACCGCTTCGAGCTTCAGTGCGGAGCCCTTCTTCGGCACGAGCAGGCAGCGGGAGCGCAGATCGTGTCCGCGGTTCTCTGCGGCGAATACGGCGAGCAACCCGAGCGCAGCCAGCACCGTGCGGGCTTCCTCCGCTCCAGTCGTGAACCCCAGACGTCGCAGCGACGCGAGCGAGAGCACCACGGTGTGCTTTGCCTCGTCGATCGTCACGCCGCCCGCGACCGAGTCGATGCTCGGCGCGATATTGCCGTGAAGAACCGCAGACGGCTTCCCAGCCTTCTCGGATTTCCCGACTTTGACGGGACCGTCCTGGTTCCTTTCGGCCTCATCTGGATTTGCGGTCCACATCTCGTCGCGGTTCGCTGCCTTGTAAATGACTGATGAGTCCTTCGCGATGTTGAGGGGATCTATTCGACTTGCGGTCTTGCTGCCATGCGCGGCGTTGATGCCGACGATCTCGGAGACCAGCGCGCGCTGAAACTTGGCGCCGAGGCCGCCCTTCGGTCCCGTGCTGTCCCACAAGCCGAAGACGAGCCCCGTCGGGCAGACCTTGAACAAGGCTGTCGCGTTCCTAATGCTCGCGTCGGTGAACGACTTGCCGATCTCCGAAAGCCGAAAGAGCTGACCCTCTAGCAGGCTGTCGCGCAGGAGCGCGTCGGCGATGCGGTGGGGCGCAGTGAGCGAGGTGACGCGGCTGACCTCGGGTGCGATCGACGAGAAGTCGACGCTGACGACGGGCAGCGCGATCTGCTTGTCGGCCCACAACGCCTGAAGCGCCTCCTCCATCCGATTCGCCTGGCTCTGCACGGAGTCGAGGAGCACGCACGTCGCGTCGTGCCCGTCGAGGCGGCGCGTTTCAAACGCGTACTTGGCACCGGGCTTCTTGTTGTTGTCATCCACCGCGTGGGTCGGCGGGAAGATCTTGTCTCCCGGCCCACCCGCGGGCTCCAGCGTCGCCGTGCCGCGGATGGCGACGGTGTCGCCGGCTACCAGTTGCGTGAGTTGATCACAGTTCAGCAGCATGGGTTCTTCTCCTCGTGGGTGTCCTGCGTTCGTGGCGGTATTGTCGGCGCGGGGGACGGTGGCGACTCAGACAGCGATGCGATCGCGTCTCCTCATGCCCAGGCCATCTTTGCCCCCAACACCGCCGCGCGGCTGTGCATCGAGCTACTGGTCGGGCTCGGTGCGCCGGATGCGCCACTGTCCCCGGACCGTGACGGCTGCTAAGTGATACCGGTGGCTCCGCTCCCATCATGGATCCCCTAATTTTCGCGGTACATCCGAGTGGGATCGCTACCAGAGCGGATCACCCAGTCGCTTCGCGCACCAAGCAACGGAGGCGACGATACCTAATCGGGGCGTCGAACGGGCGCGGATAGCGCATCCAACTGAAGATGGCAACGAGCGCTCGCTATAAGCGGAGCTCATCGCTGGCTTGGCCAAACCAACGCCGCTCGCGCTCTTAAATGGCGTTGCCGCGTGCTCATTGGCGCGCGGCCTCGTGGCGCGCCGTCGCGGTTGCCTCGATTACCATCCACACAGATAGAAATCACGGCCATGCTTCGGTCGGTGAGCGGCCAGTCTTGGCTCGCTCAGCCAGCTCCGGGAATCCGCTACGTTCTGAGATAGCCAAGCATGGGTGATCGTGGCGACGCCAAGACTTCTCCTGCGAGCACATCGACCGGTTTCCAACTCGCGGCCTTTGGAGTAGGCTAAGTCCACACGCGCGGTGCTGGAGGCGCTTGCACCCAATCCCTGCGGCGAGCGTGAAGGTGCTGATCAGGGGTGCCGGGCGCACTCGCGAGCGCCTTAGTTCTTTGACAATATGAACTTGAGATCATGTATTCGCCGCTAACTCGCAGCCTCGGTCGATCAATGGAGTTCGTGCTCGCAGGAGCACCCGTAACTCCGCAGTCGTCGGTACCTTCCGAGAGCGGCAGCCTCCGCGACTCATGAGTCGCGGCCCCATTGAAGTGCGGGGCGTGGCGGTCAGGCGGTCAAGCGCCGCGCGCCTCCGCGACTCATGAGTCGCGGCCCCATTGAAGTGTGCCTGCGCCCGCCGGGACGGGGATGGCGCGCGCGAAGTCCGTGCGCCTCCGCGACTCATGAGTCGCGGCCCCATTGAAGTGTGCCTGCGCCGGCAACGCTCACGTAATACTCGGTGCCTCCGCGACTCATGAGTCGCGGCCCCATTGAAGTGTCGTGATGCCGACGCCCGTGCCGCCAACGAGCGGCCTCCGCGACTCATGAGTCGCGGCCCCATTGAAGTAGCCGTCGACCGTCGCGTCGAGCCCGCCGTCGGCGCGCCTCCGCGACTCATGAGTCGCGGCCCCATTGAAGTCTTACGCCGGACCCTTCGCTCCCAGATCAGTTTCAGCCTCCGCGACTCATGAGTCGCGGCCCCATTGAAGTGCGCGAGGCGCGGCAAGCGTCCGCACTCCATGCCGGCCTCCGCGACTCATGAGTCGCGGCCCCATTGAAGTATATGGGGGGGTTCGATGCAACAGTGGCGTTGCATCGCCTCCGCGACTCATGAGTCGCGGCCCCATTGAAGTATCAGCCAGAAGTACCACACCACATCACGCACGCCGCCTCCGCGACTCATGAGTCGCGGCCCCATTGAAGTGGAACCGGCGGCGGAGCGATCGGCGGCTTCGGCTTGCCTCCGCGACTCATGAGTCGCGGCCCCATTGAAGTGAGGGCGTCGCGATCTGCGTAGGTGGCTGCTCGCGCGCCTCCGCGACTCATGAGTCGCGGCCCCATTGAAGTGAGTCGGTCGCGTTCGACATGCACGTTGCCGACGGCCTCCGCGACTCATGAGTCGCGGCCCCATTGAAGTTTCGCGCGTCCCGGCGAACTCGTCACCAAGAACGCCTCCGCGACTCATGAGTCGCGGCCCCATTGAAGTGGCGGCGGCTTCGGCGGCGGCTTCGGCGGCGGCGCCTCCGCGACTCATGAGTCGCGGCCCCATTGAAGTTGCGAGCAGTTGGCGACCGCAACTGAACCATGCCCGCCTCCGCGACTCATGAGTCGCGGCCCCATTGAAGTCGGCGCTGGACGCGCGGGCCATCTGGTCCTTCGCGGCCTCCGCGACTCATGAGTCGCGGCCCCATTGAAGTAGGTCCTTCAGCCCCAGCGCCCGACCGGTCGCAAGCGCCTCCGCGACTCATGAGTCGCGGCCCCATTGAAGTTGGTCGCCGTCGATGACAAGACCGTCAAACCCGCCGCCTCCGCGACTCATGAGTCGCGGCCCCATTGAAGTCCGTCTCCGGCGATGTGTCCGCGGAGGCGGTCGCGCCTCCGCGACTCATGAGTCGCGGCCCCATTGAAGTTTGCCCTTGAACGCGAAGATTTCTTTCCTCAATGGCCTCCGCGACTCATGAGTCGCGGCCCCATTGAAGTCGGACATCGGCGCCAAACGCGTAGCCGTCCTTCGCCGCCTCCGCGACTCATGAGTCGCGGCCCCATTGAAGTCATGTCGGCCCTGCGGGCGTCGCGTCAGGCAGCGGAGCCTCCGCGACTCATGAGTCGCGGCCCCATTGAAGTGATCCCTGGGCCGCGGTCACGGATGCCCCCTGCCCGCCTCCGCGACTCATGAGTCGCGGCCCCATTGAAGTGCGTTGTCGGCGGCGGCGTAGGCGGCGGCGGCGGCCTCCGCGACTCATGAGTCGCGGCCCCATTGAAGTCGGCGCTCCGGCTCGACGTGCAAAAGCTCGCGTACCGCCTCCGCGACTCATGAGTCGCGGCCCCATTGAAGTATGTGGCCGCTGGGCAAGGTCGGATTTTTCGCGCGCCTCCGCGACTCATGAGTCGCGGCCCCATTGAAGTTGGTGCCTCGCCGCGCAGGGCGACGGGGAACTGCGCCTCCGCGACTCATGAGTCGCGGCCCCATTGAAGTCGTTCCGAGGTGAACGGCGTTGGGGCCCTTGCCGAGCCTCCGCGACTCATGAGTCGCGGCCCCATTGAAGTCATTTCTGCCCCTTGCGGGGCGGTTCGGTCGGTCGGCCTCCGCGACTCATGAGTCGCGGCCCCATTGAAGTGTGTCAGGTCAGTCATGGCGTGGTTTCCTGTTCTGCCTCCGCGACTCATGAGTCGCGGCCCCATTGAAGTATGTGGTCCACAGCGAGCGATGACGCCATCAGCCGCGCCTCCGCGACTCATGAGTCGCGGCCCCATTGAAGTGAGGATGAGGCGGGAGAAGAGCTGGTCTACATCCGGCCTCCGCGACTCATGAGTCGCGGCCCCATTGAAGTTCGCGCGAGAACTTCGACCGCTACATCGCCAGCAACGCCTCCGCGACTCATGAGTCGCGGCCCCATTGAAGTATCGGCGGCACGTACACGCTGAACGCGAGGTTCCCGCCTCCGCGACTCATGAGTCGCGGCCCCATTGAAGTACGCGTGCGATCGACACGTACGGCTATGGACTGCAGGCCTCCGCGACTCATGAGTCGCGGCCCCATTGAAGTAACGTCTTCGCGTGCTGGTCCGCGACGCCCGAGCGCCGCCTCCGCGACTCATGAGTCGCGGCCCCATTGAAGTTTCGAGTCGGTCGGTCAGTTAGTGGCGGCTTCGCGCCTCCGCGACTCATGAGTCGCGGCCCCATTGAAGTGATCCGGTGATCGTGGCGTTTCCCGTGATCGTCGCCTCCGCGACTCATGAGTCGCGGCCCCATTGAAGTGCGTTGTCGGCGGCGGCGTAGGCGGCGGCGTGGGGCCGCCTCCGCGACTCATGAGTCGCGGCCCCATTGAAGTCAGCCGACAGAATCGCCGATGCGCCCGAGTAGACGGCCTCCGCGACTCATGAGTCGCGGCCCCATTGAAGTCATAGCAGGTGCTCCCAGACGGCGTCTGCCATCGCCTCCGCGACTCATGAGTCGCGGCCCCATTGAAGTTGTCGGCTGGCCCGCTTTATCGTCTCATCGAGCCGCCTCCGCGACTCATGAGTCGCGGCCCCATTGAAGTCTCGTCGAGGATCGCACGCTGGCCGAGGAGCCGATCGCCTCCGCGACTCATGAGTCGCGGCCCCATTGAAGTGCGCAGATGGTCACGGATCTGAACGCGGCATCGGCGCCTCCGCGACTCATGAGTCGCGGCCCCATTGAAGTTCTGCCCCTTTGCGGGGCGTGGTGGTTAGCGGGCGCCTCCGCGACTCATGAGTCGCGGCCCCATTGAAGTGCTCCGCCCTGCAGATCGACCACCGCCAAGCCGCGCGCCTCCGCGACTCATGAGTCGCGGCCCCATTGAAGTCCGGTGACCTGAATCAGGGGCAGCTCGCGGATGTTCGCCTCCGCGACTCATGAGTCGCGGCCCCATTGAAGTGCGTCCGGGTCGGCGACGCTGTACTCGAACTCGGGCCTCCGCGACTCATGAGTCGCGGCCCCATTGAAGTGCGCCTGGCTTCTGCATGAAGCGGCCGAGCACCTGGCCTCCGCGACTCATGAGTCGCGGCCCCATTGAAGTCCAAGCTGAAGCCGACGCCGGTTCCCAAGCCGAGGCCTCCGCGACTCATGAGTCGCGGCCCCATTGAAGTCGTTGGTGAAAAGCCAGCCGCCGCCGCTGAGGAGCGCCTCCGCGACTCATGAGTCGCGGCCCCATTGAAGTGGCGACCTGGTGTCCGTGATGCGTTCGACGCTCGGCGCCTCCGCGACTCATGAGTCGCGGCCCCATTGAAGTGGCGGCGTTGGCGCGGGCGACGCGCTCGGCGGCGGCGCCTCCGCGACTCATGAGTCGCGGCCCCATTGAAGTTGGTCGACGAGGCGCATCACGCCACGGCCGGAAGCGCCTCCGCGACTCATGAGTCGCGGCCCCATTGAAGTAATGACCGACGTGTTGCTGTTCAGATCAATCTGCGGCCGCCTCCGCGACTCATGAGTCGCGGCCCCATTGAAGTGTGAAGAACTGGCCCGCGATCGTGGCGGTCCCGGTGGCCTCCGCGACTCATGAGTCGCGGCCCCATTGAAGTCCGATCTCCCTCAGCTGATCGACTTCACCTGCCGCCTCCGCGACTCATGAGTCGCGGCCCCATTGAAGTTCTCGGTCTTCTCGCTGAACGCAAAGTCGATCGCCGGCCTCCGCGACTCATGAGTCGCGGCCCCATTGAAGTGGCGTCTATCGCGTCACGCCGCAGCACTATGACCGCCTCCGCGACTCATGAGTCGCGGCCCCATTGAAGTATCGGTCTCGTGCCGTCGCGCGTGCCGGGCTGGTGGCCTCCGCGACTCATGAGTCGCGGCCCCATTGAAGTTGGTCGGCGGTGAAGTAGATTGTGACTCCCTCCATTGCCTCCGCGACTCATGAGTCGCGGCCCCATTGAAGTCGTCTGTCAGCCATCGGACCCTCCTGCCGCGGCGCGCCTCCGCGACTCATGAGTCGCGGCCCCATTGAAGTGAGTCGGTCGCGTTCGACATGCACGTTGCCGACGCGCCTCCGCGACTCATGAGTCGCGGCCCCATTGAAGTTTCATCCGCTTCGCTCCCGTGCAGGGGCGTCTTGCGCCTCCGCGACTCATGAGTCGCGGCCCCATTGAAGTCCGAGGATGCCGGACGCGCGCCATGGAGTTCCGTGCGCCTCCGCGACTCATGAGTCGCGGCCCCATTGAAGTGGTGTCGGGCACGCAGCCCGGCCCGGACCGCCGGCGCCTCCGCGACTCATGAGTCGCGGCCCCATTGAAGTCCAGGTGATCGTGGACACCGGCGGGTCGGAGACGCCTCCGCGACTCATGAGTCGCGGCCCCATTGAAGTATCCTTGCCGCCCTCGCCGATCGCGGGCACCGGGTGGCCTCCGCGACTCATGAGTCGCGGCCCCATTGAAGTGACTGGTGCGGCGTGAACCCGAAGAGCGGCGAGTTGCCTCCGCGACTCATGAGTCGCGGCCCCATTGAAGTCATCACGCCAAGCAGCTCTTGGCCGAGCTCACGAGGCCTCCGCGACTCATGAGTCGCGGCCCCATTGAAGTTCGTGCGCCCGTTACACGGAGAGCTTCAATCTTCGCCTCCGCGACTCATGAGTCGCGGCCCCATTGAAGTGCACAGCCTTCAGGCGGCACGCGGAGTCGATCGCGCCTCCGCGACTCATGAGTCGCGGCCCCATTGAAGTGCGGCTCTTGGCGTTGTCCTTTCCCGCGTGCGTCGCCTCCGCGACTCATGAGTCGCGGCCCCATTGAAGTAACGAACGCTGAAGGGGGGGGGCATGGTTCAGTTGGCCTCCGCGACTCATGAGTCGCGGCCCCATTGAAGTGCGTACACGCTCGTCGGCGTCGTGGACCGGACGCGCGCCTCCGCGACTCATGAGTCGCGGCCCCATTGAAGTCCACGGGCGACCCGGCCACCGCGGGCGACGAAGCCGCGCCTCCGCGACTCATGAGTCGCGGCCCCATTGAAGTAGTGTGACGGCGATACGCGTGGCGACCGTGCCGGCGGCCTCCGCGACTCATGAGTCGCGGCCCCATTGAAGTGTCGAGGTCGATCGTGAGCCAGCTTGTGACGCTCGCCTCCGCGACTCATGAGTCGCGGCCCCATTGAAGTCTGTTCCGGCGCACGGGAAGCAGCACACCGACTTCGCCTCCGCGACTCATGAGTCGCGGCCCCATTGAAGTGATATACAGCCAGCCGACGCGTTGGCCGACGTGGCGCGCCTCCGCGACTCATGAGTCGCGGCCCCATTGAAGTGGGTGAGCCTGCCGAAGGCTCAGCGCGCCGCTTGCCGCCTCCGCGACTCATGAGTCGCGGCCCCATTGAAGTCGTGAGACGTGTACGGCGACCGCCATCGGCGGTGGCCTCCGCGACTCATGAGTCGCGGCCCCATTGAAGTAGGTCGGCGGCGTCGCGGGCGTCGCTGGCGGTCTCGCCTCCGCGACTCATGAGTCGCGGCCCCATTGAAGTAATCAGGAGCTGATGGCGCGCGGCTTGGAGGCGGTGCCTCCGCGACTTATGAGTCGCGGCCCCATTGAAGTGGCCAGATGCCGCTGCCGGTGATTCAGGCACGGACCGCCTCCGCGACTCATGAGTCGCGGCCCCATTGAAGTCGCGACGAACACGAACACGTCGACTCGCAACGGTTCGCCTCCGCGACTCATGAGTCGCGGCCCCATTGAAGTGGTCATAGCCTCGCGGGCATAGTGGTAGGCGCCGCCTCCGCGACTCATGAGTCGCGGCCCCATTGAAGTGGGTGAGCCTGCCGAAGGCTCAGCGCGCCGCTTGGCGCCTCCGCGACTCATGAGTCGCGGCCCCATTGAAGTGGCTTTGCGGGCGTCACGCCAAGCGTCGATGCTCGCCTCCGCGACTCATGAGTCGCGGCCCCATTGAAGTATCTGCCGGAACAGGACACGGAGCGCGTGGAACCGCCTCCGCGACTCATGAGTCGCGGCCCCATTGAAGTGACACCCAGCCGCGACCCTTGCACTCCGTGCAGCTCGCCTCCGCGACTCATGAGTCGCGGCCCCATTGAAGTGGCGGAGGTGAAGCTGCTGGGCGACCGGATGCTGTCGCCTCCGCGACTCATGAGTCGCGGCCCCATTGAAGTCGTGAACGTGCCGTCGATCTCGTGCACCACCGAGACGCCTCCGCGACTCATGAGTCGCGGCCCCATTGAAGTGCCTTCTGGAGTTCCGCGACGAACACGAACACGTCGCCTCCGCGACTCATGAGTCGCGGCCCCATTGAAGTAGCAGCGAGTCGACGGAACTGATCTGCAGCTCCAGCCGCCTCCGCGACTCATGAGTCGCGGCCCCATTGAAGTCGCAATGGCATGGACCGAGCCCGTCATCCCTGTGGACGCCTCCGCGACTCATGAGTCGCGGCCCCATTGAAGTCTCGTCGGCTGCCGTCATCACCCGCACTGGTTCCGCCTCCGCGACTCATGAGTCGCGGCCCCATTGAAGTGGGCACGATTGCATTGCCGTAACCCCGCAGGAGTGGGCCTCCGCGACTCATGAGTCGCGGCCCCATTGAAGTGCACAGCCTTCAGGCGGCACGCGGAGTCGATCGCGCGCCTCCGCGACTCATGAGTCGCGGCCCCATTGAAGTTTGCGAGGCTACGCGACGACCATCGGTGACGCCTGGCCTCCGCGACTCATGAGTCGCGGCCCCATTGAAGTCGCGATCGACGCCAGCGCACTGCCGCCACGAGATCCGCCTCCGCGACTCATGAGTCGCGGCCCCATTGAAGTATTGTGTCGCCGAGCGTTATGCCCGTCGTCCATCGCCGCCTCCGCGACTCATGAGTCGCGGCCCCATTGAAGTGACGCAAAGGCGATCTCAGAGGAGGCTGTCGAGATGCCCCCGCGACTCATGAGTCGCGGCCCCATTGAAGTCGGCACTGGCTGATTTTGCCGCCGCCAAGCTCGGAGGGCCTCCGCGACTCATGAGTCGCGGCCCCATTGAAGTGCGTACACGCTCGTCGGCGTCGTGGACCGGACGCCGCCTCCGCGACTCATGAGTCGCGGCCCCATTGAAGTGGTGCCAAGATCTGGTGTCCGCGTTCCGGAGCAATGCCTCCGCGACTCATGAGTCGCGGCCCCATTGAAGTGGGTACCTGTACGCCGCCATCCCCACGGCGATCGGCCTCCGCGACTCATGAGTCGCGGCCCCATTGAAGTTCGTCTCATCGAGCCACTCACGCAAGACCATTTGCCTCCGCGACTCATGAGTCGCGGCCCCATTGAAGTATGTTTTCTCGCGGCGGACAGTCGCTCGTCGACGACGCCTCCGCGACTCATGAGTCGCGGCCCCATTGAAGTGACTTCGATACCGACGACGCGGCAGGCAGCTTCAGCCTCCGCGACTCATGAGTCGCGGCCCCATTGAAGTCGCCAGTGTCGATCAAGACAGTCTTGCCGGCGCGGCCTCCGCGACTCATGAGTCGCGGCCCCATTGAAGTGCCACGATGCCGCCCGAGCTGGCGAGGCTCTGCATTGCCTCCGCGACTCATGAGTCGCGGCCCCATTGAAGTCGGTCGTTGTGTGTGGCGATGCTGCGCTGGTGGCCGCCTCCGCGACTCATGAGTCGCGGCCCCATTGAAGTCCGCTCGTCGCTCGGCGTCTCGCCCGAGACCATCGGCCTCCGCGACTCATGAGTCGCGGCCCCATTGAAGTTGCTGCCGTCGCGGAACGCGAGCAGGACCTTCGAGGCCTCCGCGACTCATGAGTCGCGGCCCCATTGAAGTCGCAGCGGACAGTCGCTCGTCGACGACACGATAGCCTCCGCGACTCATGAGTCGCGGCCCCATTGAAGCGTGCGCACCGGCAGCCACGAGATGACGACCGCGCACGCCTCCGCGACTCATGAGTCGCGGCCCCATTGAAGCCGCGGCGCGATGCCGCTCGACTCCGAGACGGTGGCCTCCGCGACTCATGAGTCGCGGCCCCATTGAAGCGGGGCGGCGGCTGTGGCGTTGCGGTCGTTGCGGTCGTGCCTCCGCGACTCATGAGTCGCGGCCCCATTGAAGCGCGTCGCGCAGGTCGGCGCCGTGCAGGTCGGCGGCGCCTCCGCGACTCATGAGTCGCGGCCCCATTGAAGCTCGACTCGCTGATCGGCGACGGCAAAGGTGCCGCGCCTCCGCGACTCATGAGTCGCGGCCCCATTGAAGCTAGTTTTTCGCGTGCCGAGATCTGGCGATACAGCCGCGCCTCCGCGACTCATGAGTCGCGGCCCCATTGAAGCTGAGAGCCGCGGCCCACGGCGAATGCTCGTCGGTCGCCTCCGCGACTCATGAGTCGCGGCCCCATTGAAGCGAGGAGTCGGCTCCGCTTTTCATCGAACCACAAACACGCCTCCGCGACTCATGAGTCGCGGCCCCATTGAAGCGGCGCCGCGCAGGTCGCAGCCGCGCAGGTCGGCGTGGCCTCCGCGACTCATGAGTCGCGGCCCCATTGAAGCGGCGTGGCGCAGGTCGCAGCAGCACAGGTCGGCGCCTCCGCGACTCATGAGTCGCGGCCCCATTGAAGCGGGTGAGCCTGCCGAAGGCTCAGCGCGCCGCTTGCCGCCTCCGCGACTCATGAGTCGCGGCCCCATTGAAGCGATGCCCACACTGGCCAATCTTCCCGCTCGATGGCGGCCTCCGCGACTCATGAGTCGCGGCCCCATTGAAGCGCTGTCGATCATCACCGCTTCCGCGCGTGGCGCGATGCCTCCGCGACTCATGAGTCGCGGCCCCATTGAAGCTTCTGTACGGCGGCAGGCTGTGCCGCGATCAAGAGGCCTCCGCGACTCATGAGTCGCGGCCCCATTGAAGCCCTGTCGCGTTCTTCGATGCGGTGGTCTACACCGCCGCCTCCGCGACTCATGAGTCGCGGCCCCATTGAAGCTGGTCGTCGGAGGCCGGGAACAACAGCTACGCGGGCCTCCGCGACTCATGAGTCGCGGCCCCATTGAAGCTCGTTCGCGGTGATCGTGCAGACGATGCTCCCGGGCCTCCGCGACTCATGAGTCGCGGCCCCATTGAAGCGGCTTCGGCTTCGGTGGCTGCGGCGCGGGTCATAGCGCCTCCGCGACTCATGAGTCGCGGCCCCATTGAAGCGCGAACCCAAGCGGCGGGGCAATATGCGACTTCGGGCCTCCGCGACTCATGAGTCGCGGCCCCATTGAAGCCGTTGGCCCATGTGGCATGCTCGCATTGACGGGGCGCCTCCGCGACTCATGAGTCGCGGCCCCATTGAAGCCAGCAGATGAAGGGCGAGGTCAAGGCGATCCGCGGCCTCCGCGACTCATGAGTCGCGGCCCCATTGAAGCCAGAATCAGTCACCGCCGATCGTCGAGTGCCCCGGGCCTCCGCGACTCATGAGTCGCGGCCCCATTGAAGCAGTTCGATTCCGACGTACTTGCGGTTGAGATTCGCCTCCGCGACTCATGAGTCGCGGCCCCATTGAAGCGTGGAAATCGCGGGGGCACACTCTCTAACCCCCGCCTCCGCGACTCATGAGTCGCGGCCCCATTGAAGCCCGGTGACCTGAATCAGGGGCAGCTCGCGGAGGTTGCCTCCGCGACTCATGAGTCGCGGCCCCATTGAAGCGGCTTGCCGTCGCCGTCGACGGGTGCGCGGTTGACGCCTCCGCGACTCATGAGTCGCGGCCCCATTGAAGCGAATTCTCCGATTGACGGCGCGACGGGCACTCCGCCTCCGCGACTCATGAGTCGCGGCCCCATTGAAGCGGCGTCGCGCAGGTCGGCGCAGCACAGGTCGGCGCCTCCGCGACTCATGAGTCGCGGCCCCATTGAAGCAGCCTGATGCAAGTGGCCGATGTGCCACCATCCGGCCTCCGCGACTCATGAGTCGCGGCCCCATTGAAGCCATCTTTGCCGCCCTCGCCGACCGCGGGCACCGGGTGCCTCCGCGACTCATGAGTCGCGGCCCCATTGAAGCCAGCGAAGCGGACATGCGCGAGATCCGCGACGAGCGCCTCCGCGACTCATGAGTCGCGGCCCCATTGAAGCAAGAGCATCACCGGACTCAACAGCGCAATCGAGTGCCTCCGCGACTCATGAGTCGCGGCCCCATTGAAGCTGCGCCGTGCGCGTCACTGTCGCACGCGACACATGGCCTCCGCGACTCATGAGTCGCGGCCCCATTGAAGCGATTGGTCCGGAACGCGGACACCGGATCTCGACGCCTCCGCGACTCATGAGTCGCGGCCCCATTGAAGCCGGTGTTTCCCACGCGTCCCGCGACGCCGGCCGCCGCCTCCGCGACTCATGAGTCGCGGCCCCATTGAAGCCACGCCGGGCGGTCGCATCCGTGCGCTGCGCATTGGCCTCCGCGACTCATGAGTCGCGGCCCCATTGAAGTCTCACGCGCTTCGATGCAGTACGCCACTGTTGCATCGCCTCCGCGACTCATGAGTCGCGGCCCTGACCTGCTCCCCAAAATCTGAGCCAGTTCCTATGAGAGTCCCGATGAGCCCCGGCCGGGCTTCGGAGACTCTCGA
>ENA-ORBV01010214-ORBV01010214.1-microbial-mat-metagenome-genome-assembly--contig:-NODE-10214-length-15109-cov-7.127262_pt1 | contig 15109 bp, 19 predicted proteins | sample MGYA00237777_ERZ505514 | MGnify/ENA primary metagenome ERZ505514 (study PRJEB26160, sample SAMN06269048) | microbial mat metagenome | isolation source: Oligotrophic lake microbial mat | place... | reverse complement strand
AGGCGCATCTGCCTGCATAGTTACATTCACCCCAAACGCCTGCGGTCATGCTGAGCCGAAATGGCGTGTGTGCCCGCCCTGACCGCCATTACTCTGCGTTTGCAGCGAGGTCCCATCTCGAGTGTTTGACTTTGAGGCGAATGTCAGGGCGGGCACACACGCCATTCGAGCTCAGCATGACCACGACCGTTTGGGGCGAATGTAACTATGCAGCCAGATGCACCTATGGGCGCTGAGTGAAAATGCATATTGATATTCGCCTCGAAAGCAAACAATCGAGATGGGGCATCGATGCAAAGGGCACCGTAATGGCGGTCAGGGCGATACATGTGTCATTCGAGCCTCAATGCAAACAGTCTCGAGTGATTGCGCTTTCCGACGGTCACTGTGCAGCTGGATGGGTTTGGGGACTGATGGCTTGATAGTTGACCACTTCAGCGTTGGTCCAGGGTTGTCGGGTGCGGCATAAGGGCGATGCGGTCGTTGACTTGAGATGGTCCTTCATACCTTGGGGGCGGGTGGTGAACACTGAGCACCCAGCACAGATTCGACTGTGTGCGATATATTCGACGTTCACATAGTGACGTTGCATGTGGCGAATGTAGTTCGCTCCGTCTTGAGGCCCGAAATCGGTCTCGGTGCCAGCACACTCTAGAAAGGGACATCGACCCCCGGCGGTATCAGCGCCTGTTGTTGGAGTACGAGTGAAGTCCGGGATGTATACGACCACACGACTACGTGTTCGCGGTCTCTGGCCTTGCCCTTGAGATGTTGAGGGCCCTAAAGCGTCGACAACGTCAGGCTGAGTAACAGACACGGCGGTTACGAGTATGATGTAGAGACCGTGTGTTTACCTGCAGCGGGAGTAGCACCGACCTGGGAAGCTGAGGCTGTCAGGGCTGAACAACACGTCCAAACAACCAATAGCCGTTGATGTCAGCGGAGGACAGCATAGCAACCGCGAGAAGACAAAGCATGGCAAGATCAAGAATCTTAAAGCAAACACATCAATCTCTGTCCGGTGTCGGGCACTCACGTTGCGATGGTGGCGCGACGCCTGTTTCGTGCAGCATCTGGGATGATGTAGGCGCAGTGATGATGTGTGTGCTCTTCGATTCATCGTCACGATTGCCTAAAGAAATACGATCAGTTAAGATGCAAGTTGTGTAAGATGCAAGCGATTGAACACATACTAGAGCTGATCAGCGATTGATGGGTATGGGCAGACGAGGACGTTGCGGTGGTACGAAGTAAAGCTACGGGAAGGCAGACAGCAACACGCATGAGCAAAGCACGATGCAAACGAGCGACTCGTCAAGTATGGCGCACTACGCCATGAAGCGACCGCATTGATGTACCTTTGCCATCATCAGCAAGCTTAAGCAACTCAGTCGAATTTTGTCCTCCGACAATCTGTCCGCCTTGCTTGGGCACATTAGCCCCTTGAAAATCTGAATGCGCCAACATCGTTCATTCAGGCACCAAGGTGGGTCAATCAAAGCTTTGCGGTATGAACAAACATTACCCACAAATTTGGTGCGACAACGTACCTTGAAAAGCTGCCTGATTAATTTCGTGGCTCGCTGCGCCTGCCCCGTTTGACCCTCGCGTTCTCGGCACGTGGAAACTCCCCACTGCATGCACAGGAAGCAAAAACAGGTCAAGCTCACACAGATCGAAGCGGAGCTCGCGTCATTTTACCGCCGTCTCCAACAAACGCCTCCACCATCTGTGAAGCTTGCTCATCGGCGCGCTCGCGCTTCAGCGTTGTGCTGCCAGCTGATCTGGCTGCATTCGCATCACGTCATACAAGAACGGTCAGGAGACATCTTGTATCTACACGAAGCGAGCTGACGACCTGCGCGTTTGGGCTTCTTGGATTCCCGAACGGGAGTGATGAGATCTGTCCAGCACGGTGTATACAGAAAAAGTTCGAAACGACGCTGAGCCGGATGTCTCGCTTAAGAGCGTGCAAGAGTTCAAAGATGAAGATACAGACCTAACGCTTGCGGTACCGTGCTCTTCTTGGCACGATCTGCTTCAGCTGCAAAGGAGAACGAGCATGTCAGCCTGAGAACAGATGTATGAAGTCATGCTGGCACGCAAGAACAAATCTGCATCCCCCATTTCGCACTACATCATCCCCCATATTCCATCAACCATGCTGGTCACGTCCACCAGCTACATGGTGTAGTACCTGCAGCTCGGGCGCGCTTAATCCTTCCATCGCCCTTGTTCACTGTGAACGCGCATCACTTCAACCATGCTGTCGAAACAGATCAGCTGACGATCACTCTACCTGGCAGCGGCGATGCAACACGCGCAACCGCTGGCGATGCTGCTGGAGTGCTGAAGGCGGATCTCACCGGGGTGCCAGTAGGACCTGATCGGCGTAGCAATGCAATGTCAGGACCCAACCTGTCACGCAGTGTCGCAGCAGACGTGGCAGACAAGGCAGGTACCCGTTTCAGACTGCGGCGATCCGGAATGCGACCCAGCTAATATCGGACGTATGTCATGTCGGACATTGGTACAAAGCCCATGAGCAAAGAACAGCATCACTTCGAGCACACATGATCACACCAACAGAATGACACACCTCTGCCAGTTGAAGAAGGAGTGAACCGCATTAGGATCGACTCTGTGACGGGATCAGCATTCCAGCCGTCAGAGGAGTATCGAGATGGTAGCAAGCAAGCATAGTTGCGACATAGCATGGGTTCATACCACTCGGCAGCTCGACGGATCCTGCGCTGCTAGTCCCGCTGCCACTCTCGGCATCCAAGACGGGAGGCGACTTGACAGGCTTTGCTCGTTTAGCAGGTGCTTGTGTCTTGCCCTCTGCGATGCCATTACATTTACACACGTGCAAGGCAGATCAGCTTTCTTGATCCCCTGTGGCTGATAACAGCCTGCAGCCGACTTAATCATACCCATCTGAGCACGCTTCAACGGTCGTAAGGCGCGAAGCACTGCACTACTGCTGCTGGCGGCGTCATCTGCATAGTACATGATGTACGAATAACAGCGTGTGAAGGCCCGGCCAAGCTTGCTCGTTCACCATGCATACAAGCAAATATGGGAGCGCTGCACTGCATGGGCATCACAAGTTCGTCATTTGCCTACAACATACCACTCGACTGACGCTGCCAAGCCGCTGGAGTCAACAGTGCAACAGTTGGAGACGCTGCAGATTGATTTGACACAGTGCAAGAACAAGCTTGAAAACGGTTCAGCACAATGATGGCAGCAAGCCGAAAGCACTCACTGCGCTGCCGCTTGTTTTGCCCTCCATCATGGGCAGTGTCGGTCTTTGCAGTTCGCTTGCTTGGAGTGACCGCAGCCACTGTAAGAACATACCAGAGTCAGAAGTCTGGTCAGGTGGAGCTACAGGACTGGCGCCAATGACAGCGTGTACCGGTCACTTCGGGTGGCTGGTTAGAGCTATCCGTCATCACAGCTGAAGATGACGCAGTGCCTGAGTGAAGTAAGGAGACAGCACAAAAAGGTGCAGCTCAGAGTCAGCACGGTAGCATCAGCGGCCTTCCGCACTGCAGCCCAGCCGATACCTGGAACAGACAAGCCGCCATCAGAAAAAGGCATAGAAGGCCCCGTCGCGTCCAGTGTGACGGGCGCAAGCGAGACACCTGCGACAGAAAGCAATCAGCACACGATGCGGTCAGCAAGCACGAGCTGGTGCTTTGATCGGCAGCAGCATCAGCACCTGTGCCTGCGTGTGGCCCATCAGCGGCACCAACATCACCAGCACTTGCTGCAAGCACAGCTGCAGGGCCAGCCACACCTGTTCATACGGTTCACACACAAGCACGTCTTCGTCAGCACATTCAACAATCCGAGCATCAATTCGCTACTCGCCATCCTACGAAGATGTTCACGGTCATCCAAGCGATACGTCACGAGCACACGTTGTGAAGCGAGCGACGCCACAACAACCACACAACGGCTGACAAGAAAATACATAAAGATTCGAACTATTCGCACGCATGCGCAAGTACATGTGCACGCACAAGCACGGACACGGTAGGCAAACAAACCAACCCCCCACGGCCGTTCCACCGGTCACATGCAACCAGGAAACCGCCGTCAACGATCTAAACGCAGCATGTCGGGTGCGGTGAGTCATGCAAGCTGTGGCGGCATACCAGAGGCTTCCAGCTCGCTCTGCGAAACAGCATCGATTGAAGTTGATACCGCAAGAGCCGACACGACTGCAGCAGGCGTCAATACTGCAGCAGTTGACGGCCCTTCTGAGTCACCAAACACGCCCAGTGTGCACACGGCATCGACAGCTAGCAAAGGAACGGCTGCCTGCAGTTGGGCCCAGACAGCACCAGTGTCTTGAGCAGTCGAGTGCCCGCCAGAGAGAGACGAGGAGGCTGATGCGACAGAACACACAATCAATCAACAATCCCGGCATCGAATCGCTACAGTGCACCTCACGAGAAACGGAAGGGGCATGCAAAGCGATCAGAGTAAAGATGCACAGGAACCACACCATATGGGGACACCACACGTGATACACCGCTGACGCGGGGCGTACCTTGATCCGCTCGCAAGGTTTGCTGAGATGATGTTCCTGGATCGCTTGATACACCAGCAAACAATTCACTGGACGATGACACCTCCCGCTTGGAGAAATACGACTGTTTCTTTTCAGCCGGTGCGCCGACCGGCGGCCCTACAGAGCTGCTGGTGCCTGCCGCCATCGACTCCGCTGCTGGTTCTGAGGGAATGCCCGCGGGTTCATGAGCATCGGGGAGGGCGGATCTGGGCAGGTAAATGACTCAGCTAAACTACCTGGTATCATCGGAAGCTGTCCGAGTTCCGCCGAGTACGCACCCACTGCGGCCCAACCTGCACAGGCGGACAAAGCAAGTCTGCAACAGCAACAACAATCGAGTGCAAACTCATCACTCACTAAGGATGGCTTGAGCCGTCAACTCCAACACTTCGTTGAACCCTGATGGCGATGCCAACAAGCGAATCATACTCAGCTGAGACCATACGCTCTGGGCTGCCAAGCTGCAATGTACCTAAAAACACGGCTCCCACTAGATACTTGGAGTCGCGCAGAGGAACCTTTTGCAGGTACTCAATCCATTTTTCTAAAACAACGTCATCTGGTGACAGTGCACGACAGAGCAGCGCATTTTGATATCACAAATGGCAAACCCTCGGATCGAACAACACGTGACGTACCTTTGGCGAACAGGGAAAACTCACACCAAGCAGTCTGATGATCGTCTGAGACTAGCACCTTCAGGTGCGAGATGAACGCCCGCTGTGTGATGACAGAGCGATCACACTCATCAGTATGATCATGGCCGCGGTGCCAAGTAGCCAGACCGCCACGTACCGGCTCCTCGATCCGCTTGGCTTCCAGGTGGAAGCCGATGAATTTTGTGATCTTGAAGGATTGGAGCTCTTCCACTTTGGTTATCGTCGAGAGGGCCATGCCTGCAAGACAAGCCAATCACACCGCAGAGATCAGGGTCTAGTGGATTGAAAGCATCACGAGTGAGAGATAAGGGCAGTTGCAAACAAATGTTCAGTACCATCAGTTTCCATTGGTTGGTGGCGTGCGAGCACTACACTGTCCAGCAAGCGACCGTCTGCGCCGATAAACGAAGGCAGCACCATCGGGAGGATGCCTGCACGCCAGGCAAGCAGGAACAATATGAATCATACATGGAGATGCCATGGAGGACCGGAAGCAAGCACGTACGGCTAGCCTCGGCAATTTGATTGAAAAAATTGGCCTTCCAGAAGGCCTCCATGAAAAAATCCATCGTCCCTCCAGCTATTCATACCACAGCAGATAAAAGCAAAATGCAGCTTAACGCCAAAGCACGAGTCTGTCACTTGTTTCACTTACAATTCGGTGCGAAGCTCTGCCAGACAGCGCAAATGGAGGGTGGATTGTTGCCGCTTTCACACCAGTACTGCACCAAGTACTAAGCCAACAGACGTACTTAACAGCATCACCAGCATCACGAGCATGGGTGCAATGAATACCTCTCCAGTTGAAGCGTTGTGCCTTAGTATTCCGTTGATGTACCAGTCCGATTCAGCGGTTGCCGCACTGATCTGCGGTACGCTGACCGCGTCTGCGACAAATGGATTCGGTGAGAGATTGCAGCGAAGATGCTACCCGCAATGCAGCAAGTGCGTCAACCCCATACGTTTCAGCGTCTCGATTTCGGCTGCAGTGCCTACCACACGAGCACACCGTCAGTAAGCCACATCAGCAGGATTTCATCTAGTTTTCGACCCGTACCGACGATCGGACCTTCTGTAGAGACTGTAGCAGCCGGAGCTGTCGCTGCGGCTGAAGCGGAATTTGCGACTTTAACCTTTCCCTCGGCCCCTGATCAGAGTCACATGGCAAAGATAGCAAAGAGCATACATCCAGTCAATGTCACCGTTGTGATAGGATAGCGGTGAGTACACCGACGAGTTCAGCATGTACTTTGCAGCCAGACATGCAGACGATAGGCAGCCTGGTTCAGAAACCGCTCCGCCACGACTGAAAGCACACATCATTACAGCTGTTGTCAGTCAGGTCACCAACTATGGAATTGACATTGAAGAACGATACCGTCCGCGTCCTTGATGGTTGGATGGTGCTGTTGTGGGACATGCACGGTGCCGTTTGAGATGCCTTTCAGAAGGTATTGCACGCGTCGCTGGACCTGCCGAGCGAGCTCGATCATGCCCGGCCACACTGCCCGCAACACAAGCCACAGCGCCATGCGTGAGTACACACAGCTCTGGGCGCCCAGACCAGCGCGTGCCCTGTACGTACAAGCCTCCGCGGATTGTGTTACCATCCGCGAATAGGCCAACGTGCCGAATAGCGATGTATTGAAGTCGATGCTCGGCTGCCAGCTTGCTTGGCGCCGGTGTGCTGCCAGCCAGACCAACACGAGGTGTACATATGAGTAGCTTGCACGAGGGCAAGAGTCGGAGACTGCGCCAAGTTCGCTTACCGCCAACGATCATGCGGTTCTCCAGAGCTTTGCCGTCTGATGTCAAATGTCACAACATCAACAAGAACGAGATACGACTCGAAGACAAGACCTTTGCTGACTAACCTGGTTCAGCAGAGAATGATGCTGAAAGCAATGAACATCACCCTATCAGCTTCCAATCCGATTGCAATATACATCACAGCGATGCTTACATGTGCGATTTGAAAAAGTGCTTCGGCAGGTCACGGCAGTGGAATCGTTGTCGCCTATTGCGTTTACGGTCCGATATCTGGCGTCTAGACACGGTTCGGTCACGGTCCCAGACGGTATGTGGTGGCGACGGTCTGATCACCATGCAGTGCACAAACAACCAGCAAGGCATCAGCAAGACACGCTGAGGATGTGGCGCCAGCGGTGAAACTCAAATGTGATCCAACTGTGCAACCGGGAGTCTTGACAGCGCAGATACTGCCGACCATCGATATGTCGAACGACAGCACACGACGCAACTGCACCAGATGTGCAAGCATTGTGTCAAGTACCTCCTGTCTTCAACGCTGTGCCCAGTTCAATGCTTGCCGCTGATACTTCTTGAGCTGCAGCATTCGGCACTGATGAAATCTCTTGAGCCGACCAGTCATTACATCACGGCCTATACCTGGGTCATAGGGACGGTGGATGAAAGCGTTCCGCGCGACCAGCTTATCGATGCGTGCAAGTACGTCATTGCTTAGCTTTTTCACCACGTTCCACTGTTTTACTACCACAACACCACCACGTTGAGTTCAAGCTAGCGCTGCCTCAACGTTGGCATTCTCACCTGTGTAGCCTGGCCCCGTGACGACATTGAGGATCTGGGTACACAATCCGGAAACATTGGCAGCGATGTCATCCGCGACCAAGCTTGATGGCTCCTTGGCTGTGGATCATGGCGCACAGGGACATGGACGCTCAGAAAATGCTGCGCTAGTGGTTCAGAAGATGCCCCAATTACCATCGGAACTGACGCGCGCCGAGCGCCGGGCGGCTTGAATCATTCTCATCGTCTCTTGAATCACTGCAAAAAGCAACCGTTACGCTGCATACACTAGGCAAACCATACTGTATCCCAAGCACGTACAACTTTCAGCTTGATCGGGTGCCATGGGGCCTCCTGTCATCAGGCAGAGCACGAAATCAGCGCCAGTTGCGGCATGGCAAGTAGTGCCCAAACACGCCAGCGCAGGATCGTCTGGAGCACACCAACAGCGATGCAATACCTGAATCGGATGATGACGATGACCCACGCGAGCTTGACGTAGACGGCTGTCCTGCAGAGCAACCGGAGGATCCGGATGGGGCCTCTTGATCAGACACAGTCTCGAGATCATCGGCTTGCATTGGCGCGCTTGCTCGAGCTGTCCGAGCAACACAGAGACATGCTCAGGAATCAGAAGCGCAAACGCCTGAGGTCAAGCTTTGCAAAATGCGGGAGACGCACCGAGGTCTACGGCTTCAGCACCGGTACCAGTCGGGCGATCCTGAGTCGAGGCTCTGGTCATGCCTACTCCGGGCGGTGATTGACCCGTGGCTGCAACGTACACCTGAGGCATAAATCAATGGCTTGCTAATGATATTACATGGCGCTTACCTTGTCCTGCCGGCGCCGCATGGCTTAGCGAAGCTGCAGTATGCGACACGCCTGAGGGCGGGAAGCAAGCTAAGGGGCGCAATCCGCAGGTCCAGCACACGGCAGCGCATCATCTCGCATCCAGATGCAGGTTCTGTACCTGCTGGTTGAGGCACAGCGTTGTTCATCCGTGTGCTGGTCAGTGCAGCCTGCAGGTGAGCTAGGGAGGCGGAGTAGAGAGCCGGGGTACCGGGAAGTAGATCAAACAGGTATGGGGCGGCACTAACGTCCTGTCCTGCAGTTATAATCAATCGCGAGAGAAGATGTCATATTCCTCTGCCCTCATGCAAAGTGGATTCGGAATCGAATCACACACGGGTGCTTGAAAAAATGGCGCCAACGCCTGGCCAGTTGAGGCATATAGCAGTTTGCGAATAGAGCGTGATTGCGGGCAGGATGACCAGATCTTGCTAGTGACGGAGAACCCGCTGCATAATATCACCACGGCAGCCACGCTACGTGACCAGCACCGTGTTGAAATCACGGTAGATCGTTGCTCACGACAACCACCCAATCGAAGGCAACTTCGAGTCTCAAACGTACACCATCGGTTTTATAGATTGGCCTCAACACATAGCAATCTAGCATGCAGTGGTTGTGTACTTACCGACAGCAAGTCTTTTGCCACGTGTTATGCGCTATATTTGCCCCAGCGAAATCAAGCACGCAGCGATGCTGGTCGCAGCTGAACGATTCAGAACGAATAACTTAAGGGACGGATCAAAGGGATGGCGCGTTTAATCTTTCATTAGCAAGGCTTGCCTTTTCAGAGGCTTTTCGGGAACAATTTTGGCGGAAAAGCTCCGACTCCGGGAAATGTCAACGAAGGATTGTTAGAAGATTCTGTGCATGTGATCCTCATATCAGGCAAAAAAAATCGCATCACACACGGAGTGCGCGGGTAGCCTAACGCGGTTGAAGTTGTTCTCGCACGGCACGTATCTAGTCGCAGCATCCTGGTCGTCGGGGCAGGTGAGATGAGCATCTACTTGGAATGAACAGTAAACATTCGTGCAGCGTGCTTTACAAAGCGACCCACGATTTCAGATGAGGCTTGGATTCGACAACAAGGTCAACTTAAAACGTCAGCCTCGACGTCACTGGCTTGGTTGATCACTCAGGATGCCGGTAGAGCGTGCTACAGGGTGCACGTACATCTCGTGCAGTCGAGCCGTAAGAGGATCCTTCCGCAATTCTAGCTCTTCCATTTTGCGATCTGCCAAGGCGGTCAAGATGAATAGGGATATCAGGCAGTGCGAACACAATACGAGGTACCTGATGCATCCGTCGGCCGCTTGCATCTTGAAAAAGCTGGCCATTGCAATCTAGTCAGGTCAGACCAAACCGAGATTCAGAAGGCTATGCAATCGCATATCGCTTGCCTGAGCCAAATACCTGGAAGAGAACGCAGTACACCACAAGGTATCGGGCCACCACAACTGTCAAATTACCGCGAGCCTTGAGGGACAGCTTGTACATGCCTACGCATGGTCACGTAAAGCCACCCATGGCGTCATCAAGGATACACATCAACGAGCGGCAACCGCATTACCGTGCTCCAGGACGTATTTGTCCACGTAATACGACAGTACAAAAAACAGAACTCCCGCACGCAATATCAAAGGCACGATTGCGGAGTAGATGACCACCATGCCGAATATGGTTATGCGATTGGCGTACCAATAGCCAAAGTCGAATTCCCATTTCTGATCAAGGTCAGCACCACAATCAAGTGTCGCGCCGTGGCATCACGCCAGGTTTTCAGTGCAGCTTACCTCGTTTGCGGCAGCAATCTCGGCGGGGGTGATGGCCCCCTTGCAAGTCCGCTCACGCTAAATTCACTGCAGCGCAATCAACAGTACGACGGCCGGCAGATTGAATCAGACACACTCGCAGCCACGCATGGGATTAAATCCACGGAGCACGGCATTGACGTGCTCTGATTTGAGATGATACGGCGCATAGTCCACCGTGAGCTAGTTTGTATCAACAACAATAGTCAGGCGGTCTGATCAACCCATCACAACACAGCAAACAGATCGCAGCTTCACACACAGTCGCACGTACCTCAATGAGGTACGACAACAGCATGGAATTGATGACCACGATAGTAGGCAGGTAATCGAGCAGCAGCGCCATTAGCGGATGGCACTGGGGGTTACGCTGTACCTTGGCTCTGAGACCTGGACGATGGGCTCCAGATGTTCCAGAACGGACACTGGAGCTACGATGATCACCTGCGGCGGAGCGCGAAGGGAGGGTTCGGTCGCTCAATGGTGAAGCATGGAGTCAACTCTGCAATAACTAGCAACAGACACTACTTACCATGACAATGAACAAGGTAAAGTTGACTCTGATCAAGCGCTGCGACTCCTGTTTTTGCACAGTCCGAGTCCGCATCGACATCGCTTGAAGTAGGCGTGGAGTCGACCCTCCACAACAGTAAGTACAGCTCTCGCAGAGTCCGCTGCAGATACGGACACGCTCAGTGCAGGCCAGCCTCAGCCAGCCTCAGCTCCTGCACTGAGGCAGTGAGGTCAGTGAGGCAGACACTGTCTGATTCAGGACATTCAGTCAGACGAGTCTGCAAATTGAATTGCAACAGCATTCAATTCGGAACTTCAGCATCGATCTCGTGCGGAGGTAAATTAGCGTGGTCCGAGCTTGCTTCTGCATTCCCACAGACGATAAGCCGCCACCGTGCCGTGACGCCATTGAGCAGCATGAGCTAGCGGCTGTAGCTGCGTCTGTTCACGCCCAGCTCGGCCAGCGCGGAAGCGCTCTCATCAGCTCCACTTGGCAACTCGGACGGACTGTGTTGCCATGTCTTCACGAGAGTTCTGGAATTCAGATGTACGCGACGATTCGATCATGCGACGCCATGTTTTCATCCGCGAACGTGAATCCCCAGTCTCTGAACTTGCTGGTGGCAGCAGCAGTGGATTGCCATGCTCGGCCATATGAAGATGCGTCTCCAACTCGGACCGCGCCTCGTGTAGCGGGGCCATATCTCCTTGTGCGTCTCCTCAAGCAGGCGCGTTGCCTTTCTGGATCGTGCAGCTTCAGCAATTGATTGTTATTATTCTGCAACTGCTTGACGCCCTTGGCCAGCTGCTTGTTTTCCCATTGCAGATCAGTGGCCATCTGCTTGGCCTGCACGTACTTGGGGCACCATTCGCGAGGCGCTGCCGTGCTGGGCTCTCAGCCTCGGACTGCATGTTCATCTCACCCTCAATCGCCTTGAGAGCTCATCCGACAGTCGTTCAGCCTGCATGGTCATCGGACTCCTCGGATTCGCCGAGCTACTTTAGCGTTCTGGAAGTCGAATGACGCCGTGGCCAGACTCCCCGGGCCGAGTCCGGCGGCCCTGACTGCCGATTTCTGAACGGCGGCTTACAGACGTACGATCCACTTCTTCTGCTCAGTAGTACAGCGAGTCATCAGTGCTGTCACCACATGCGTGGCGGCAGTCACCTTAGACACACCTTAGACACACGCAACTTGGCGCGATGCCATGTGTTGCCGTCGCCTCGCATCATCGAAGTCATCAAGGATTCATCAGCTGCCAACTTGTGATGACCAACCTGCCGCCGCGGGCAGCCTCGCCGGACTCTGAGTGAATGCGACGACGTCGGCAGTCTTGCTGTGGTGCTGGCACACTCTGCAAACTTGTTTGCAACTGCATGGAGGTGGTTCCGTCGTCGGATCGAAACGCGTCGGATCATACTGCCGGGGTGCTTTTTCAGTTTATTGGTCGCGTTTATCCGAGTGGTCATCGATACAGACATCTGCATGGATCGGCAGTGATGGAAAATGACGAGGACCGTCGCGATCCTCGGTGAGGTAGTCCTATAAGCTCGGCGATAGGACAAGCATGCACGCGACCTGGCGCAACTGCAATCGCTTTAATAGTTGCCGCCCTTGGCTTGGAACATCTGGGTATAATGCGGTGTGCTAGACAACGCGTAATCAGCGGTCAGCACCATGAGAAACAGCGCCCGCAGATGGATGCAGCATGCATAGTACCAGTAGAACTTGTTGTCCACAAAGCAGTACTCCGTGTTCTTGAGACCTTGACCGCAGGTCGTGCATTTGAAGCACCGACCCTTATGAAACACCTGCAAGGAGCACTTCTTGCGTCAGCAGCATATCCAACGCGATGCAGGTGCAATTTGCGCCTACCTTGCCCGCAGCGCCCATGCGCTCGGCTTGGTACACAGTCTTGCCGCATTCCGCGCATATCTCGGGCTTCGTGGTGTCGATGGCGTCAAACGCACCTTTCTTGGTCGGACCCTTCGGAGCCTATCAACACGCAATGCGGACAGTCAGATGCATGTCCGGCTCAATAGCGCAGGTAAAGCACGTGCAACTCTGACTTACCTTGGTGTGATCGGGCAGCGCCGTGTCTGGGATCTCAGTCTTGAGTAGACAGATCTCCACGTTATTGTGGACCCCCTGCAGCAACAACTGACCATCGTAGGCGACCACTCCTCGCTTCTTCGCCGTCATCAAAGTGCCTGCGCATGAATAAAGCGTACAGTTACCACACACAAGCCCGTATCGCATGCTAGCCCCCTGCACGCATGTCCCTCAAAAGATTTAAGCGTACCGGATAAGGCCTCAAACACCTGCTGAGTAGCAGCAAACATGTCACCGAACAGTACAGGAGTGTCTAGAGACCCGCCTAACTTCTGGATCTCGACAATGAGCTTGCGGATTTCTTTATCGACCCAGCGAATGGCATCGTCGATGCGCTTCCTGCAGGCAAGATTCAGGTGCGACGTGAGGGAAACAGGCGCGAGAATACGGTAGACTGCAACATGTGCCAACACACCGATGCTTTAGCTCAGCCTCACGATCCTTGTCAGACATGGCTGCCAGATATGCGGCGTCTGCTTTGGCTGAGTCACCATCGGCTGTGCCTGCGGCGGGTGCTGCAGCAGCAGCTCTAGATGCGATCACCGCTGACACAGCTCCCACGGGCTTCACAGCAGCACCAACCATCGACGATGACGAAGATGATGCTGACAGCATTGATGACTCTCGATCGACACGAGCCTTTTCGGCCTTGGCTCTCTCTTCCTTTTCCTTGTCGGCCTGTGCACGCTGAGCTGCTGCCCGCTCCAGCTCTCGCTGTTCCCGCTCCTTGCGGGCCTGTTCGGCAGCCAGCCGGTCCCTCTCCTCCCGCTCCTTGCGGGCCTGCTCGGCAGCCAGCCGGTCCCTCTCCTCCCGCTCCTTGCGGGCCTGCTCCTGCTGCAACAGGCGGGCTTGCTGCTCTCGCTGCAGTCGCTCAGCCTCTGCCTGCTCTCGCTGTAGTCGATCCTGCGTCTCCTTGTGAACCCTTGCACGCTCCCGGTCCTCAGCTTCGCGTTGCAGTCTGACACGTTCAAGCTCCGCCTGCTGCTTGGCTCGCTCTTCTGCATCTCGTCTCTCTCTGTGCACCATGACGATAGCGAGATCAGCACCAGTCTGATTCCGTCAGGACGGCAAGCTGCACCATGCAGGATAGCGTACCGCTCCAGTCGCTCTCGCTCACGCTGTGCTTGAGCTTCAGCCTCCCGCTGAATGCGCATACGCTCGTTTTCTTCGTGCTCTCGCTGCAAGCGCTGTCGCTCGGCTTCCAAGCGCGCCCGCTCCCGCTCCTCGGCAGCACGACGCTCACTAACGCACAATGCATTGTCAGCATACCACACTCAAGCCGTACCATTGCAAGCTGTTCCATCCATGAACTGCCATCGCTCACCTCTCCTCCTGCTCTTTACGCGCCCTAGCTCGCTGCTCGGCCTCCAATTGCGTCACGCGCAGCCGCTCCTCCTCCAGCTTGGCGGCACGCTCCCGCTGCTCTTGCTCCAATCGCAGCTGTTCAAGACGGGCACGATGTTCCTCCTCAACGCGCTTCGCCTCAGCGATCTCTCTCGCCTGTTGCTCTGCTTGCTCGCGTCGCCGCTGCGCCTCAAGTTCAAGCTCTCTGCGCCGATCAGCCTCGATCTGGCGCTGTCGCTCCACCTCCCGCTGTCTGTCGAGCTCCAGCTGCTTGACCCGTTCCTGCTCTCTCTTCTGCTCCAATTGCCGCTGCTCTGCGCGCTCCTGCTCGCGCTGGCGCTCCAATTCCATCTGCTTCAAGCGCTGCTGATCCCGCAGTCGTTCGAATTCTTGCTGCTGTTTCAATCGCTCGGCCTCCTGCTGTTGCTGTTTCAATCGCTCGGCCTCCTGCTGCTGCTGTTTCAATCTCTCGGCCTCCTGTTGTTGCTGTTTCAATCTCTCCGCCTCCTGCTGTTGCTGTTGCTGTTTCAATCGCTCCGCCTCGGCTTCTCGTTGCTGTTGAAGCAACCGATCGGCTTGCGCCTTGGCCAAGGCCGCCTGATCTGCTAGATCCTGGGCTCGCGCAGCCTCTTTGCCGCGATCAGCGACGACAGTGCTGTGATCAAAGCGTGTTCGTGTGTGTGTG
>ENA-ORBV01010212-ORBV01010212.1-microbial-mat-metagenome-genome-assembly--contig:-NODE-10212-length-15110-cov-17.443491_pt1 | contig 15110 bp, 10 predicted proteins | sample MGYA00237777_ERZ505514 | MGnify/ENA primary metagenome ERZ505514 (study PRJEB26160, sample SAMN06269048) | microbial mat metagenome | isolation source: Oligotrophic lake microbial mat | place... | reverse complement strand
AATGATACGGCGACCACCGAGATCTACACCTCTCTATTCGTCGGCAGCGTCAGATGTGTATAAGAGACAGTTTCGCGGCCAACTACGGCCGGATGCTCTTCGCCCCCGCCTCCACCCCGCCCGAACTCCTCGTCCACATCGTGGACATCCGCGCAAGCATCGACGACCTGCGCTGGGCGCAGAAGCGCTACCAGAGCAACCGCAACATCGGCATGGTCTACGGCTCCATCGCGTACGACACCAACGCATTCCAGTACGGCTCTGAGAAGAAGATCTGGCAGGCCGACGGCGGCTACACGCTCGAAAACATCAAGAAGGTCGGCGGCGTGTGCGAGGAGCAGGCCTACTTCGCCGCGCACTGCGGCAAGGCGATCGGCGTCCCCACCGTCGAGGTCTCGGTCTCCGGCCCGGATGTCGCGCACGCCTACGTCGGCTACCTCGCCCGGCGCGGCGACAATACCCTGTGGGACTTCCGCGAGGGGCGCTACGACGAGTATGAGGACCTCCGCGGCAACGTCACCGACCCGCAGACAGGGCGCACCGTGTCGCACTCCCAGGTCGGCCTGTCCGCCGGCCTGCTGCGCGCCTCGGCGCGCGACCTCGCCGCGTCGATCGTGCTGGTCGATGCCGCGCAGCGCATCGGGCGCGCCCGCGCGGTGGGAGTGGAAGAGGCGGACGCGGATGCCCCGCTCTCCGGTCCGCGCACGCGCACCGGAACAGCAAAGCCCAAGGCCCAAGCCGACGCAACATACCCCCCCACACCTGACCCCGCGTGGCCCGCGCCGACGCTCGCCGCGCGCCCCGCCGACAGCGCCACCCACGACATGCTGCTCAAGGCCGCCGTCGAGGCCGCGCCCGGCTACGCGCCCGCGTGGCTCGCCGCGGCGAAACTCGGCGAGATCGGCGAGATGTCCGGGGCGGACAAGAACGAGTGGTGCCGCGCCGTCATGCGCCTGTGCTCGCTCGAGTTCCCCGACTTCGCCATGGAGATCATCAGCCCGCTGATCCGCAGCACCGATGGGGCCAAGGCCCAGTGCGACCTGTGGGACTGGTGCGCCAAGCAGTTCATCAGCCGGCCCGACCTTGTCGCGCGCTCCCGCTTCAACCAGGCTCAGGCGTGGGCCGAAGCGCGCGAACTCGGCAAGGCGTGGGCGATCCTCCGCGAGGTCGCCAACAAGTACCCCAACGACGGCACGGTGGTCGTCGATGCGCTCGCCGCGGTCGAGCGGCTGCTCTCCGATGAGGGCAAGCCCGCCGCGGCGGCGATCCCGATCTTCGAGGACGCCTTCCGCCGCATCAGCAAGCCCGAGGATGTCGCGCCGAGTTTCGAGCGGCAGAGCAACTTCTTCCGCGTCGGCATGCGCCTGTCGGAACTCTACGACGATGCGGGCGAGAAGAACAAGGCGAAGATGGTCCGCAACAGGCTTGATGTGGATGAGGAGTGAGGAGTATGTTCCTCGCCAGCGGACGCTTGCGCTGCGCGGGGGTTCTTCTGCGGCTTGGCCCCTCTCGGGGCTAAAGCCCGCAGCAGCGCAAGGGTCAATCCGAATCCGTATTGCGCGCCCTGCGTTCGCTACCCTCCCGCGTGCCGACCCCCCGCGCCATGCTCGATCTTGCCGCGAGAAGCGCGCTCCGCGCGGCCGGGAATGTCGAGCCCAACCCCATGGTCGGGTGCGTGATCGTCGCGGCGGGGGCGGATCACAAGGTCATCGGCATCGGGCATCACCACAAGTTCGGCGGCCCGCACGCCGAGGTCGCGGCACTCGCCGCTTGTTCGCGCGTCGGCCATAACCCCGCCGGCGCGACCGCGTACGTCACGCTCGAGCCCTGCGCCCACTTCGGCAAGCAGCCCCCCTGCTGCGAGGCGCTCATCAGCGCCGGCATCGGCCGTGTGGTCTGCGCGCGGCCCGACCCAAACCCGGTTTCGACCGGCGGCGCGGCCAGACTCCGCGCTGCGGGCATCCCGTGCGACTTCACCGATGCAAGCCCCCTGGCCACGCGCCTTGCCGATCCCTTCTGCAAGCGCATCACCACCGGCCTTCCGTGGGTCATCGCCAAGTGGGCCCAGACGATCGACGGGCGCATCGCGACGCGCGCCGGCGCCAGCCAGTGGATATCTTCCGAGGCCTCGCGGCGCGAGGTCCACCGCCTCCGCGCACGGGTGGATTGCATCCTCACGGCGATCGGCACGGTGCTGGCCGATAACCCTCGACTGACCGCGCGTGGTGTTGGGGGGGCGCAAGTCCGTCGGATCGCGCGCCGGGTCGTCATCGATCCGCGCCTGGAACTTCCCCCGGCGTGCAATCTCTTGCAGACACTCGTGTACGCCCCGCTGACGATCGCCACCACCGCCAGCGCTGTGGCTAGCAAGCCGGACTTCGCGCGGGCACTGGATTCCCGCGGCGTCGAAGTGCTGGTGGCCGATGCGAACGACAGTGCGCCGACCGAGCCGAACTCCGATGAAGTCTCGCTCCGCGCCGTGCTCGCGCACCTCGCCCGTGCCCACGACGCCACCAACGTGCTCGTCGAGCCCGGCCCGCGCCTGCTCGGGCGACTCCTCCAGCAGGACCTCGCCGATGAACTCCGCGTCTACATCGGCCCGTTGATCCTGGGAGACGATCAGGCATTGCCCGCCGCGGCGGGGCGCACCGCCCCATCGCTCGCCGATGCCCGGCGCTACCAACTTCTCCGCGCCCGCCCGCTGGGCCACGATGTCCGCCTCCTCTACCTGCGCACCGGCTCGGCCGATGGTCCCACGCCGGGGGAATAAAGCCCTCGTACGCTTGTCCCATGCGCACCAACCGCTCCACCTGCGTCGGCCTCATCGCGCTTGCCCTGAACTCCGCCGCGGGCGCGCAGATTCTGCCTCCAGTCCCGCCCGCCGCGCTGCCGACCCCGCCTTACACACCGCCGCTGCCTCCACCGCTGGCTCCCGCGCCGCCCGATCGCCCCGAGCCCAAGCCCGCCGATGCCGAGAAGCCGCTGCCCTCGATCATCACTCGCGACAGCGCGGGCAAACTCAGGCGCCCAGACACCAGCCCCGAAGAGGCAGCGCTGGCGAAGATGGAACTGCCAGCCGAGCAGCGCACACGCATCGACGCGGTGCTCGCCGCGCGCCGGGCCGACATCAGCCAGATGGTGGTGGACAAACTCGAGGCCGTGCTCGAAGCCCGCAAGGCCGGCGCGACGATCGACCAGATCCGCGACATGAGCCAGTTGATGAAGATCAAGGACACCATCCAGGCCATCGCGCCCGAGAAGCCCCTCGACCGTCTGCTGCGGGAAGGGGCGATCACGCCGATCATCAAGTCGCGGGTCGAGCAGGTGGTCCGGGAGTACAACGATGCGCTCACCGCCGAGCGCCAGGCCGACTCGGGCTCGGACTTCATGAAGATCGCCCAGTTCGTCGCGGGCGATGTCTTCCGCGCCGGCACGCGCGACGCGTTCACCTCCCTCGACGCCATGCTCGCGAGCGCGGCCAAGACAATCGAGGTGCAAGGCTCCGCTCTGAACCTCGCCGGCCCGCCCGCCGAGGCATTCACGCGCCTGCAACCCGCCGTCACACGCCTTGACGCCTCCACGCCCGCGGACCTCAAGCGTCGCATCGAACTCACCCGAGCATTCTTCTTCGACGAACTTCCGCTGGCCGCGCAGCGCGACCTGCTGGCCCGCACGCTTGCCGGGAGTAAGTAGCCGCCACTACACCGAGGGCAGGCCCTCTCCCCCATCCCCGATGGGGGAGATGTCGCCGCAGGCTACAGAGGGAGCCGCCGCGCCCGGAACCTCCTCGATCGCCCTCCGCACGCCCCTTGCGGTCAAAATAAGCAGCGAGTTCGCCACCACCAGCAGCGTCCCGCCTTCGTGCCCCAGCACGCCCATCCACAGGGGCGGGTCCCACGCGCCCCCGAGGCGCGAGCCAACCAGCACCGCCGCCACCATGACCACGATCGCCCCGAGCGCGAACACCAGGTTGCAGGTGATCGTCAGTCGCGTCCGCCGCGCCAGTCCCAGCGCCCACGGCACCACCGACAGGTCGTCCGACAGCAGCACGATGTCCGCCGACTCAAGCGCCGCATCCGAGCCGATCGAGCCGATGCCGATCGCCACATCCGCCGCGGCCAGGGCGGGCGCATCGTTCACGCCGTCGCCGATCACTCCCACCGCTCGCCGCGACTTGTGACGCGACGCATCGCCCCGTATTTCGGCCCTGAGCGCCGCGACCGCGTCCACCTTGTCCTGCGGCAGCATCTCGGCCTTCCACCGGTCGATCCGCAGGCCCTCCGCGACGGAGCGGGCGGTGGCCGTGTTGTCCCCCGTCAACATGCACACGGGCCGCACGCCCTGCCTGTGCAACTGCTCGACAAGGCCCGCCGCGCCCGGGCGAACCGCGTCCTCCAGGATGATCACCCCCGCCTCCTGATCGTGCGCAATGACCACCGCGATCTGGCCGCGCGCCTGCACCGAGTCGAGGACCTCCTGCACGCGGTTCCGCAGGCACTCAGGCACCAGCGGCAGCGCGTGGACCATCGACCCCAGGCTGGCCGGTTTCCCCTCGATGGTCGCGCTCACCCCGCGACCGGGCGTGAACGATGCACCGCTCACCCGCGCGGGCGCAACCCCACGCGTGGCCGCCTCCTCCAGCACCGCCTTGGCGATCGGGTGCGTCGAGTCCTGCTCCAGGCCCGCCGCCGCCGCGAGCAGCCGCTTCTCATCCGACCACCCCACGGGGTGCAGAGCCTTCACCCGCGGCCTGCCGATGGTCAGTGTGCCCGTCTTGTCGAACGCGACCGCGCCAAGGCGCGCCAGCCGCTCGATCGACTGCCCGCCCTTGAACAGCACGCCGCCGCGCGCCGCTCGCGCGATCGCTGCGAGCGTGGCCGTCGGCGTCGCGATAATCACCGCGCACGGAGAGGCGACGATCAGCAGCGTGATCGCGGTGTAGAGCGCGCCGCCCCGGCCGCCCGGCCCGTCGCCCACCAGCGGCACATCGAGCGCCAGCCACCAGATGAGCAGGACCCCGATCGCCACACCAAACACCGCCAAGGCGTACGGCTGGCTGATCCGGTCGATCAGTCGCTGCACCGGCTCGCGCTGCTGCTGCGCACTGATGACAAGGTGCAGGATGCGCTGAAGGCTCGACTCCGCCGCAACCCGCGTTACCCGCGCCTGGATCGGATCGCCAATGTTGATCGTCCCCGCCCAGATTTCATCGCCCAACCGAACGACCCGCGGCACGCTTTCACCCGTCAGGCTCGATTGGTCGATGCTGCTGACCCCCTCCGTCATTCGCGCATCGGCGGGGATCGACTCCCCGGGAAGGATATTGATGATGTCCCCCGGCGCAAGTTCTTCAGGCGCGACCTCGGTCCAGGTGTCGCCCGCGCGGCGCAGTGCGCGCGTCGGCAACAACTTGTGCAGAGCCTCGACCGCGCGCGTGGTCCGCTGCATCGCCAGGTCCTCGAGCGCGCCCGAGAGTACGAACAGGAACAACAGCAGCGAGCCTTCCGCGGGCGCGCCGACCCACGCCGCCAGAGCCGCGCCCACGACCATGAGCACGTCGATATCGACCTTCTTCTCGCGGAGGGCAACCGCTGCCGCGCGGGCCCCGTGGAACATCCCGATCCCCAGACTCGCCCACACAAGGATCCCGCCTGCACCGCCCGCTGGTCCCTCCCCGCCGAACCGGGCCAGCAACGCGCCGGTGAGCAGCATCCCCCCCGCCGCCAGGGCGCTGAGCAGTTTGCCCCGGGCCGAGGTGAGCGCTGCCCACGGCCCCTGCGAATGGGCCGCCGTCGGGGGTGTCGAGAGCGAGGTTGTCAAGCCCGGTTACTCCAGCAGTTGCATTCAGCCATCGCTCGCTCCAAACCTGATTCTCGGACGAATCCGCCCTCAACCCTATGCGATTCACAGCCTTATCCAGCGTGAACCCTTGACCTGCACGCTGCGTACGGAGAAGATCAGGTCCGTCCCGCAGCACCGTCCGCGGCCCCTGCCGCGTTGTGAAGGCTCCACGAATGAGTCCGCAACGGTTTCAGCCGGCACACACGCCGGATCTTGCCCCTCTGTCTTGTGTAAACGCTTCTCGCGTTCGTGGGGCCGTGCGCAGCACGACCGGGACGCGCAAGTGAACGCGTCTCTTCCGTCACCCCCCCGGCTCATCCACATGAGCCGCTTTGACCGGCCCCGGCGCACCATTCGCGCCCGCCGCATCGGTGAGAAACTATGACCAGCGCGTGCTCCACCCGTGAAAACGTCCACCCTTCCTCGCACCCCGCCGGCTCCCGCGATCACATGTCGCTCCCGGCCCCCTGGCAGGACCTGCTCTCCGATGCCGGCGCACCCGCTGTCGTGGCCGATCCCTTTTCCAGCCGCGTTCTGTGGGCCAATGGGGGCTTCGCCGCCCTCTATGGCCGGGGTGCCAAGGCCGACAAACTCCCGGGCATGTTGCTCGCCGATCTCACCAACGATGAGGCCGCGGCCGAGCGCATCGGCATCTGCCGCGAGGTCGTCCGCACCGGCGAGGCGCGCATCGTGCGGGACCTCTGGAACGGACGGGCCATGTGCGTGACCGTCCGCCCGATCGCACCATGGGATGGCGCGCCCAGCGGCGCGATCCTCGCCGTCTTCCGTTCCGTGTGGCCCGAGCAGCCTGGCATGGAGGGCGACTGCCCCAGCACGCAGACCGTGCAGAACGTGGACCTCGGGCCGCTCGCGGCGCTCTCGAAGCGCGAACTCGAAGTGCTCGGACTGATCGGCGCCGGGATGACCAACGCGCAGATCGCCACCAGCCTTCACCGCACCGCCAAGACCGTCGAGGCGCACCGCACATCGCTCGCGCTCAAGTTGGGCGTGACCACGCGCGTCGAACTCGCCGCCGTTGCGGCCCGCGCGGGACTCGGCAAGACCGCCATGCCGGATCGCAAGAAGAACACCATCAAGGTCAACTGATCGGTGACGGTGGTGCGCCTTTGGTGGTCATTGGTGGCCCGGCACTCCGTGCCGGGCGCGCTCTTCGTGGCACCGCTCGACGGACAGCCGGTGAGAGGCAGAACCGCCGAGGGGCACTGGGTCACGGCCCTGGACGGCACCACGCAACCTGCCTTGGAGAGTTTACTTCTTGCCTTCGGTGTGTTCCGCGGCCAGCGCATGCCCGCATTCGGGACACTTGCCGGCAAGCCCACGGAGGTCGTAGCCGCACTTCTGACAATCGGTGGGCAGCAGGCGCCGCCGCTTCGCCCACAGCCACGCGGCGGGTGCGCCGAAGGCGAGCGCGAGAGCCCACAGCGGGATGAGCAGTGTGAATATCATGCTGCTGGGATGGGGATGACTCCACTCAAGGCTGCCCCAATGGAGCATGGGCAGGCGTTGGTGGGCACGACCAATCCAGGCAGTCGGTTCGCCGATGTGTTCCGCCCACACTACGCCATAATCGTAACTAAACATCAGGCAGCCTCGCCAGATTCCTAAGTAATCATCCTCTCGCAGGCCCAATGAAAGATGCCACCCCCATGAAAAGACCCACGCGGCCAATGACAATGCGGTGACAATGGTGAGGAACCATCTCAACGCGGACACGGCTTTGGGGGTGATCAGTTTTCGCATTGTCTGCTCATATGCTCAAGCATGGGGACGGCCTTACGGGCCGGAGGCTGCTCACGATTCCGGCGGCCTCAGCAGGAGCGAGCTCGCTTCCGCCGCCGCGCCGAGCGAGCCATTTGCCGGGCCACAGCGGATCGACGCTGCTTGGCTACGGGCACGCGGTCTCCGCATCGTCGGTCCAGTAGTGCATCGGCTCCCACAATGTGCCCGGCGCATAACGAATAACATCTTCCAGTCGCTGCGTTTGCATAATCACAAGCTCACCACTTACTTGCGACGGTCGCAGGTAAATGACGATCTCGTGCTTGCCGATCATGACGGACGCACTCGCAAACGTTCCTGCGGGATCGTTTCGACAGCAGGCGAGTATCTCGGCCTTCGACCAGTCTCCGGGAGTTCGTCGCCCCGCCCAGAATGCCGTAATGAAGCGAGTCCCAACTACGGAAGGAGCCTGACCGATGAGATCATCGTCGCGTTGAACGAAGATGACGCCACAGGCGTCTTGCCATCGCATCCACACGGACTCACCGGGCCGAAACAGCACCATGGACGGCGCTCGCGACGAATCATCCTGCTGGACCTGTAGCCACTCTGCAACCGACCGACGTTGCTGATCCGGAAGCATCACGAAACATAGCGCCGCCGCGACAAGGATCGTCGCGGCGATGCCGCCCACTGTTAATGTTCGCCGATGTGAGCCGGCCCTGCGGGCTCGGCGCTCGTCCGCGACCGCCTTCCCGCACTCCGGACATCGCACCGCGCCTTCAATGCCGATCATGTATCCGCATGTTTCGCACGCACCAGCCTGCCTGGCACTCTTCAGCAGCTGCCGGGCCCGCAACATACGGGCACTGGACGTCGCGGCGATCAAGAGCGTGACAATCGCAAGCGAGAGCGCGGCTGGACCTTCGACGCGGTCGTTCATGAACTGCAGAGAATCCCATGCTCGGTCAGCGGTGATGTACCAGATAGGTGCTGCCAGAAGCGGCCACACAACCAGCCCACACATCGCGGCGTTGGCGATGAACGCGATTGGTTGAGGTTGCGGTGGTTGGGTGCCCCGAGCGGCGTCAAGCAATGTTCGTCCGCGCCGAGTCAGCCACGGGCTCGCCCATCCAATGCAGGCGCCACTAGACGCGAGCAGGAGCACCGCAACCCAGCACCATCCCCAGTATGCCCGTTCGTTCGAATGCAATCCCGACGCGAGGTTCTGGAAGCGGAAATACTCGTCCAAAGATTGGACCAAAGCCGCCTGTCCAAGAGAGCTCACTGCGGATGCGGCAGCCCAAGTCTCTGGGTTGGCATCGGTGGCGTTCATCGTTCCCTGAGCGGCAACGCGAGCTGCTTGACAGGCCGTCTCCAGCCTATTCCCATTGCAGGTGGCGAAGATCACCCGAAACAGCATCGTTGTAAACATCGCTGTCAGCGCGAGCGCGGCTACGCTGCGTAAGGTGTGAATGGAGGAGTTCATCCGAAGTATTCCATGCAAAGAGCTCGCCGGAGAAGTGTCCCCGGCGAGCCGACGCAGCAATGCGGCTAGTAGTACCACTGAGGGAAGCAAGTGGGTGCCAGACATCCGCCCCCCGGCGATGGGGGTGTCCCGGCACAGTTGGGCGGAATTACCGGTGCGCAGGCCGAGGGGCCGCACGACGGGTCATAGACGCACTTGTCCTGCATCGGGGGCGGCGTTAACGGGATCCCAGGGCCTGGTGCAGGGAAGACGCGGCGTGTGCAGATACATGAACCGAGCGCGGCTGACCGGCACTGCCATGAGGGAACGGCAGCAGGTGGAGCTGGTGCACCTGGCGGCCGACATACCCCGGGTGCACCCGGGACGGCTGGGAGGAGCGGCCAAATCGCAGGCGTGCCTAACGGAGGTGTGTTACGCCATTGAGGCGCTGCGATGGTCGCGCAACCGCTGTGGTTAACATACCTCACCGTCGTCCCGCTGGTGTACCCGCTGTGGCTCGCCAGCAGCACCGTCGCATCCAGCGATGACGTGAGGCCAAACGGCCCATCGAGCGTGCCGTCGGTCGCATCGAGCAGCACGAACGCGTCGTCGAACGTCACGCCCACCAGTGGGAGCGAGCCGAACACGCCGAAGGTCGCATCCACGCGCCAGGCGGTTGCGTTGCTCCCTTGGTCGAACAAGAACTGGACGACGCCTTCCTCGAAGCGGTCGGCGTGGCTCTTCTGGCCGGTGATGAGCGCCTGCGTCTGCGAGATGCCCGCCGCCGCCTTGGCGATCGCCGGTGCGGTGTCCGTGAGTTTGCCGATGGTGTGCAGCGTTGCCGTCGAAACGCTCGCGGCGATCTGGCCCGCCGGGTTCGCGCCCGTCAGCGCCTCCCACGGCAGGTTGGTCGAGACCAGGTGCGAGCCTTCCATGCCCCAGACGGTGTTCGAGGTGTTGGGGGCCGCGTTGATGAGGTTGAAGTGCGCCTGCGTGCCCGCCGGGTTGCTGACCGCATCGGTCCTGAACTTCCACTGCGTCATCGCCTCGCGCAGCGCAGCGCTCACCGCGACATCACCCAGGCCGGGCTGAATCTCGATGAGGCCGTCGCAGGCCTGCGCGCCCATCACGCCGAGCGTTTCGAGCGTCCGTCTCGCGCCCCGCACGGGGAGAAACAGCGGGTCGTTCATCGCGGCCTTGGTGAATGTGAATGTGCCGGGCGTCACGAGGGTTCCCGCATCAACGCGTGCCCAGTAGTGCGTTGCCCACTGGGCCAACTGGGCCTTGTCCGCCGCGTCGATCGTGCCGTAGTACACGCTGGACTGAGCCGGGGCGATGCTCGCCCCCAGCATCACCGCCGCGGCGGCGATGCCAAAGCCCCAAAGCCCCAAAGGCCCGGAGGCCCGGAGGCCCATTGACTGTACAGCCGGCTTGACGATGTTCCATCTGCAACTCCTTTCGGGGGAAGCCGACGATCGGTTGCCGACACGACAAGCGTCGAATACCGATCGCCACCTCGTCTAGTCGTGGCTCGATGGCTCCGTGTAAGGAAACTGAACGAAAAAAGTGCGGATTGTTCCGAAACGGGGGGAGAGGGTGCGTGCGAGTGCGCGCAAAAAAGGCCCCCGGGAACGTGGCAAACCCGGGGGCCCGAAGGTTCTCAGAATGGCCGATTCCGTCCGCCGGTTTGGGTCATGGACAGCCGGAGAACCACTCCGAGAGGAAACTGAATATATCCGCCACGCCGACCTGACCCGAACCGTCAAAGTCGGCGATGCAGACAGGAACCGCGCCGTTCGTGAACATGTCCCCGCCGTTGCGCACGGCGATGAGCATCGCAAAGTCGTTGGCCTCCAGCAGGCCCGGGACCTCCGAGGTGGGCGTCCAGTCCGGGTACGTCGAGCTCGGGAAATCGCTCATCGCAAAGCCCTCGTTGCCCAGGCGGTAGCACTCATCCTCCGGGCACCTTGGCGCGGCGAACGCGAAGTACGCGTCGTTGTTCGGGCCGGGGCTCCCGATCCCCGCCGCCGCGATCCAGTACGTCTTGCCGCTCTCGAACGTGAACCCATCAAACTCCGTGAACTTGAAGCGGAACAACCGGAAGTCGGGGCCGATGGGCGCATCGATCGTCAGGCCGAGGAACTCTGCGTCATCGGGACCCGCAACGATGTCGAAGTCCAGCGGTTCATCCGCTGGCTGGACGCGCTCGGGGTCTTCGAGGCAGGCGGTTTCATAGATCTCAAGGCGTGCCGCCGCCGGGGTGCAGTTGGTCCAGATATACGCCTCGATGAGGCAGGGCACAACGGGGTCGGTCTCGCACGGGCTGATCGTGACATCATCGGCCGCGCGAGCCTGGTTGAGAGTGCTGGTGAGATCGACCGACCGCGCCCCGTACTGCGCGATGACCAGCCCGGCCGGTTGGGGCGGAGCCTTGAACGTGCTGGCATCGAGGACGATCTTGCACCGCTCTCCCTGCACGCAGAAGTTCAGGTCCGAGCAGCCGATGCAGGCGCCCGGTCCCGAACAACTGAGCCGCTCCCACTCCGCCCCCTCGGAGTCCTGGAAGTGCGGCAGGGCTCCCTTCACAAACAGCGGCGGGTCATAGGGGGGCACCATGCTCGGCGAGCCCGTTGTCCCCCAGTACCAGACATCCGTCCCGCCCTGCGACTGATCTCCGAACATCACGAAAGATGCCCAGTACGGCTTGCCGCCTATGAGGCACAGGCCCGGCGTTTCGGCCACCACCCGCCAGACATCGCCCGGCACGCCCGTGGTGATCTCGCCCAGAAAACCATCTCGCGGCAGAAAGATCGGAAACTCCGCGATCTCCTCGCCGGGCGCACCGTTGCAGTCGGTGAAAATCTCAAGGCGTCCGAGCGGCGCATCAAAGTTGTACGCGCTCAGCGGATTTGAGACGATGAAGACCGCCTCCATCCACTCGATCATGTGCGCGAAGTTGGGCTCGAGATAAAAGTCGTCCGCCGTGACGTGGTGCAGGCCGGGCGGGGGCGGGCGCAGCGGCGCAACCTGGGAAACGGTGCCGCCCCGATTGTCGAAGTCGCCGTTGTCCCAGATGCAGCAGCCCGCGGAGTCATCGGAGTACAGGATGGAGATGTTGCCGGAGGTCCATGTGCCGTCGGGCTCTGACGGGCCGGGCACGAGGCGGTCGTCGACCGCCTCGAAGAACTCGATGCCCAGGCGGCCATCGGGCAGGGTGATCCAGTTCGCCTCCGCGACCGGAGCGGGCGCGAGGTCCAGCATCGCATTGTTCGAGGTCACATCGATCGCGGCCGTAATGGAGGCGTTGTCGGAGTTGAAGAGGCGGAACCCGATGTCGGGATTGGCGGGAGTGCCGATGTAGGTGAACGCCGCGTCGTAGCCATAGCCCTGAATCTGAGTGCCCGGCGGGAACAGGAGTTCGAGCACCGTGTTCGTGGGTGCGGACCCATCGGTGTTGTTCACGGTCGTGATGCTGTTGATCACGCTGACATCGACCTGGCGCACCAGCCCCGTCGACCGCCCGCCCACGCCACCGCCCACGCTCCCTCCGGGGAGTGGAACCACTGGTGAATCGAACAGCCGCTGTGTCGGAGGTTGCTCAGCCGCTGGCCCGGGCACGGAAGCGCGGAGCCCACCCGTGGCTGCACAAGCGAGCGCGGCGACAAGAACGTACTGCATGGATGGCATGGTGTTCTGCTCCCTACAAAAATCACGCTCTAAAAACCGCGCTCCGGGCAGCCGCGCTCAGCGACCGAACCAAAAGCCCTCGGCTTCATTCGAGGAGAGCAGCAACATAGCAGGAACAGGGGATGCGACGCTATTCCCCGAATGGGGGATTTTGCGTAAAATTTCGCAAGAAAATAAGATCATTTGGATCTTCTGTCTTCGTGGTACAGTCGCATTCACAACTACCCATCAATAGGCTTATATATAATCACCTAATCTGGCTACTTTCTGAGTGGTTTTATCGGAGGTCAATCGCCAATTGTGGTTCCAAAATAGGATAACTATCCCAAAAACAAGGGATATTTATTCAAAAGACATTAGCCACATCTGGGGGGTTGTCTATAAAGCAGGTGGCCGTCAACTTGGGATCAGGGGCATCCGCCGAACCACTCACTCAGGAACCGGAAGATGTCTGAGACATCCACATCTCCGTCACCTTCGGCATCGCCCAAGCACTGTTCGCCGGGTACGGGATCGCCGGTTTCAGTGGTCCCTGATGAGGGCTCGTGAATCGCCACCAGGAACGACAGATCACGCGGAATCTGAAGCATGTTCTCAACCGGCCCCCAGTTCAGGGAAGCACTGGCGCGGAATGCGCTTTGTGAGATCCGGAGGGCGCACACGGGGATGTCGCAGGATGCTGCATTGGCCGCGAAGAGCGCCCGCTGGTTGAAGCCGCCGCTGCCCTGCACAGCAACCGAGAGCCAGTAGTTGCGACCATCGGGCAGGAACCACCCAGGGTCGTGGACCTGCACCGTGTAGGCGCGGAGCGAGGCACCGGCGATGCTGACGTTGTAGCCGAGGTCGATGACCTTGGAGAACGGGCTTGCGAACAGCGGTGTCCCCGCGGGCAGGGAGCAGTCGTTGCGCAGGACTTCGACCACGCCGCGAACCGGCGAGCAGTTGGTGTAGACCGTTGCCTCGATGAAGCAGATGCGATCGCCGCCTTCGTCGGCGCACGGTGGGACGCGGAAGTTGTCGGCAGCGCGAGAGTCGGAACTTGTCGTTGAGATGAGGGAGGGAACACCGGTAAGTGCGGGATCGCTTTGGGGCTGCGGCGGTCCGTTGTCGTGGAGAATCTTGCAGGACTCGCCGCGGATGGTGAAGGCAAAGTCCGTGCATCCGCACCCGGCCTCGGCGGAGGTCGTCCAATCCGGAACGCCCTGCGAGGGCGCGCGGAAGACGGCGGGCTTGCCGCGGATGGAGTTGGAGACGCCGGGCGGTGGCGGAGGAGTGGGGGGCGGTGCTCCGCTGGTGCCCCAGTACCAGTTGTCGGAGCCGTCGAGGCTGCCGATGCCCACCGCGCTAACCCAGTAGGAGCGGCCGCCGCGGAGCCACAGGCCCGGCGTGGCCGCTTCGAGCGTGAGAACTCGCAGTCCCTGGAAGAGCGTGCCCGTATCGCCGACTGCCGAGGTGAATGAGTGCAGGAGCGTGCCGGGCCGACCGTCGCAGTCGTCGTACACCTCGATCAGAGCGTTGAGGAAGAGCGAGTCTGAGAACATGGTCGCGCTGATGGAGTCGATGCGGTGAATACCGCGGTAGAGATAGAAATCGTCAGCGGTACGGGTGTCGCCGATCCACGATGAGTTGTGCGACGGAAGTCCATCGCGCTCGTCAAATGCGCCGTTGTCCCACAGGCAGTCCGACTCGCGCAGGCTGCCCGGCCCCACGAGCGGGACGATGGAGGCGAGCGTGCCGGCCGCCTCAAGAGCCGCCGCGAGGCGGGGGTTCGCGCTGTGGCCGACCTGCATGGTCGCGGCATAGTCGAGTAGCACGATGTGGCCGGTCGCGCTGAGCGCGATCGCGTGACCGCGCCCGTCAACAGTGCCCGAACGCAGGTCGACGCCGGGAACGAGCGCCGAGAGGTCCACGCCTGAGACGATGGTCGGCGGGATGCCCGGACGTGCATCGATCTGCAGGATGCTTGCGCCGCCAAGGACAACCAGGTGGCCGGTGAAGGGGTCGAAGGTGATGGCGCGGGGGAACTCAAGGCCGGTCAGCAGCCGCGTCGTCGCAAAGGTGTTCATGTCGATGATGCCGAGCGTGCCCGAGCCCGGCGCAGCGCCGGTTGAAACGTAGTACGCCCTTCCGTGCGCGAAGCACAGTTGGGCGATGGCGGTATCGGGGCCTGAGATTGTGAACGCGACCCCTTGCGCAAATGGGGAGAGTGGGACGCGCGCGATGCGTCCCGCTCCCGTCCCCCCCGCGCTGGTGCATACCGCCCATACGCGATCGGCGACCACCGGGTCGATCGCCACTTGGGTTGCTGTCTCTTATACACATCTCCGAGCCCACGAGACTAAGGCGAATCTCGTATGCCGTCTTCTGCTTGAAA